>Ga0081455_10001577_pt1 | contig 27997 bp, 36 predicted proteins | sample TabmetS3T2R1_FD_70207 | JGI IMG/M metagenome (GOLD analysis project Ga0081455, IMG submission 70207) | Tabebuia heterophylla rhizosphere microbial communities from the University of Puerto Rico - S3T2R1 | ecosystem: Host-associated > Plants > Roots > Rhizosphere ... | reverse complement strand
CCTAGAAAATAGGCCGTGCTCGCCCCCATTTGCACCGTGGGCCCTTCGCGACCCAGGGCGAGACCAGAGCCAATGGCGAGCAGGCCCCCAAAAAACTTCACCGGTATCAGACGCAACGGTGCCGGCGGTAGATCCCCCCTCACAACCGACTCGACGTGTGGAATGCCGCTGCCCTCTGCCTGGGGTGCGAAATAGCGCACCAGCCAGGCAGCAACGGCCGTTGCGGCGGCACACGTAGCGGTCGCGAGCAACAAACCCGCCAGCGCCTCGCCGTGCGCCCAGGCGAGGAGCCCATCCCGGAAACGATCCGCATGGTCGAGCGCGCGCCGAAATATCGCGGCCACGAGACCCGATGCGGCTCCCACGAGGAACGATAAAAACGCCAGCGTCAGCAGGCTGCTCTGTCCTTCCACGTCATCAGCAGTGTGTGCCGGTTCAAGGTGCATACATTCTGCTCAGGTTAGGACGTCTTATACGTCAGCGCCGGCCCAACGGCCAGGAGCGCCTGGATACCCAGTATACGTGGCTGTCAGTCCTGCCTCACACGCTCTCCTCACCTTATCGGACTGGGTGGATTCGACACATTCACCCATAGATCCTGCGTGACGTTGTCCACACGCACCGCCAGCCGACAGGAACCCGTGGTGTTGGCTGGCGTCAGCGTGATGGACGCCTGTCCCTGGAGGGTGACCGCCTGCTGGGCCGAGAGCGTCACCACCCCCTGGCATTCCGACCCGGCGAACTGAAACATCACGGGGACGCCATCCGCGGGCGTCTGATTCACGTCGCGCACCCGCACGAGCACCGTCGACGAGGTGGGAAAGTTATACGAGGACACCAGATCGCTGGGTAAAAAGATCTGTTCCGGCGCGGCGCTGGCATGAAACTCATAGCCACGCGCGGTGGGCCCCAGGTATTGCCTGGAGCTGGCACAGCCCCACAGGTACAGGCTACACAGGAATAGCAAGATGATACGACGCATGAGATGTCTCCTCTTGGCTTCGTTGGTCCTTACTCGTTTTCCATCCCGACGCTTCCACGGTGCGCATCGGCTCGCACGTGTGCCAGCCCACCCCGGGCATGGTCCCCGCAGCGTATGGCATCAGGCCAGACCGAGGACGCTCAGTTTGTGGTGCACACACAACACTGCCCACTGCCGATATTGCACGAGCCAGCTAACGACGTGACGTCGCAGGGGGCTGACACTCTGGTGAGCAAGGACCCGGCGCTGCAGTCACAGGTGTCACCACACACCGCAACGGTATTGGCAGCGGCACACACACAACATTCCCCGCTGCCGACCGTACAACTCCCCGTGGACGACTGCACCGTGCATGGCGCCGACTCTTTGGACACGCTCGCTGCAGCGCCGCAGTCACAGGTATCACCACACACGGCAATCGTCAGGTTTTGCGTGACCTGGACGCGTGCTTCAGGCTGTGGCTGCCCCTCCTCACCTACACGTACCACCTGAGCCAATGCCGGTATGGCCAGCACCAGTACCAGCCAGGTAAGCGCCCATGGCTGCCTCCATTGTTTCCCTTGCATGACATCCTCCTTTCGTCCAGAGTGCCTCACTGCCACAAAGCCTCCTACCAATTGTGGAATGGGCCGGGACCTGCGCCAAAACACCCCTCTCCGCCGTCAGGACAAATGACCACGAAGGTGGTGCGTTGGCCGCAGCCCGAGACACCAATCGTAAATTCAGCCCGCTGGATCCCATTCAGCCAGGGGCCTTGCAGGGCAGGTTGGATGACTTCGCGCGAAATCAGGGTGGGCGTCGCCTCGGGACAATTCATCTCGAATTGCCCGCGCCTTACGGCGGTCTGCATCGCCATTGGTTGTTTGTTGTCCAGAAATTGGCTCTGAGACACGCACCCCGTCACTGCCAGCACCGCAAGAAACACGAAGAGTACACAAACCTTGCACATAGGTAACCTCCTCTGTCGCACAAGCACCTTCTTTCCACGCTGTATCATATCTGGGAGAATAAAGATAGACGAAATACTGTGTTCAAGGACACCTCGTAAGCGTTCAAATTTAGTCTTGTGACAGGACCGAAGTGTTCATGTGCTGTTCAAATCTACGGGTGATCCAAATAGCACGGAGCCAGCGTACTCTATTGCCTTCGGATAGCAGGATGGAAGTTCCCCAGTTTGCCAAGCCCGTATGGACGCATTAGAATCTCTCAACGTACGGCGCTACGCTGTGGTCTAGCTCTGTATGCTTGTAACCATCACTCACGACACGAGGATCCGGCCTGGAAATCCGTCCACAAGCAATACACCAATGGCCCATTTGAAAACCCCAATGTCTGTCATTGCTCAGGTCCTTTCAGCCCTTACGGAAGGCATGGCCATCAACGCCGTGACACGCCTCTATGGCGTGAGCAAAAGCGGTATGGGAGGTTCTTGTTTGAACTGTGTAGTCAAGCCCTACACAACGGCAAACGAGGACGACCAAGGAAGACGCTGCCCAAAGGCGTTAAAGTGCGGCTTAAGAACAAGGGTATCCGTCTGGTCAGCTGTTAACGCCAGGTAAGCACAGATTGCTATTGCGTCTTCTGCGCTTTCATGCCACGATGAAAGCGATTGCGATAGATTGCGATAGCATTCTGGAGACTACGATATGCCAAAGCAAAACGTTACGGTGCGTCTGGACGCGGAGACTGTCAAGTGTCTGGATCAGATGGCCCAGGCTATGGATCGGGACCGGGCCTGGCTTATGAGCCATGCCATTGAACGCTATGTAGAAGAGGAAGCATGGCAGGTGGCCGCGATCCGCGAGGCAGTCTTGAAAGTGAAATCCGGTAAGGCGAAACTGCTCCCTCATGAAGACGTCTTTGCCAGGTTAGAGGCCAAACTCAAGAAGCAGCTTGAGCAGGCATAATGTATGCGGATTGTCTGGGAAGAGGAGGCCGAAAGAGACCTTGACCGGATCGTTGAATATATTCTGCAAGACGACCCGGCCGCAGCGCTGCGTATGGTGGAGGTCATCCGGGAAGCGGTACAAATGCTGGCCGATCATCCTTATATCGGCCGCGGTGGACGGGTGATCGATACCCGAGAGCTGGTGATTCCCGGCACACGCTATATTGTTGCTTATCAGGTCCTGGGTGATACCGTCATTATCCTACGCGTTCTCCATGGTGCACAGCATTGGCCGGAAAGTTTTAGGGAGCAGTGACTTAGCCAAAATGGCATGGAGCCAGCGCACTCCATCGTCTTCGGCCAGCAGAGGTTCCCCAGTTTGCCAAGCATGTATGGACGCATTAGAATCTCTCAACGCACGGCGCTACGCTGTGGCCTAGCTCTGTACGCTTGTACCATCACTCACGACACGAGGAATCCGGCATGGAAATCCGTCTCGCCAGCCTCCTGCAAGGGGCCCAAGAAGCTGCGGGCACCACCATTATTATTGACGTTTTTCGCGCTTTTACGACCGCTGCAGTGGCCTTCGATAGAGGCGCGGCGCAGGTCGTGCTGGTGGCGGAGGTGGACGAAGCTCTCGCACTGCGCCGTCGCGGCGTGGGCCACCTGTGCCTGGGTGAGGTGGATGGGAAACGCCCGGCGGATTTTGATTTTGGCAATTCCCCATACGAAGTCAGCCAGGCTGATTTTACTGGAAAAACCCTCATCCAATCGACCCGCGCTGGCACTGTTGGAGCGAACGCAGCAGCGGCTGCCGAGACGCTCTATGTCGGCTCCTTTGTCATTGCCACGGCGACGGTTAACGCCATCCTGGCCAGCGCACCCCGGCTGGTGAGTATTGTTGCCATGGGGTATGCGGCCAGATGGCGTTCGGACGAAGATGAGCAGTGCGCGCTCTTCCTGCGCAACCTGTTGCAGGGGCGTCGCCCTGACCACGACGCGGTACAAAAACTCGTCCTCGTTGGCCAGGAAGCGCAGAAGTACGGTGACCCTTCTCAACCCCACTTCCACCCACGCGATCGTGAGATGGCTCTCGATATTGATCGCTACTCCTTTGCTATACGCGTACAGCGTGAAGAAGGCCTGTTAGTTGCCCGTCCGCATCGTCCGCACTAACGTAGCACAGCCTCTGTCCAGCCAGGGTACATTCTCCTCAAGTCCGTATCACGTTGTGCCGATGAGCACTACGGTACAGCGTGCTCCGACATCCTAACATGAGGAGGTAGCCTAGTGCTGCGTGAGTCTGTTTGTAACCCTGCCCCAGCCGCCTTACCTACCAATCTGTGTGAGTATCTGGAGACACGCATCGCCAGCGGTGCGCTGGAACTGCCGATCCTGCCGCATGTCGCGAGTCAGGTCCTAACTATGAGTACATCGGATGATGCCAACGCTCGGAGTCTCGCAGAGCTGCTGCATAGCGATCAGGCGATTGCTGCGCATGTACTGCGCCTGGCCAATTCACCCCTCTATAAGTCACATGTGCCTATCGTTTCGCTACAGCAGGCCATTAGCCGCCTGGGGCTCGCGATTTTGCGCGAGATGGTCATCACGGTGTCGATGCAGAGTCGGATATTCAACGTCCCGAGTTATGCTACGGAGGCTCGGGCGCTGTGGCAGCACGCGGTCTATACCGCGGCATATGCCGGCAAAATCGCCCGGCGGTGCCGGCGCAATGCGGAAGGTGCTTTCTTAGGAGGGTTGCTCCATGATGTCAGCAAGCCCGTCCTGCTGCTCGCGCTGGCTGACCTGCAAGCACAGTTGCAAGAGCCCATACCTCCACCGGTGGTCACAACGGCCATGGACGTGTATCACACGCAGGTTGGTGCTGTACTGGCATCAGCCTGGACACTCCCCCCGGAAGTCTGCGAAAGCATGGTGTACCACCACGACTACAGCGCTGCACCCATGCATCCAGAGGCCGCGATGGTCATCTGTCTGGCCGACCGGGTGGCTTATACGCTCGTGCAACCAGACATCGCACTCGCACACCTGTGCCACGATCCGCTCTGGACGCAGCTGAACCTGTATCCTGATGACGTCGAAGCTCTGCTGGGTGAGCATCAGGCCGTTGTGCAATTTGCAGAGGCTATAGGATGAGAAACATCTATGGAGTACTATGACGTTGTAGTGATCGGAAGTGGGCCCGCGGGACAGAAGGCCGCCATTCAAGGGACCAAGCTCGGACAACGCGTGCTGGTCATCGAGCAAGACGTGCGCGTCGGGGGCGCCTGTGTGCACTATGGCACCATTCCAAGCAAGACGTTGCGCGAGAGCGCGCAGTCCATTGTGAGTTTTAAGCAGCGCTGCGCGGAAGTCTTCGATCTGCAGATGCGCAAAGACCTCGAAGTCGCCCATCTGATGTCCCGTTTGCAGCGGGTGGTCCAAGAGCATGAACGCTATATGGGCGAACAACTGCAACGTAATGGTGTGACGCAGTGGCATGGCCGGGCGCGCTTTGTGTCGCCGCATGCACTCGACGTGCTTGCCCCAGATGGCAGTCAGCGCTCCGTTACTGGGGATATCATCGTTATCGCCACTGGCTCGCGGCCGCGCACACCGCCGGAGGTACCAGTGGATCACGAACACATTCTGGACAGTGATTCGATGCTGTCGTTCATGTACCTGCCGGCCTCGCTCACGGTCGTAGGGAGTGGGGTGATTGCCTGCGAATACGCCTCGATCTTTGCCGCTCTGGGGGTGCAGGTCACCATCATCGACCGCTATGAGCGGCCGCTGGGTTTTCTGGATGCCGAACTCACCCAACGCTTTGTACGCAGTTTCGAAGCTCGTGGCGGGCGCTTTTTAGGTCAGCAGCACATCCTCAATGTGGCCTGGGACGGGCTCTCGACTGTCGTCACCACCCTGGCCAACGGCGCCACCATTCGCAGTGAAAAGCTGTTGTGCGCCCTGGGACGTGTCGCCAACATTGCCGGGCTCAATATCACCGCGGCGGGTCTGACGTGTGCTGCCTCTGGACTCCTGGAAGTCGATGCGCACTGCCGCACAGCCGTGCCGCACATCTATGCGGTCGGTGACATCATTGGTCCGCCGGCCTTAGCCTCATGTGCCATGGAGCAGGGACGTCGGGCGATGCGTCATGCCCTGGGGCTGGAAGTGGGGCATCCTCCAGAGCTTATCCCTATGGGACTGTATACAATTCCTGAGATGGCCAGTGTTGGACTGAACGAAGTGGAAGCGCGGCAGCGCTACGGTGGGGTGCTCGTGGGGCGAGCCCGGTTTGACGAACTGGCACGTGGCCAGATCGCCGGAATTACGGATGGTCTCCTCAAGCTCGTCGCTGATCCACAGGGCCGACGCCTGCTGGGCGTACAGATTATCGGGGAAGGGGCGACAGAGTTGATCCATGTCGGCCAGATGGGGCTCCTGGCGCATTGTGATGTTGACACCTTTGTGGACCATATCTTTAACTTCCCCACCCTGGCTGAAGGCTATCGCGTGGCAGCGCTGCACATTGCCAAGCAGCGTCCGGGCGGTGTGGAACACCGTGACGTCTGTCAGACCTTGACAGCCACCGTCCATTCATGATACCTGGTACTTCCCAGAGGGATCGCACATTTGCGATTGCACATGTGAGATGCAAGCGGGGAGTACTCCGGTATGGCAGACCTGGTGCGACTGAGCCTCTCCTTACCCCAGCCGCTGCTTGAGCGCCTGGAAGGTTTAATGCAGCAGCAGGGCTACACCAACCGCTCTGAATTCGTGCGGGATATGATCCGGGATCACCTCGTGACGCACGACTGGCAGAACGCCCAGCACGAAACGCTGGGCACCGTTACGCTGGTGTACAACCACCACATCCGCCAACTCAGTGAAAAACTTGTCGAGCTGCAACACCACTATTACCATTCCATTCTGGCTGCCACCCATGTGCACCTCGACCACAACCTGTGTGCCGAAGTGATCCTCATTCGCGCTCCTGCGGTACAGATCCAACAGCTCGCCGATCACCTGCGACAACAAAAAGGGGTGTTGCACGCCACCCTGTCCATCAGTTCTACGGGCGAGCACCTCGCCTGAGAGGAAGCGCTCAGCTTGCCCCAGCTATTTCTCGCCTTGACATACTTCTAGCGTCCATGCTATACAGGCGTGTTTTAATGTCACCTATCCTTGGGCACTATGTTTTCTGCATGGATTACTTCTGTCTCCGGGCTGCTGGCCGGGGCAATCACAACCCGCATCGGGGAGCCAAACCATGGTACACACGCGTATTACCGATACCCTCTGTATTGGCGAGGGTTATCCACTCGCGTTGATTGGTGGTCCCTGTGTCATTGAGTCCGAAGATTTTACCTTGAAGATGGCCGTGGGGATTGCGGCGATCTGCCAGCGCCTCAACATGCCCTTTATCTTTAAGTCGTCCTTTGATAAGGCGAACCGTACTGCTATTACCTCCTTTCGCGGCCAGGAGCTGGACATGGGGGTGAAAATCCTGCAGCGCGTCAAGGACGAAGTGGGTGTGCCGGTGCTCACGGATATTCACGAAAGCTACCAGGCTGAGATCGTGGCAGAAGTCGTCGATGTACTGCAAATTCCTGCCTTTCTCTGCCGACAAACCGATCTGCTGCTGGCGGCGGCGGCGACTGGGCGCGCTGTCAACGTGAAGAAGGGGCAGTTTCTGGCGCCCTGGGACATGCAGCACGTAGTCGGCAAGCTGGAGGCAGGCGGCGCTAAAAACATTCTCCTGACGGAGCGTGGCATCAGTTTTGGCTACAATACGCTGGTGGTCGATTTCCGCTCACTGCCGCAGATGCGCGAGTTTGGCTATCCTATCGTGTTTGACGCCACGCACAGCGTGCAGATGCCGGGTGGCCAGGGGGCTACGTCAGGAGGCCAGCGGCAGTTTGTGCCCTACCTGGCACGTGCTGCTACTGCTGTCGGGGTTGATGCCCTGTTTATGGAAATCCATGAGACGCCTGACACAGCGCTGAGCGATGGTCCGAATATGGTGCCGCTGGCGCATCTCGAAGCCCTGCTGCAACAGGTGCTGAGCATTCGTGCGGCTCTGGCAGCCGTCCCACCGGTGCATTTCCAATGACCTGCACTCTGACGGATGACGTGCGTGCGCGCCTGGCGCGTGTCAAGCTGTTAGTCCTGGACGTCGATGGGGTGCTCACCGATGGCAGCCTATACTACACCGAGCACGGGGAAGAAATCAAAAAATTCCACGTTAGGGACGGGCAGGGCATCAAACTCGCACAGCAGGCTGGTATTGAAGTAGCGTTGCTGAGTGGCAATGCCTCTGCGGCTGTGGAGCAGCGGGCGCGGGTGCTGGGCATCCCATATGTCTTCCTGGGTGTCAACGATAAGCTCACCACGCTCGAAACCTTATGTGCACGTCTGGACCTGTCCCTCGCGCACGTGGCCTATGTCGGTGACGATGTGAACGATCTCGCAACCCTGCATGCGGTGGGTTGCCCCTGCACCGTTGCTGATGCTATGCCAGCCAACCGTGCCTGTGCCATCTATGTCACTCACCTGCCCGGTGGCCAGGGCGCTGTACGCGAAATCTGTGATTTGCTCGTCCACCTCCACACGCCCTCCTGACGTCTCACATTGCAAGAACTAGAACGGCGTACGGTCGAAAAGGGTGCTGCATCCTGACAGGCTGCTAAAAGATGCGTCCTTCCTGTGCTTCGCCTTGCTGTTGAGGGGCTGGCTGTGGTGGTGCCGCAGGTTTGACAGTGGTCACAGGGGACCTGGCTTTGCTGCGTGGCGGCGCGTTCAGCTTGGCTCCAGCGCTGCTCACTCGGTTTACGGCTACCTTCTCAGGCGCTGGGGGCACGGTTACTGCCGCCCTCTCACGGGTTCTGGACCCGGTACAGCCCGTAGCCAGGCAGACCAGCACCAGGAGGAGCAAGCCTCCCCTACGCCTCAGTCTGCTGTGCCCCTGCCCGGGCTGCTGTGGGGGGACGCTATGCCCTGGTCGATAATGCTGAGGATAGCGCCACTGTCGCCACATTCGTGTGCCTTCGGGTAGCCAGTAACGTAAAAGGTTGAGCGGATCATGCCACAATGCCTGCCATAGGAGGGCGCGCCGTAATCGAGGGAGATGGTACTTGAGAGCGGTCCAGTTCCCCGTCATTATCCACTGGGTGACACGCTCTCCTAATCTGGCCCCGAATAACCGCTTGGTGATGGCTTCTGCCTTATCACCCAACTCCTGTCGTAGCTCCTGGAGGCGCGGTTTTTGCTGGGCGGTGATGGCACCTTGCAAGGCATCCTTCGCGAGGAGATAACCGAACTCCATCTCTGGAGCCGACACCCACAGCCCCTGCCATTGGCGTTGGTCTGTGAGGAGGTCATCAGCGGTGCCGAAGACCCGTCCCTTACGCCGGGAGTCTGTCGCGGTATCAACTGGCATAAGACACATGGCATCTCCTTTGCGAGCTGTGGCTTCACGTCGCTGGTACGTATTTGCGGTAGTAGTAGGCGTACTCCCGATTGCGTCTATGCAACTGATTGAGCACCACTCCCAGGATCTTGGCTCGGGCACAGGTCAGGCGTGTGCGCGCTGCGCGGACGACCTGCTTTGGCGTCCGCTGCGCATTGGCCACCAATACCACCCCGTCCACCATCGTCGATAGGAGCATAGCATCACTGGCTAACATCACCGGCGGAGAGTCGATCAAGATGTAGTCGTACTGTTCCTGGAGTGAGACCAGGATGGTGCGCATCTGCTTTGAGCCCACCAGCTCTGCCGGATTGTGGGGCACAGAGCCGCTGCTGAGGATAAAGAGATGCTCGCTTACCGTCGGACGGATCACGTCCGAGGGATCCCAGCGACCGGCGAGGACCTCTGCCAGGCCAGCTTTGTTTTCTATCCCTAGGACTGTATGGCAGGCGGAGCAGCGCAGATCCGCATCGATCACCAATACCCGCACTCCCATCTGGGCCAGGACAGCAGCAGTATTGATCGCTGTAACCGTCTTGCCTTCCCCGTGCATCCCGCTCGTAAACAGGAGCGTTTTAGGAGGGCTTTCGGCCTGCACCACCAGGAGGGTAGCCCGCAGCATGCGGTAGGCCTCGGTGGTGATGGAAAACGGATCGTGGGCGAGCACAAAGCCAGCCTGGACAGCAGAGCCGTTGAGGGGCTGAGCACCAGGGCTGTCCGGCTGGGAGGATGGGGAACTGCACTGGGCGCCTCTCACAAAGTCGGGGATGATGCCGAGATTAGGCAAATGCAAGTAACGCTCCACCTCTTGGGAGGTCCGCAGCGTATTGTTGAAATATTCAACGACAAAGGCCAACCCCACGCCTCCTGTCAGTCCCAGCACAGCGCTGAGCAGCAGGCTCAGCGCTGCGCGAGGTCGCACCGGTTTGACTGGCGGGACGGCTGGATCGATGACGGAGACATTAGAGGCGCGTAGTGCAGCCGTTACTTCTATTGCCTTTAAACGCGACAGCACGCTGTCGTAGAGCTGGCGGTTGGTATCCACCTCGCGGGCCAGAATAGCGTAGTCCACCGCAGCGTCCTTCAAACTCAGGGCGAGCGTTTTTTGCTGCTCCATCTTCGCCCGTAGCTCGTCCTCCTTCTGTTTGGCAGCGGCGTAGGCCGACTTGATCCCGGCAACTGCGCGTTGTATTTCTTGCTGCAGGCGGCGCTTTGTCTGCTCCACTCTGGCCTTGAATTGGTCCAGCATCGGATCACCGGGCTGAACTTTGGTGGCGAGATCAGCGCGCTCCCCTTCGAGACGGGTCAATTCGATCTTGAGCGTCTGGATCAGGCGATTGTCGATCACGGCCGGTAGCGCATTGTACTCATTCTGGCGGATGAGGCGGGTCTGGGCCTCCAGGCCAATGCGGTCGGCCTCAGCTTCGGTGAGGCGCTTGTTCAGGTCGACCAAACGATCGACGACGATGTTGTCTCGATTCTCCAGGGAGATGATGCCCCTGTCCTGACGATAGCGGTGCAAGGCAGCCTCAGATTTTTCCACCCGATCTTTTAATTCTACGAGTTTCTCCTGCAGGAAATGCCGGGCCTCGTCGTTAGCGTGGCTGCGCAGCTCAATGCCTTGCTCCCGGTAGGCTTTTGCATGCATGTTGGCCACCCGCGCCGCCAGCTCGGGGACAGGCGTGCTAAAGGCGACCTTGACCAGACGGGTACCTTGTACAGGTGTAATCTCCAGCCGGTCAATGTAGGCATCAATGAGGTCAGGGGAAACCTCCAGGAGCGCCGAGTTTACATCAGGCGGCTTACCGCCAACCGTCTTCAGGGGTGGGCTAACCAACGGCCCGCTCCAGCCTACAGGTATCGTCCCACCCGGTGTTTTCACCGTCACCTCACTCACCCGCTTATCACTCTGACGGCTTTCGGGATGGGCCCCAGGCCAGGGTAACATGGGCGCCGGCGCGGCGCTGCTGTGGCCCGGTGCGGCCGAGAGACTAGAATCGCCCACGGCTGCGTCATTAGCGTTTGCAGCGGTCTCAGGGGCTGTCCCTAACGTCACAGAGATGACTGCAGAGGTCTTGCCCGTGGCATTGGTCAGGAACAATTGCACCTGGGCCCCAGCGGAGCTTCGAGCCATAATCTGTGCTAAATCCTCCTCAGAACGTACGGGTTGACCATCGACGCCAATGATGACATGTCCGGCGCCCTGGATGCGATCACGATCTGAGCGCAGGCCGGCTCGCGCTGCTGGGGAACCTGGGAATACGTCCAGTACTTTGACTCCCCGCACCTGCCCCTGGACAAACGTTTTCCCTCGAATGCCCAGATACGCCTTCCCCGCTGAGACATTCGGGCTGGGGTCCGCAGGGACGGGGGGGAGGCTGTTGGGCCTTGCAGAGATGTGCTGCTGAGGAGTAGTGTGCAGCATCCGGTGTTGGCTGACCGCACTCGCTCCCAGAGCCAGCAGGCCAAGGACTATCAGACCAGGCAAGAGCCACCAGGGAACCACGACCCCTGGCACGCTACTTTTGACCTGGTGCACAATTGCTTCCCAACACCGCTGCCATCGGACGTATAGCAACCGCATCTCCACGTCCCCCGCACGTCCTGTAGCCGTGTGCTGCACCCCATCCTGGCGCAGTCTCAAGCGCTCTTTGCGACCATGCTCCCGTGTCCCCTCTCCCGCGGTGAGAGGGTGCCCTGGAACCTGCTCTCGTGATCCTAACGGCTATAGAGCTTGCCCCCCTCCAGCATTCCTTTGCCCTCGCCCTTGAGGTGCTGGGGGTTCAGTCGGAGTTCTCGGATAACCTGGGCAGCAAGCGCTCGGCTTTTCAGGAGTTCATATTGCGTTTTATAGAAATCGTATTCATCCGGCACGAAGAGCTCCGCCGACGCCTCGTGCCTATCCAGCACCCGTGGTGGTTTCCGCTCAATGAGCAGCGTCACTTCTGCGGTGTAGGTGGGGGGCATCAGCACCAGGAGAAGCGCGGTGGCGAGGACCGTACCACACAAAAACACGGCAATAAGCCAGAAACGATTGGTAATGATCCACCAACAGTCCCGAAGACTGAGTCGTTCCTCCTCTTGACCCACAGGGCCGACGAGGACCGCTGTCTCCCCCCGCTCGGATGGGAAGGTAAGGCGCATCGTATATGGGGCAAGTTCCGGCATGGGGCCCTCTCCTCTTATGTATCGTGCTGCTGATGCCCAGCATTTGCAACAATCGGGCCAAACAGGGGGGACAGAAGGAGAACAGCGAATTTTGTGGGGATGTCTTGGCTATTATCAAGAGGACTGTAGGTATCTCACTACACTATGTGTATGCTTTTTCATACAGTGAGGAGAGCTAATACCGCAGCGTGCCATGCCTTGCTTTGCGTCCATGGAGCCACCGGAGCACGGTTTGCCCCCTCCCTGTGGAAGCATCATACGCGTGGCTATAGCGTTTGCAACAGTCCCTCGCGGCCACAGCCAGCCGTCCTGCCTCGCGCGGCACGGAACTGTTGCCTTTATGTATCGCCGCGCCGCAACCTATGTGGCCAAGATCCTGGGTGGTGCCAAGCCCGCCGATCTGCCCATGGAGCAGCCGACGAAGTTCGAGTTCGTGATCAACCTGAAGATCGCCCAAATCCTGGGGCTCACCATGCCCCCGACTCTCCTCTTCCAGGCAAACGAGATGATCCGATAATCCTGCCAAGTTCCTGATTCCTCTGCTAGGGAAATGCCAGATAAACGGACGGTGGCTTGCGAGCAACCTTTTTGTTACGCTTCCATAAGGGAGAGCGAGGCCCGCAGCACGAGGTCACCTGCGGCGCCGTGTCTGGTGGGCAGCCAGGCAGAAACGTGAGTCTGAGCGTCGTGGAGGTACGGGCATGATGCGCATAGTGGCGATTCTGGCGCACCCCGATGATGCTGAAATCCTCGCTGGGGGTACCCTCTACCAGCACCGGCAGCGTGGTGATAGCGTCGAGATCTATAGTGTCACATATACGCCCGATTCTGTGCGTGGGCAGGAGGGGGCCGCGGGTGCCCAGCGCCTCGGGGCTGAGTTTACGTGCTTGGGCCTCCCCGATATGGGGGTGTCACGCTATACACCGGCGGACGTCGAGCGCCTCACCGCCTTCCTCCTGGCTCGCCCACCAGACCTGGTGCTGACGCATTGGCTCGAGGATACCCACCCCGACCACGTGGCCAGTGTGCGTCTGGTCATCGAGGCGCTCTTACACTATGCGGTGGCGCACGGGTTGGAGGACGTCGACGCCAGTCGCCGGGCGTTTCCCCAGGTCTGGTCGTGTGACACGTATGGCGCTCTGGGGAGTCGCGGCGCCTTTGACCCCGAGTGGTACATTGATATCAGCACGGTCTGGGAGCAGAAAATCCATGCGCTTGCCGCCCATCAGAGCCAGACCCCGGCGCACTGGACGGAGCTCATCCGGCGCCATAACGCGTTCTATGGCGCCCGGTGTAACCGGCAGTATGTCGAAGGCTTTCGTCGCCTGCCCCTGGCCTTTGTGAACAATCTCCCCGCGTACGCGTATCTGCCCTCATAGGCTCTCAAGGGGGTGGCGATGGAGGAGGGTATTGCAGAGCTGTTGATGTCCTCTCCCGTCTGTGAGGAAGCGACCATGATTATCCTTTCCTCTCTTGAGAGGCATGTGGGAGAGCACTCCCACAGGAGAGCAACACGTGTGTAACACCTGCCTCCACCGCTACCGGGACGCGCAGTGGAAGACTTCAAACGCCGCGCCGTATTGGGTCCCCAGCCGTACGCCAGCGGCCCGGCCGAGCTCTTCCAGGAACGCTTCCGGATCAAACGCGTCTGCCCCAAGCCCGCGCAGGTACGCCTCGTGCGCCCGCAGGGACGCCACCCCATGCGTGAACGTGGCGGTGACGTCGACGCCGTGGCGGGCCTCCGGCGACCCCGCGGCCCACACCTGGATGACGCCGCCCCAGGGCGCAAGACCTTCGGCGAGCAGCTCGGGGAACACCCACCGGTTGCCCGCATCGCGCACGGCATCCAGGACAGCCCACCCAGTCGCACGATGGTCCGCCTGATTGAGCACGACGGCCCCGTCCCAGGTGTCCCGGAAGTTGGTGGTGATCACGATCTCCGGCCGGTGGCGGCGTACAACCCGCGCCAGCGCGCGCCGCAGCGGCACGCCGTACTCGACGACGCCGTCCGGCTGGCCCAGGAACTCCACCACCTCCACGCCGACCACCGCGGCCGCCGCGCGCTGCTCCGCCTCACGGATCAGCTGGGCCTGCGCTGGCGCCATGGCGTCGATGCCCGCCTCGCCGCTGGTGACCAGGCAGTAGACGATCTGCTTGCCCTGCCCGGTCCAGCGGGCGATCGCCGCGGCCGCCCCGAACTCGAGGTCGTCGGGGTGGGCCACGATCGCGAGTCCGCGCTGCCAGCCCTCGAACAGCGGTTCCAACGGGTTCGCCACCACCGGCTGTGCCATGTCGGCTTCCCTCCTCGCCAGCCCCGGATCTGCGGCTAGCCGCGCAAACCCATGCCCATCACCTGTCGTGCCGTCCTCCTGCAGGGATGCGCGCGGCGGCCACAGCGCTACCCCTGAGCCGCGTCCAGCACTGCGTGCACCGCCCGCCTGCCGCTGTGCAGCGCCCCAGCGACCGCCCCTGCCTCGCCGTGCGTATCGGCCGCTTCGCCCGCAAAGAAGAGCGTCGTGGCGAGCGGCTCCGCGAGCGTGTGCCGCGCCTGACCACCGTGCACCCAGACGTCACTGTACGCGCCGCGGGCAAAGGGGTCGCTCTGCCGGTCGTGGACCCAGGCGCTGTCGAGCGCGCGCGTGAGGAGTGCCGACTTTGGCAGGCCCGCGAGCCGCTGAGCAGAGGGACCTGCCGCCCACGTGGCTAGGAGAGGCGTCTGCACGGGCAACGCGGTCCACAACGTCGGCAAAGCTGCCGTGCGGTCGTGCAAGAAGGCGACGTCGCGATAGCAGTGGTGCTTGATCTCCTCCCAGAAGGCGGTGCGAAAGCGCAGCAGCACTGTGACACCGACCCGGGCGCGAGATGTTGCAGCGCGTCACGCTTGGCCGTGAGTGGGGGTGTAAAGCGCATCGCGTCAGGCGCCCGCGCCGGACACTGCAGAGTATAGGGTGGCCCCTCGAAAATAGCGACTGCTTTGGGAGCAACGACCACCCCATGACTCCCCTGACCAACGCAGCCTGCCGTCCAAGCTCGAAGTCGTCCTGCTCTTGCCCGGACCTCTTATAGTTTTCCAGGCTGTAGTGTGCGAGGTTAAGTAACTCTCCGACAGGTAAGCCCCTGGTTTGACCAGGGAGACGCTCCAGGCTTGGCCTAAAGATTTAGTAGAAGATAAGGCGTACCTGAAGAATGCTAAAGACATGCCTCCTCTAAAATGGGTCACCCTTCTTTGTGTTGTAAGTGCACCTCATCCCATTGGACGCATTGGAGCCCTCCTGGATGCGATTCCGCGATAATGCATGTTGTGTGACCAATACCATGTTCGTGCACGAATTGCTGATCAATATTGGTCAGCACCAATGGCAGCATCAAGCGGAAGAGCCCACCGTGCCCAATGAGCACCATGTGGCTATCAGTCCAGATTCTATCCTGAGTAAGATGCGCAATGAATGGTAGAAAGCGGTTGCTGATATCCATAAAACTCTCACCCTGGTCAGGCTTGCGGTGCCAGTGCTTGTGCAGTATCCAATCTGCAGCGATGTCGTGGTGCAGACGCCAGCTTTCGTCGTCGGATTTGTTTTCCAGAATACCGCAATCATATTCACAGAGCGCAGCAGTGATGTGATAGGACCTCCCAAGTGCGCGCGCGAGGATGTCCGCCGTTTCGACCGCGCGACGCAGAGGACTGGAGAAGATGCCTGATATGGGAACATGCTGCAAACGTTGAGCGAGAGTGACAGCTTGTTGTTGACCCCTGGCCGTCAAACCATAGCGATATCCGCGATTTGAGATGACGCGCAAGATATTGGCTTCACTCTCTCCATGTCGAACGAAGTAAAGTCGCATACGACTTTCCGTAGGCCGTGTGTACTGGAGCTAGGGGACGGATGGCACCGCACTCAGACGTATCTCTATGGTGCGTGTGGCATGTGCGTCAGGCGCTTTGGGTACAGGTCAGTCACCAGGAATTCCACGGCTCTACTAAAGGAGTGGAGCGGATGCTTGATGCAGTATTGTTCAAGCAGCCACAGTATGCCATCCGTATCGGTGGTGCCTCGCATATCGACGGTGTTGTTGGTCAGTTTATTCACGGCGGTGAGATAGCCTGTGAGCCAGTGCCTGTATGCCATATCGAGACCATTGCTGCGTGCTTGGAGAAAGGTCTGACACGCTTCTAACCCGAAGCCAAGCGCCACATAGTTGCCCTGTGCATCACGGCCTCGCCCAGCCAGGGGCATGAAGCATAGAAGCAGCATGAGCCACCAGAGCAGGCGTATTGTGCGTTGCGCCGTAAGGAGCATATCACCTCCTTTCCTCGCGTTCGTGTACGAGCATGCCGACCGCTCGCGTCCCTCACACAGAGTATACCGCAGCCGTCTTGAGCCACGTCCATTGCCCCGTCCCCGACTCCCCAACTTACAAACACTCGAACTGGCCACGGTCGCCGATTTACCTCATACACCATGCGGACAGCCCGACATTGCGGGTGCAGGCGCTGAGATGGCGGCAATCTGGACTTTTTTCGCGCGTTGTTGGGTCCTACATTGGAGGACATGGAAGAGCCTCAACGTGTGAGGTGTTGAGATAAGGACAGAGGAGAGATACACGTCCTGACAGATTAGAGCTGACAATGCGCGCTGAACATACTGCGTGAGTCGTGTCGGCGCAGGGGGAGAGGTGATGCGCAGTCTGCTTTTTCTCCTTTTGACGTTTTTATCCATGTTGGCCAATGGCACAGGGTATGACATACGCTATGATCCCGGAAACGATGTCGAGATGTCTTGGTACCTCGATACTGCTGGGCAGCATATGGAGGATGACATCCAGAAGTTGTCAAAATAAAAGCCCCCAGAGGCATGGGGGACGCCCAGGATGGCAGACTTCCTGCTGGTCTGGGGGCATCTCACCACCCAAACAGACGGCGTGCGGAGTGGTCAAGATGAGGTTAGGTATGGAGAAGGAATGTACGGATGCCTATGGAGCAGCGTTTTAGGCATAAAGATAACAACAGCACTCCCATCATTGTGACTCTAGTTTTCGCTATTATAGCTCTGCAGCTCATCGCCTGGACGACCTGACACACGGTTGTTATTAGCCATAAAGCGTCATCTTATGCTCACCATACGGTATGAACAACCTGAAGATCACGTGGCGATTCACGCCGTTCATACCGCCGCCTTTGGACGACCACATGAGGGAAACCTGGTAAATGCACTGCGACGTGCTGAGGCCCTGATTATCTCACTTATTGCCGTCCAAGACGGTCGTATTGTCGGTCATATCGCGTTTAGCCCCGTGACGGTGACATCGAGCACCACAATGATCGAGGCGTTAGGGCTTGGTCCGTTAGCCGTCTTACCGGCATGCCAGCGGCACGGTATAGGTGCTCAGCTCGTCAGTGTAGGACTTGCCGCCTGTCGTGTAACACCATACGGCGTTGTTGTCGTCTTGGGACATCCGCATTACTATCCTCGCTTCGGTTTCACGACAGCGAAGCACTATGGCATAGTTTGGGAGCATGACGTACCGGAAGGGGCATTTATGGTGCAAGAGTTAAAGGAAGGTGCCCTGGGGCAGATACAGGGTATTGTCAAGTATCGTCCCGAGTTTGATGCGGTCTCAACATCCTAGTAGCAACACCTGGTTGCGATTTCCTCAGCATACGAACGCGGAAAGAATCTCACACGGCCCGGGTACGACGCAAAGGCGCACCCCCACTCTCAGCCACCTACCAAGCTCTCTGACGCTCGCAAGAGGGTCCAGCGCATAGAGGCAGCCATCTGTCAAGGCCGACACCCCCCAACTGCTGAGGCGAAGCGCCACACAGCTTCTGCAAGCAGCGGATGAAGGCCGGGGAGATTACCTCAGTCCGAGAGGCAGGCTTGATCAAAGACGTGTCCCTCGTCACGCAGGTCGTGCGACTGTGGGAGAAGGCGACACCAGCCGAGCGGCAGGCTATTCGAGACCACCTGGTACGGCATGGCCACGTATAATACCACTCAAAATGCGGCTTGGGGAACAATATTTGGTACACTTGAAGAAGTCTAGTCTTGTTCACGAGCCTCATACAGGAGACGGTCCATGAGTCATGGAGTATCATCCGACCGCGGAGCAGCCTCAGGGCTGAGTCTGATCGAGAACCCAGGCTGCAAGGCGTATTGCATTGCCCGTGCCGAGAACCAGGCTGTGGCCGAAGCCTACGCCTGGGCACGACAAACCTTCCCAGTGTCAGAACGCAGCCTGCAGGCAGCGCTCAGGCTGGTGCTTTGCGGTGCTGTGGACCTCTCGCCCGATGGGACAGCGCAGGTATGGTATCACGGTCAACGCAGTCGACCCTACTTTGTAGACACGCAGTCATGCTCCTGCGCTGCTTTTTCCAATACGCAGGGTTTTTGTAGACATATCAATGCTCGCGACATCGCGCGCTATGCCTCCGAGCTCGCGCAGCAGTATCTCTCTGACCCTGCCCAGGTTGCGATGCTACACAGGGACTGTCCACGCCCTCTCCCAGCGTAGGGTGCAGGCCTCCGCTACAAAGATTGTGTGGCTTTTCCATTAAATCTGTGGTGCACTGGTGGTGCAATTGCACAGCAAAAAGTGCCTATTGCTTGCCCATCTCAGGAGAAATGCAAGGCTAGAAGTGCTTGATATTGCAGACCCAGTGTGATCTAGGCACTAGACGCCCAGGTAATACTGTTTCACCAGGGCGTTCTCGCTCAGTTCCTGCGTCGAGCGCCCTTCAAACGCAATCCTGCCGTGCACAATGATGTAGCCGCGGTCAGCGATCTTGACCGCTTGATGAAAATTCTGCTCGGCCATCAATACGGTGAGATGGTATTGCTCCTTGAGCTCCTTAATCTTCGCAATCGTGTGGCTGACTAGAATGGGTGCCAGCCCCACGGAGGGTTCATCCACCAGGAGAATTTTTGGGGCGGACATGAGGGCACGCGCAATGGCTAGCATCTGTTGCTCGCCGCCACTCATACTGCCCGCCAACTGGCGCCGCCGTTGTTGCAGGATTGGAAACGCCTCGAAGCAGAAACGCAGATTGTCCGCCATGGTCTTGCGGGCCTCTGTGCGGTAGGCGCCGAGCCGCAAGTTCTCTTCCACGGTGAGTTTTGGAAACAGCCGGCGTCCCTCGGGTACAAGTGCAATGCCCAGATTCACAATGGTCTCGGGGGACTTGCCGCGCAAATCGATACGCTGGCCGTCGATTTCCACAAATACCTCGCCGGCATCCACCGGCACCAGGCCCATGATGCACTTCATCAGCGTGCTTTTGCCGTTGCCGTTGGTGCCAAGTAACGCCACCGTCTCGCCCTCGTCCACTTCGATGGATACACGGTGTAATACCCGTACCGCCCCGTAACCAGCGTCGACGTCCGTTAGTACAATCCTATTCCCCAAGGTAGGCTTTCTCCACCGCGGTGTTATGCAAAATCTCCTCCGGTGTGCCCTCGGCGATGGTGCGGCCGGCATCGAGGACAATGACACGGTGGGAAAAACGCATCACAGCTCGCATAATATGTTCGATCATAATGATGCTAATGCCCCGTGCGTTGAGCGCTGTGAGAATGGCCAGGATCTCGTCGACCTCGGCACTGGAGAGCCCAGCCATCGCTTCATCAGAAATCAGCAGCCGCGGCCTGGCCGCCATGGCACGGGCCAGTTCGAGCTTGCGCAACTCGATCAGGGTAAGGTGGGCCGAGCGCATGTGGGCCTTGGCCTCAAGGCCTATGAGCTGGAGAATCGCCATAGCCTCGGCAGTCATGTCAGTGCCGCGGTCCTGCATCGGTGCAGTATAGGCCAGAGGGATACATAAATTTTCGAGCACTGTCATGCTTGTAAACGGTTTCGGAATCTGAAAACTCCGCGCAATCCCCAGGCGGGTGCGCTGGTGTGCTGGTAAGGGGGTGATATCCGTATCGTGAAATCGTATGCTGCCGCCGTCAGGTCGCAGCACACCAGCAATGCAGTTAATGAGGGTGGTCTTGCCCGAGCCGTTCGGCCCGATCAGGCCCAGGCACTCTCCCTGATGCACCTGGAGGTTCACATCAGTGAGGGCCTGGAAGCCACCAAAGCGTTTGGTCACATGCTGCACCTCAAGCAGCGTGGCGGCCATCAGGCGTGCTCCCGCTTGACGAGTCGCCGTACAAGCCCGACAAGGCCTTCGGGCGCCAGGATGACAAAGGCGACCAGGACAACCCCTACAATCAAGAGGTTCAATTCCGAGGAGATGGTCACGGTGGCGACCTGCTGTGCGACGCCGAGCAGCACCGCCCCTACCAGCGGTCCCACCCACGTGGTGGTGCCGCCAATCATGGGCATGGCCAGGCTGTTCACAGCGTAATCCAGGTTGAAGGCGGAGCCGGGCTCGATAAGCGTCACATGCCAGGGAAACGGCACACCGGCCATCCCCATCAGGCACCCGCTCAGCGTGGTCGCTAAAATCTTCAGCTTCAGCGTCGGCACTCCCATGCACTCCGCTGCCTCTTCATTGTCCCGGATAGCGGCCAGCCCTCGGCCAATCCAGGAGTGCTCAATCCACCTGGCGATGGCCACCGCACCAATGGCCAGACAGAGCATGACCACAAAGAGGAATTTGCTATAGCTACTGAAGAACAGTATCGTCGCCGGCCGGATGATGCTGAGGCCTTTCGCCCCACCGACAAACTCCCAGTTGATGATCAGGGTTTGCAAGACCACGGTCAGCGCCAGGGTGGCAATCGAGAAAAACACGCCCTTGAGGCGTAAGGTCAAATAGCCCAGTCCCAACCCCAGGAGACCTGAGATCAGGCCACCAGCCAGCAGCAGCACCAGAAAGGGAGCCTTGTAGGCGAGCATGAGGAAGGTCGCCGTGTAGGCCCCTAGGGCGAAGAAGGCTGGCGTGCCGAAATTCACATAGCCCGTATAGCCGCCCAGGATGTTCCAGGCGGTGGCGAGCACAATGTACTGGAGAATGACATAGGTCGCAAAATAAACATAGCGGTTCTCCACCACGCCCGTGAGCAGCACGCCCGCGCCAAGAATACTACAGCCTATCAGCACTGGCCATAGCCACTTCACACCCTATCTCCCGAACAGGCCGGCGGGGCGCACGGCCAGGGCTACTAAGAGAATCCCGAACGACACGGCCAGAGCCCAGGACGGACCGGAGAAGGTGGACGTCAAACTCTCCGCCACGCCCAGAATGAGCGCCGCCGCCAGCGTGCCGCCGATGCTCCCCATGCCGCCGAGCACGGTAATCGCGAAGACGCGGCCAATATATTCCCGCCCCATAGAGGGCTCGATCGGGACAATGACAATGAGCAGCGCACCGGCAAGGCTCGCAGTAGCCATCCCCAGTCCGAAGGCAATGGTTTTGATCTGGATCGGGTTCGCTCCCATGAGGCGGAGCGCCAGGCTGTCCTGGGAGACGCCCATAATGGCTTTGCCATAGAAGGTTTTCGCGAGAAAGAGATATAAGGCGAGGGTCAGCAGCAATCCCACCACGCATGGCACACCCAGACGGAGCGAGATGCCAATAGGGCCAATGGACACGGAGCGGCCAATGTATGGGGCCTCGATCAGGCGGTAATCAACGCCGTAGGCCAGGATTAAGGAGACCTCAGCAATGAACAGGAGCCCGAAGAAAAAGACCAGGCCACGTAAGGACTGCTCGCCTGCCCTCTCGAAACTGACGTAATAGATACGGTAAATGACCACCCCAAGGCCATAGAAGAGCGGGGTGAAGAGCAGTCCCGCCAGGATAGGGTCGAGAGCATAAGCCGTATTCACGGCATAGACGGCATAGGCGCCGGCAATAATGAACACTGGATGGGCGATGTTGGCTACATCCAGTAAGCCAAAGGTCACGGAGATACCGAGGCTGACGGCAGCATAGAAACCGCCCAGCAGTATCCCCGCCACCACCGCGTTTACCAGCAGGTCAAAGGAGAACATTCTGGTTACTTGAGCGCCTCGGCATAGGGATAGATCAAACTTCCTGATTTCAACGCCTCAGGCAACAGCACCACGCGCTTGCCAGGCCCGGCGAATTGGCCAATGTCGGTGCCCTTGATGTTCTGATACTGTACCAGGAGTACCCTGGGCTTTTCCCACTCGCCATTCGACCCGAATTTGACCTTGCCAACAATGGTGTCGAACGTCTGGGTGCGGATGTACTCGCCCACGGCTTTCTGCTCCGTGCTCTTAGCGCCTTCGATGGCTTGGCCCAGCACCTGCATCATGGCATAGGCCCACGGCGGCAGGTAGTGGCCCAGCGGATCAACGCCCTGCTTCTCCGCCTGCGCCTGGTATTTCTTCAAGAACTCATTAATGCCGGGGAAATTCAGCGTGGGCTCGGGGATCCAGTAGTCGTAATTCACTAGACCGTTCAGCTTGGAGCCAAGCTTAGTCTGGAAGGCCGCAAACTGCAGTCCGACCATGCCGCCTCCAAATAGTTTCGGCTGCAGGCCGACCTCATGCGCCGCCAGCACCATGCCCACCGAATCAGGTGGATACGAGGCCACAAACACCACATCAGGGTTAGTGGCCTTAATGGCTCGGACGATCGGCGTGTAATCCGTCGTGGCCGGAGGATAGGTGCGGTCATAGACGACCTCGAGGCCAGCTTGCTTGACGTTCTCGCGCGCACCAGCCAGGGCGCTATGCGGGTACTCGGCGTCAGCACCGACCAGGGCAACCGTGCGCAGTTTAGGATTTTGTGCGGCAGCAAGCTCGAAAAAGCCCCGGGAAAATTCTTTGGCCGGTTCTGGCCCGGCCGGCATAATCTGAAAATAGTAAGGGTGGTTAAGCTTCTCGTTATTGGCAAGCCCAAAGAGCGCCATAAACACCAGGTTGCGCTCGATGACAATGGGCATGGCCGGGGCGATCAGGTTCGTCCCGTACCCGGAAACCACAAAGTCAACTCCATCGATATCGAGCAGTTTGGTATAAATCCCCGGGACGGATGCCGGCTTGGTCTGGTCGTCGTAGTAGACAAATTCCACCGGCCGTCCGAGGAGACCGCCGTTCTTGTTGACCTCGTCTCGCCAGATCTCCATGGCCAGTAAGGCCGCCTTGCCGTTCGCCGCCAGGCCACCAGTGAGCGCCATACCAAAGCCAATCCGCAGTGGAGAGGCCGCCTGGCTCACGGGTGCCAGGGCGACCGTGAGCATCAGCGCTCCGATCAGTACTCCTACCACAGCCCACACTTGCATCCGACCTGTACCCTTGCGCACCATTGGTCTCCCCTTCCAAAGTTGGCCAGGATTCTCTCCTGCGGTCTCTACTCATCGCTCCCTCCGCACACCCCAACCTATGTCTAAAAACACTCCGACCTTAACCTAGCTCTGTCTCCAAGTCAATCGCGACAAAGTCGGAGGTTTTAGACTCCCTCAACTCACCAGCAACTCCTTGAGCGCATTGTTGATAAAAGCCGTGTCCGCCGGATTGGCTCCCGGGCGACCCGCCATATGACCCCAGAGCGAGGGAATAGGTCGTAATGTCGCGTTAGGCATGTGCCGCACTTCCAGGGCATTGTCGTCCGGCGGGAAATACAGATCGGTCTGGCAAGGCATGACGATAGCCTTGGCTTTGATAGCACCCAGCGCCTTCGTAAAATCTCCATCGTAGAGAGGATTGGCGCTGATGTCAGCGTACTGCCAGCTCCACAGCATGGCCAGGAAGTTATTGGCATCGCCGCTGAGGCGCGAACCCTCCGCCATCACTAAAAAATCCTCCAGCGACGAGGCCCCGGTCTGCAGGTAGAGTTCCTCGCGATAAAACGCTTGCGAGACGACCCAGCCAGAGTACACGCGGGCCATGGCCCGTAGCCCCTTGGCCGGTTGCGTCTCGTACCAACCGCCCTGCCAGGCATCATCGGCCGTGATCGCGGCCTTCACGCCTTCGAGGAACACAAAATTGTGCCGTGAGGTTTTGGCGGAGCCACACCAGGGCAGAATGCGCTCGACCATGTCAGGGAACAGCGCGCCCCAGTGAAAGGTCTGCTGGGCACCCATGGAAAAGCCGGTGACGAGTACCAGGCGCTCGATGGCAAATTGTTCCGTGACCAGGCGATGCTGGCACAGGATGTTATCGTACAGAGTCATCTGCGGGAAGCGCGCCCGGTCGTAGGGCGGCGGGGTGTTGCTCGGCGACGATGACAGCCCATTGCCGAACATGTTAGGGATAATAATAAAGTATCTGCTGGGGTCAAGCGCCATGCCTGGGCCAATCATAGGTTCGTTCTGCGCATGTTGCCCGCCGTAAAACGTCGGGTAGACGATGGCGTTATCTTTGCGGCTGTTCAGGGTGCCATAGGTTTTATAGGCCAGTTGGGCATTGCGGAGTGTCAAACCAGATTGCAGCACCACGTTGCCTAGCTCAAAGATCTCATAGTCCGCCATCGGGTCTCTCCTCCCTCCGTCGATGCTTCCTTAACGCCTTTGCGCTATCCTATAGTATCCAAGGGTGAATTGCACGGAGAACCACGAGAGGAGAAGGCACTCCATGTATGACGTAATCGTTGTTGGCGGCGGTATCGTCGGTATGTCCACCGCCTATCACCTGGTATGTGTTGGAGCCAGGACCTTGCTCATCGATCGGGAAGACCGCGGACGCGCTACGGACGCTGGGGCTGGGATTCTTTCCCCAGAGACCAATAGCCGCGACCCGGACGCCTGGTTCGATTTTGCGGTGGCGGCGGTGGGCTACTATCCGACCCTGGTGCAGCGCCTACAGGAGGATCAAGGGGGTGACACAGGGTATGCCCGCTGCGGTCAGATTGTGGTGGCGGTCTCTGAAGACGAATTTACGCTATTCGACCGCGCTAGAAGCCTGGTTCTCGGCCGTCAGGAGCGTCGTGGACTCCCCAGCCTCGACGATCTGTATGAAATTGCCGGCAGCGAGGCACGCGAGTTGTTCCCACCACTGGCGCCAGTCTACGGTGCCCTGTACTACCGCAACGCCGCGCGGGTGGATGGGCGTCTGCTGAACCGGGCCTTGCGGCAGGCAGCGCAACAGCGCGGGCTGAGCATCCAGCAGGGCAGTGTCGAGCGGCTGGTCATCGAGCGCGGCGCCGTTACGGGTGTCGTGATGGCTGGTGCGACCCTCTCAGCCGGGACAGTCGTGATTGCTGGCGGCGCTTGGTCGCAAGCCTTTGGGGTGCAACTGGGCGTCGACATCCCGGTGGCCCCGCAGCGTGGGCAGATTATCCACCTCGGCCTACCGGGGACTGACACCAGCGCATGGCCCATGCTCAGTGCCTTCCGCGGTCACTACATGGTCCCCTGGCCTGACAGTCGTGTTGCGGTCGGCGCCACTCGGGAAACTGGCGCTGGCTTTCAGCCACACACCACTGCGGCCGGTCTCCAGGAGGTCCTCAGCGAAGCGCTGCGCGTCGCCCCGGGGCTGGCCCAGGCCGAGATTCGCGACATCCGCGTGGGCCTGCGCCCGCTGACGAGCGATACCATGCCGGTGCTGGGACCGGTCCCAGGCATCGAGCATATTTTGCTGGTCACTGGCCATGGACCGACAGGCCTGACGCTGGGGCCGTACAGCGGCAAAATTATCGCTGAAGCTGCCCTTGGGCAGGTAGCAACCACAGACATTAGTGCCTTTCATGTGACGCGGTTCGCGGCAGGCAAAGCCTTTGTAGGAGGACATCATTAGAGAACGCCCTCTCCCTTTTGGAGAGGGCAGGGTGGGAGACCGTAACATTTGCCTTCCCTCTTGGAGAGCGTCATGGTCGATGGCCGATAGTGCCTACCTATTGTCCACCTGCCCTCTGCTCTCAGCCCTGTACCACCTATGCCGGGAGCGCCAGCACGCGGCGTTGGCGCAGTGCGGCTGGTCGGTCTGGTGGAAGTCCACCATCCGTACCGGCGAGGACTTTGGCCGCATGATCCACACGGCGCTGCAGGCCACCCGCTGCGTCATGGTGGTCTGGTCGCACCAGTCGATCGTCTCGCCCTGGGTGCAGGATGAAGCGCCGGTCGGCCTTGAGCGCGGTGTACGCCGGTACGTAGCGATGCCGTCGCGCCCCCGTTAGGCTGCCGGCAGCCCCAGCCCCCCTTCCCGCGGTCGTGGCCCCAGAGCCCCCTGCTCGCCCTACCTCTTCCCATCCTGAGCGGCCTGTCCAGACCGCGCAGTACCGCGCTGCGGCAGGGGTTAGGCAGGGGGAGATTGCCCGGCGTTTGGGGCTGCATCGCCAGCCTGGGCGCCCACCCTGTTAGCGTACCACAGAAGACGCTCGATGGGATGCCTACTACGCTGAATTGGATCGACTCTTCGAAGAGGGTTTGAAGAGTCAAGTGCAAGAGGCGGTTAGACAACGCACTCCTACTGATCGTAGGAGCTGATTGAGTATCTCATCTCGGTGAGTGACGCGGATGTGAAAAGGCGCACTCTTCCGCAAGACTTCAATCTGTACCTCACGCATACCCCTGCGCTCGGCTCCGTCTTGGAATAGAACCGCTTGTTTGAGCGGCTGATCGGCGAGTATCGCTTGTAAAGTAGCCAGATCGCGCGTCTCGAACTCCAAGAAATCAGCTCTCTCATTCCAACAATCCGCTGCGATCATGTGGTGGCTTCGACCTCCATAGAAGACGACCCATAAGCCGGGAGGCATGTTGGTACGCAAGGGCGGTCCCTGGCCCATGCGTCCGACTGAAATCAGGGTTTGTACGTTTTGCGCTTCAGGTTGGCGTCGCAAAATCTCGCGGGCATGCTCAAACTCATTGCTTGACGCGTAGAGAAAGCGAGAAGAGTTGAGAACCTGAAGCGCGTTGAGAAACGGAACGGTCTCGGGTCCGAGTGAGGCCGCGTCTCCGCCTTGGAGTCCTCTGTAGATCTCTGAGTACCTCTGTCGATCGATACCGGGATGGGCGAGCGAGAGGAGTTGCTGAATCTTCGCCTCGATGCTGGGACAGAAGAATCCGAGGACCAACTCGGATGATATCGGGAAGTAGATCTCGATTCCTGGCGCGTTGAGTGCACGCTCCCCATAGGGAAATGTGTTGTGACTCTGAAAGTGCGAATCTGTCTTCCGGGGTGAGAACCACCAGACTCCGATTGCTTGTAATCGTATTTAGCAATCGTGCTAACTGATCGTCGTTTGTCTGAAAGAGGCCCTCGAAGGAGACGGTCTGGCCTTCAACCTCAACAGTGTTGAAGTGATTTTCACACCCCGCGTTGAGAATGGAGGACTGGAAGTTCTTCATCTGAGCCTTATCGAATACATATATCGATGTCTGCGCCTGGTCGAAGCTGAAACGCCGCAAGACCGACTGGGGGACGTAGTGGTGCTTCTTCGAGTGATCGTCCACTAATTTCCACCTCTCTCATGTAGAATCACTATGCTGCCTAACGCTGGGCATCAGGCGCGGCAGACAGCGGGAGCGACGCAGGAGCGGACGCTGTTTGCCGTCGCCTGCATGCCTTCGTTAGGCTGGGGCAAGGGTCTCGACTCCGCTCCAGGATTTTCGCTTCCCCGCACTGGTCTAGGGCA
>Ga0081455_10001576_pt1 | contig 28006 bp, 37 predicted proteins | sample TabmetS3T2R1_FD_70207 | JGI IMG/M metagenome (GOLD analysis project Ga0081455, IMG submission 70207) | Tabebuia heterophylla rhizosphere microbial communities from the University of Puerto Rico - S3T2R1 | ecosystem: Host-associated > Plants > Roots > Rhizosphere ... | reverse complement strand
TGCTGACGACCTTCGACACCACAACCCGGGCTTTGGACATGCCCGACTGTCACCGATGTCGCGACTCACCAGACACCGATCAGGTGTCACCTATGTCGTGAACCTGAACACCCTAAGCTCCACGATGTGATGTCGCAGGACATAGGAAACACCTTGAACCCCTATGGCGGGTATTTCCGGGGTTTGCGCGTGCCTAAGGGTTGATAATCCACGGCTGGGTTGAGGATCAGCTCGCGGATGATTTCTCCGGTGGTGGCATGGATGATGCGGATGTCGCAGCCGTTGATCAGCATCAGGATGGGGGTTCGGGCGCGGGTTCGGCCGATGCCGATGTGGTGTAGCCGGCCGTTGTGGCGGAGGGTGAGTTTGCCGTCGCTGTCGACTACGTCGCGACGGACTCGGGGCTGCGGCGCGGCATCTGCACCTGCAGCAGGAGTGGCTTTGGGCCTGGCCTGATAGACCGCTGAGGGGGTCCGCCGGTTCAGGGAGCGGTGCGGCCGAGAGTTGTTGTAGTAGGTGACGAAGGTGTCGCAGAGGGCTTGCAGCTCGGCGACGGTTTGCGGTTGCCGCGGTTGGGCGGTGAGCCATTTCTTCAAGGTTTGGTGGAACCGTTCCACTTTCCCGCAGGTGGTGGGGTGGTTCGGCCTGGAGTGCTTCTGCACCACGCCCAGATGGCGGAGTTCGGCGGAGAAGCCGTTGATGGTGTTCCGTCCGGCGCGGCCGCCGGCGAAGCGGGTGGTGAACACCATGCCGTTATCTGAGAGCACTGAGGCGGGTATGCCCTGGTCAGCGACGGCTTGCCGAAACACCGCTACGACTACTGGGCCGGTGACCGGTTGGTGGCAGGTGACGGAGATGGCGTAGCGGGAATGATCGTCCAGGAAGCACAGAATCTCTGCATCGGTGCCCGGCATGCCGTCGGGTCGGGTGAGTCGGTGGTGGGTGAAATCGACCTGCCACATTTGGTTGGGCTGTTCGGCGACAAAGGAGACATAGGCCGTCTTTGGTTTCTTCTTTGGCTCCGGGATGATTAACCCAGCCCGTTTCAAGATGCGCCAGATCGTGGCCTCTGACACCATCAAGTGATGCTGTGCGACCAGGTGCCGGGCAATGGTGTGCCCCGGCATCCAAGCCCTCCCGGCGCAGCCTGATGATCAACTCGACGGTAGCTACCGGGCGTGTCAGATCCTCTGTGTAAGGGCGTGTGCCTCAATCTGAATCGCGGTGGCGATTCGGGAGAGGACACGCGATGGAGCAATTGTTGGACACTGGCGAGGTGGGACGGCCTCGACGTGATGCTGATGAGCCGCAGCTGATCGGTGAGGAGCAGGCTGAGGCGTTGATCGCGCAGGCCCGCGAGCATGGGGTGGAGCTGCTGGGCGAGCAAGGCTTGCTGCGGCAGATGACCAAGGCGGTGCTGCAGCGCGCCCTCGCGGAGGAGTTGACCGATCATCTGGGCTATGAGACTGGCGACCCGGCCGGGCACGGCTCGGGGAACAGCCGCAACGGTTACTCGCCGAAGACACTGCTGACCGAGGCCGGCACCATCAACTTGGAGGTTCCGCGAGACCGTAACAGCACCCACCAACCGCGGATCGTCCGCAAGGGTCAGCGGCGGATGGACGGCATCGACAAAATCGTGATCGGCCTCTATGCGCACGGCATGACAGTCCGTGATATTCAAGACCATCTGGCTGAGATCTACGATATCGATGTCTCCCCGGACCTGATCTCCAAGATCACCGATGCGGTCATCGACGAGGTCCGAGAGTGGCAGGCCCGGCCGTTGGAGCCGGGGCGGGTTCTAGCGAACGTTGCGAATCATCGTCGTGTCTGCTGACGCGCCCATCGTTGCATGGCTTGGTTCGGTGTCTGGTCGGCGAGGCAAAGACGGGGACGATCATTGAGCTCCGCGGCGACGTAGTTGAGCTGGTCGGCGGTCCATGCGTTGAGGTCAGTTCCCTTCGGAAAGTATTGGCGTAGCAGGCCGTTGATGTTCTCGTTGCTGCCGCGCTGCCACGGCGAATGCGGATCGGCGAAATAGATCTTTAGTCCGGTCGCCTGCTCGATGCGCTGGTGTTGAAACATCTCGTTGCCCTGGTCCCAGGTCAATGTCCGACGCAGCCGAATCGGCAGCTTGCCGAATGCGGCGATGAGCGCGTCAGCGACGATCTTGGCAGAGTGGTTTCGAGCTACCGGGACTAGGACCGTGGTTCGGAACTTGCACTCGACCAGGGTCGCGATCGCCGACTGTTGGCCGGCACCGATGATTAGATCGCCCTCCCAATGACCGGCTTGTCGTCGTGATGCAACCGCGGCCGGACGGTCATGGATGGACTTCATGCCGGTGGATTGCTTGAGCGCACCGTCGCGGGTGCGGCCGCGGCCGCGGCGGTGCCGATAGATGCGGCCGGTGCGCAGATTCTGCCTGTCCACGGGCACAATTAGCCCCCGATAGACCGCCTCATAGATGGTCTCGGGGCACACATGCCATCCGCGGCGGCGGGGAAAGCGTCGGCGCAGCCAGCGGCTGTCTGCGCCGGAGACCAGTGCCCGGCGAGCTTGCCGGCCACCGCCTCCCGCAGTCCGGCGTCCACCGCGAACCGGCGTGGCTTGACCCGTCGTCGCCGCAGATACGCCTGATTGTGCGCAAACCATGGCTGGTAGCGCCCGTCGCTTTTTCGGTTCCGGGCCAGCTCGCGGTAGACGGTTTGATTCGACTTGCCGATCCGCGCCGCGATCTGCTTGACCGGCTCGCCCCGCGCGCGCCCATCGGCGATCTCAATCCGATCACTTGAGACAAATAGCGCGGACTGATCGGCGTCTCGACAAAGCTCACGCGGCCAGCGTCGATGAACCACAGCGACCCGCAGCTCAACGACACGCCGACCTGCTCAGCGGCCGCCGACCCCGACAGGCCAGCCCTGATCAACTCGAAGTATCGGCGCTTGACCGCCGCCGGCATTTTGTTCGGTGCATACCTGGCCGTCCGAATCCCTTCACTCCAGGATTCGCAACGACCAATGGAAACCGCCCCTCATCCAGCGGCCGGTCATCCAGGCCGTCATCTCCTCCAGCACCGAGTCGGTGATCTTGGAGACCGTCTCCCGCGACACGCTCGCCCCATACACCTCGGCGAAATGCGCCGAAATCTCACCGGTGGTCAACCCCCGCGCCGACAACGACAACACGATCTGATCAACCCCGGTCAGTCGGCGCTGCCGCTTCTTGACGATCTTGGGCTGGAACGACGCGTCGAGGTCGCGGGGCACCTCGATCTCCGCCGGCCCAGTCTCGGTCAGCACCGTCTTGGCCCGCAGCCCGTTGCGGGAATTGCCGTGATTGCGGGCGGTCGGATGATGCTTGTCGTAACCGAGATGATCGCTCATTTCGGCCTCCAGTGCGGTCTCCAACAACCGCTTGGTCAGCTGACTGAGCAGTCCATTGGGGCCGACCAGCTCGATGCCTTTCTCCCGAGCCTGCGCAACCAGCTGCTCGGCCACACTCTGCTCATCGATAGCCGGCTCGACCGGCTCCTGCCTTCCTGCTTCGGCTGCCAGGACGTCGATCGTGTCAGTCATGGTCTGACTCCTCTCGGATTTCAGACCAGCCAGTTCAACCGTTTACCCGACAGTCCCTCAAGCCGCCCTGAAATCTGTGGACACTTGCACGATGCCGATAGCGTGCCGCTGTCAAAACCTGAAGGTGCGTTGGGCACCGTTGGCGGTCGCATCGACGGATCCTTTAGACACCGTTTTGAGCAAATGTGGGTCGTGACGAGAACTCGGCTGGGCTGCTCGCGTAGGGATTGAGGGCCCTGTTAGGCGTCTGCTAGGGCCAGCCTCATCGGGCATTTCAAAGGACGGGTCATACGGGACGTAAGTCACGACTGCCCATTGGGCTTCGCCCCTTGCGTCACTGCTGGGCTTCCGGGTCCCCTACGGATCACCAGAGTTTGCCTGCTCATTTGCTTCCAGGTGTGCTACAGGTTCCGCTGGAACGCGTCGCGGTAGGCGGTCCACTTTCGGCATGGGTCTGTTGGCGCGCTGACTGAACGGTTGGCGGCGGGGCTTAGTGATCGCCGCCGTTGTTCGGGATCGACCCGGAAGGACGATCAGGTTGAGCGCGAATTCATGCTCGCTACCGAATCGTCCACGCGCGGCACGTGCTTCGTCGACGGCGGTGGCCCAGTGTTCGACGACACGAGCCAAACCTCGTCGTCGGTCTCAACCCGTGGTCAGCGCCCTGCCCTGCAGCGGCTGCCAGCGTCGGGCTACGCTCCGACAAGCCCGACGATTCTCGCGTTCCGGGCGGCGTTGGGGATCTCGCCGCATCGGAACACCCCGTCTGGAGCGAGGCCTTTAGGTCACCCGATCAAGCGGCAGCGATCGAGTCGGCGGGGCCGACTCGCAGCCTCACCACTTCTATCGGGTGGTGCTTGCCCCTGAGCTCTAGCTGCTGTCGATCAAGGGATCCCAGGTCCAGGGCCGCGGCCGTCGCGGCCTCGATGGTGACCAGGATCTCTCCGGCGGCAGCCAACGACGCCAGCCTGGCAGTGGTATTGACCGCATCGCCAACAGCGGTCAGCTCGACGCGGCCGCCGCGACCGACCGCGCCGAACCAGGTCCGCGCGGTGTGAACGCCGACTCCAAGCGGGACCCACGGCCCGGCCGGCTCCAAGTGGCCCGTCGCCCGCAGCAGGTCCCGGGCTGCCTCGACGCCTTTGATGGCGTGGCGCTTCCCGGTCAGCAGCGGGGAGAAGATTGCCACCAACTCGTCGCCGACGAACTTGTCGACCATGCCGTCATCGGCGAAGACCACTTCGGAGGCGGTTGTATAGAAGCGATCGAGAAGTCGGCGGAAGCCGTCCGTCGACATGCCCTCGGCCAGGGTCGTCGAGCCGCGGATGTCGGCGAAGAGCATGGTGAGGTCGATCTCGGCCCCTCCGTGGTGACTCGAGAGGAACGTAAAGCAGATTCGGCAGACGTTGGGGTTCTGCTCGGCCGGCCGCTTGCCGATGAGCCGCATCACCGGCGCCCCCGGCCCAGCGAAGGGTGCGGCGCACAGCCTGCAGCGCGGATCACTCGGAATGTGTTTAAGGACGCGTCGAGCCCGCCGCTCCATCGACCGTCCGCGGGTTAGGAATTCGCGCCAGAACCCCTCATCGTAGTCGCCACCGTTGGACGCCCGGTCGGAGGCCATGGCTCATGGTAGACCCGCAATCAGTGCACCTCCGCGAATAAAGCTCGAGGTGCTTCGGCGCCCTATGCGGGCTGGTAGATCAGGGCATCATCGTGCGGGAGCGCAGCACAACACTTTCGCGGCTGGAGCCTGCTGTTCGGCCGGTTCTCAGCTGACGGGGGCCTTCGCGGGTAGCTGGCTCGCCGACGAGCTCGGGCACCCGTACTCGCGCGCCTTCGCGATCTGGCACGCGACCCTTCTGGACCTCTTGGAGGTTCGTCGTCGAGGCCAACCGCATTGACGAGGGGTGCATGCGCTGGTGCGCCCGGGTCGATGCGATCTTCGATGTTCCGACATGCACGACATGGCCGCCGGGTCCGGATGGTGCATGGTGCGCCATGCTTGGGGTGGGTTACCGGCAGCGATGGCTGGTGCGGATCTGGTGTTGCCGAGAATCTCTCCCAGCGGGGTCGGCCGCCGCTGCGGTCACCAAGACGTGCCGTAGTAGCGCTTCAGCCAGGCACAGAGGCCGGGTAAGCCCGGGAACAATGAGCGCTCGGATATGTTGTTCTGATCAAGCAAGTCACGAGCTTCAGACTTCATACGAGCGCTGATCACGATTCGTATGAGCAGATCGGGATTCGTTTCTGAGCATTTTTGTAAGAATTCAGTATGCGAAGACGCTCCGTTGTTCATGATGGAGAGCAGTCCCGATTGGCTGGGTATACGTTGGTCTAGGGACGGAGGCTCCCATAGAAGCATCAGGTCGCCTTCGGCGCTCGAATCCAGCGCATCCAGATCGACGAAGCTCTTTTCGAGCAACCGCGTATCGTAAACCCAGGCGATACCGCGAAGGTTCGCAAGGCTGACTTCATTCAAATCACGCAAAATTCCGGCGTGGACACACCAGATGGCTCCGTCTTCATCTTTGTAATTCTCGTCGCCGCAGGCGAAGTGCGCAGCGACAAGCGGAGACGTCGTCCAGTCGAGGCACCTAGTCGGCAGGCCGTTGTGCTGGGCAACCGCCAGGACATACCACTCGGACGTCCTGTCGAGGGCGCCGGCACTTGCATATTTTCTGAAATTTCGAAGCAGTGATCGCTCGACGATGTCAGTCCGGGAGTTTTGATTTTTGGGAAGCCGCTGAAGGCCGGTCTGGAGGCTCCACGCAGCTACATCCATGCCCCGAAAGACATACGGAGACCGCAGGTGATTCCCTTCATATGGGCTAGATTGCACCATGTTTCCACCGTGCAGCGCAGACATCAGATCGATCCAGCTCGAGACACGGATCTCGCGCCAGGGTAATGACATTCATTCTCCTGACAAGCTTGCAAATAATGCCATATCTGCACTCTTCCATCCCATCATACGCGGGGCGAGCAGCGACGCTAACACACTTGACGGCGAACAAGGCGTTTTACGCATTCTTCACAACAACCATTCCCGCATCCACTTAGCCCAGAACACAAATTTCCAGCACTCCTTCGTGGGAATCGCCTGACACCGGGAGGGGGAAGCGGTAGTGCCATGCCGCGTGGTGAGTGTGGAGCAGATCTCGAACAAGGTTTCGCCGTCGCCCACTGACAGTTCGTCGAGGACGAGGCGCTTCGTGCCATCGTCGAGAGCTCGGAAGACATCCCAATATGCGTTGAACCGTCCGGAGTAGCGTGACAATCGTGGCTACCAAAAAGCGGTCGAGCGACTTCAGCGAAGGTCAACAAGCGGCCCTCCTCGTGGGCACGGCGATTGAGGTGTTATTGACGGCTGTGGCCCTGGCAGACTTAGTCCGGAGTCCGTGTGCGCAGCTGAACCGCTGCTGTTCAGCCTTTTGCAAACCGACGTACTGGCCAGGATCAGCGGCGGAGCGGTGCCTCCACAGGAGTCGGGTCCCGGGGAACGCATGTGTCTCTTTCGACGAACCGTACGACTGCAGGTTGGTCCCCAATGAGGCTGACGTTGCGGTCGGACGACCGCAGTGTGGGTCGGGATACCGGCGTTGGTTGTGGCCGTATTCCGGTAGCCGCGCCGACCCTCCTAGTCTGATCGGTCACCGATGACGCTCCTTGGCGGCGGCGTTGCTGACGTCCTGGGTGAGGGCAACCGGGATTGCGGCCAGGTCTGGATGGTCGTGGCCTGTCCATCTTGGCCGATCGCGACGTCGCAGAAGTCGATCCAATGACGGGTCTTCGATGGCTTGTTTTCGCCACCTACCGCCGAGTCCGTTCCTTCAGGCCCCAAACGGCGGTGATCTCCCTGGTCGAGTCGCCCTGATCGCGCGTTAACCCGAGCCGCTTCACTGCTGCCTGGTGCTGACGTCATCGGCGCCGGTAAGCAGGAGAGCCGCCTGTTCACCCACCTGTGTGGACCACGGGTGCCACGTCAGCGGAGCGGCTCGCCGGCGCTGCCTCGCGGGACGTCCGTCACTATCTGGTTGGCCAACTCCACCCGCGGCCACTTGTCGCGCCTGGATACTATCTGCGGCGGCTGTTCGGATAGGGCAGCGTACCGCGCCGAAGGATCGGTCACCATGGTCTCACGGAACCCCCGTCCCCTCGACCAGCTAACCCAGCAGCGGACCACCACGGCTGCACCTTCACGAAGTGGGTCAGCCAGAGTCCGACCGCTTCAACCCATGGCGTCCACGATCCAGCGGACCGTCCGGAACCGGATCTCGTCGATGCCCCAGCCCTGGGTTCCGACCGCCACTTCATCGGCAGTGCGACAACAACTCGCACTCGCCAGCGACGTCTGAGACCGCTACGAGAGTACGCCGTCAGATATATTGAACACGCGCGACTGGCATCTTCTCGCCGAAAAGAACCCGCGCGTATCCACGGCAGCGGCTTTTAGATTGATCAAATCAGCCATGCATCTGCCTTAAGAGGCCTTTTATCTTTTTCAACTGCGAAGATAGTTTCAAAGTGTGACCCTCAGTGGAAGAGCCACACCGACCGGAAATGTGGTGCTCGCTCCATACGAAGCTCGAGCGTCACTGCGTCACAGTGGGGAGCACAGTAAATGAATCTGCGCTCATAGCGCGGCCGGCCGGTCCTATCACGCTAATCGGGCCCGTCTGGGCACCATGGGGCACCTTGAGCGTAATCTCAAGATCGGACGAAGGCGTGACGCCAGTGGCAGTTCCCGATCCGAACTTGACTTGGGAAACATTCATGAATCCCGTTCCCGACAGCGTCACCGGATCACCAACCGATCCCGTTGGTGGAGAAAAGTCGACGATGGTAGCGCCCTGGATAGAATCCTTCCCCTTCTCCGCTGGTGTAAGTAGGGTTTCAAACACAACCTTCAGCTTCTCAACCGCTTGGCGCGAGAACAGGCCCACAAGGGCGCTAATTGCCGCAAGCCCATAAGGATTGAGATCCGCTGAGGTACTCACGGATGTGGTCAAGCCTCCTCTGAGCACGAGGTACGTCAGCAGTGCCATGCCCGCGCCGGTCCCCGGCAGACTCAAGTACATCAAGGTCCAGCTGGTATACAGTTGCCGGTTGCCGACATACCAGTACAGCGAGCGCACACTATGCGCCAACCCACCTAGTGCTCCCGCCGCCAGAACGACTAGAAAGAGTCTCGTCTCATTTGACACTTGGACCGTCCACATGAGCCACTTCGAGGGCGATGGTTGGGGCTCGCTTTCGTTACTCGCGACTGGCCACAATTGGATCAGGCTATAGACAGTAATCGCCGCTGTGACAAAAAGGATTGCGGCAAGAATGACAATTCCAGCCGCCGGGACGAAGCCACCTCCAGGCCCCTCGTCCCTCTCTCCCGGTGGGACGTTTTCGACTTGTTCCGCTTCGTTGGACGCCGTCTCGTCCGCCACGGTCCAAATCAGATCACCTCTCAACGAAATGTGTCAACAATGGTGAGTAATTGACGAAACCTCCCTCCCTTATGTGCGGATCAGGCGCCGACTCCACCGCGCCTACTGGGACCGGTGTCGTTGCCAGGCAGTGACTGTAGCGTTATCGTGATTCCGCAGCCCCCGCCGCTCGCAGCCGGTCGATTGGGTGTCGGCCGAGGGCCCATGCCGGGCTAGGCAGTCATGAAGCCAGTAAGTCTAAAGGCCAGCCCTTCCCAGAAGATCTTCCGACCATTCTTGGCAGCAATAAGGCAGCAGACGCTGTGCCTCGAGCCCGTATTCAAGGCGCATCTGAGGCCCGAGCAGCTCCAGGGGTCGCGGGCCAGCGACTGATGCTTCCGTTGGGGCAACCGCTTAATTGAGATGGATCACAAAAGGTCGGTGCGCTCGTGACGCGCGGCACTGATCGGAGCGCGAACGAGCCGCGGCTCTAGAGAGGCGAGTGCGCCGCTTAGAATGGCCAGCTGTACTCGGCTGGTCGTGACTCGCCTGTGCAGCTCGCGCGCGATCTGTCGCCGCCGGCCCCCGCCAGCAAGGCGCGCAGTTCGACGTCATCCTTTCGGCGGACCCTGAACTAGACCTGAGTCGGACGACCGGCCAGGCGTCCAGGGCACACAGTACGAGCGTGGACTTGGACGGAGCCGGTCGCGATCACCGGAGAAAGCGAGTGGATCCCATCCAGCGCGCTGCGACGGCCCGCCTGGCAGTACCAATGGAAACGTCGCCGGCAACCTCCCCGCGTGACCTTCGCTTGAAAGGAATCCCCATGTTGAACCGAATGATCCACCCGAGTCCGGCCCAACTACATTGGGCCGGACTGGCTGCGATGGTCGGCGGCGCCCTTGGCCTCGTCTTTGCTCCCCTCTACTCGCTGGCTTATTTCGCTACGACAGACGGTGCGTCCGACGCCAAGTCGGCCTGGGTCCAGGCATGGGCTAACCCCGCCCGGGATCTCCTCGATCCCTTCCTCACCTTCGCCTCGCCAGACGTCGTGCGCATGACGTACTAGAAGATGTTCTTGTTTATCGTCATAGGCATGCTGGCTGGCGTCGTGTGGCTGCACGCTAGCCAGCGCCGGCACGGCGGACGCCTTGAGCGGTGGGGCTCTCGAATGAGCTTCGCAGGTCTGCTGCTCCTCGCCATCGGCGGGCTAAGCGGGTACTGGCCGCGGCTGGTCACTTCGCTTTCGTGGCCTTCATCCTCCCCGGATTGCTTCTGCTCGTCGTCGGCTCCCCGCTCTTCGGCCTAGGAACATGGCGGGCTCGCGTCGCGTCGCGGACCGGCGCCTGCCTGCTGATCGTGGGTGGCCCCGCAATACTCCTGATCAACCAGGTCGCCACCCTCGGCGGCAGTCTGGTCTTGATCTATCTCGCCTGGTAATCCTCGGCCACCCACTGTGGTCGGCAACGCCGACGCTGGATCACCCCATTACGTCCCTGACGTCCGCAAGCAACACGGATCAGCGGCCAGCCTGGCACGAGCGCCTCTCGCGATGAATGATGCCCGTCACTGGCCAGGAACACCACGCTGGGTCCATGGGCCATACCTTGCACTCGTCAGACGCAATTTGCGGCTCAGGCGAGGAGCGCATCGCCCAAAAGCGCGAAGCATTGATTGGGCAGGACGCGAAGATCGCGATGTTCGACGCCAAGATCGAAAGCATGCGTTTCGCGCCAGGGCCGCGAACGCGCCGGCAAAGCTGGCTGGCGTCAGTTATCTGAGTCGGCGGTGACGGCGGCGAGTTTCTATGTTCGAGCAAAGGCGGTCCGCTCGTAGAGGGAAGCTGGTCGGGCAGGAGCCTGGCCTCGGACTGGCTGCGTTGTTGATCAGAGTGAGTCAGTGAGCAGCCATGCAGGATCGCCACAGGTGTTTGCATGAGGTGTGATCAACTCAGACTGGTTCTGCAACCCGTCGATCAACTTGTCAAGATCAAGACCGTGATCGGGATTTATGATCACAGCGATGGTGAGCACGCTGACGTACGACAGGACGTCAAAGCAGACAGGCATATTTCCGCACTCATCGAATGCGACCGGAACGACTGGAAACCGCAGAAGAGGCGAAAGTCGCCACGATGCTCGCAATATCACGAATCAGGATGCCCGTGACGCCGCTGTTGGGCCCGAGGTCGACAGGCTCGCCAATGAGCGGGCCGCCGGTGGTGAACCGCTCGGTGCCCGAGGTCGTCAAACCCACGATGGCGTCAACAATCCTGACGACCGGCGGGGCGTGGCTGCGGCTAGCTCATCGGGCGGCAGTCCCGGGGGGCCGGTTGCGTCGTTGAGGGCGGCGAGAGCATGCGCGCATTCGTCCGGCGCTGGAACATATTGGCCGTCGTCGTGAGCCGGCGAATACCGCTGGTGGCCGAGACGGTTGCCTTCACCGCCGGCGCCTTCGGCATGCGGACGGTGGCGGCGATTTCTGGTGCTGTCGTCGTCGGCCCGCTGCCGCGTTCTGCCACGCTGGCTGGCGAGGCGCATCGAGCCGATGGTGTCGTCGTCTTCGTGCCCGTCGCTGTCGCCGCCGCCTTGTGCTGGGTAGTCGGCCGACGGATGTCCTGCGCCTCTGGCGCCGATGTCTAGCTCGTACGACGAAGCTTCCGGCTTGAAACGTCATCGGTACTCGGCTTACCGCTCATAGCCGACCAAGCCGGTCGCTGAGTCTTGCCATCTCAGTCCGGGGGCGGTTGGCTTGGGAAATCCGGTCAGCGTCTGGCAGCTCCTTCACTCGGTGTGCCAGCCGCGGCAACGCACAGCCGACCAAGCCGGCCGCAGCCACGAACCCCGAGGAGGTCCGATGTCTAATTCTCGAGCGAACGTCCGCTCGCGTCTCGCTGAGGTCGCTCAGCAAATGCGATTGCCGGACGGTGATGCGGTTGGCACCGAATCGCTATTGCATGCCCAGCCACACGAGGTCTTCGCGAGTAGCCTGGCCGCACTTCGCGAAAGAGCTCTCTCGGCAGAGGGGTGGAGCGACAACGAGCTCAAATCGTTTGAGGAGCACCTGGCGCTGCTAGTTGCCGGGCTCCGCTCTGGCGTCCACCGCTCCTATGGGAGCTCCATGCCACCTGATACCGAGCCCTGTGCAGAGTGTGAAGATGAGCTGTTGCGTTGCCAGCAACCGGACCCGGAAACCGGACTTCCACATCTGGACTGCTTCATGGTCTATGCAATATGTCTTCAGGAATGCAGTCGGACATATAGCCACGAGAAGAATCAGACTGCTTGATTGCCTGATGGCGCGGCGCCGGCCGTTCATGCGGTGCAGATCGATGCGGAGCTGCAGCCGATGCGAGTACGCGGCGATGAGCGGCGACTGACGCAGGTATTCCGCAACCGTATGGACAATGCGGCGCGGCATGCCAAATCCACGATCATGGTCGGAATGGAGCAGCGATCCGGCGAGGTTGTGGTCTCCGTCGAAACGACGGCGAGATCATCAGTCCCAAGAATCGAGGTCGGGTGTTCGAACGGTTCAATCATGACAACCTGTTCCAGCCCAACGCGTCACTGTCGGAATGGGCGGGGCGGTCACCTGGGAGAACAAGGGAAACTTCGAGCACTCAGCGACGGAAGCGGCTGGCGGTACGCTGCCGTCGTACTCGCTCAATGGCCGCACATTCGTAGGGGACACGCCAATCGTCGTTGCGTCGAGTGGCCGGCGGATTCGTTGGCATGTGTTCAACCTCGACCTTGCGATGACCTGGCACAACTTTCACCTTCACGGGGCGAGGTGGCGTTGGGACAATCACGTCGTCGACACTCGCAGTGCCGTCCCTACCACGGTGGGCCACGGCAATCCGATCACCATCACCACGCCCAACGAGTCGAGCATCGGCTCGGTCGCGCTGCTGCGCCCCGCGGCGATGACCCACCACACCGACGCCGGCGCACGCTACATCCACCTCGCCATCACCGGACGCGGCGGCGGGCAGCTCATGGCGCGCGCTCCTGCTACAGCCAACATCGCGCCGCCCGGATGGTACATGCTGTTCATCGTCTCCAACGATGGTGTTCCCGCGCTCGGGACATTCATTCAGAGTCAGTAGCATCCTCAGCCGGCGGGGTAACGGCTGCGGCATCCACTCTCGCTCATGCAGACCTACGGCTCGAGCGCGGTGCGGCTGAGGCTTTGAGCTGCTTACGCAATGTTGAGGGGGATCTGAGGGCCATCAGGCAAGATTGTCACCGTCTCGTACTCGAATGTCGTCTCCTCCGAGTACGTAACTTCAACGTCTGTCACGACTTGCGCGACTAGTCCAGTCGGTGGGTGCACAATCTTGTCCAATAGCAGGTCCTTCGGATTGATACCCTGCGGCTGAGTGCGCTGAAGCTCCACCGCGTACCCGGCAGTGTTGAAAGTGCAAGTACCGTGCACTGTCAACACATCGCCGGTATGTTCCGCCGTCCAGTCACGGCAGGTGCCCTGGTCCGCAATAGCCGTCCATTCGATGTCCTCGGCCAGACAGTCCACCAAGGTGGCGATCACCCAAAAATCAGGCGGCTCATCCACCGCGTATTGCCGCACGGTCTTTGTATCCCCATTGGCGACCACCGTCAGGTAATAGTTGGGTAAGTCAGCGATGTTGTCATTGGCATACTCAGGATCCCAATCAAAGAAACCAGCACGCTCGACAAATCGAGCCAAACGGTCATACTCGTTGAGGTTAATTTCCCCCTCATGGCGCCCGAGGCGCTCCACGAAGCGCTCGCCATTCCAGGTAGCTGTGCCGTCTGCTCGAAGCGTCACATCGTAGATCGGACATGAGCCAAAACACGGCCCGCGTCGCAGTGACACTGAAGCAATCTGAGTGCCGTATTCCCCCACCGTTATCCCTCCTCTTCAGATGCCATCGTCCGGTATCGAACCTGAAGCCTACGTGTTGCGATTTAATCCCTGAGTCGGTGCGAAAGAATCAATGAAGTGCAGCGAGGAAACCCACAACGACAGCCGTGTCGTCATACCGATCAGCATCCACACTGGAGTTGGAACTCAGTCCCAGCCAGTGATCCCATGTTCGCCCGCTGACTCCCCTGAGTACAAGGAGTATGTCAGATGCCGGACAGCCCCGCGAACCGACAACCATAGATTAGCTATGAAATCGCTGCGACCAGTAACAATTCAAGACTCTCGCACTTATTCGTTTGCGCCGGAAGTGAGAGTTTCCAACGAATTGTCGATTCGAGCGGCTGCAGTGTCGGGCCACGTACGGGTCTGCCGGGCCCGCCCACTCGCACAACGAAAGACCGAAACGTCTCAGTTCGTGGCACATCAAATCTTGGGAATTGGCAGCCGTACATCCTATGCGCATGAATCATAAGGTGATCGCTTATTGCAGTCGGACCGCTTACGTCGAGAATGGCTGATCCGAGCGGCGCTCAAATCGGCTGCCCCAGCTCATCGTTGATAGAGCGGGAGTTGCTGTGCGGGCGTCGGGACCGGGCCTCGACCGCCTCCCAGCCGCAGGTCTGGTAGCGGGTTACCAGGGTGTGCTCCAGCGCCACGAACTTGGTATCGGCGTGCTGTTTTCGGCCTTGCTGAGCTGCTGCTGTACCACCGACAAGACATCGACCCGTTCCTTCGACACGGCTCATCGTCGAAGCCGCCACTATGAACGACGTCTCGACTCATATGTGAACTATGTCTTGAACCACGACACCCTAAGCTCCACTACGCAGTATCTCGAATCGATGGGCCGACTATCAGTACGAAGGCACCGTGGCGAGGACCGGTAGTGACACAGCCGCGGCCAGTTACTCCGGCGCCGACTACGCGCCGAAGACCTGCGCGGCGTACCAGCGACCATCCGAGCTCTGGACCGCGCCGACCCCGAGCAGGCGATAGCTGCTGTTCAGGATGTTCGCGCGATGACCGCTCGATCCCATCCAGCCGGCCACTACGGCTGATCCGCTCGGGTAGCCGTAAGCCACGTTCTCGCCGACCGTGCGCAGGTTGCACTCGCGCAGGATGGGCCCCAGATCCTGGTGATACATCCGCCGCTCGGCCGCCATCCGGGCCGCTTGCTGCTCGGCGTAGCGGTCGACGCAGGCTTGGGAGCTCAGCGGCTGGAGCTCGCGCGAAGTCCGCTCGGCGTTGGTTCCTGAGACCACATCAGCCTCATAACGGTCGCTTGCGGTGCCGCCGCTACCACCGCCGCTGCCCCCGGCACCGCCGGGCTGGGTGAAGGTGACCGAGCAATTGCTGTGTCCGTCGCCGTCGACGCCGAGAGTGATCTTGACCTTGGCCTTGCCGGGGGCGCTGGCCGGGTTGAGCGGGTTGCGCACCCGGTACGCGGTGCCGCCCTTGTAGTCGTAGACGCCGGACCAGGTCAGCTTCTGGATCCGGGTACCGTCACCGGAGTAGGTCCGCACGACGGAATCGGTCGGCACGGCACGCCCGTTGGTGGTCCACCCGGCATAGTTGATCGAAATCTTGCGTACGCCGCCGGCGGTGTAGGTACTACGCCAGATGGCCTTGGCTGTCCAGCGGATCCCACCGCCGTCCACGCAGGAGCCGGTTTGGGTCGTGGCAGCGTCAGCTGCCGTAGCGCCGAACACCGCGGCCGCGCCGATCAGGCCAGTCGCCGTGACAGCCGCTAGACCCTTGCGTAGCGAGCTGATTGGAAGCCGTGGGGGCATGGCTGAATATCCTCCGAGATTTGCGAGTGGGGCATGGCGCTGAGCGCTGTCGCAACGAAGCGGAGGTGACGTTACCGTACCGTTATCTTTCTCGCACGCCCTCAGCTCAGATACTGAGCAAACGGTTTGGTCTCCGGTGAACGCGGTTTGAGATGGGTGGATTGTGCCGCGGAGTCCCGGCATAAGCCGCCCACTTGGAGCTGCGGATCGCGTACCCCGCGCGCAGGTCACGGTTCCCGCTGCTGCTCATTAGGCGCGTACCACCAGCAGCCACGCGAGGTAGAGACCGTACGCGGCGACGAACAGGCCGCCCTCGATGCGGTTGACGCGGCGGCCGGAGAGGAACACCGGAACGCAGGCGATGGCCCCCGCTGCCATCAGCACGAGATCTCCTTGAAGCACCTCGGCAGGCACCTCAACCACGGTCGGAGCGAACAGAATCGTGAGTCCGAGGATGAGCGCCAGGTTGTACACGCTCGACCCGAGCAGGTTGCCAAGAGCAATGTCGCGGTCCCCACGCAGTGTGGAGAGCAAAGTTGTCACGAATTCAGGCGCTGACGTTCCGATCGCGACGATGGTGAGGCCGACAATGGCATCGCTCACCCCAAGGGAGCGCGCAGCGGTAGCCGCCCCATCGACAAGGAGGTCGGCTCCAACCACGATGACCGCGATTCCTCCGAGGAGGTAGATCAGGTCGAGGACGGGCCGGCTCGCATGATCGGCAGTCTCGGGCGCCGCATTGTCCGTCGAGGACTCTGCACGCAGTTGTGCCGAGTCCTTCCGGCTGGTGCGAAGTATCACGAGCGTGTAGCCGACACTGGCAAGGAACAGGACGACGCCTTCGACGCGATCAAGAAAACCGTCCCGGGCCATGATGAAGACAAGCACCGACGCCGCCGTCATGGCGGGCAGGTCGAACCGAAGGATCCGGGAGTCCAATGAGATCGGGCGGATCAGTGCACTGATTCCGAGGATCAGGAGCAGATTGACGAGGTTGGTGCCGACGATGTTTCCCACGGCCAATCCCGGACTACCCTGACGCGCAGCGTCGATGCCGATCGCCAACTCAGGCATGCTCGTGCCGATCGATACCACGGTCAGCCCAATCACGATCGGGGTGACGCCGAGCCGGATGGCCAGGTTCGACCCGCCGCGAACCAGTAGTTCAGCTCCGATCAGCAGCCCGGCCAAGCCGGCTATCAGCAGCAGAACACTCGACACGAGCCCACCTTGTTGGCATCAAACCTCGGTCTCGAAATCGACCCGAACCGGTCGCGATCCGGGGTCCCGCGGGCGCCAGATCGCCAGCAGACTATCGCGATAGCGACGCACACCACCCAGAAGGCGTGAACCTGAACGACGCCGGGGAGAGGTGCATCAAGATGTACGTCTGATTGCCCTGCGCCCCAGGAGGATCTTCTGTCGCATCTGCTCGTCTGCTAGAAATGTCCGGCCATCACTAGTTCTCGCGGACGGCGGTCCAGCGGCCGTACTCTGACGTCGGCGAAGCTGACTCACTTGCCGACCCCGCTTCGACCACAGCGACCGACCCTAAGGAGGACGGACCAATGGCGTCCCGCTTCCGCGTGACATACGCGACGCTCTCAGCCGACAACGACGACCTGCACGCCGCCTACGAGCAAGGTCTGCAGACCGCCCAGTGTTGGTTCGGCAACATCCTGCCGGTCTACGTGGACGGTGAGAGCCGTACGACCGGCGAGACCTTCGAGGTCCGCAGCCCTGTGGACACCTCCATCGTGCTGTGCCGGGTGCATTCGGCGACCCTTGCGGACGTTGCTGATGCCGTAGCGGCTGCCCGTCGCGCCACCGGTTCTTGGGCGGCGACGCCATGGCAGGAGCGCGCGAGCCGGCTGCGCGGCGCAGCCAACCTGATCAGCGAGCGGTCGAACGAGCTGGCCGCACTGATGAGCATGGAGGTCGGCAAGAGCCGACTGGAGGCCCTCGGCGACGTCGAGGAGTCGGCCGACCTGATCCGCTATTACTGCACCCAGCTGGAGAGCCACGACGGGTTCTCCATCGCAATGGACACCATCGCCGAGCACGAGACCACGCGGAGCGTGCTGCGCCCGTATGGGGTCTGGGGAGTCATCAGCCCGTTCAACTTCCCGATGGCCCTGGCGGCCGGTCCCGCAGGTGGCGCCCTCGCGGCCGGGAACACCGTGGTCCTCAAGCCGAGCCCACAGGGCTCGTTCTCCGCAGCCAAGCTCTACGAGTGCTTGCGTGACGCAGGGCTGCCGGCCGGTGTGCTGCACCTGGTGCCTGGTGGCGATGAGGTCGGTCAGGCGCTGGTGTCGAACCCGGACGTCGACGGGTTGACGTTCACCGGGTCCTATGCCGTGGGCATGTCCATCTATCGGAGCTTTGCGACCAACTACCCCAAGCCAGTTGTCTGTGAGATGGGTGGCAAGAACCCGACAATCGTGTCCCGCAAGGCCGATCTGGATATCGCGGCAGCGGGCATTGTCCGATCGGCCTTCGGGTTCTCCGGCCAGAAGTGCTCAGCATGCTCGCGGGTCTACGTCGAGCGCGACCTGTACGAACCGCTGCTCGAAGCGCTCACAGAGCGCGCAACCGCGCTCGTCGTGGGAGACCCTACCGAACGTTCGGTATTCGTCGGGCCGGTCATCGATGATGCCGCGGTGAAGCGGTTCGAGAACGCCGTGGCGCACACGCGACAGCGAGGACGGGTGGTCACCGGAGGCGAGGTGATCGGGAAGAGCCCGAGCGGCGCTGCAGGTCACTACCTCGCGCCGACTGTGGTCGCAGACCTGCCGGTCAACGACGACCTCTTCCGTGACGAGCTGTTCGTGCCGCTCGTCGCGGTGGCCCCGGTCGACTCCATCGAGGAGGCCCTGACACTCGCCAACGACACCGAGCTGGGGCTGACGGCCGGATTCTTCTCAGCAGACGACGCCGAGGTCGATGAATTCCTCAATCGCATCGAAGCGGGTGTGGTGTACGTGAACCGCGCTGCCGGAGCCACCACCGGTGCCTGGCCCGGGGTGCAACCCTTCGGTGGCTGGAAGGGTTCCGGAACATCGGGCAAGGCCGGAGGCGGTCTGTATTACGTCCAGCAATTCATGCGTGAGCAGTCCCGCACGGTAGTGGCGAAATGACAGCCGGCGTGAGCCAGAGCCCATCCTGGCTGTCGCCCGATCGGCCGGTTCCCGATATACGGACGGCGCTGCCAGGCCCGAACGCGCAGGCGGTGCTTAAGCGCGACGCTGCGGTGACCAGCCCGTCCTTGCCGAGGGTCTACCCCTTGGTGCCGAACCGGGCCAGCGGGTCCATCGTGGAGGACGCCGACGGCAACCTGTTCCTGGACTTCAACGCCGGGATCGCGGTGACCTCCACCGGGCACTGTCACCCCCGGGTGGTCGAGGCCGTTCGTAGCCAGGCGGAGCAGCTCCTGCATTACTCCGCGAGCGACTTCTACCTGCCGATCTACTCGCAGATGTGCGAAGCATTGACTGCGGTGCTGCCCATCTCCGGGCGTACGAGGGTCTTCCTGACCAACTCCGGAGCGGAGGCGGTCGAGGGCGCCATGAAGCTCAGCCGGTACGCGACGGGCCGACCGTACATGATCAGCTTCTTCGGCGCCTTCCACGGCCGCACCTACGGCGTGGTCAGCTTGACAGCTTCGAAAGCCAAGTACCACAAGGGATTCGCGCCGTTGCTCCCGGGCATCCTGCACGCCCCCTACGCATTCAGCCAGCGCGATCCTGAGACGGGCAAGCGCACCCATGATGAGGAAGCGACGTTCGACTATGTCGAGAACATACTGTTCCGCTACCAGGTGCCGCCGACTGAGGTCGCGGCCATCTTCCTGGAGCCAGTGTTGGGAGAGGGCGGCTACATCGTGCCGCCGGCGTCGTGGGTCCAGCGGCTGCGCGCGCTGTGCGACACGTACGGGATCCTGCTTGTCGCTGATGAGGTGCAGTCCGGGATGGGGCGCACCGGAAAGATGTGGGCGATCGAGCTCGCCGACGTCGAACCGGACATCCTGATCAGCGCCAAGGGCATTGCATCGGGCCTGCCGCTTGGAGCCTTTGCTGCTAAAGCAGAGCTGATGGAGAGTTGGGGTGCGGGCGCCCACGGCTCGACCTACGGCGGAAGTCCCGTGCCCTGCGCGGCCGGGCTGGCCACCCTCGAGACGATCGCTGCCGAGAACCTCACCGACAACGCTGGAAAGATCGGGGAGGAGCTGCTCTCGGGCCTGAGTGAGCTGCCTACTCAGTTCCCCGGCACCGTCACGGACGTCCGCGGGGTCGGGCTGATGATCGGCATTGAGTTCCGGACTGCCGTGCAGGCCGAGGCCGTGCAGCAGCAGGCCTTCGAGCACGGCCTACTGGTTCTGGGGTGCGGTGAGAGCACCATTCGGCTGTCTCCACCGTTGGTGGTCACCCTCGAGCAAGCCCACACGGCGTTGCGGATCTTCGGCGACTCGGTGGCAGCGGTCGCCGAGTGAGCGGGCACGTCTTCTCTCGCGGGGGCGAAGACCTGCCGGTTGCGGCCCGAGGGAGTGGCGCGGAGATCTTCGACACCGAGGGTCGGCGCTATCTGGACGGTTCTGCTGGCGCGATCGTGGTCGGTGTGGGCCACGGCGTGGACTCGGTTGCGGATGCGATTGCCGATCAAGCTCGCCGGCTCGCTTACGTCCACGGGACCATGTTCACCACCGATGCTCTGGAGGCCTATGCCGACGAGCTGGCGCCGCTGCTACCCGTGGAATCGCCCCGGATCTACCCGGTATCCGGAGGCGCCGAGGCTGTCGAGACGGCACTGAAGATGGCTCGTGCCTACCACCTGGCCCGAGGCGCGGACCGATATCTGATCATCGGGCGCGACGGCGCCTACCACGGCAACACCCGCGGCGCCCTCGACGTGTCCGGCCGTGCCGGGCTTCGCGCGCCATATTTGCCCTGGCTTGGGCCCGCACTACATACAACGGCACCATACGAGTACCGCTGTCCGTTCCCCGAAACTCATCCGGAGGGGTGCGGCGAGCGGCACGCCCAAGTGCTCGAGGAGCTCATCGTCGAACACGGTGCCGGCCGGGTGGCGGCATTCATCGCCGAGCCGATCTTCGGGGCGGCGCTGGGCGCCTGCGTGCCCCCAGCGGACTATTGGCCGGCTGTCGAACGGGTGTGCCGCAACCACGGCGTCTTGCTCATCCTCGATGAGGTCATGACCGGCTTCGGTCGCACCGGCGCTTGGTTCGCCTCTGAGCACTGGGGTCTGCAACCCGATTTGATGGTGTTGGCCAAGGGCGCTGCCTCCGGCTATTGGCCGCTGGGATTGGCCGTTGCCAGTGACGACGTCCACGAGACGATCATGACCGGTGGCTTTACGCACGGGTTCACCTACTCCCACCACGGCGTAGGGGCGGCCGCGGGGGGTGCTGTGCTGGCAGTTTTGAAGCAACTCGATCTCGTTCAGGCGGCACGGGATCGAGGCGCCCAGCTCGACGCGGCCCTGCGCGCCGAGCTCGGGAACCATCCAGCGGTCGGCGACATCCGTGGTCTGGGGCTGCTGCGTGGGATCGAGCTGGTAGCCGACCGACAGACTCGGGCTGCGTTCGCACGCTCGGACCGCGTGGTCGAGCGCGTCGTCGCTGCAGGCATGGCGCGCGGGGTCCTGCTCTACTCCTCAACCGGGTGCGCCGACGGACGTGACGGAGACGTTCTGCTCCTCGGCCCGCCTCTGATCATCACAGAGTCGGAGACTGACGAACTCGCGAGCTTGACGGCGGCAGCCATCAGGGACGTCCTCGGCTAATGCATCACGGCTATGTATCTAATCACCAGGTCGTCTCCTCCTAGCGGATGGTGAAAAGAATCGGACGTTCAGCACTGAGCTTGCTCGCGGGTCTGTCCTGTGTCTGCATACTCGGCGCCGGTTGTGGGAGCATGCAGTCGCCCGGCAGCGAGGCGCCCAGCGGCGTACCCAGCAACTCCATTCCGAGCCCATTCACGATCAAGCCGAAGCCGGCTGCTGACTCCGACTTCGATCCGAAGAACTTCAACCACCCGCTCGAGATCACCAATCAGTACTTCCCGATGTCCCCAGGGACCCGGCTGCATTGGAAGGGTCACGCCTTCGACGAGGATGACGGGAGCCGAATTGACCGCGAGATCGACTTCACAATCAGCGACCTGACCAAGGTGATTGACGGCGTGCAGACCCGTGTGGCGTGGGACCGCGACTACAGCGATGGGGAGATGGAGGAGGTCGAACTCACCTACTACGCCCAGGATGACTCCGGGACGGTCTGGTATTTCGGCGAGTATTCCGAGGAGCTCGACAACGGCAAGATCGACGATTCGCCGGCCTGGCTGAGTGGCCAGCAGAAGGCGCGACCCGGCATCATCATGCAGGCCCAGCCCGCCACGGGCACCAAGGACTACGCCGAGGGCTGGGGTCCGGCGGTGGAGTGGAACGACCGCGCCAAGGTCGATCAGGTGGGTATCTCGAACTGCGTACCAACAGGCTGCTACCACAACGCCGTGGTGATCGCCGAATTCAATCCCGATGAGCCCGGGAAGACGCAACTCAAGTACTACGCGCCAGGCGTCGGCGGTATTCGTACCGGCTGGCGCGGCAAGAACGAGAAAGAGCGCGAGGAGCTGAGGCTGACGTCGCAGGCCACGTTAAGTGATGCGGAACTGGCGAGCGTGGACAAGGCATTGTTGGCTGAGGAGAAGCGGGCCTATTCGCGGCGGCCGCACGTGTTCGGGCCGACCGCGCACATGGAGAAGGGCTGAGCCGACCCCCGGGCGCCGGAGCTATTGAACAACAATCGGAGTCCGGCTGGCGCTGATCGAGGAGTTGGTTCAAGCGCGACCCGCTGGGTACAGAGCGCTCGGCGAACACGCGGGTCGGCTTGGAAGGGTCTTCATGTCTCTAGGCAACGCGCTGGCGTGCCTACCGGATCTCGCGGGCGCCCAGCAGCCGCCCATTGAGGTGACGCCGGCCGGTCGGCCGCCTGCGGACTGGGCCGGCGTTATCGCGGCCGCTCCCTCAGTCGAGCTGCCGGAGCTGCTTGCGACGCTTGGCTTGAACGCCGATGCGCCACGTCTTGTGGTAGTCGCCGCCCATCCCGACGACGAGACGATCGGAGCCGGCCGGCTGATCGCCGCGTGGTCACGGACCGTGGGGCCGGTCACCGCTGTGCTCGCCACTACGGGTGAACGCTGCGTCGACCATGTGGCCGCCCGTCCGCCCGGGCTGGCCGAGCGCCGGGTGGCCGAGTGGGCCGAGGCTACGACGATCCTCGGCGTCCGGGACCGCATCCGCCTGGACTTTCCGGACGGCGGCCTCGCCGCGACGGAGGATCGGCTCCGGTCCGCATTGACGGAGGTCCTCGTCGGGATCTGTGACGAGACCGCCGCGGCCGAGGTCGTTGTGGCGGCTCCATACCGGCGCGATCCGCACCCCGACCACCGGGCCGTAGGCCGCGCCGCTATCACGGCCGCGTCCGACCTAGGAGTGCTGGCCGTCGGCTTTCCGGTCTGGCTCACCTACTGGGGTGACCCGGAGGAGGGCGCCGATCCACTGTGGCGCCTGATGCCGAGCTCGGACAACGACCGGGTTCGGTGGTCGGCGCTGCAGAGATTTCGGACCCAGCTGGAGCCGCTCGACCGCGGGCTTGGGCCAGTGGTGCCCTCGAGGATGCTGGAACACCACACCGAGCAGCTGCTGTTGTCGACCGGTCCGGTCCGCCCGTGAGCCAGCCGCCGGATTTCGAGTTGCTCTACCGCGCCAACCATGACCCGTGGCGGGTGAGCACCAGCCCGTACGAGCAGCGCAAGCTCGACGTCGTGCTGGCCTGCCTGATCCGGCCGCGCTACCGGTTGGCCTGGGATCCGGCCTGCGGCACCGGTCACCTCGCGGTCCGGCTCGCCGAGTGTTGCGACCAGGTGCTCGCCAGCGACGAGTCGGAAACCGCAGTCGCGCTGACCGCCAGCGAGTGTCTTGGCCTCGACAACGTGACGTGCCGGGTGCTGCAGCTGCCGACTGTTCCGGCGGACACCGGCGCGCCCGACCTCATCGTGCTCAGTGAGTTCTTCTACTATCTGGCCGACGCGGCTCGGGCGAAGACGATCACTCTGCTCGACCGGATCGCCGCGACTCACTGCGAGCTGCTCGCGGTGCATTGGCGCCACGTCCCGTCGGACGCCTGGCTCGGTGGTGCGGGTGCCCAGCAGGAGATCGTCACTCGCTTGACGTCCCTGGGCTGGACCCGGCGAGTGCACCACGACGATGAAGAGTTCATACTCGACGTCGTCGACCGTAGGGCTGGCCCATGACCGATCACATTCCCTCGCAACTGAGCTGGCTGCAGCCAATTCCGGCAGCGCGACTACTGCCGGACGGCTACGACCGGTACGACCCGAAGGCCGCTGACCAACGGGTCGCGCTCGCCATAGTCCTCGACGGTCTCGAAGTGGTGTCCGTCGGGTACCGAGGGCTCGTCGACGGCCTGCTGGCGCTGGGTCGGACCGACATCCCTCTGGCCCGGCTCGCAGAAGGGCATGTCGACGCCCTCCGGATCCTCGCTCAGGCGGCACGAGAGCCGGTCCCTGACGCTTGGTATGGCGTGTGGGCATCCCGTTCGCAACAGACCGGCTTGCGGGCGGAGTCCGGGCCCGGCGGTCTCCGCGTCGACGGCACGCTCCGGTTCGCCTCCGGGGCTGGCGTGCTCGACCGGGCGTTGATCCCGGTGTGGTTGCCCGACGGGCGTCACCTGCTGCTCGACCTGGACGTCACCGATCTACCGGTGGATCCCACGGTGTGGCGCACTGGGGCGATGCAGGCAAGCCGGACCTACGAGCTCACCGTCGCCGACATCGAAGTTGGGAAAGAGAGCGTGGTGGGCGAACCGGACTTCTATCTTGGGCGACCCGGCTTCTTTCCGGGCGGTGTCGGAGTCGCCGCCTGCTGGGCCGGGGGTGCCGCGCGAGTCCTCGACCTGATGCGTGCCCGGCATCCGCACCCGAGCCCGGTCCAGCAGCTGCGGCTCGGCCGGATGCGAGCGGAACTGGTCGCGGCCGTGGCCGCCGTGCGTTCCGCTGCGGACGTTCTCGACCGGCAAGATCCGTCCACCGACCTGCAGCAGGTGGCGACCGAGGCCCGCGCGGTGACGGCGGAGGCGATCCGCCGCATGCTGGCCGAGGCGCGGCTGGTCACTGGGCCGGTCGGGCTCGCGCTCGACGACGGCATCAGCCACGCCGTACCCGACCTCGAGCTCTACGTTCTTCAGCAAAACAGCGACGGCGACGCTGCCTTCCTCGGCGACCCGGAGCGCCAGCCGTGACCGTATGCGGAGTCCCAGCCCAGAACGCCGCCGCCTGGGACGTGCTCGTCGCCATACCGGCCCGCAACGAGGCCGAACTGATCGCGGCCTGCCTCACCGCCGTACGTGAAGCCGGCGAGCATGCCCTCGCCGCGGGGCCTGTAAGGCGCGTCAGGGTGGCGGTAGCGGCCCACCGCTGCACCGACGACACGGCGGCGATTGCACGACGACAGCTGAGCGACGTCGGCCACCAAATTGATCATCTGATGATTGAGCTGCACGAGCGTGCCCCAGTAGGCCGTGTGCGCACCCTGCTGATCGAGCGGGCGATGACAAAGGCGCCCGCGCTGGATCCCGAGCGGACCTGGGTCTTCTCCACCGACGCCGACTCGGTGGTCCCGCCGGGTTGGGTGATGTCGACCATCGCTGCCGCGACGGCGGCACATGCTGATCTCGTGGCCGGGCTGACCGCCCTTCACGGATGGGAGGCCGACGGCGCCGCCCAGGACGCGTACGCCCGGCTGCTCCAGGCCGGAATGTTTGCCGACGGCCACCGGCACGTCTATGCCGCGAACCTCGCGATCCGATATCCGGCCCTTGCCCAGGCCGGCGGCTTCCCACCCCAACCGCACGGCGAGGAGCACGGCCTAGTCGCGGCGGTCCGCCGGCAGGGTGGCACGGTACTGACATCCTTTGACCCCGTAGTCGCCACCTCCGCGCGGATGCCCGGCCGGGCTGAGCACGGCCTTGGAGCGTTGCTGCGCACGCTCGCCGAGCACCGGATGCGGTCGGACAATCTCCCGATCGACGCGGTGGCATTCGAGCCGGGGGCTGCGTGATGAGCGCGCGGGATGCAGGCCGCCGTACGGCACCTTCGGTCGTGATCGGAAGCGGGCCGGGCGGACTAACGGCAGTGCAGTCGTTCCGCGAGCACGATGCGACGAGTCCGGTGTTGATGATCAGCGCAGATCCCGATCCCCCGTACGCGCGGCCGCCGCTGACCAAGGACTACCTGACCGGCGAGTCGGAGCGGTCGGAGCTGTGGCTTGCCGAGCGGAGGTGGTTCACCGATCACGACGTGACGCTGCGGCTCGGCACCGAGGTCGTCGCCCTCGACCGGGCGGCTCGGATGCTCCGGCTTGACGACGGTACGACCCAGTCGTACGAGCGGCTGATCCTCGCCACTGGCTCTCGGCCCCAGCAGCTCCAGGTGCCCGGCGGAGACGACCCGGAGCTGATCTTGGTCCGGGACCTGTCGAGCGGTGAACGATTGCGCGAGCTCGCCGCGACCCATCCGAGGGTGGTGGTGATCGGCTCGGGATTTATCGGCTGTGAGGCGGCGGCGAGCCTGGCCGTCCGCGGCGCCGACGTGGTGCTTGTCACCGGGGAGGACGTCCCGCACCTGTCTCGGCTGGGACCTGAGGTGGGGCGACGGCTGGCGGGCTGGTTGCGAGCGGCGGGGGTCGAGCTGCTCACCGGGTCGGCAGTGTCGATGATTGAACGGTCCGGCGATGGGTGGTGCCTCCACCGTGAGGACGGTGGGTCGGTGCGGGCCGAGGCCGTCGTCTGCGGCGGTGGGGCACGGCCCAACACCGAGCTGGCGGAGCGCTCAGGCCTCAAGCTCGACCACGGCGGTATCCCGACGGACGCGTCGTTGCAAACGGTCGACGAGCATGTCCTCGCTGTGGGTGACATCTCGTACGCGTCGAACACGGCCGCTGGACGGCGGGTCCGGGTGGAGCACTGGGGCGACGCAGAAACACACGGCCAGATCGCCGGCGCGGTGCTGGCCGGCGTTGATCGGAGATGGGACACCGCTCCCGGGTTCTGGTCGACGATCGGCGGCCGCACTCTGAAGTACGCGGCTTGGGGCGACGGGTACGACGAATACCGCGTGGTGGATGACGGCGACGCGTGGAGCGTCTGGTACGGCAAGGAGTCGGTCCTGTGCGGCGTGCTCGCGGTGGGAGACGATGACGCGTACGAGCGCGGGCGCCAACAGCTCGAGCAACAGACGCCCTTCGCTGCTGCCAGCTGAGCCTGAGCACACGCATGTTTGAGCGCCGATAAGGCGACATCGCTGCTCGTCGCAGTCAGGATGTTCCCATGGAGGCAAGGCTGATCTCGCCGGCGGGCGCTGCATCGTTGTCGATGGCGGAGGTACGTGATGCCGCCGCTGGTGATAGCGGCACGCTGTGGCTGGACTTCGACCACACCGATGAGGACAGTATGGCGCTGCTCGGTGATCTGATCGACGCCAAGGCGAGCGACATCCAGGAGTGCCACAACCGCTCTCCGGTGCCGAAGATGCGCTTCTATGCCGACCACCACTTCAGCGCGATCAATGGCCTCGCCCGTGGCTCCGATGGACGCCTGTATTTCGTGCCCCTGAAACTCTTTCTGACCCCAAAAGTCTTGATCACCGTGCTCGGCCCGACGAGTTCGTCGTTGACAGCGGAGATCGCGCAAAGCGAGCTCACTGCTGTGCGCCAGCGGATCGACAGCGGCCAGCTTCGTCCGACCAGTCCGTTCGAGCTCGTCGGCGCAATTCGGGCCGAAGAGATGCAGACGCACGAGAATCTGATCAGTGAGTCCTCGGCTCGTATCGCGCAGCTGGAACAGGACGTCTCACAGAAGGATCCGGTGAAAGCCGAAGCGTTGTTGCAAGACCTGTTCGATCTCCGCCACGACCTGGAAGCGATCCGGACCAGTGCCGCCCAGGCCGCAGAGTCGTTCGCGAACCTGATCGAGACGATGGGCCTGCAGGAAGGATTGATGCAGACGGACCTGCGCCGGGTGCGAAACTCGCAGCAGGGCTTCCGTCACCTGCAGCACACGGCTGATCTTGAACGCGAGTACCTGCAGGAGATGATCGACCTGTTCCAAACGCGCGTGTCCACCGAGCTCAATCGCTTCGTACGCAAGGTGACTGCCTGGGGGTCGATTGGCATTGCCTGGACGGTGATCGTCGGTCTGTACGGGATGAACTTC
>Ga0081455_10001575_pt1 | contig 28027 bp, 22 predicted proteins | sample TabmetS3T2R1_FD_70207 | JGI IMG/M metagenome (GOLD analysis project Ga0081455, IMG submission 70207) | Tabebuia heterophylla rhizosphere microbial communities from the University of Puerto Rico - S3T2R1 | ecosystem: Host-associated > Plants > Roots > Rhizosphere ... | reverse complement strand
ACCCCGACGACCAGGAGCAGGTACCCGCCCAGCAGGCCCGCCGCGCCGACCGTGCGCCAGGTATGCCGGCCCGTCCGGACCGCGCCACCCGGCTGGCCCGGCCGGGTGGCGCGCAGCCGCGGTCCGAGCACGAGGTCGGCCGGCGCCAGGATCACCGCGGCCACGACGACCAGTCCCAGGGCGAGAGTGACCGCGTCGACGAAGGAGTCCGGATCGCCGGCCAGCGACAAGTCGGCGTAGATGCGGGTGGTCAGCGTCGAGAACCCGGCCGGAGCGCCCAGCACCTGCGGCACGGCGAACGTCTCCAGCGTGGCGACGAACGTCAGCACCGTGGCCGCGGCCAGCACCGGCCGCAGCAGCGGCAGGGTCACCGTACGCAGCGTCGTCCACGCGCCGGCGCCGCTCGCCCGGGCCGCTCGCTCGAGATCGGGCTGGGCCCGGGTAGCCAGCCCGGCTGTAGTCAGCAGGTAGGTCAGCGGGACGGCGTCCACGACCAGCACGACCACGACGCCCACCGGTCCGGTCAGGCCGGCCCAGTGCACACCGAGCAGCTGGTCGGTGAATCCAGCCTGGCTGTATGCCTGGGTCCAGCTGTAGCCGAGAACGAACTGCGGCACGACCAGCGGCGCTAGCACCAGGACCTGCAGCAACCGCCGGGCCGGGACGTCGCCGCGTCGCAGCAGCAAGGCGATCGCAGCCCCGAGGGGGACTGCCACGACCGGCACCACGAGCGCCAGCACGAACGTGTGCCAGGCCGCAGCGGCGAACCCCGGCGCGTGCAGCACCCGGCTGATCGAGCCGGTGCCGCCGTCGAACACGGTCTGCCCGAGCCGGTACAGCGGGACGCCGACGAGCCCGACGACCGCGAGCAGGGCCGCGCCGACGATCAGCCGGTCGCGGGACACTGCCTGCACGTCAGTTACCGAACACGCCGGCGTAGTCGGCCAGTACCGACTTGTAAGTACCGAACAGCTTCGGCCAGTCCGGCTCGACGATCGGGCTGCCGGCCGGCAGTGGCGGACCGCCCAGCCCCGGGGCGGCCGGGTACGTCCCCTCCCCGGCGATTATCTTCTGCGCATCTCGGCCGGCGACGAATGACGCGAACTCGCCGGCTGACGACGAGCGGTTCTTGCGCGTGGTGATGCCGATCGGCCCGTAGATCGCCACGCCGCCGGGCGTGGGCCACACGACCTCGATCGGCGAGCCCTTCTTCTGCCCGGCGTAGGCCGTGTTGGCCAGCGTGATCCCGGCCTTGTAGCGGCCCTGCTCGACTCCGGTCAGCACCTCGTCGGGGCTGTTGACCTGCTTGGCTCCGTTAGCCTTGAGCGCCTTGTAGAAGTCGAGGCCGTAGCCCGGTGCCCCGGCGAGATACCCGAGCGTGCCCAGCGCCGACGCGGCAAAGCCCGGGTCGGGAACCGCGACGGCGCCGCGGTAGGCCGGCTTGGTCAGATCCGACCAGGCCGCGGGCGGCGCGGTTCCCTCGTGCACGACGGCCACCATGTAGAGCACGTGGACACCGGTGAACCGCGGACCGCGATACGCCGCTGGGATGCTCGAGGCGTCGGCCGGCGTCCAGTCGGCCAGCAGGCCCTGGGCGTCGTAGCCGTGCATCGTGAGGGGATCGCAGGCCCAGATCACGTCGGCGCGCAGTCCGCCCGAGCGCAGATCGCCCGCGACCCGGGCGTTGAGCTGCCCCGTCGGCGCCCGGAACACGTTGACCTGGCTGCCCGGATGTGCCCCTTCGTAGGCCTTGATGACCGCCTGCTCGACGCTCGCGCTGACGCACGTGTAGAGCGTCAGGTCCGACTTCGAGCCTCCGGACGAGCTGCTGCTGCAGCTCGACACGAGCAGCGCCACGACGCTGACTCCCACGCAGATCCCCACGCTGATCCGTGCTCGCGCAGCCATTGCGCGCTCCCTTCCGGAGGGCAGCTACGGCTGTCGGCGCAGCGCTCAGCCGGAGCGGCCGTCCGATCCGAGACGAGAGCCACGGTCCGGGACGTCGGCGCCGAGGATCCAGGAGTGGGCCGGTGCGCCCGCGCGGGATGCCGGCACGCGGGGGGTCGGCGCCTCGTCGGACGGGTGATCCGGTTCCCACTGATGGGGGTCGTCGGTCAATCCGACGAGATACGTGACCGTGCAGTCCAGCGCGGCGGCCAACTCAGGCAGCTTGGCGACATCGACCCCGGCCCCGTGCTCGAGACTGGAGACGGCTCGGTTCGTTGTGCGCAGTCCGGCCCGGGCCAGTCGCGTGACGACCTGCTTCTGGGTCAGACCGAGTTCGCCACGACGTCGACGCAATCGCTGCGTTATCAGTAATTGCCGACCCGGCCACGTCTCACCAATGCTCGCGCTCATCGCCGCCTCGCATGGAGTTCGTCCAGTCTCGACCCATCCCCGGAGTCCGTCAATCACGGAGTCGGGCCCAAGCTAACCGGCCGGCGACTCCCCCATTTCGGCCAGCGGATAGATGTCGTACTTCGCGAAATTGAAAACGGGCGAACGGGCCAACAACCGCTCGAACTCCTCGTTCGACTCGACCTCGTAGATCCAGGCACCGCCGTGCGCGCCGACGACGTGATATCGCATGAGTACCTTGCCCTCGCGCTCGAGAGCCCGCCCATAGTCGGCCATCCTGCCCACCGCCTGGGCCATCTCTCGGGACAGCAGCGACAGCTCCATCTGCCACAGCACCAGAAACTTCATCGCCGCCTCCCACGCTCAGGTGTCCTACCTTCGCACCGATCGGTCGTCGGCGCACCGGGTCGGCACTGGCAGCGGCCGGGTATCGGTCGAGTTCCACAGCCCGGTTGTACATCGGGACGACGCCGAGCTCTACTTCTGCGACGCGTACTGGCCGGCGTTCCGCGAGATCGACCTGCCGCGCGCGCTGCGCAGCTTCGCCGCCCGGCGGGCGGGTCAGCCGCGCTGACCGACGCGGGCCTGCCGGCGCAGCTCGACGGCGATCGGGATCAGCGACAAGACGATGACGGCCGCGACGATCGGCAGCAGGTAGCGGTCGATGTTGGGGACGTGCGAGCCGAGCGCGTAGCCGGCCAGGGTCACGCCCAGCGCCCAGACCAGCCCGCCGGCCACCTGCCAGATCGTGAACACCCGGACCGGCACCGCGAGGACGCCGGCCAGCGGGTTGACCACGGTACGCACGACCGGAATGAACCGGGCCAGCACGATCGCTCGGCCCGGGCCGTAGCGCTCAAGCGCGGTGTGCCCGCGCGCCAGCGCCTGCCGAAGGCGGGGCCGACGCTGCGCGGCCAGCAGTGGCGGCCCGGCGCGGCGGCCCAGGACGTAACCCGTCTGCGCTCCGAGCAGGGCTCCCGCGGCGGCCGCGACCAGCACCGCCGGCAAGGACAGGTGCACCGTCGAGTGCGCCTTCGTCGTGCACAGCAGCCCGGCCGTGAACAGCAGCGAGTCGCCGGGCAGGAAGAAGCCGATCAGCAGGCCCGTCTCGGCGAACATGATCACGAACACGCCGACGGCGCCGAAGCTCGACAGCACGCTGTGCGGGTCGAGCAGATTGACCGCGACGGGCGCGGCTGCGGACAGCGGCACGAGATCTCCTCTGGGCAACGCTTGTGACAGTGACTATTGTTGCAGTAGTACTACCTAATAAATAGTAGTTGATGGGACGCCGTGCCCGCACCCGGCGAAGGTGGCGCGATTCGGTCATTGGTCACCAGTTGTTCCGCGCCCGGAAACGTCGCTGCCAAGCGCGACTGGTGCGCTGGGGCACGCCCGACCTCGCCGCAACCTGCGGGTTCTCCCCGCGAGCAGAAAGCGCCATGCAGCCGAGCCGAATCGTCAGCGACACCCGCGTCACCCTGGTCTACGCGCTGGCCGGACTGACCGCGAGCACGCTCGTCGTCCTCGGCGGCGGGCGTATCGGGCCGGTGCGCTCGGCCACCGCGCTGACCAGCTGGTTCGGCGTACTGTCCCGGGACAGCTACCAGCCGGGCGACTCGTCCGTGCCCGGCCTGCTGCTGGTCGCCGGGCTGTTCGGCCTCGTACTGCTCTGGGTGCCACTGGTCCGCCGAGCCCATCCGGCCACGCACACCGAGCACCAGGTGTGGGCGATCGCCGGCGCCTGGTCCCTGCCGCTCGTCCTCGGCCCGCCGCTGCTGAGCAGCGACGTCTACACCTACGTCGCGCAGGGGATGCTCGTCGGGCGCGGCCTCGATCCGTACTCGGTCGGGCCGTCCGCGCTGGGCGCTGCCCCGGCCGCGGCGGCCGTCGACCCGACCTGGCGCAGCGTGCCCAGCCCGTACGGGCCGCTGGCCACCTGGACCCAGCACTTCGCCGTCGTGGTCGGCGGCGGCACGCCGCTCGGCGGGGTGATCGTCTTGCGGATCGTCGCCGTCGCGTGCGTCGTCGCGATCGGGCTGTCGGCCGCCGCGCTGGCCGGCTCGCACCGCATCCCGGCCCTGACCCTCACGATCCTCAACCCGCTGGTCCTGCTGCAGATCATCTCGGCCGAGCACCTCGAAGGCATCCTCTGCGCGCTGCTGCTCGGCGCGCTGGTAGCCAAGCGCCACGGCAACCGGACCCTGGCCGTCGTGCTGGCCTGCGCCGCGGCCGCCGTCAAGGCGCCCGCGGTCGTCGCCGTCGCGGCGATCGTGGCCCGGCAGCGGCCCCAGCGCGCACCCGCCTGGCGCGACGGCCTGCGCGACGGCGGCGTCGCCGTTCTCGCCGCCGTCGGGCTGACCATGCTGGTGCCGCACGGTTGGGGCTGGATACCCGCTCTCAACACGCCGGCGCTCGGCTACACGCCGGCCGCGCCGGCCAGCCTGGTCGGCGACCTGTTCAAACCGATCGTGCGGCCGGCCTCGTTCGACGACCTCAGCATGGCCGGGCGAACCGCCGCGCTGCTCGCCGCCGGCCTCATCGTCGCCTACCTGACCGCGACCGCGCAGCGCCGCCTGCTCGAGATGACCGTCGGCCTGGGCCTGCTCGCGGTCGCCGTGCTCAGCCCGGTGATCTACCCGTGGTACGTGCTATGGGGCGTGCTGTGCCTGGCCCCGGTCGCCCGCGGCCGGCTGCGCGAGGCGCTGATCGTCGTGTGCGCCAGCGCGTCGGTGCTGGCGGCGCCCGGGCTGCCCCGGCTCACCGCCGACCTCGTCGGCCTCGGCGCCGTCGCCGTGGCGCTCGCCGCGACCGTCGGCCCGCGAGCCCTGCTCGACAGCACCCGGCCGATGCCGCGCCGGCTCGCCGCATCGGTCCGGCCGGGCCGCCCGCTCTCCTGACCGAGCCCTGAACGGCGCCGGCCGGCGTCAGCCGAATCACACGACGGGGCGCCGCTCGCGAGTATCATTTCTTAGGCGAACGAACGAAACTGGATATCGGAAAGTGCGAGCGAGCAGCCGGCATACATGACGACGACCATCACCACCCGACCGACACTCACCGGCAACGCTCCCGTCGCCGACGGGGCCACCCCCCAGACCGGGCGCTGGGTCGTCTTCGCCGTGGTCTCGCTGGCCCTGTTCATGGCCTCGGTCGACCAGACGATCGTCGCGACGGCCCTCAACACGCTGCGCGACCAGCTGCACGCCCCGATCAACTGGGGCAGCTGGACGATCACCATCTACGCGCTGGGCCAGATCGTCGCCATGCCGATGGCCGGCCGGATCAGCGACACCTACGGACGCAAGCGGATCTTCCTCGCAGCGGTCGCCCTGTTCACCGCGGCGTCGCTGGCCTGCGGGTTCGCGACGAGCATCTACATGCTCGTGCCGTTGCGGGCGGTGCAGGCGATCGGCGGCGGGGCGTTCATCCCGTCGGCGACCGGCATCGTCTCGGACATGTTCGGCCGGGACCGCGATCGCGCGATCGGCATGTTCACCAGCGTGTTCCCGATCGGTGGCATCGCCGGGCCGGTCATGGGCGGGCTGTTCGTGCAGTACTGGACCTGGCGCGGAATCTTCCTGGTCAACGTGCCGATCGGCATCGTCCTGATCGCGCTCGGCCTGCGGTTCATCCCCCGCCAGGCGGCCCGCGAAGCGCAGCGCTTCGACGCGGTCGGGGTGGCGCTGCTCGGCACGTTGCTCGTGTCGATCATGTTCGGGATCACCAGCCTCGGCTCCGGGTCCACCGAGATCTGGGACCCGACCGTGGTCATTCCCGAGCTCGTCGGCATCGCCGCAGTCGTGGCCTTCGTGCGGCACGCCCGCCGGGCGCCGGCCCCGTTCATCCCGATCCGGCTCCTGGCCCACTCCGGTTTCGGGATCATGAACCTGGTCAACTTCCTCTTCGGGTGCGCCGCGCTGGGCTTCGGCGCGCTCGTCCCGTTGTACGCGCACGACCGCTACGGCATATCGAACCTGTCCTCAGCCATGCTGCTGATCGGCCGGGCCGTCGGCATGATCGCCGTGGCGGCCGCGGCGTCGTTCGCATTGCGTCGTACCGGCTACCGGCTGCCCATGCTCGTCGGCGGCCTGATCGTCACGGCCAGCCTCGCGCTCATGGCGGTGCGCCCGCCGGCCGGCCTGACGCCGTTCTGGTGGCTTGCCGCCACGTCGATCCTGGCCGGGATCGGCATGGGCACTTCGGTCCCGGCGTCGAACAACGCGATCCTGAACCTGGCCGACGGCGAGGTGGCCGCGGTCGCCGGGCTGCGCGGCATGTTCCGGCAGTCCGGCGGCATCGCGGCCGTCTCGATCAGCACGGCGATCCTCGCGCGCAGCACCCATCCGGGTACCGCGTTCGCGATCATCTTCGCCGCATTCAGCGTGCTGATGCTGCTCAGCCTTCCGCTCGTGTTCCTGGTCACGGACCAGCGCGGGCGGATCTAGCCCGGAACGCGATCGCCGGCCGTTCGCCCCGGGGTGGGACGAACGGCCGGCGTGCGATCGTTGTCGCGCGTAGTTGTCGGCGTTGGCCGCGGCCTACTGCCCGCCGGTCGCCTGCCGCAGCGCCCGGGAACCGCCCACGACCGGCAGCTGCACGTTGCTGTGCTGCAGGTCCAGGGTCAGCTCCGTGCCGGCCGGCGGGCGAATGGTGGCCTCCTCGTCACTGGAGATGATCATCACGCCGATCCGGTGCCCGGCGACGACAACGGAGTCCTTGGGCTGCATGTCGAAGCGCAGCGCGTAGAACTTGCCCGGTGTCATGGGCACGCCGTGGCTGATCGAGTCGCGGTTCTGCGGATCGAGCCAGCCCCGGGTCAGGATGGTGGCCGGCCCGCTCGGCGGGTAGTCGACCAGCACCGCGGTGAGATTGGCCGCCGGTCGACTGAACGCCATCCGCAGCGATACCCAGGGTGTGCCGCTCAGCCGCACGTTCTGAGTCAGCGTCGGCGTGTCGTAGAGCAGCCGCACGTTCGAGGTTGCGGCGTCGGCCGACGTCGCGGCGGTGATCGTGGCGTCGTCGGTGAGCGTCTCGGTGGTCTTCGAGCCGGATCCCTGGGTCAGCCCGCCGACTCCCGGCGCACCGGCCGTGTAGTCGAGGGTGACCGCCTTGGCCGCCGGATCCGGCCACTCCGCGTACGGCACGGGGTTGAGCCGGGTGGCGCACTGGAGACTGATCACCGCGCCGTCCGCGACGCGCTGCCCGGCCGCGGTCGCCACCGGCGCGGACAGCGTGATGTGCGTGCTGTCCGGGACGGCCGTGATCACCCGGGTGGTGGTGCTGACCGAGCCGTCGGCAGCCGTGATCGGGATAGTCGGCGTGAGGCCGAGCACCAGGGCCCGCGAGTCGGCCACGGTGAGCGTCGCGGTGTTCGTCTGGTCGCCGCGCCCGGTGGTCTGGCGCACCGGGCAGGCGTTCGGTTCGCGGACGATCCAGGCCCGGGGCAGCTTCTCGACCCCGTTCGGCACGCCGAACAGGTAACGGGTGAACCAGCGGTTGATCATGACGTCCGGCGGGGCGCCGCCGTGCCCGCCCTGGTGGAAGTAGAGCATGTGCGGCACGCCCTGCTTCTTGATCGCTTCGTAGAACTGCGCCATGTTCTTGGTCATGACGTTGAAGTCGTTGTTGCCGTGCGCGGCCAGCACGGCGGCCCGGACGTTCTTCACGTCCTTCATGTAGTTGCGGTCGTTCCAGAACGGACTGAAGTCGCCGGTGGTCCGGTCCTGCTGTCTGGCCAGGTCATCGATGACCGGCCGGCAGATCGACTGGTCGGGCCGCGAGTACACGACGTCGGCGAGGATGTCGAGGTCCTCACCCTGGAACGTGAACGGTGCACGCACCATGCCGTTGGCCCGGTAGTAGTCGTACCAGTCGGAGATCGCCGAGATCGGGACGATGGCCTTCAGGCCTTCGACGCCGGTCGTCGCGACCGCCTCGGGCAGCGTGCCGTTGTAGGACGTGCCCATCATCGCGACGTTGCCGGTCGTCCAGTCCGCGGTGACCCGGTCGTTCGACGTGGCGCTGGTGAACGCGGGCGCGCGCCCGTTGAGCCAGTCGATCACGGCCTTGCCGCCGTTGGTCTCGTTCGGACCGCCGGACGTCGGGCAACCGGTCGAGTTGCCGGTGCCCTCCGACTCCGCGTGCACCACAGCGAAGCCGCGCGGCAGCCACGTCGACTCGTAGATCGTGCTGATGATCGGGCTCGTCACCCGCTTCTGCCACGGCGGCACCGGCGGGCGGGGCGGCGGCGGGTTGCCCAGCTCGTAGTCGACCGGCCAGAACGGCTCCGGGCCGATGCCGGCGTAGTACGGGCTGTCCTCGAAGATGACCGGGGCCTTGTAGTGGCAGGCCGGATTCGCCGTCTCGGCCGGCCGGGTGACGTCGACGTGGACGCGGTCGGGCTTGCCGTCGTGGTCGCTGTCGTCCGGCGTCTGCACCCACGCCTCGCCGCGCACCCACGTCGTCGAATCGGCCGAGAACACGTCCTGCGCGAGCCCGTCGGCGAACGTCGGGTGCGCACATGCGGCGGCAGGGGCCGCGGCGGCCACCGCCGGCGTGACGAGCGCGGCCAGGCCCAGCAGGGTCGCGACCGCGGCGAACGCCGCCGTCGATCGCCTCGGTCGCATCATGCGGTTCGGCACCATGACCTCCTCGGGATGAGCATCGGGCTGCTCCGCGTGTCCGCCGACGACTGTCCTCAGTGGACAGTCCTAACTAGGACAGCCGCCGGATCGTAGGCACGCGCGGCGAACCGCCGGAACGAACAGATGTCGTGAGCTACCGGGCGCCCGGCGCAACGCTTGTCGAGTGCCCGGCGGTCGGGGCCGGCGAACCGGCCCCGACCGAATGCCGTTCGGTACTACTTCTCGCCGGCGAGATACAGCGAGTTGAACAGCAACTTGTACGTGCCGTGCGACTCGGCTCGGTGCTGGACGCTCATGCCGAGCAACACGACGTTGCCGGAACCGACCTTGGCATCGACGACGCTGGTGCGGTTGGCCACGACGTCCTCGCCGAGCAGCCAGCCGCTGCGCAGCACGTTGCTGCCCGGGTAGTTGACCGGCGCGGTGATGTTCGGCGCGCCAGCCTGCACCGAGAACGCGGGGCTGCCGTCGGAGTAGACGTTCAGGTCGTCCGGCAGCCCGTAGGTGAGCGGGTTGTCGCTCTGCACCTTGTTGTCGACGATCGAGCCGGGCGAGTAGTACTGGGTGGACGGCAGCCCGGCCGTCACATCGGTGACCGGCAGCCCGAAGGCCCGGATGCCCATCTGGGTGGCGTCGTTGATCGTCACCAGCGTGCCGCCGTCCTGGACGAACTTCACCAGGTTGTCGACGCCGGCCTGGGTCATGCCGCCGGTGTACTCCGGCGGTTCGGATCCGGCCCGCAGCCCGTTGAGCATCGAGTTGTAGGACGCGTCCGGCAGCACGATCACGTCGTACTTGTCGTGCAGCGAGCCGGCCCGCACGTCGGCGTCGTGCACCTGCTGGTACGGGAACTTGAACCCTTCGAGGACGTAGCGGGTCCAGCCTTCGTCGCTGTTGCCGCCCCACGCGTGGTACATGCCGATGCGCGGCAGGGACACCGGCGACGTCGCGGCCGGCGCGGCGTCGACGCCGGCGACGGTGAGCCCGAGCGCCGTGGCCTGCGCCTTCACTCGCACGTCGGTGCCGGGACGCACCTGCACGAGGAACGTGCCGGCCGGCCACTGGCCCAGGCTGGTCTGCACCGGCGTGGTGGTGCGGGTGATCGTCTCGCCGGCCGGCAGCAGCTGGTTCACCGCGGTGAACGCGTCGTTCTCGCGCGGGTCGAGTGCGTACGCGTAGCCCGGGGTCGTGGCCGGGAACGTCGCCGGCGGCACCGGCGCGGTGTCGACGGGCACGCTGTTGACGACGAAGTCGCTGCTGACCTTGTCTACGGTGACGCCCATCTGGTACTGCAGCGTCCAGCCGGCCATGTCGTACGGTGCCTCGGGCGTGCCGTCCGGGTTGCGGCGGTCGGGGTACACCTGCGGGTTGAGCAGGTCGACCACGTCGGGCCGGTACGGCTGGGCCTCGCGGACGATGAAGCTGCCGGCCGGATAGGTCTTGCCGTTCACGACGAACGCCGACTTCGCCTGCTCGACGTTGATGTTGTTCCAGCGCAGGACGTTGACCATCTTGGTCGCGGTCGCGTAGTCGGGCTGGTCGGCCGGGATGATGTAGGCGGTGTTGCCGCCCGCGGCGATCGCGTTCTGGGCCATCCGGTACGAGCCGTACAGCCAGTTCTGCCGGTCGGTGTCGGCGGTGTGCAGGTAGGCCCACGCCGTCGACTCGATGTACGCGCAGCTCTGCGACAGGTGCCACTCCCCGCCCTTGTACGGGCTGGGGTAGAACGCCGACGGCTCACTCGTCGATACGCCCTGGTACGGGAACGTCTTGGGGAACTTCGTCGGGTCGTCGAAGCTCGGAGTGGCCGACGCGTGCGCGGTCTCGCTCAGGATGCCGACCTGGTTGTGGAACGCCGGCGACGAGCGCAGCCCGCCGTCCCACCACTGGTCGTACTGCTGGCGGGACACCGCGCCGACCTTGCCCTCGCGGTCCAGGCGCTGGGTGAGGCTGTCGCCGAGCAGGTTGATGCCGCGGATGATCTCCGGCTGGATGTTCGGGTTGGCCGGGTCCTTGAACGGCGGGATGAAGATGCGCGCCGGGTAGGCGGCCGTCTGGTGGGTGTCGTAAACCAACTGCGGCAGCCAGTCGTGGAACAGCGGCTGGCCGAGGTCGCGGGTCTCGGGCAGGTTGAACATGAACCAGTCGCGGTTGTCGTCGTGGCCGGCGTACTTCTGGTAGAGCTCCGGGTAGGTGGAGTCCTGATACGGGCCGCCGACGTGGTCCATGTACCAGTCGGATACGTGCTGGCCGCCGTCCGGGTTGACGTCGGCGACCAGCAACGTGATGACGTTGTCGCGGATCGACTGGGCCTCGGGCGACTCGCTGGTCACCAGGTCGTAGGCGAACTGCGGCGCCGTCTGCGGCGGCGCGACCTCGGTGGAGTGAATGCCGAAGTCGATCCAGGCGATCGTCTTGCCATCGCTGGAGATCTGCTTGGCGGTGCCCTCGTCGACGCTGGCCTGCGACAGCTCCCGCGAGATCTGCGCGTACTTGTCGAGGTTCTTCTGCTTGAGGTTGTCCGGCGAGGAGATGATGGCCATGAACTGGTCGCGTCCCTCGGACGTCTTGCCGAGGTTGACGACCTTCATCCGGTCACTGGCCTGGTCCACGGCGTGCAGGTAGTCGCTGATCTGCTGGTAGTTGGACAGCTTGTAGTCCGTGCACGGCTTCCAGCCGAGCATCGACTCGGGCGTCGGCACGCTCTTGGGGGCTGCGGCCGAGCCGGACAGCGTCGGTACCGTCAACGCTGCGGCAATGATCGCGGCCGGAATGACCAGTAACGGATTGGGCTTGCGCCTCATCGGCAATCTCCCATGCTGGGGACAACGGGTGACCGCCCGGGGGCCGGGGCAACGGCGCAGCCGGCCCAGGGGAATTTCGCGAGCATAGGTTCGCCCGTTGGGCCCGGCATCGCCCCGGACGAAGAATTGATGTGCATCTGAGATAGCGGATCCGATTTCGCAATCGGCGCGGATCCGCCAGCATGAACGGGTGCGCCTGCTGGCTCCGCTCGTCGCGATCCTGCTCGCGGCGACGGTGCTGCCCGGTTGCGCGATGGTCGGCGGCGCCGAGGCTCGACCACCGGCCGGGCCGTTGGTGCTCGCGTCGGGCGGCACCCAGGGCGTCTACTACGCCTACGCGCAGGCGCTGGCCCAGCAGCTGACCAGCCGCGACCATCACCTGCAGGTGCGCGTCGTGCCGACACCGGGCTCGATCGAGAACGTCGCCATGGTGGCCGCTAACCGCAACACGTGTGCCTTCACCGCGGACGACACCGCGGCGGTTGCTGCCGCGGGCGCCGCGCCGTTCCCCGCTCCCCTGCCGATCGCCGCCGTCGCGCGGGTGTACGACGACTACGTCCAACTGGTGGTGCGCCGGTCGTCGCCGGTGCGCGACCTGGCCGGACTGCGGGGCAAGACGGTGTCGGTGGGCCCACACGGTTCGGGCACCGCGCTGATCACCGACCGGATCCTCGCGGCCGCCGGCATGTCACGCCGGGACGTGCGCCCGGTCGAGCTCGGCATCGGCGAGTCGGTCGGCGCGCTGCAGGCCGGCCGGATCGATGCCTTCTTCTGGTCCGGTGGCGTGCCGACCGCCGGCGTCGACCAGTTGGCCGCGCGAGTCCCCCTGCGCCTGATCGCCCTGGCCGGCAGCCCGCGCGCACTGCGAGCCCGCTACGGTCCCGTCTACCACGCGGCCGCGGTGCCGGTCGGCACGTACGACCTGAGCGCCCCTGTGCCGACGGTGGCCATTCCGAACTTCGTCGTGTGCCGTCGCGACACCGACTCCGCCGTGGTGCGCCTGTTGGTCGCGACGATCTTCGACGCGCAGCGGGCCATCCGCACGAGGGTGCCGGCCGCCGGCGCCCTGGACCGGCGCGCCGCCATCGAGACCGGCCCGGTACCGCTGCATCCCGCGGCGCTGCGCTGGTTCCGCGACACCAAGATCTGATCATCGGCCCGCCGTACGGCAGCGTATGGTCACCCGCAGGCCACCGCCCGGGGCGGCCGTCACCTCCAGCCGCGCGTCGCTCGGTGCCAGCAGCGTGCGGGCGACGGCCAGGCCCAGCCCCGATCCCTCGACGTTCTGGTGGCGGCGACTGCGCCAGAACCGGTCGCCCACCCGGGCCAGCTCGCCCGGGGCGAGGCCGTCCCCGTCGTCGGTCACGCTGACGAGCGCCCAGCCCGGTTCGACAGCGACCTGCACGGTCACGGTCGAGCCGTTCGGCCCGAACTTCAGCGCGTTGTCCAGCACGCTGTCGATCGCCGTGGCGAGGGCCAGCGGATCGACCAGCCCGACGGCGGAGTCCGGGCCGAGGCGGCGCACCGTCATCTGCCGCCGCCGGGCCAGCGCCTGCCAGGCTCCGACCCGCTCGACGACGATCGGCACCAGGTCGGTGGGCCGCGGCGCCGTGCCCCGTCGCTCGGCATCGGCCAGGCGCAGCAGGCCGTCCAGGATGTCGGCCAGGTGCCGGCCGTCGTCGCCGGCCAGCGCCGTCTCGGCCCGCCACGGCGGTGGCGCCCGCATGGCCAGGTCGTCCAGTCGCAGCAGCAGCGCGTTGAGCGGGTTGCGCAGCTGGTGCGAGGCGTCGGCCACGAACGCCGTCTGCGCCTCGAGCATCGTCTCGACGTGCGCGGCCATGTCGTTGATCGAGCGGGCCAGCCGGCGCAGTTCGGGCGGGCCGCTCTCCCCCGGTACCCGCGCGCCCCGCCGGCCGGTCGCGATGTCGTGGGCGAGCTGGTCGACCAGCCGGACCGGGCGCAGCACCCAGCGGGTCAGCGCCAGGGCAGTGAGCACGCACACGACCAGGGCGGCCAGCTCGACCAGACCGAGCCGCACCCAGCCGTGCAGCACCTGGCTGCGCGTCTTGCCGAGGGAGGACATCGTGACGATCGCCCCGACCACGTCGCTGCCGCTGATGACCGGCTCGGCCACCACGAGGCGATCGTGCGTCCACGGCCACGCCGGGCCGGGTGCTTCGCTGCGCCGACCACCCAGCGCGGCGTCGATCCGCTCAGCGGCACCGGTCAGGTCGACCGGCGTCCGGGTGGCGAACTGCACCTGGCCGTCACGAGCGAGGACCGCGGCCGCGATCCGGTAGACCTCGTCGTAGCGGGCGAGCTCCGCGGGCAGCGACTCGCCGTTCTCCTGGCTCTGCTGGGCGATCGAGGCGAACCGGGCCGTGTCGTTCAGCCGGTCGAGGAACACCGTCTGGGTGCGCGCCCGGGCCTGGCTCTCGGCCAGCGGCACGCCCAGCGCGGCCAGCGCGATCGTCATCAGCACCAGCAGCAGCACGAACAGCCGGACCCGCACGAGCAGCCCTCACTCGTGCGCGATGCGGTAACCGACGCCGCGGACCGTCTCGATCAGGTCCGGCACCCCGGTCTTGGCCCGGACCGCCGCCACGTGCACGTCGAGGGTGTGCGCGTACGACTCGTGCGGCGAGCGCCAGATCTGCGACAGCAGTTGCTCGCGGCGGACGACGAGCCCACGGGCGCCGCACAGTGCGTGGAGCAACTCGAACTCCTTGCGGGTCAGCTCGACCGCCCGCCCGGCGGCATGCACCTCGCGCCGCCGGAAGTCCATCCGCACGCCCCTGACCTCGACCACGTCCTGCGGCGCGGCCGGCTCCGATTGCGGCGGCGCAATGGTGCGCCGCCGCACGACGGCCCCGATGCGGGCGATCAGCTCGCGGACGTCGTACGGCTTGACGAGGTAGTCGTCGGCGCCGAGGTCGAGCCCGTGCAGCTTCCACCGCAGCTCCGAGCGCGCGGTCACGACGATGATCGGGACGTCGCGGGCGGCGCGGATCGAGTAGATGAGGTCGAAGCCGTCACCGTCGGGCAGGCCCAGGTCGACCAGCACGACGTCGATGCGGCCGTCCAGCCGCTCCAGCGCCTCGGCGACGCCGCCGACCCGCGTCGTGTGGAACCCGTGCCGTCCGAGCACTGCGCCCAGCGCGGTCGCGACGCGATTGTCGTCCTCGACCAGCAGGATCCGCACACGCGGACCGTACACCGCATTTCCGGCACTGAGCCGGTTTCGCCGAAACGGATCAGCGGGGCTCGCCGCGAAGTGGCCGACCCGGGTAGGCGTCCACGTCCAGCTCGCCGTCGCGGACGACGAACGTGCCGGCCACCAGCAGGTGCCGCACGCCCTGCGAGGGGCGGGTCGGGTCGCGGTAGGTCGCCGTGTCGGTGACGCGCTGCGGGTCGAGCACGACCAGGTCGGCGTCCGCTCCGGCGCCGAGGTGGCCCTTGGCCCGGGCCGCCGGAGCCACGTCGTCCAGCACGCGAGCCGGCAGGTAGGCACAGCGGCGGAACGCCTCGAGCCACGTCCACGCGCCGGACTCGCGCACCATCAGCCGCAGCGTCTTGGCGAACGTACCGGCGGTGCGCGGGTGGGTGCCGCCGCCGGGCGGCAGCGGCCAGTCCCGCGAGTCGGTGACACCGCCGCGCCAGATGATCGGCATCGCGTCGCTGGCCACGATGGCGTCCGGGAAGACCAGCGACCGCTGCAGCAAGGACTGGTCGGCCGGGTCGTTCTCGTCGAGGTACTCGATGATGCACTCGGCGCCGGGCGTCTCGGTGCGGACCTCGCGTAGCCGGTCGGCGTCGGCGATGCGCTCGCCGGTCTCGACCAGCACGATGTTCGACGGCGTCAGCCCCCAGGCCGGCAGCCGCTCGGGGGCCAGGAAGAACGCGCCCACCCCGGTGCTGCCGGCACCGTACGGATAGGCCTCGACGCTCACCCGCGAGCCGGCCGAGCGGGCCCGCTCGAGCGTGGCCAGCACCCGGTCGATGTGCCGCCGCGACGTGCTGTTGACGTGGCAGTGGTGCATCGCGGCGCCGGTCTCGGCGGCGGCGATCACCACCTCGTCGGAGCCGTCGATCGGCGTCGTCGGATCGGCCTCGACCAGCTCGCGCACGTGCGTGTACGTCGGCGCGTTCGCGGCCGCGGCCAGCCGGGCGACCTCGAGATACTCGCGCGGATCGGAGCGCGGGGCGTAGCCGATCAGCACGCCGATACCCAACGCCCCGGCGGCCAGTTCCCGTTCGAGCAGTCGCAGCCACTGCGCGAGCTCGGCCGACGACGACGAGCGCTGCCAGCCCGGCTCACCCAGCAGCTTGAGCCCGGACGAGAGCTGCGCGTCCGGCTCGACCCCGAGCAGCGCCTGCGCCCGGGCCGCACCCCACGACGCGGAGAACCCGTAGTGCAGCGGCCGGCCGTCGCGGGCCGCCTCGGCGTAGGCCCGCTCGATCGGCATCAGGCCGGCCTCCAGGTCCAGGGCGGTGGTCACGCCGTCCAGGGCCTGCAGCCGGTGCCCGGCGATCGAGTGCACGTGGCTGTGCAGGTCGACGAACCCCGGCCCCACCACCAGCCCCTCGACGTCGATCACCGTGGCGCCGTCCGGGACGGCCAACCCGGCGCCGACGGTGGCCACTCGCGCGTCCCGCACCAGCACGTCGCCCCTCGCGTCCAGGCCCGAGCCGGGGTCGACCACCCGGCCGCCCCGCAACAGGATCGGCATCCGCCCAATCTGCCATCAGCCCGCCGCGATACACAGCCTGGCTGAGGATACTGGCCCGGGCCGGTGTGGCAGAGTGGACGTCTCGACCGAGGGAGGCGACCTTGCCGGCCTGGATCTGCGCCACCTGCGCCGTGCAGTATCCCGACACCGACCAGCCGCCCGAGCAGTGCCCGATCTGCCTGGACGAGCGGCAGTACGTCGGCTGGGAGGGGCAGCGCTGGACCACGCCGGCCGAGCTCGCCCGCGAACACCGCACCGTGCTGCGCGAGGAGGAGCCGGGCCTGATCGGCGTCGGCGTCGAGCCGTCGTTCGGCATCGGCCAGCGGGCGCTGCTCGTGCGCACCCCGCACGGCAACGTGCTCTGGGACTGCATCGCGCTGCTCGACGACGCCGCCCGCGAGCAGATCGCCGGGCTGGGCGGTCTGGCGGCCGTCTGCATCTCGCACCCGCACTTCTACGGCGCCAACGTCGACATCGCCGACGCCTTCGACGCCCGCGTGCTGCTGCCCCGGGCCGATCAGCACTGGATCCAGCGGCCCTCGCCCCGGATCGAGCTGTTCGACGACGAGGTCGAGCCGGTGGCCGGGCTGACCCTCGCGCGCATCGGCGGCCACTTCGACGGCGCGGCCGTGCTGCACTGGCCGGCCGGCGCGGACGGGCGCGGCGCCTTGCTCACCGGCGACACGATCACGGTGGTTCAGGATCGGGACTGGGTCAGCTTCATGTGGAGCTACCCCAACCTCATCCCCCTGGACGAGGCCACCGTGCTGGACATCGCCCGGCGGGTCGAGCGGTTCTCCTTCGACCGCGTCTACGGCGGCTGGTGGGGCCGGGTCGTGGTCGGCGACGGTGCGAGCGCCGTCCGACGCTCGGCCGACCGGTACGTCGCCCGGATGCGGGGCGAGCGGCCGGCCGATCCTTAGCGACGCTCAGCGGCGGACGACGTGTCACAGCAACAGACGACATGTCACAGCAAACACCCGCGAGCAGGCGATTGATGCACGTCCGTTATCCGCCGGACGGGTTCTGCTAAGCGGTAGGTAATCAGACAAACACTGTCGATGTATGAGCGACAACACAGTGTTCGGACGCACCGACATAGACGTCGCACGAGCGTAGACATTGCGCGCTCAGCCGAATACGTTCGTGGATCGGAACGAAGGTCATCGACATTCGCCGCAGACCGCATTGGGGGCGTCGTGGACGAGATGTCGTCAGCAGCTTTCCGCGAGCGCTTGCTGTCGGGCGACCAACCGGCCACTGCGGCCACTGAGGAAGCGCGGGTCCCGTCCCGTCCGCCGAGCCAGGCGGCCCGGACGGAGCCGTCACCGTCACCTCTGCGCAGTCTGGTTGTCGACACGCCGCTGCCGCCGTCGGCCCGCTGGCAACCGCAGCACTGGCGGCTGCGCACGAAGCTGGTCGCGCTGACCGCGATCCCGTCGGTGCTGGCGATCGTGCTGGGCCTGCTGCGGATCCGCGAGGCCGCCCGGCACTCGCACACCACCGCGCTGCGCGACGCCGTCGTCATCGGCGCGGTCGTGCTGGTCGCCATCGTCTTGCTGATCGTGCTGGTGCGCTCGATCCTCAAGCCGCTGCGCGTCCTGCGCGCCTCGGCGTTCGACGTGGCCGACCAGCGGCTGCCGGCGGTCATCGAGCAGCTGCGCTCCACCGAGGGGCGCACCCGCGACATCAAGATCGACCCGGTGCCGGTCTACTCCCGTGAGGACGTCGGCCAGGTCGCGCGCGCGTTCGACGCCGTACACAGCGAAGCGGTCCGGCTGGCCAGTGAGCAAGCCGCCCTGCGGGCCAACGTCAACGACATGTTCGTCAACCTTTCCCGGCGTACCCAAAGCCTCGTCGAACGCCAACTGCAGCTGATCGACCAGCTCGAACTGGGCGAGCAGGACTCCGATCGGCTGGCCGCGCTGTTCCGCCTGGACCACCTCGCGACCCGTATGCGACGCAACGGCGAGAACCTGCTCGTTCTCGCCGGGGCCGAGCTGCGCCAGCGCAGTGGCGAGCCGGTGCCGATCGTCGACGTGTTGCGGGCGGCCGTTTCGGAGATCGAGGACTATCGAAGGGTCGCAATGCACTCGCTGCCCGTGGCAATGGTTTCCGGCCTGGCCGTCAACGACATCGTCCACCTCGTCGCCGAGGTTCTCGACAACGCGACGGCCTACTCCGATCCCGAGTCACAGGTCCGGCTGGGTGCCCGCCTGGAGCAGGACGGCAGCCTGGTGATCGAGATCAGCGACGTCGGCGCCGGCCTGTCGGCCGCCCGGCTGAACGAGATCAACCAGCGGCTGGCCGCACCCCCGGCCGTCGACGCCTCGGTGTCGCGGCAGATGGGGCTGTTCGTGGTCGGCCGGCTGGCCAGCCGGCACGGCATCATGGTGCGGCTGTCGTCCGAGGTCGGCGCCGGCATCACCGTCACGGTCACGTTGCCCCGGTCGATGGTCACGCTCGACGCGCGCGCCAACGGCACCCGCTCGGACAACCTGGGTCGCTCGTACTCGCGGCCCACGACCGTCGACACCGCGCGCGGCGGCGGAGCGCTGCGCGAGCCGGGCGACTTCGCGTGGGACCAACCCTTCGCCGAACCCGCTCAGGCGGGCGCGCCCGCCGGGCCCGCGAACGGCGCGTCCAACGGGCTGCTGGAGAGTCTCGAGACGGTCGTCAGCAACGACGACGACACCGACACGGGCGACACGCCGATCTTCCAGGCGATGCTGTCGCGCTGGTTCACCGAGCACCAGGCGACGCCGCTGAACCCGCCCGGCGAAGGGGCCAGCAGCTACCCGTTGCAACTGCCCGAACCGCCGGCACCCGCGCCGACCTCGGGCCAGAACGGCTGGGAGTCCGAGGCCGACGTCGGCTGGCAGGCCGCCGAGGCGGTTCGCGAGCCGACCGCCGTCGCCCAGGAGCTGACCGCGGCCGGATTGCCCAAGCGCCGGCCCCAGGCCTTTCTCGTTCCCGGCAGCGTGGGGACAAATGGCATGATGGGCCAGCAGCCGGCCACTCCCCCGGCGCGGCACGCCGACGCGGTCCGCGACCGGATGGCCAGCTACCAGCGCGGGCTCGCCCGTGGCCGGCACTCCCAGGGGGGCAAGCCGGCCGAGCAGGTCCGCGCGGTCGGAGGGCAAGACGACGAGCAGATGCCGGAGGGTAATTAGGTGACGGCCTCAGAGACCCAGCCGACGTCCGATCCTGGACAGTTCGGGTGGCTATTGACGAATTTCGTCGAGAGCGTGCCCGGCGTGAGTCATGCGGTGGTCGTATCTTCCGACGGACTGTTGCTGACCTCCTCGGCCGGCCTGCCCCGCGACCGCGCCGATCAGCTGGCCGCCGTCGCGTCGGGCATGTCCAGCCTGACCCGCGGCGCCGCCCGGGTGTTCGGGGCGGGCGAGGTGCTGCAGACGGTCGTCGAGATGCAACTGGGCTGCATGCTGCTCATGTCGATCACCGACGGTTCGTGCCTGGCCGTGCTGGCCTCCCCGGGATGCGACATGGGCCTGGTGGCGTACGAGATGACGCTGCTGGTCGATCGCGCCGGCGAGCTGCTCACGCCGGAACTCCGTAGTCAGCTGCGAATCGCGGCTGACTGATCGATGGTCGACTAGCGATGACACCGGCCGGCTCGGACGAAAGCGTCCCGATCGTTCGGCCTTACGCGCGCACCGGCGGGCGCACGAGCACGAACCTGGACCTGCCGCTGGAAGCCTTGATCGTCACGACGCCGCTCGGCCGCTACGGCGACCGCTACCAGCAGCCCGAGCACCGCGAGATCGCCTCGCTGTGCCAGGACGTCCGCTCGGTGGCCGAGGTGGCGGCGTTGATCAACGTGCCGCTCGGCGTGGCCCGTGTTCTGATAGCGGACATGGCCGAAACGGGACTGGTAACGGTGCACCGTAACGCGGCACCGGAGAGCGGCGAGCCGGATCTCGCCCTGCTGGAGAGGGTGCTCAGTGGACTTCGGCGCCTCTAACTCGGCTCCTGACGTGGCCGCGATGAACGGCCCGTCGGACCAGCACATCTCGGCGAAGATCGTCATCGCCGGTGGGTTCGGGGCCGGCAAGACGACCCTGGTCGGGTCCGTGTCGGAGATCGTGCCGCTCACCACCGAGGCGGTGATGACCGAGGCGAGCGCCGAGGTCGACGATCTCGCGGCCGTCCCACAGAAGACCACCACCACCGTGGCGATGGACTTCGGCCGCGTCTCGCTGGACAGCGACCTGATCCTGTACCTGTTCGGCACCCCCGGGCAGCACCGCTTCTGGTTCATGTGGGACGAGCTGGTGCGCGGCGCGATCGGCGCCGTCGTCCTGGTGGACACGCGCCGGCTGGCCGACTGCTTCCCCGCCGTCGACTTCTTCGAAGATCGCAAGCTGCCCTACATCGTGGCGCTGAACCTCTTCGACGGCCTCCAGCGACACGAGATGATCGACGTCCGCGACGCGATGTCGATCAGCCCGCACATCCCGATCGTCACCTGCGATGCTAGGCATCGAGAGTCCACGAAGCAGACCCTGATATCGCTGGTGGAGTACGTCGTGAAGCTGCGCACCGAGACCGGCGCCGCATCGACGCCCTCCGCCCGATGAGATAGCAGGGCTGTCGTCGATCACCCACGATGAGGAGCCCTGTGTGAGCGCGCACGCAACCGAGTCCGTCGACTCCGTCAACCAGGCCTGGGTCCTGGACGGACCGGACCACCCCCTGGCCCGGCTGACCGCGGACGAGATCGACACCGCCCGGCAGATCATGGTCGACGCGCAGCTGGTCACCGAGACCACGCTGTTCCCGATCTTCGCCCTCGACGAGCCGGCCAAGTCCGAGGTGCTCGCCTACCCGGGCGTCCCGGTCGCGCGCCGGGTGCGGGCCGTCTTGCTCGACACGGCGACCGGCGAGGTCCGGCGGGTGCTCGTGTCGCTGACCGACAAGGCCGTCGAGCAGGTCGGGCCGGTCGACCCGTCCGTCGACGGCCAGCCGCCGATCATGCTCGACGAGTTCATCGCCGTGGACGAGATCGTCAAGGCCGACCCGGGTTGGCGCGAGGCCATGGCCAAGCGCGGCGTCACCGATCTCGACCTGGTCTGCCCGTGCCCGCTGTCGGCCGGCTCGTTCGACATCCCCGGCGAGGAGGGCCGCCGCCTGCTGCGGGTGCTGTCGTTCCTGCAGCACCGGCGCTCCGATCACCCGTGGGCACACCCGATCGACGGCGTGGTGGCCTACGTCGACCTGATCGCCCGCGAGGTCGTGCAGCTCATCGACGACCACGTCGCGCCGATCCCCGAGGAAGAGGGCAACTTCGACGACCCGGCCTACGTCGGCCCGGCCCGCACCACCCTGAAGACGCTGGAGATCACCCAGCCCGACGGGCCGAGCTTCACCGTCACCGACGACGTCATCCGCTGGGGGAACTGGTCCCTGCGGGTCGGCTTCGATCCGCGCGAGGGCCTGGTGCTGCACCAGATCGGTTACCGCGACGGCGAGCGCGAGCGGCCGATCCTGTACCGGGCGTCGGTCGCCGAGATGGTCGTGCCGTACGCCGACCCGGCGGCGGTGCGGTTCTGGCAGAACTACTTCGACGCCGGCGAGTACCTGCTCGGCCAGCAGGTGAACTCGCTCGAGCTGGGCTGCGACTGCCTGGGCGAGATCCACTACTTCGACGCGACGATGGCCGACTCGGCCGGCCGGCCGCGCACCGTCACCAACGCGATCTGCCTGCACGAGGAGGACACCGGCGTGCTGTGGAAGCACACCGACCTGTTCACCGAGTCGGCCGAGACGCGACGCAACCGGCGGCTGGTCATCTCCTTCTTCGTCACGGTCGGCAACTACGACTACGGCTTCTACTGGTACCTCTACCTCGACGGCCGCATCGAGCTGGAGGTCAAGTCGACCGGCGTGCTGTTCACCTCGGCGCACGTGGCCGACAGCCCGTGGGCCAGCGAGGTCGCGCCGGGCCTGGACGGCCCGTTCCACCAGCACATGTTCTGCGCCCGGCTGGACACGATGATCGACGGGTTGGACAACGCCGTCGACGAGGTCGACGTCACCCGGGTACCGGCCGGGCCGGGCAACGTCTACGGCAACGCGTTCACCCGCACGGCCAGCCGGCTGACTGACGAGTCCGCCGGCCGCGCGGCCGCGCTCGGGCGCACCTGGCGGGTGGTCAACCCGACGAGCACCAATCGCCTGGGTCAGCCCGTCGGGTACGAGCTGCGCCCGCAGAGCCAACCGACGCTGCTGGCCGACGACGGCTCGTCGATCGCGCGCCGGGCGGCGTTCGCCACCAAGCACCTGTGGGTGACGCAGTACGACCCGGAGCAGCGCTACCCGGCCGGCGAGTTCGTCAACCAGCACGGCGGCGGGGCCGGCCTACCCGAGTGGACGGCGGCCAACCGCCCGATCGACGGCGCCGACGTCGTCATGTGGCACACCTTCGGGGTCGTGCACTTCCCGCGCCCGGAGGACTGGCCGATCATGCCGGTGGACAGCTGCGGGTTCACGCTGCGCCCGGTCGGCTTCTTCGACCGCAACCCCACGCTGGACGTGCCGAGCACCGCGCACTGCGCCCCGGGCGAGCACGCAGGCCACGAAGGCCACGAAGGGCACGACCACCACGGGTAGCGCGCTCAGCGGTGCACGGTCAGCGAGATCGAGGCCACGGTTTCGTCGATGCCGGTCAGCAGCTCCTGTAGCTGCACCGGCATCGCTCGGAGCAGCGAGTTGATGACCGTGCGCAGCGACTCACGGTTCATATCCACGCCGAGCACCGCCTCGATGCCGACCGCCGTCAGCAGCGCCGCGAGCACCGCCTGGTCGAGGTCGAGCTCCTCGCGGTGGCGGATCACGTGGTTGAGCTTGAGCCGCGGGCGGGCCGCTTCGTAGAGGTTCACCGCCGGGTACCGCTCACCCGGGCGGCCCAGCAGCTTGCGGCCGGCCTCGCGGCGAAGCGTGCCGGAATCGACCAGACGCTCCGCTATCGTCCGGTAGGCGAAGCCCCCGAGCTGCTCGGTCCAGGTGCGAACCCGGTGGTAGCTCGACTGGCGGTCGACCGTGGCGACCAGCTTGTCGGCCAGGTCCTCGCCCGTCGGCTCCGGGTCGAGGGCGTGCACCTTGCCCTCCTTGACGCCGAGCCGGCCCTCGATGACGAGGGCGCCGAACAGCGCGCCCACCAGGCCGCACTCCATCAACTCGTTGCTGACCGCCGGCCGTCCCGAGAATTCGTCGTGCCCGATCAGGAAGAACTGCTCTGCCAGGTCGATGCTCGCCATGTCCCCCGTCCCGTCCCATCCCGGACCGCCCGGTCGAAGACCGTCCGGAGTCTACCGAGCCGCGCGCGTCGGAAGGAGGAGGAAATTCGCTCGAACCGGTATTGAGCGTTCAGATGCGGTGCCAATACACTTCGCGCGGCTTACTTCACGGGGAAGGAACCAGATGTCCAGTCCGCACACCGGCGCTCCACGACTCGCGCGCCGCCGGTTGGGAGTCATCCACCTGTTCTTCTTTACCGTCGCGGCGTCGGCACCGCTGACCGTTCTCGGTGGTGGGGTGACGACGACGTACGCGGTGACCGGTATAGCCGGTGTCCCGCTGTCGTTCCTGTTACTAGGCGTAGCACTCGGATTGTTCTCCGTGGGGTACGCAGCGATGAGCCGCTACGTCGCCAACGCCGGCGCCTTCTACTCCTACCTGGCCAACGGCCTTGGCCGCGAAACTGCAGTTGGTGGCTCCTTCGTTGCGTTGATTTCATACAACGCCATCCAGATCGGCCTGTACGGGTTGTTCGGGGCGAGCATCAAGCAGTTCGTCATCGACAAGACCGGATTCGACATGCCCTGGTGGGCGTGGGCGCTGTGCTGCCTGGTCCTGGTGGCCGTGCTCGGCGCGGCGCGGGTCGACCTCAACGCTCGCGTGCTCGCCGTGTTCCTGACCCTCGAAGTCATCGCCGTGACGATCTACGACATCGTCGCGTTCGCCCACCCGGCCGGCGACAGCGTCACGGCCGACGGGCTCTCGCCGGGCAAGCTGTTCGTACACGGACTGGGCGCCGTGTTCGCGTTCAGCGTCGCGGCCTTCATCGGATTCGAATCCGGAGCGATCTACAGCGAGGAGTGCCTCGACCCGAAGCGCACGGTGGCCCGCGCGACGTACTGGGCGATCACGTTCACGGCCGTGTTCTACGCGCTGTCGGCCTGGGCGATGGCGACCAACGTCGGGACGAAGAACCTGCAGCCGGCCGCGATCCAGGCCGGGCCCGGGCTGGTGTTCGGGCTGCTCGACGAGCACGTCGGACGCACCGTGTCCGACCTGGCCAACGTCTTGTTCCTGACCAGCGTGCTGGCCGCGCTGCTCAGCTTCCACAACAGCGTCGCGCGCTACCTGTTCGCGCTGGGCCGCGAGCGGGTGCTGCCGAAGGGCCTGGCCCGGGTGGGCGTGCGTACCGGCGGCCCGCTGGTCGGCTCGCTGGTCCAGACGACGCTGGCCCTGATCGTGGTCGTGATCTTCGCGATCTCGCACGCCGACCCGATCCTGAAGCTGTTCACCTGGTTCAGCGGCATGTCCGCGGTCGGCGTCATCTTGCTGATGGCCGGCACGTCGGCCGCTGTGGTCGGCTTCTTCCGCAAGCGCACCGCCGACGAGAACGTGTGGCAGCGCGCGATCGCGCCGGGGCTGGCCACCGTCGTGCTGCTGGCGCTGGTCGTCTTGCTGGTCGTCAACTTCGACTCGCTGCTCGGCACCGACCCGAACTCGCCGCTGCGCTGGCTGTTCCCGGCGCTGGTGCTGGCCGCCGCGGTCATCGGGATCATCTGGGGCGCCGTCATCCGGCGCACCCGCCCCGACGTGTACGACGGCATCGGCCGGTCGGCGACCGGATTCCAGGACGTCGAGCCCGAGGAATCCGCCGCGCTGGACCTGTCCACGCTGCGCTGAGCTCGGGTCAGCCGGAGCGCCCGCATCGATCGGGGGCGCGCGCTCCGGCCGGCCCGTCAGCGCCGCTCGGGCCGGCCCGCCACGGCCGGCTCGGCCGCCTTGGACGTCGCCGACTTATCCGATGCCGGCCCGGGCTGAGACTCCGGCCCGGCCTCCAGCGGCTCCATGATCGTGGCGACGGCCTGATGTAGCCGGGCCAGGCTGGCGTGCGCCTCGTCGCGGTGCCGGCTCAGCTCGGCCACCTGCCGGTTCACGTCGGTGAGCTTGGTGGCCGCCGTCGCGTCGTCACGCTCGCGCCGTTCGCGCGCCTCGCGGTCGGCCGCGTTGCGTCGGGCCGCCGCCTCGGTATCGGCCTTCTCCCGCTGTTGCTGGGCCTCGGCCCGCGCCTCGTCCAGCTCGCGCTTGGTGCTCGCCCGCAGCTCCTCGGCCTCGACCTGTACCCGCTGCTGCTCGGAGCGCGTCTCGCCGACGATGTCCTCCGCGGTCCGGCGGGCCTGCTTCACGATCGCCTGCGCGTCGTTGCTCGCCCGCGCCCGGATCTGGTCGGCCTCGGCCTCCGCGTCGAGCCGGGTCTGGTGAGCGTCCTGGGCGGCCAGGTCGAGGATCTCGCGCAGCCGGTCCGAGAGCGCGGACGGACTGTCGGACAGCTGGTTGCGCACCCGGGCCAGGTCGGCCTGGGCGACCCGCAGCCGCTCGGCCACCTCGGCGTGCGCCCGCACGGCCCGCTCGTACCCGGTCCGGGTGGCGCTGAGGTCGGACTCGACCCGGGCCCGGTACGTGTCCACCTGCCCGCGGTCATAACCTCGCCAGCCGATGCGGAACGTCACGTCCGCGCTCGGCGCCACGGCGCGGTCGTCCAACCGCGGCCGGGAAAACTCTTTGGTGTCCGACGCCATGTCGGCCGGCGACCGACGCTGCACGGCGTCGACGCCCGGCCGACTGGCGGCGCCGGGCTGACTGCCACCGCCGGGAGCCCGTCCGGGGTTCGGCGCGGTCGGAGCCGACGGTTCGGGATCTGCGGCCGGACGAGTCATGCCACCTCCTGTGATCCGCCGCGTGCACGCGGCGGGGCTGCCTGGTCGGTCAAGTATCCGCATTTCAGCTGAGTCTGACGAGCCGCGTCGGCACGACTCTGCGAGTCCGAACTCATCGCGCCAGCAAAGTGGTACTGCCTCTGGAGGGGCTCAGGCCGAGGGCGGCCGAGCGACCGCCGGCCCGCGGCAAACCGGCACCCGGGCTAGAGCGGCAACGCGCGGTCGTCGACCACCCGCTTCATGACCAGGGTGGACGTCAGCCGCTGCACCCCGGGCAGCGCGGCCAGCGTCTCGTCCTCGAGCATCGCGTAGGCATTGAGGTCGGCAGTCACGACGCGCAGCAGGTAGTCGGGGTCGCCGAACAGCCGCTGCGCCTGCAGCACGTTCGGGATCTGCGCGACGGCCGCCTCGAACGCGAGCAGGGTGTCGCGGTCCTCCTGCCGCATAGTTACGAACACGAGCGCCTCGAACGACAGGCCGACCGCCTCGGGGTCGATGCGAGCGCGGTAGCCGGTGATGACGCCGGCCCGCTCCAGCTCGCGCAGCCGCCGGTGGCACGGCGACAGGCTCAGCCCCACCTTGGTCGCCAGCTCGGTGATCGTCAGGCGGCCGTCGCCCTGCAGCTCGGCAAGGATCTTCCGGTCGACGGCGTCCACGGCGCGAAGTCTTCCACGCAGCCGGCATCCGGTGGCAGAAGTCGGCAACACCTCCCGACCCGATCGGCCTAGCGTGGCCGACATGACGAAAGCCGCGCAGGTGCGAGCCTGGATCGACGAGCGGGCCGACGAGATGGCCGACCTGCTGATCCGGCTGGTGGCCGTCGAGACGGAGAACCCGCCCGGGCGCCATCTGGCCGCCGGGGCCGAGGTGCTGCGCCAGGCGATGGCCGACCTCGGCCTGGCGCCCGAGGTGATCGACGTCGGGCCGGCCGCGACGCTCGACGAGCCCCGGATCGTGCGCGGTACGGCCGGCTCGGGCCCGGGCCTGGTCTACTTCCACGGCCACTTCGACGTGGTGCCGGCCCAGGATCCGAGCCAGTTCGCCGCCCGGCGGGCCGAGGGCCGGATCGTGGGGCGCGGCACGGCCGACATGAAGGGCGGCATCGTCAGCATGCTGTACGGGGCGGCCGCGGCGCGCGAGCTCGGACTGCTCGACGGCGGGCGCATCGTCGTCCACCTGGTCTGCGACGAGGAGACGGGCAGCACCGTCGGCTCGGGCTACCTGCGCGAGCACGGTCTGATCGACCCGGCCGCCCGGGCGATGCTGACCGCCGAGCAGAGCGGCGAGGTCATCTGGCCGGCCGCGCGCAGTGCGCTGTCGCTGCGGGTGGACGTGCACGGCCGGCCGGCACACGTCGGCCAGGCGGTCAAGGGCGTCAACTCGTTCCTGCACATGCTCGAGGTGGCCGCACCGCTCGGTGAGTACGCGCGCGAGCTGAGCGAGCGGCCCACGCGCTTCCCGGTCGGCGCCGGCGAGGTGCGCGGCTCGATGGTGGTCGTCGGCGGCCGCTCCGG
>Ga0081455_10001574_pt1 | contig 28044 bp, 24 predicted proteins | sample TabmetS3T2R1_FD_70207 | JGI IMG/M metagenome (GOLD analysis project Ga0081455, IMG submission 70207) | Tabebuia heterophylla rhizosphere microbial communities from the University of Puerto Rico - S3T2R1 | ecosystem: Host-associated > Plants > Roots > Rhizosphere ... | reverse complement strand
GACAATCCCGACGCTTTCCTCGCTGCCGTACGTGCCTTCCTATCCGGGCACTGATCGGCCACAGGACTGCATCTGACGAGTTAGGGCATGCGCTGGTCGACGCTGCTGGTGCTGAGCTCGACCGGGAGTCTGTGGAGTATCAGGCCACGAACGTTACCATCCTGCTGGCTGAGATTGCAGAGAGGGTACGACCGTGCTCGCCAGGGAAGCGGCTGTGGCCACCAGACTGGGGGAGGCGGTTGCTGCAAGGGGAGCGGCGAAAGAGTTCTTGAAGAGAGGGGATGTAAACGTGTTGTGCAGTTTCCTTCCCCTTCCACCCTGAGCGAAGGGACGCGAAGCGCCCCGCCTAAGAGGGGACGGGTCGCCCGTAGCTTGCTTCTTGGCGGCTTGCGGTGACGCAGGGCGCGATGATGTCCTGCCTGCACTCCGCTCTGGGCAGCGAGGTGTATAGCGCTCAAAGAGGCATGTGGCCTTTGCGTGTATTATAATTCGCGTGCGGAATACCCATTTATGGAGGGCGTACTCCACCCTGACGCTCGTGGGGCTTGCCAGCGGTTAGGCTCTCCGGCCGTAGCAATGCACAACTCAGGGAGGCCTCTCATATGCTCGGTGCTCGCTTCGAAAACAACGGTGCGCGCTTTCGCGTGTGGGCGCCCAACGCCGACGAAGCGCTCGTCGCCTACGACAATCACTCGGACCGAACGACAGCTTTCGCGTTGACCCGAAACGGGGAGTATTTTGACGGGTTTGTTCCCGATGTGGCGGTCGGGACCCGCTACAAGTACATCTTTGTCGAAAGCGGGCGGGAAATTCCGCGCATCGACCCCGCTGCGCGCGACACTACCCATTCCGGCCTGGGTGACCGCGATAACGGCGGCTTCGTCGTCAATCCGGCGTTCCACTGGCCGCCGTTCCGCACCCCTCGCTTTGAGAATCTCATTATCTATCAACTGCATGTCGGCACCTTCGCCGGCATGAACGATCACTTTGCCCCACGCATCCAGAACGGCGTTGCCAACATCAGCTTCCTCGAGTCAAAACTCGGCTATATTATGGAGCTCGGCTTCAATGCCATCCAGCTCCTGCCGATCCAGGAATTCCACCGCGACCGCTCATGGGGTTACAACCCGAGCTTCTACTACTCCGTCGAGTCCGCCTACGGCTCGCCAGACGAGGTGCGGCACTTTGTTGCCAAAGCGCATGAGCATGGCTTGGCCGTGTTTTTCGATGTTGTTTACAACCACGTCAGCGACAACGACAACCCATTCTGGAACTGGGACATTTACCAAGGACCGGACGACCACGGCGCATACCTCTTCCCACCGTACCGTACCGATTGGGGTTGGGGGGCGGCCTTCCACAAACAGCCGGTGCGTGACTTCTTCGTCGAGAATGCCTTCATGCTCTTCGAGGAATACCAGATCGATGGCCTGCGCTTCGACGCCACCCGCGCCATCGAATGGAACCGCGGACCAGACAATAACGGCTGGAAGTTTCTCCAAGAGTTGACTTGGCGCATCAAAGAGAAGTTCCCCGAGAAGTATCTCATTGCTGAACATCTCGAGGACCACGACACGATCGTGCGCGATGCGGGGATGAACGCCACCTGGTTTGCCGCGGCGCACCACGAGTTCCAGCGGGCCGCCCAGGGGGAGGACCCGATCAACAAGCTGAAGGCGCTCCTCGGCAAGGACTTCGGCTACGGCCACAACTACCCCCACCAGTGGAACCTCGTGAAGTACTGCCTCGGCTCGCATGACGACTGCGGCGATGACAAGGGTGGCGACACCTTGAACAAACCGGGCGACTGGGAGCGGCACCGCTACTTTGTGGAATTCTACGGCGGGCGCGACAACTGGTTTGCCCGCGCCAAAGCCCGCCTCGGCTGGGCGCTGAACGTCGCGGCGATGGGCACGCCGATGATGTTCATGGGCCTCGAATGCCACCACTGGGGCTATTGGCATGACACCAGCGATCGATACGGCGACCACCGCTTCAACTGGGCCATCGCCGGAGACTGGCAGGGGATGGAGATGCGCCGGCTCGTCGCAGCAGCCAACGCGATACGGTGGACGAATCCCTGCCTGCGCAGTGAGACACTCAACATAGTCCATGAGGATTATACGAACAACGTTCTCGCGTTCAAGCGCTACGTGCCTGGCGGCAACAACTGTGTGCTGACGGTGGTGAACATCGGCGACAAGAACTTCGGCAATCATTCCTACGGCGGGCGCACCGGTGGTCAGTTCGGCCAATGGACACAGATCCTGTGCACACAAGACGCCACCTTTGGCGGGTGGGACGGCGTGGGCAACGCCTTCTACGAACCGTGGACACAGGGCGACGGGATGATCTATATTAATGTGCCGCCATGGAGTGTCATTATGCTGCGCTTGCTGTAAGCGTGACATGCCGCCAGCTTATTGTCCCGAAATGCGCGTCCGCACCGCGTATAGATCCAGGGACACCGCTTGAGCGCTTGCGCCCGATAGATCTTCTCCCGCTGCTCCCGGTGGCGCTGCGCCTCGGCAAGAATCTGGCCTTGCAAACCGTGCCAGCACTGACTCTGTTGGTTAAGTTGCAGCCATTGAATTTCCAAGAGCATAGGAGGACATCGCTTCATACAAGAGCCACGGTCTCTCTGACCTTCCACTGTCGGATGCAAGCTCCCTTTCGGGAACGTTTTTGAGTTAACCAACAGAATCTGCCGTGGCACGGTTTGTGGCCCTGCCTGTCGGTTTCTGGGGAGTGAGCATAGCCCACCCCACGTAGCGTCACCACCAGTGCTCCGAGAGTATGCTTTGGAGATCCGTGATGCCACACTGCGCTGCCATCCACTGCTCGGTGTACAGGCCGTCCTTGTAACTGGATTGCTCCGAGGCATACACCGTCACCGGCCCCTGTATGGCCCTTACCAATGGCTCGAGGGTCGGCGCGTCCAGCAAGGAGCCTGGCGCTCCTGCCATGATCAGGGTGGTCGCGCTCAGGTGCGACGCAAAGGCTCGCAGGTCGTAGTAGGCCAGCGTGCGACGCACAGCCTCAGCACGGTCTGGAAAGGCGCGTAGGTAGTCGTTGATCTCTTCCAGAGGGTAGGCCTGGGTCTGAGGGGCCAGCTCAGCCGTGTTGTAGAACAGTGCCGGTGCGGTCACGACGTGCGTTGCGCCTGGCTGCAGGGCGGCCGTGATCAGGGCCGTATCGTTGCCTACCACGACCACGCGTTTGGGGTCCAACTCGCGCCGTGTCAGCAGAAATTGCAAACCCCTGACGCTATCTGCAACGATGCCTCGAAAAATATACGACGCGGCCTGGTCGATGCCGTCGGTGAGTAGGCCCGGAAACATCGCGGCGTAAGGCGTGTCGGCGTTGCGTTGCCCGCGCCCGGCTAGGGCAAAGGTGATGTAACGGCTGCGCTGCAAGTTCGCGGTGCCCTGGGGGATGATTTCTAGCACACTCTGGTACTTGGGCACATAGTAAATGGCCGGGAAGGGACCATCCCCAGTCGGGATGCTGAGATAGCCGAACAAGCGATAGGGGCCGAGGCTCGTGAGTCGCACGCTGTAGAGGGTGGCAAAGTCGGTGCTCCTGAGTGGCAGCACGTCGATCTCCGGACAGGCAGGATAGGCTGCTAAAGCGTCAAGGGTCTGCTGCCAGTACTGGTCAAAATCTCCTGGTCTCTGGTCCATCACGGGTTTACCTCTCGGACAATAGATGCTGCGCGAAGAACCGGTCCACGATGGCATTGTGCTTGTATCGTCCGGCATCGTGACCATGGCCATCGTAGGTGTACAACTGCTTGTCCGTGGCGCGGATCCGGTTGAACAGCGCATAGCCGGTTTCTGGCGGACAGACATTGTCCTGGAGTCCGATATTCACGATGATCGGACACGTGATCTTGTCGGCAAAGTTGATGCCATCAAAGTAGGCGACTGTCTCCTCGACGGTGCGGCGACTGTCGGGATGCGCGCGTAAAAAATCATTGATTTCCTCATAGGGATAGGTGTGCGTCAGCGCAATGGCATCCATAAAGCCACAGAGGTACGGCGCTCCCGCGGCGGCGGCGCGTATCTCTGGGCGCATCGCCGCCGTAGTGATAGTGAGGCCACCGCCCTGGCTACTCCCGGTCACGCCCAGGCGCGCAGGGTCAACCTCAGGGCGGGATAATAAAAAATCAATACCGCGCCAGGAATCCACATAGAATCCACGGTACGTATACGTATGCCGATCCACAATGTTATACGTTAGCAAATTCGGATAGCCGGGATTAAATTGACGGTGACTGCGCAGTTTACCACGTGGTGCGACCGACAGGGCACCATACCCCTTACGCGCCCACTCTTTGGGAATCGGTGGGTCCGCCTGATAACCCGGCAACAAGAGGACAGCCGGGATCCGCTCGGCCCTGCGGGCCGGGCGGCAATACCAGGCGGCGATGCGCACGTGCTCGATACTGGTGTAAAACACCTGGAACACTTCGACCTCTGCTGAGGTCCTGAGGGGGTCAGGGATCATCTCAGGCTCCAGCGGGATCGCTGCCGCCTGCTGAAGCACTCCGTCCCAGAAGGCGTCAAAATCGTCGGGTTTTTTGACGGTGGACTGGTAGTCGACTGGTACAGCTTTCGGCATCGTTTCCCCTTGTGTGGCGTGCTACACGAAAAAATCACCACCATTGACATGAATGAGCTGGCCACTGATGTGGCGGGCATCATCAGTGGCGAGAAACACGATGACGTCCGCGATGTCCTCTGGCTCAGTCAGCCGGCCTGTGGGCATGCGCCATGCCAGCTCCGCATCAGGCCACTAATGGCCCCCATGGCGGCTCACCCTACCTCTTTCTGAGCGACTTGTCCAGCCTAGGTTTGAGGCAGACAGTTTGTGCGGTGTGCAAGGATGCGGCTGAGAAGAGGAGGGCATAGTGAGCTGTCTGACTGAACCCAATTCGATTGTCGTGCTGGCATGCTGGGCTGGCTCCTTACGGGCTTCCATGGCTCCCTGGTTGCAGTCCATGTGTGCTTGGTGGGATATGGTTGCACCGGTTGGGGGTTTTTGGTTGTCTGTGATTGTGGGCGTGGTCCTGGTTGGTTCCCTATCGGCTTGGAGCCGGAGCCAGGCCGTGGGGGTCCCCTCCATAACCATATTGGCCCTACATGGGATATACTGGGTAGGGCTTTTTTTATTACTCACAGTAACAATAGGACCTTGTATGATACGAAACGATCCGGCACACAGGTTGCGAGCAGCATACGACGTGTGGTCTCAGTTCAAGCAATCAGTTGCCGACTGGTGTCAGACACACGACTGGCTGATTGAGCTAGGCGTTGTTGTGGTTGTGGCTTTATGTATTGGTTGGATCGTTGGCCTTATACCGCTGCCGTAGGACACGACAGGGGAGAGCCGAAAACGGACTAGGCCGGGTTCACGTCCTCCCGGCCTAACAGATAGTCTGTGGAGCACCTGAGAGCATCCGCTAGCCGCTCCAGTATCTCTACCGTCATTCCTGGCAAAACACCTCGTTCCAGTTTAGAGATGTATTGTCCGTCTTGTCCGATTACTTTCCCCAGGTACTCCTGTGTCCATTGGCGTTGCTTTGGGACACTGGCGGGACACTGACTGCATCTTCAGGGGGAAAGAGGGGGGTGAGGGGAACGAGGATAATCTTGCCCTCGCATCGCATGTCCGCTTCCTTTCTGCATCAGGCCACTGATGGCCCCCATGGCGGCTCACCCTACCTCTTTCTGAGCGACCTGTCCAGCCTGGATTTGAGGCAGACAGGGCATTAAAAATACCGTATAATGGGTGACACATAGCGAGATCGTGGAGCACGGTTGCCGGTATGCCATAGGAAAGTGCGACGATGGTAGAGACACTCTATCTGAAGCAGATGGAATGCGGGCCGATGCAGAATTATGTCTATCTCATTGGCAATCCAGTCACGCGCCAGGCGGCGGTCGTTGATCCGGCCTGGGACGTTGAGCGCATTGTACAGGCGGCCCGGCAGGACGACTACACGATCAGCAAGGTGCTCATCACCCATACGCATCAGGACCACACTGGCGGCGAACTCTTTGGCCACTACATTCCAGGAGTGGTCGAGCTGCTGGAACTGGTCGACGTGCCGGTATACGTGCATAAGACTGAGACACATATCCTCAAGAAGGTCCCCGCGTCCTCCAAGGTGCCTACTGAAAACAACCAGGTGATCGATCTGGGCGGTGACGTCCAGATCACGCTGTTGCACACGCCCGGCCACACGCCTGGTTCGCAGTGTTTTCTGGTGCAGCAGCGGCTCATCTCAGGGGATACTCTGTTCATCGGTGCCTGTGGACGGGTGGACTTGCCTAACAGCAGTCCTGAGGAGATGTACGACAGCCTGACCAACAAGCTGATGCGTCTGGACGACACCACGGTTCTGTACCCTGGGCACAATTACGCCCGCACGCCCACGTCAACGATTGGCGAGGAGCGTCAGCACAATCCCTACGTGCAGTTCACGTCGCTGCACGCCTTCCTGCGCGCTATGGGCCACTGACCCTGGCGTGCAACACCCGCAAACCAGAGAAGGAGTTTGGCATGGCTGAGAACTACAATCTGACCATCTGGAATTGCTATGTTTGACCCTACGCCTGGCGAGCCGCGGAGTGGCTCGAGCGTGTCCAAGAGAAGTTGGGTGAGAGCCTGCAGATTACCTGGAAGGCCTTTTTGCTGGAGCAGGTGAACAGTCGGCGTGAACTGGGGTGGAAAGCCTGGGAAGACGCGCGCTTTACTAGTCGGGACATTCCACCGCACGAGGCGGTGAAGAGCGTCCTGGCCGAGCATGGCCCGGCGGCCTTTCAGCGCTATCATATGGCGGTGTTTCGTGCCTATCACGTGCACAAACGCGACGTCGCCAATCCATTGGAGCTGCTAGCCATAGCGCGGGAAGTTGATATTGACACCACCGTGCTGGCCGAAGATTTGCGCACCCGCAAGTACAAAAAAGAAGTTGGGGTGGATCACGAAGAGGCAAGTGAGCCACACAACATTTTTGGGGTGCCGACAATTCTCCGCGATGGCCAGGAGCCAACGTTTATTAAACTCGCCGCTGGCACCTGGGAAGGGTCAGAAGACCTCGAGTTCTTTTATGACCTATTCAAGGTCGCCCCGCGGCCCTATGTCCTGGAAATCAAAAAACCGGCCTCTGCAAACCAGGCAGCCGCTTCCGCGGCGCGTCGATAGAGAGTGCCGAGTTCAGATGTGCCTCCCGTTCCCTCTGGGAGAGGGAACGGGTGAGGGGCTTTCCATGGCTGACGCCCGTGAGACATTTTACCCGGTGGAGATCCAGCGGGACTATCAGGGTATGATGCGCATACTCTGGGATGATGGGCACGAGTGCCTCTATCCCTATAGCGATCTGCGCAAGGTGTGCCCATGTGCCACCTGTCGCGAGCTGCGGGGCCAGCAACAACAGGCGCCAGCCAATCCCTTCCAGGTGGTGACCGCGGTCACTACTCAGGACGTCCATCCCGTCCACTTGAGCGCGGTGGGCAATTACGCCCTGCATATTGACTGGAGTGACGGTCACCGCACGGGCATTTACCCCTGGGACATGCTGCGTGCCCTCTGTCCGGAGCTGCGTCAGGTGGCGCCGGCTTCCTCCTAGTCTCCTCACGTGAGCAACGCTTCTTCAGGTGTTTTGATTCTGATGGGAATCTCGTTGAGCCTTTTGAGGCACGTAAGAAATTCATAGAATGTGGTTGCATAGAAGTCGTATGGATCATGTTGCAGCATCAGTGAGGGGCAAGGAATCATGCCAACTATGATTACAGCACATATTTATCTGGACTGTAGGGCTGCGCCTGCGTGGAGTGGATGTGCTGACCGCCCAGGAGGATCAGGAGGATAGGGTAAGACATTTCCTTGCGCCGGCGCTTATGACCTAACTAACTGGGCGACAAGCTGCCCGGCCCACGCTGCATCTCCTTCGGAGAGTGGCGGCTGCGGCGGTTGCCGATAGTCAATGATCAGATCGTAGCCACCCTGGTCATACAGCTCGTGCAGGATGTGATTGAGGGGCAAGGTTGGTGCGGTTTCGCCCGGACGGAGGGGAATCGGAAAAGTGGGAATCGGGTCGCGCACCCCAAATAGATAAACATCAGCACGTGGTCGATGCTGACTCCGGCTGATGACGATGCGGTAATCATTGTGGCCCGGTACTTTCATCGGAAAAGGATGACCGGACCGTAGCAAATCAATTTCGACCAGATGTGTCGCACTCCCCAGGACCTTGAGCCGTTTGCCCTCGTACTGCCCGCGTCCTTCACGCGTGAGCTTATTAGAGGGCGACAGAATCTCAATGACTGTAATCACCTGCTGCTCAGGCACTGTCCGGATTTCCAGGTAGCGTTCCGTGATTTCTTCTGGCAGAGGCAATTCGGCCACCAATGGCTGCGTTGCTTCAGAGGTGGTCAAAGTCGTGACTGTTGGAGTATGGCCAGGATCGCGCTCAGGCGAGGTAATTAGCGCATCCGGAATGCCTGTCCCTTGATCATCGGGCGGCTGCACAGCCAGATAGGTGCGTTCTTCGATCCCAACATGGTAACGCGGGCGTAGAAGCGGGGTTAAAAACCGCCGGATACTCACAATCAGGTCTGTGTGCACCTGCTCCCATATGCCGCGTCGTTCTAAATATGGATCCATACCCGGAAACGGGGTTAGCATAATCGCGCTGTGTCCTCAAGGCTTGTGAGAATGAGGGATCTCATGCTGGCTTCTTGCGCATCAAGCCGGCGCGGCGCACCCGCGCCACGAGTTCCTGCCGCTGATTAATCGCCCGGTGCTCAAAAAACACCACCCCGGCGTCGGGCCGTGAGCGCGATTCGCGCTTGTCGACGATTTCCGTCTCCACGTAAATGGTGTCCCCATGGAACACTGGCTTGGGGAAGTCGATTTTGTCAAACCCGAGATTGGCAATCGTCGTGCCCAGCGTCGTATCCGCCACTGACAGGCCCACCGCAATGCCCAGTGTGAGGAGGCTATTCACCAGCCGTTGGCCGAATTCGGTCTGTTTGGCGAATTCCTCATCGAGGTGGAGTGGTTGGGGATTCATGGTCAGGGTCGTGAATAGCACATTATCCATTTCGGTGATGGTCCGCCCCGGCTGATGTTTGAACACCTGGCCAACGCTAAACTCTTCAAAATACTTCCCGGCCATACAGCTTCGCTCCTCGCTAAAACAGGGTGGCCACTTCGCATGAGAAACCGGGTAAAAGCGGCGATGTGAGCTTATCTACAGGATACAGCGTAGCCACCAGATGCAGGGCGAGATCCTCACGCCGGTAGACCTCGACCTGTCGGGTATGCCAATCAACGATCCAGTATTCCAGGACACCGCGGCGCGAGTAAAGTTTTAATTTGGCTTCGCGGTCACGCCGCTCATTCGTGCTACCTGGGGACAGGACTTCGATGACGAGTTCTGGCGCGGCGTGGAGATGACCATCCGGCTCTAGCGCTGCGGCACGGCGCGTATGGCTGATCCAGACCACATCTGGAGCAACGTCGTTGTCATCGGCCAAGATCACGCCCGGTGCGAGATTCGTCTCGCCAGCCCCAGTCTGCACACTCCAAACCTCCAGTGCAGTGCAAATCTTCACGCACGCACGCTGATGATGCCAGTGTGGCTGTCTGGACATGTATAGCTCTCCATCGATGATCTCATAGCGCTTGCCGTCGTCTCGGAGTACCTCAAGATCAGCCGATGTCCAACGCGGTGCGGTACGCATACAGCATTCCTCCTCAGGAGGGGGACCGTAGGTCATGCTCTGCTACTCCTCATCTGGGAAGGTAGCTTATTCAGCAAGGGTTTGCAAAAGCGCCCTGTGCAATTCGGTCTCGAAAGCCACCCCAGGAAGCGGCTATAATAGCGCCAAACACTCTTGGACAGGAGGATGGTTATGCCTGCCAATCTCACGCCCCAGTATATGTCAGCAGAGCAGCGCTTTAAGCAGGCCAGCACGCACGAGGAGAAGATCGCCTGCCTGGAAGAGATGCTGCGCGTCATTCCCAAGCATAAGGGGACCGACAAGTTACAGGCCGATCTCAAGCGGCGGCTGTCGAAGCTGAGGCAGGAGGCGCAAAAAACTGCGGCTACACGCCGCGGCTACACGCTGTCAGTCGAAGCCGAAGGTGCCGGGCAGGTCGTCATGGTAGGGCCGCCCAATGTCGGTAAGTCAGCACTGCTCGCCGCGCTCACCAAAGCTGCACCGGAAGTGGCCGACTACCCCTTTACCACACGTCGGCCTATGCCGGGCATGATGACCTTCGAGAATGTGCAGATCCAGCTGGTCGATATGCCACCCATCTCCCACGAGTACATGGAATCCTGGATGTCGCAAATTACCCGCAATGCTGATGCCTTGCTGCTCGTGGTTGATCTAGGTGACCCTGGCGTGCTGGACGCCGTAGAACTGATCACTGAGATCCTGCAGGAGTGGAAAATCCTGCCAACGGCCGGCGCGCTGACTGTCGAGGAACAAGACGCCCTCGACGTTGGCGTGGTGCCGCGACGGGCCCTGCTGCTTGGCAACAAGTATGATATGCTGGCTAGCAAGGACAACTGGGACATCCTCCAGGAGCTGTACGGCACGCGCTGGCCTACCCTGGCTGTCTCAGCCACGCACGGTCATAACCTCGAAGCGCTGCGTCGGGAGCTTTATACACTGCTGGACATTGTCCGGGTGTACACGAAGGCCCCTGGCAAAAAGCCGGACCTGACCGCGCCTTTCACCATGCCACACGGCAGTACTGTGGTCGAGGTGGCAGCCACGGTGCATAAGGATTTTGCGACCAACCTCAAATTTGCCCGGATCTGGGGCACGGAAAAATACGACGGCCAGATGGTCCAGCGCGATTATCTGGTCCAGGAAGGGGACGTGATCGAATTGCACATCTAAGCGATCAGCCCGCAGCTCGTAGCCAGGATACGTACCATGGGACGCAAAAAATCACGCTCTGCCCCACCGCCAGCGCCGCCACGACCACGGGAGGAACCTTTTCATAGCCCATTTCGGGATATGCGCGAGCAGTTACGCGCCATCGAGAGCACGCGGCCGGCCGCGCCGCCTGCTGCCGCCCCCACCGCGCCGCCCCCGCCTCCAGCGCGGTCGCCCAAGGTCTTGATGCAGCGGGAGAAAGCTGTGTTTCTGGCAGAGATGGCCGGTGTGACACCGTTGCCCAAAGACCCGCGGGGTCGAGTGGAAAAGCCGCAACTGACGCCCAAACTCCTTTATCCGACTGACGACTACGAAGCCCTGGCTGACTTGCGGGACCTCGTCGAAGGGCGCGGAGAGTTTACAATTCAGTACACAGATGAGTATATGGAAGGCCTTGCCCCAGGGGTCGATCGACGTCTGGCGCAGCGCTTGCACCGTGGCGATTACGCGGTCCAGGCGCATATCGACTTGCATGGCCACACCGTGGAAGAGGCCAAAGTTGTTGTGGAGCGGTTTGTGACCGATGCCTACGCCGCCGGGCAGCGGTGTATCCTGCTCATTCATGGCCGGGGACTTAATTCGAAAGACAATCGTCCGGTGCTGAAGGAGCAGGTCCGTATCTGGCTCAGTCATGGCCGCCTCAGTCGTCTGGTCCTGGCCTTTGCCACAGCGCCCGTCACGAATGGCGGCGCTGGGGCCGTGTATGTGCTGTTACGACGGGCCCCAGGCTTCCAGAAAAAATAGAAGGAGACACATGCTGCGCTGGGATCGGAGTCTCTTAGGGAAAGAGTTTAGCCGCTTCGAGCAGCACGTGACGCGGGCCATGCTACTCGAGTATGCTGACATCATTGGCGCCAGGGATCCGGTCTACACCGATGCACGCGCCGCCCAGGCACGCGGTTATCGCGACATGATTGCGCCGCCGACGTTTGTCGCCTGGCGTGGCGCCCACCCCATTGTCCCACCCGAGATGGGTTTTCATGGGACGGGCATCAATGCGGGGTATACGTGTGTGTTTCATGGGGTGGTTTATCCTGGCGACGTGTTAACGTACTCGACCTGCCTCGTCGACATGTACGAAAAGACTGGTCGGTCTGGGACAATGCGTTTCGTGGTACGGGAGACCACCGTGACCAATCAGCATGGGGATACGGTGGCGGTGCTGCGCAACCCGTTTATTTTAGGGTGGTGACGGGGCGCGATTGTGCTATAAACCGTGTAGTAGGGGCTGGGGTACTCCAGCCGCGCCATGCTACCAGGGTAAGACTTGCGCAGAGAAGGGGAGAGAGTTATGGCAACCGTGGGAACGGGCAAATATAGGTATGAACTCATCGAGAACTGGGCCAAGCTGCCCCCAGGAGAGACATTCGGTAATACTAGCGCTGTCGCCACCGATTCGCAGGACCGGGTCTACGTCTTTCAGCGCAAAGAGCCGCCAGTGATGGTCTTTGACCGGGACGGCACTTACCTGAGTTGCTGGGGTATTGGCGCCTTTGCCAATCCGCATGGCATCTACATTGCCGACGACATCGTGTATCTGACTGACCGGGAGGATTCCGTGTGTCTCACCTATACCCTGGATGGGAAACCGCTCCAGGTCTTGGGGCATCGCGGTGTGCATTCCGACACCGGCTGCGAGCGTCCCGGTGCGCTCGTGCCCCGCGCCGCTGGCCCCTTCAACTACCCAACAGAGATGGTGCCAGCCCCGTCGGGCGACCTGTACGTGACCGACGGCTACCGTAACGCCCGCGTGCATCGCTTTACCGCCGATGGTCGGCTGCTCATGTCGTGGGGTCAGCCTGGGAAGACGGAGCCGAATCAATTCCACCTGCCCCATAGTCTCGTGGTAGACCGGGAGGGCACAATCTACGTCTGCGACCGGGAAAATAACCGCATTCAGGTCTTCTCGGCTGATGGGCAGTTCCTCACCATGTGGTCCGATATGCGTCGACCCCTGGACATTTCCATGGACCGGGATGGCATTTTTTACATCAGCGAAGGCGGCGTGGACGGACTGTCACCACGTGTCAGCCTGATGGATAAGCATGGTAACGTAGTAGCCCGCTGGGACTCCCTGTCGGCCCATGGTAGCTGGGTGGATGCGCATGGCGACATCTACATGGCGCTGGGAGCGCGGGAACGGATCGATAAGTACGTACGGCAGAGCTAGGGAGGAGAGCCCGATGCCCGACAGACCATGTCTCAGCTTTACGCAGCTCCAGGCGGCCATGCAGGCCATGATTGAGAAGGCCATGCAGTTACCTGAGGAACCCGTCGCCATGGCCATTGTGGATGCCACGGGCAACTTGTTGGCCTACAACACCATGGATAATCTCCGGCTGTATAGCCGTCGCCATGCGCTCCGCAAGGCCTATACGGCAGCCATCTTGGGGATGGATACCGGGGCTCACGCCCAGCGGCTGCACAGCCAGGGGCGTAGCATCAGCGAGATGGGCGACCCCCAGCTCACGTTTGGACAAGGTGGCCTGGTCATCGTCAAGGATGGTGTGATTCTGGGCGGTATTGGGGTGGGAGGCTATCCCAGCGGCCAGCGCGACGAGGATCTGGCACGCGTGGGCCTGAACGCCATGCACCTGTAGAGGTGAGGCACAATCTAGATGAGCCCACGGCTCACGAGTTCATCCTTCAGGTAGGCGTAGTAAATGGGGGCAGCGATGACACCGACAATGCCGAATGCTGCCTCCATCACCAGCATGGCGAGCAGCAGCTCCCAGGCCCGCGCGTGAATCTGCGTGCCAACAATGTGAGCGTTCAGGAAGTATTCGAGCTTGTGGATGATGACCAGAAACACCAGCGAGGCGATGGCCACCGCGAGGGAGACGCTGAGGCTCACAACGACGATAATCGTATTGGAGACGAGATTACCCACTACTGGCAGGAGACCCACAAAAAAAGTCACGACGATCATCGTCTTGGTGAACGGAAGATGTGCCCCAAACATGGGCAATATGACGACAAGATACAGGGCCGTGAGCCCCGTATTGAGGGCTGCAATACGCACTTGTGCAAATACAATACGCCGGAATGCCTCGCTAAGTCGCACGGCTCGCTCTTGCAGAGAGCGGGCCAGTGGTCCGAGGGTTTCTCCAGAGTGTGCTTCATGGAGGGCGATGAGTGCACCAATCCCCAACCCGATGAGGATGTGTGCGCCACTGCGTCCTGCCTCAGCACCAAGCTTCTGCAAGGCACCAGCGTGCCCGCGTAATCCTTCCGCAAGAAGATCCTTGAGGGCGTCGATGTCCTCAGGGAGGTACGCGCTCAACGACGCCGGCAGCACTGTGCGCCAGCTATCGAGAATGTCAGCCATTTTCTTCAAGAGTCGCGGCAGATTGCCGGCTTCACTGTGCAAGAATGCCATAATACCGATAATGGCGAGTACGATGCCCAGGACAACCATGGTCGCCAGCATAGCCACTGCGACAAGCTTGCCATAAGCCTGATGGATGCGGACGACTTGCAGACGTGGGGCCAGAATGTGCACAAGTTCGTACACTAAGAGCCCCGCCAGGAGCGCCGGCAACAAGTGCAGGCTGAGGATAAGGACAAGCGACATACCAGCCAGGATCCAGGCGGCGATGTCGTAGGTGAGCCTCGTGCGATCATGCCGAACGACAGCCATAACGTTTTCCCATCAGAGTAGACCGTGTTGCAGAGCGGCCCACCGCTCGACTACAGCGGACAGCACAGAATTAATTATAATTAAGCACACAACTTTATGATACTCGAACATGCACAGTCGTATAGGACACATAGTCAGCTGCCTATTATTGCTGAGCGTCAAAGTACTCGTCGGACTCACTCGAAAGTTTCCCCTTGACCTGGAGGGTAAATTGTCTTACTTAAGAGATCTTAAGTTTTATATATGTGATTGAGTGTTAGTGTCATATCCGGGGAGGATGTATCAGTGCCCGCGCAGTTTGCACACGTGACAGGATGGCTTGCTTTTCGGCCCTGGCTTTCAAGAACTTTCTGGCGATGGTTGGGGTGGTGTGGATGTATCATCATAACTCTGAGCTTGATGGCCTGCCATAGTGATCCCTCTGCCTCGGCCCAGCAGAATCGCCCACGCGAAGAGGCTAGCAGCCCAAAAGAGACTAGCCCCCCAAAACAGGTCAAGGTGGCGCGAGTGCTCGACACGCCGCTCGAACGCACGACCGCGGCGCTTGGTTCACTCGTGGCTTTTGATCAGGCTACCATCAGCGTGAAAGTGCCAGGGCGTCTGCGGAGCATCACGGTCGATCTCGGCAGCCTTGTGCAACGCGGGCAGTTGATTGCTCAGATTGAGCCGCAGGATTACCAGCTGCGCGTGCAACAGGCGGAAGCGGCTGTGGCCCAGGCCAGGGTACGCTTGGGATTACCTGCCACTGGGACCAATGATAATATTGATCAAGAACAAACGAGCCTGGTCAGGCAAGCCGGTGTGCTGGCGGAGGAAGCGCGTGCCAACCGCGATCGCCTGGCGGCGCTCCTCGAACAAGGCATTACGCCGCGCGCCCAGGTCGACACCGCAGAAGCGTCGTATAAAGTGGCCCTGAGCCGTCTTGAGGATGCCCGCGAAGAGATCCACAACCGCCGAGCGGTCCTCGTCCAGCGCCGCTCTGAACTCGAAATCGCCCGCCAGCAGCTCTCTGACGTCTCAGTGCATGCCCCGTTCGATGGAGCCATCCAGGAAAAAAGGGCCAGCGTTGGGGAATATCTCGCTGCCGGGGCCCCAGTGGCCACCATTGTCCGCATGGACCCGCTACGCCTGCGCGCTGAAGTGCCTGAGCGCGAGGTGCCCAACATCCGGGTGGGGCAGACCGTCCGGGTCACAACCGAAGGCGATCCGAATGTCTATACCGGGCGTATCGCGCGGCTGAGTCCGAGCATTACACCGCAGAGTCGTATGCTCATGGTGGAAGCCGAGGTCAAGAATACCACTGGGGCATTGCGGCCCGGTTCGTTTGCCCGTGCCGAGATTGTGACGGACGACCGCGGTATGTCTCTCACGGTACCCACACGCGCCATTATCAACTTTGCTGGCATCGAAAAAATTATCGTCGTCAAGGATGGCAAAGCCGTCGAAAAGTCTATCACCACCCGGCGTCGCACAACTGAATGGACGGAAGTCGTGAGCGGGGTGACCGTCGGTGAGGCGGTAATCCTGGAGCCGGGCAACCTGCAATCAGGGCAGGCTGTCACCGTCGTGGAGTAAGGAGTGCATGCAGAAGCTCGCAGAAGTCTGTATCCGACAGCCCGTATTCGCCGCTATGCTCATTCTGGCCCTGGTAGTCATCGGTATTGCCAGCTATTTCCGTCTGGGCGTTGATCGCTATCCGGCCGTCGATTTGCCGACCGTACGGGTGCTCACGCGCCTCCCCGGTGCTTCGCCTGAGGAAGTGGAGTCGCAGATCTCACAGCGCCTTGAGGATGCGATCAATACAATTGAAGGTATCAACCAGCTGTGGTCAATCTCGGGTCCTGGTAGCTCTATCATCATCATTACCTTCAACCTCGAACGTGAGATCAACACGGCGACCCAGGACGTACGCGACCGCATTGCCACGACCCTGCGCGACCTGCCACAGGGAGCCGACCCGCCACTCATCTCGAAGGTCAACAATGACGCGGAGCCAATCCTGACCCTGGCGCTGTCGTCGGCGCGCTCGCCACGCGAGCTGACCGAACTGGCCGACAAAGTGCTCAGGCCGCAACTCGAGCGCGCTTCAGGTGTTGGTGAGGTGACGATTGTTGGGGGGCTGCAACGCGCCATTAACGTCTGGATTGATGCGGCACGCCTGGCCGCCTACCGGCTCCCGATCACGGCGGTACGCAACGCTGTGGCGCGCCAGAATGCCGACGTGCCAGGGGGAAACGTGACCCGCGGGGCGCGGGAAGAGACCTTACGTACCATGGGGCGCGTCGTCGACCCGCGAGATTTTAGCGATCTGGTGATCGCGACGGTGAATGGTGCCCCAGTCCGTATCCAGGACATTGGCATGGCGGAGGATGGCACCAAGGAGCCGCGTACGGCAGCGCGCCTTGATAACCTCCCGACCGTCGGGCTGGAAGTGCGACGGCAGTCTGGAGCCAATACGATCGAGGTCATCAAAGCCACCAAGGAGAGCCTCGCACGCGCTACGGCCCAACTCCCCTCTGACGTACGGGTGGAGATTATCCGTGACCAATCACTCTACATCAACGCCGCCTTACACGAAATCAACCTGCACCTGGTGCTGGGCAGTGCCCTGGCGTGCCTGGTGGTGCTCGCCTTCATGCGCAGTTGGCGCTCGACGTTCATTGCCGGCGTCGCTATTCCGGTGTCGGTCATCTCGACGTTTGGCATGATGGCCGCCCTGGGGTTTACCCTCAATAGTGTCACGATGCTAGCCTTGGTGCTGATGGTGGGCATTGTCATTGACGACGCTATTGTCGTGCTGGAAAACATCTTCCGCTTCGTCGAGGAGAAGAAGATGCGGCCGTTCGAGGCGGCGCGGGAGGCCACGGCAGAGATCGGGCTGGCGGTTATGGCGACCACACTGAGTCTGGTCGTCATCTTTGTGCCCGTGTCCTTTATGTCGAGCATCTCGGGACGCTTCCTCTACCAGTTCGGCATTACGGCTGCCGTCTCAGTCATGGTCAGTCTCCTGGTCTCCTTTACGCTGACCCCTATGATGAGCGCCCGCCTGCTGCGCGCCGAAGACACGGCAGGCGGACACGATGCGAGCCGGTCACGGCGTGGTTTCTATGCCTGGATCGATTGGATATACGCCGGCATGCTGGCCTTCTGCATGCGGAAATGGATGCGACCCGTCGTGGCGCTCCTGGCGCTTGGAGTTATCTATTCCTCTGTCCCGCTGTACAAGATGGTGAAGCAGGAGTTTATCCCCAGCGATTCGGACGAGGCGGAGTTTCAAGTCGGGGTGACCGCGCCGGAAGGCACCAGCCTGGCTGCGATGGACGAGGTAATGCAGGCCATTACGACCGAACTGCGTTCCATCCCTGGCATAACCCTGGTGATGGCCACCTCCGGGAGTTTCTTTCTGGGCTCGGTGAACGTTGGTCAGTCCTACGTGCGCATGGCGCCGCACGCAGAGCGCACGTTCTCCTTCGAGCGCCTATGGCACGGTCTCCTGGCTGGTGACCCTGGGCAGGCGTTCCGGGGCAATTACAGCCAGCGCGACATGATTCAGGAGGTGCGCCGCCGCCTCAGAAAGTTCCGTGATCTGCGTATCCAGACGCGCAGTTTTCCGTCGTTCAATATTGGCACTGGGTTTTTTGAAATCGACTTCGCCATCCGCGGTCCCGAACTCCAGGCCCTGGCGGAGTATGGCGAGAAACTGCGCTTGCAGGCGCCGAAACTCGGTCTGGTCGATATCGTTTCGACGCTGCGACTCGACAAGCCTGAGCTACGAGTGGAGATCGACCGGGCTCGTGCTGCTGACTTAGGCGTAGATACCGAGGACATTGCCCGGGCCCTGCGTCTCATGGTCGGTGGGGAAGAAAAAGTGTCACGCTTCCGTGATCCAAGCATCAACGAGGACTATGACGTGCAACTGCGTGTCCGCGATGGCGACCGCAACGATCCTGACACCATCGGGCGGCTCTATGTGCCCCGCCAGGGGGGTGGCCTGGTACGGCTCGACAATCTGGTGCGGGTGGTGGCGGCACAAACGCCCTCGCGTATTGACCGCATGGATAAGCAGCGCACCGTGAACGTACGCGGTGGGATTGCACCTGGGTACGCTCTCGCTGACCGCATTGAAGCGCTGCGCGGCGCCGCCGCGGCGCTGAACATGCCTCCCACCTATAGCACGCGCGTCTCGGGGCGCGGCAAGGAACTCGAAAAAACCTTTACCGAGTTCATCTGGGCTTTTCTCCTGTCACTAATTTTCATGTACATGATTCTCGCCTCGCAGTTCGAGAGTCTGCTGCACCCCCTGACCATTCTGCTCTCACTGCCCCTGTCAATACCCTTTGCCTTCCTCTCCCTGTGGTATACTGGCAATACCCTCAACCTGTATTCCGCGCTGGGCATCCTGGTCCTCTTCGGGGTCGTGAAGAAGAACTCCATCCTACAGATCGACCACACCAACAACCTGCGGGCACGTGGTATGGACCGCCTGGAAGCCATCATGACGGCGAACCGTGACCGGCTGCGTCCCATTCTCATGACCACTTTAGCACTTGTGGCCGGCATGCTCCCCCTCTGGGTCGGGACGGGTCCAGGCGCCGATGAACGCCGTTCTATAGCGGTAGTGGTCATCGGTGGGCAGACTCTGTGTCTCCTCTTGACGCTCTTGGTGACACCGGTGGCGTATTCAATATTCGATGATATCGGTATGCTCTTCAGGCGTCTCGTATCGGCCCGTCGTCCACAAGCTGTTCCAGAACCTGTGGTCCACGCTCCTGCCGAAGTCGAAGCCGAGGCGGATTAGGGAGTATGGTATGGCCCTGGCGACTACAGCAATGCAGAGTGCGCCAGGGCTTTCACGTTCATAATCGCGGAAGACGTTGTTGAGGCGACCCTGGACGCGTCCCTCGATGGCGGCCTTCTAGAAGAGCGCGTCACACGTCCCCGGCAACGCCGTATTCTGCGCCTCATTGAGGAGGCCCGAGTCAAGGGGTGTTTATGGGCACTGCGGAAGCGGTTGTTCGCAGATTGTAATGCAGACATCCAATTACTCCACGACGTCGAGCGGAACTTCCAAGACCTCTTGACAGCCGACCCGAAGCTCAGCCTCGTACAAGGCCTGGTAGGTGAACGTGTTGAGGAGCATCGCAAGCTCCTCCTCATAAGCCAGTGCGCCGATACGGCGTTCGCCGTCTACCGAGTTCTTTGCGCTCATGAAAGGATCGCAGGCAGTGGTGTCGGGCTTGTGATGAGCCCGGCAAAGGGCGGGGAAGCGTCCGTACAAGTGAACAGGGCCCCATGGGAAGAAGCGTTCAGCCATGCTGGTGACCCAGCGGAGCGAGAGGACCACACATGAATCCCCACTTCCAACCCATCTCAGCGAAAAATCCCCTCGACAACTCTCTGAAAGTCTTCTTTCTCGACACACTTGGTTATCATCACATCGAGCAGGACCCGGACGATACAGACCCGGACCGGCCAGAAGCCTGGCGTATGGTTGTGCCTATTGAAGGTTCCCGCCCATTTGCTCTTGCTTATAAGAGGGGACTGTCAAGCATGAGGCGACGGGAGGTGAGCCGCCTCTATATCGACCGGGTCATTCCGCACCGTGACGACTCGCCCACTGTCCTGCCGGTCTTATACGGCTTCACTGACGGTGTACGGTTTGTTTTCTTTAGCGCCGACCCGGCTCGCAACCGGGACGACCGATTTGACCTTACTGAGGACACCTGGCGATTTCGGGCTGTGCAGGAGAAGTTCGAGCGACTCCATAGGGATAGGCTTGAGTTCCAGACCCGTCTCGGGCAGAAGCGGCCGCTGGTCGAGTTTCTGTTCGAGGGCTCACCCCTCTCGTCTGATGAGCGGTTCAAGCGTTATGTGCAGTGGGTCCGCTCTGGTCTTATGGATGCTGTCCTGGACGATGAGCAGGCACTGGCCTCGGTTCTCTACTTCCTCATCGAGACACCTGAGTCGCATGAGACTGGTGAGACCCGCTTTGCTACGCAAGATCGACGCCTCAAGAAGTCGCGCGAGGACCTTCACCTGGAGGTCGGCATGCGTCTGGGTGACGCGGTCGCAGGGGCAGTAGACACATTACTTCTGCGCTATGTGATGGTACGCTTCCTGGCAGCATACCATCCCGAGGCAATGCAAGGGCTGCTCAAATCTGAGGAGGTCCTGCAGAGCGGTAAGGGTGGCCGTAAAGTAGCGTCGCGGGCAAGCAGCAAGGAGGAAAAGGGTGAGTTTTTTCCCTTCGGAGGTCCCTCCGTCGCTGTGGTGTCCTTCAGTGACACCGAACTTGAACTGGCTCGGCAGCTTACGGAACCCCTTGGCATTGACGTATCAAAAGCCAGGAAGAAGGCGAAGGGTAAGGACGAGCGGCAACCTGATCTCTTTGCTTTCGAGGACGAAGTGGCCCTTGCCAAGAAAGTGCTCTCCGAAGAAGAGAAGCGCGCCTCACGCCTGGGTGGAGATTTTTACCTTGCCGACCTCGGCTGTGCCGCGCGCGCTATAGAGAAGGCGCTCCTGGCCGATCCGAAGTCGAAGGGAGCGAAACTCCTGCAGGACTTCCTCGGCCGTACCGGAGAACAAAAAGGAATGGTGCAGTGGGATTTCCGTTACGAAGACCTCAGGCCCCAGACGCTCCAGGACTACTATGAATCTTCTTTGGGGACGGCAGTTCAGCTAAGCTTTAATGCGAGAACCAAGGATTTCGAGATCACCGTTGGCCAGAGCAAGCGCCAGCGTAAGGAACTCGGGGCCTACTACACCGATCCACGTCTCTGTCGCTTCATGGTGGAGCGTACGGTGAAACCGCTCTTCGCGGAGCGGCTCGGACGGTTGCGCCAGGCTATAGCGGGGAAGGATCAAGCAGCCGCGCAGACGGCCCTCGACGCTATCCTGGGGATGTCCATCTGCGATCCGACTATGGGAAGTGCGCCCTTCCTCCGGTCGGCCTTCGACTATCTCTCAGAGCAATACCTGCCACTGTGCCGTGACATCGTCGATGCGAAGGAAAAGCTCCCGGCTTTTTACGACGCGACTGCGCGTACCGCCCCTTTCCTTACCACCAGGGGAGGCAGGATGGATGACGAGGGCTGGGGCCGCTTCGAGTGGCACATCCTCAGGCGCATGCTCTATGGCGTGGACATTGACCTCAAAGCGGTCTGCATCGCCTGCCAGACTTTTGCCCTCTCAGCCCTGAAATACCTGAAGCAGGGAGAGCGTTTCCCATCTTTTTTCAACCTGAATCTGAAGCTCGGCAATGTCCTTGTCTCACCCGTGACACCCTCTGATCGGGCAATGCTTGCTGAGAACCATAGCGCCAAGCTAGCCCGCCTCATTCAGCTTCGCCGTGAGGCAATGACCTTGCCAAATACCGAGAAGGCATACGAGCGCCTGGCTGTGCTACTCCAGGAGGTCGATGAGGTGAAGGGTCCCATCGTCCGCGCCCTGGTGCAGGAGCGTGTCGCACCCGTTCTTCAGGAGTTCACCGAGGATCTCCGCCCGTTCTGCTGGGAACTGGAGTTTCCCGAGGTTTTCTTTACGGAAGAGGGATTGCTCAAGCAGGAGGCTGGATTTGACGTGATGATTGGAAACCCACCGTGGGAAGCAATTAAGTTCCACGATACGGAGTTTCTCCGGAGTATTGGTGCTGAGAGCGGCGATGTCACCACACTGGCAAAGCAAAATCCCGGCGTGGCAGCAGCCTACAATCACTACCTCGGTGAGATTGAGGCGTGGAAACGCTGGGTGAGCTCTGGCGGACAGTATGAACATCAGCAGGGCGGCCGTGACAGAAACAAGTGGCGGCTTGCAACCGAGGTGGCGTGGAAACTGACGAGTCCCGTAGGTGCCATGAGTCTTGTGGTACCGGGAGGTATCATCGCCGATGAGGGTGGCATCGCACTCAAACGGTGGCTCTTCCCTGAGGGTGAAGCAGGGATGTTTGTCTCCTTCGATGAGAAAAACAACGTCTTTTCAGGCACACAGTCTTTTACGGTGATGGATTTCCGCAAAGGACGATCGACACGATCTGTACGGCATTTAGAAGGACTGACACGTACAGAACAGCTCTTCGCCTGGCCATATGAACCATCTTCTTTGTCTCTGGAACTCGTCGAGGAAATGAGCCCCTATGCACTTACTATTCCAAGTGTACGCGATGACATCGACCGGTCACTGCTAGAGAAACTCTATCAGCACCCGCTCATAGGAGACCCTCAACAGACCTGGCACGCGGAAACTGTATCTTATGATTATCACATGGGGAATGACAAAAAACATTTCCTTATGGATGGCAAAGGTATCCCGTTACTTGAAGGGAAAAATATTGAGCAGTACAGGGTCGCTCCGGTCGAACAGATCCGTATCCGTGTGCTGAGACGCCGACAGAGCGAGCCCGGAGGGCAATACCGCATTGCATGTGCTGACGTGGCTGGAACCTTGCTCACTCGCCGCATGCTCTGTGCCATTGTTCCACATGATGATGCAACAGGGCACAAGTTGAATTGCTTCCTAGTCGACGGTGATGACGCAGAGCGTCTGTTTCTGGTCGGAGTGCTGAATAGCTTTGCTATAGAGTGGCGTATCAGGCAGTTGGCCAGGAGCAACGATATTGTGAAATTTATGCTAAGACAGATTCCTGTCCCCAGACCACCCAGAGCTGACGTGGAAAGAATCGCTGCACTAGTCGCGGCTCTGGTGACGGCTGATGCACGTTTCCAGGATTTACAGCCACTGTTAAATGGTCGCAAACCTGCGCATGAAGAGCACGACCGCCACGAGATCAAATGTCAGATAGATGCCGAAGTTGCTCACCTATTCGACTTTAACATGTCTGAACTTGACCGTGTGCTCTCGGTCTACGACAAGGTTCCGGAAGGCACCAAACGACGAGTCCGAGAACTATTCTCTAGTGAGGCCAGAGCTACATCCCAGAACCAGGCTCTTGCATCGGAGGCACGGCGGCTCATCGAAGTCCACCGAGACGAATACCCACGTCTCCGGTGTGGATAGACCCGGAAGACGATCCGCTCCTGCCGCAGGTTCTCGAGATATGATGCATGCCCCCAACGCCAAGGGACATGGTCCATGGAACCGTTGATCCCCGGGAGTGCATTCAGGCAGACTTGAGCAGCATGGTAGGAATGCTCTTTGCCGTACGCTCGGCACCCAACTTGCTCCTTGGATTTGTAGCAGGCGCAATGACGGATCAACTCGACTGCAGCAATGTAGGACTCGCCAGGGCTTTGACGTCCACCGGCAGCCCGGCGACCATGAAGTACACTGCCTCAGCCTGAGCTGCGAGCGCCTGGTTGGCTTTCCCCAACAGGTCGCGGTACAGCCGGCCCAGGGGATTGTCGGGTACGAGCCCTAGGCCGACTTCATTGCTCACCACAATACAGGTTGCCGCAGTCGTCTGGCAGGTCTGCACCAGCACCGCGACCTCCTCCTGGACGGCAGCTTCGGCTGCTGCGGGGTCAGGAGACGCGCCGCAGTGGAGGAGCGTGTTACTCACCAACAAGGTCAGGCAATCGATCAGCACCACCGTTGTGTCGTGCACGTGGAGAGCTATGGCTTGTCCCACCTGGCGCGGTGTTTCTAACGTTCGCCAGGTGGCGGGGCGTTCCTGCCGGTGCCGGGCAATGCGCTGCGCCATATCCTCGTCCCACGCCTCTGCGGTAGCTACAAAGAGCACCTCATCCCCACCCAACTCCTGGGCGAGTCGTTGCGCGTAAGCACTCTTTCCACTACGGGCTCCTCCCAAGACCAGGAGCAGACGCCCCATCCTCATATCTCCTCAGTGAGGGTGCAGATTTACTTCCCAGCCGGCGCACCTTTCTGCTTGGCCCAGATCGCCTTGGCGCGAGCCTCGGCGCTTTCAGCTTCAGCCTCACGCTGCATCTTACGCAGCAGGTCAGCGTAATTGTCGAGTGCAACAGCCAGATTGGGGTGGTCTGGCCCAAGCGTGCGCTCAATGAGTGCCAGGGCGCGCTGGTAGAGCGGTGCAGCGTCCGCGTACTTGCCTTGTGCTTCGTACGCTACCGCTAGGTTGTTCAGCGTCGTGGCCAGGGTGGGGTGGTCTGGGCCAACGGTTTGCTCAAGGAGTTTTAACACTTGCTGGTAGAGTGGCTCGGCCTGGGCGTATTTTTTCTGGGCGTGGTATAGTACCGCCAGTGTGTTCAGCGTCGCGGCGAGGCGCGGGTCTTCGGGGCCGGCGTTTTGCAGGTTCTCGAGCGCTGCCAGATAAAACATCTCTGCGTTGCTTTCCTGGCCGTCCTGGTACGCTTTGGCTCCTTCAGCCATGTAATGTTCCCAGCGCGTATCCTGGGCCCTGACCTGGGCAGGGCGCATAGACACACACTCCAGGACGATAAGGCCGACTATCCACAGTATGACCGAAAAAGTCACTTGAGCCCGCATTCTTCTCCCCTCACCTCTCACTCCTGCAACACATGCGTATCTTGTGCCTGCCATCCGACGAGCACCGCCGTGGCTTCCTGGTAGCCAAACTGCTGTTCAAGACGGCTCGGCACGTGGCACAGGATCGTGTCACCTCCCGCCAATACTACAGTCAAGGCGGTCACTTCTCCCAGATAGGTCTTGGTGGTCACTCTCCCGGGAAAGGCGTTGTCTCCTGTCCACGTCCACCCGTGCGGCACGACTTGCACCACGTCAGGACGCACCACCACGCTGAGCGACGCGTCCACCGACACCGCCGTGGCGCACTGACACACCAGCCGCAGACCAGAAGGCGTTTCGAGGTGCACGGTGTGCTCCTTTCTGGCCAGCACCCGACCCGTAAAAATATTCGCCGCCCCCATAAACTCCGCCACGAATTGTGTACGCGGAGTCTGAAAAATGTCCTGCGGCGTGCCCAGTTGCTCGATAGCACCCTGGCGCATCACGGCTATGCGGTCAGACATACTGAGCGCTTCATCCTGGTCATGCGTGACGTAGAGAAACGTCATCCCGACCTCACGTTGGATACGCCGAAGCTCCGTCTGCATAGCCTTGCGCAACTGCCGATCCAGGGCCCCCAAGGGCTCGTCCAGCAGGAGCACGTGGGGCTGCAGCACCAGTGCACGCGCCAGGGCCACGCGTTGTTGCTGCCCGCCGCTGAGCTGGTGTGGACGGCGCGTCTCCAAACCGGCCAACTGCACCAGGTCGAGCACGGTCTTGACACGTCGCGTGACTTCCGCCTCGGGCAAGCGTCTGCCCTTCACCCGCAGGCCGAAGGCGATGTTGTCCTGTACAGTGAGATGCGGGAACAGGGCGTAATGTTGAAACACAATATTGACGCGGCGGGTATAGGGCGGTTGGTCGTTCACAACTGCGCCGCCAATGCGGATTTCACCGCTGTCGGGGGTTTCTAGCCCTCCAATCAGGCGCAACGTGGTGGTCTTGCCACAGCCGCTGGGCCCGAGGAGGGCAAAGAATTCACCCTGGTAAATGGTCAGAGTCAGATCATGTACCGCCAGAGCAGCGGGGAAACGTTTGGTGACGTGGACGAGTTCCACACTGGCAGATGGCGACATACGACGTGCTTAGGCCTCCCTTACCCCCGCCGCTGGGCCACCAGAGTGCCAAGGATGGCCACCAGCAAGGGGATGACGACGATTAATGTCCCGAGAGCATTCACCATAGGCGAGACACCCAGGCGGATCATCGAGTAGATGCGCAGGGGCAAGGTCGAGGCGCCAACCCCGGCCACGAAAAACGTAATCACAAAGTCGTTGAACGACCAGGGAAACGCCAGCAGGGCGGCGGCCACTATGCCAGGTCTGAGCAGCGGCAAGGTGACACGCCAGAAGGTGGTCCACTCGTCGGCTCCCAGGTCCATGGCCGCCTCTTCCAGCGTGGGATCAAGGCGCTGCATACGAGCCAGAATGACCAGGGTGGTGAGCGGAATAGAAAAGGCAATGTGCGCTAAGACAATCGTCAGTACCCCGAGTGGCAGGTTGATGGCCACGAAAAAGAGCAGCAGGGCGATGCCAATGACGAGTGACGGCATAATCAGCGGGATATAGAGGAAACTCTGCAAGAGGTCTTTGCCAGGGAAGCGGGCCCGATACAGAGCGAGTGCCGTCATAGTGCCGATGGCTGTGGCGATCAGCACGGCTGGAATAGTCACCATCAGGCTCACGAGCAGTGCCTCCTGGATGGGCTGATTCTGCCACACGGCCTGGTACCAGCGCCACGTGAACCCCTCCCAGCGCACACTGTATTCAGACGGCGTGAACGAAAACGCCATCAACACGAGCAGGGGAGCATACAGAAACAGGTAGATACAGAGCGAGCACAGAGGCAAAAGCCGTGAGGAAGAAGTATGCATCATGACAGCGCCGCGCCTAGGACTGAGGACGTCGGGGGCATAAGCAGGCTCCTAAGAACTGTGGCCAAACATCGTGCCACCCAGAAACGGTCACCGACCACGGCTACCACCGTATTGATCACCAGCAACAGCACTAACAGGGCCGCCACAGCTTCCTACTACGGTAGTCTGTGTGGATATCACAGAACACTCCTTGGGTTAATGCCCCAGCTATGCCAAGCCATGCCAGTAGCATACGGTCTAGGGTGCCTCCAATGCAGTCCTTCCCGTCCACCTATTCTCAATCTCAGTGTGTAGCCCATCACTCACTCAGACCTGCGAGAGCAGGAGACATATCTACTACTGGCTCTGTTGCCAACAGACTACGCAGGCTAACGTAGCCCACATCTCGGGACTCTGCATTGTTACTACGGGTAAGGGGGAGGAAGCGCTTCACCATTGCAGACCGATCAGAAAGGCGAACGTAACCTGAGAGTCTTTGCAACCCGCTTGCGGCTGCCTCGCGCACGTCTGCGTCCGGATCGGTCAGGGCCTGGAGCAAGGCCGTCCCAACCTCGGGTATCGCTGCCACTGCTCCCAGCCACAGTAGCACCCTAGCCGCCGCCTGGCGCAGGTTGGCATCCGGATCGGCCAGGGCCTGGAGCAAGGCCGTCCCAACCTCGGGCGTCGCCGCCGCTGCTCCCAACTGCTCTAGCGTTCCAGCCGCCGCCTGGCGCACGTTGGCGTCCGAATCGGCCAAAGCCTGGAGTAAGGTAGTCAGGACCTCGGGCGTCTCTGTCCCCGCTCCCAGCTTCCCTAGCGCCCCAGCCGCTTCCCAGCGCACCTTGGCATCCGGGTCGGCCAGGGCGTGGAACAAGGCCGTCACGACCTCCGGGGCCACCTTCACTGCTCCCAGCTGCCCCAGCGCTTGAGCGGCTGCCTGGCGTATACTCTTACGGCGATGTGCGAGACATTCGGCCAGTTTTTTTGACAGTTCTGCCCCGAATATGGTACCGCTCATTCGTGAGCAGACCTGTCTAATGTCATCCTGCAGCGTAGGAGACGATTTGGGCGCAAAGTATACTTTGAGAAGTTGTGACAACACTGTGCGACGTAACTCAGCGTCCACA
>Ga0081455_10001573_pt1 | contig 28045 bp, 28 predicted proteins | sample TabmetS3T2R1_FD_70207 | JGI IMG/M metagenome (GOLD analysis project Ga0081455, IMG submission 70207) | Tabebuia heterophylla rhizosphere microbial communities from the University of Puerto Rico - S3T2R1 | ecosystem: Host-associated > Plants > Roots > Rhizosphere ... | reverse complement strand
CGCAGGACGCCGTGATGGCATCCCTCGACGTCGTGGACTCGGTCGAACCCGCCGGGCTGCCGCCGGCCCACATCGGCGTGAACGCCGGCCCGGTGATCTACGACGAGGGCGACTACTTCGGAAGGACCGTGAACATCGCCGCGAGGATCGCCGCCCAGGCCTCGGCCGGCCAGGTGTACGTCGGCGCCGACGTGGTTCCGCTCGTCGAACCCAGGGGGTTCCGGCTGGTCGAGGTCGGCGCCTTCGAGCTCAAGGGGATCGGCGAACCGGTGATCGTGCTGCAGGCGGTCCGAGCCTAGAAGGGGTCGTCGACCCACCAGACGCGTCGGCGGGGCTCGAGCGCGACCTCCCACGCGCGGAGGTCGTTCGCGAGCCGGGTGCGGCGTTCGTCGTCGAGCGTTTCGACGAGGGCGAACGTCGGGCGTAGCGAATCCAGGCAGGTGACGAGACCCTCGCGGCCTGCCTCGGTCAGGCGGACGCCGACGCTCCCGCCTTCGAGCCGCCACGTTTCGACCTGTCCTGCACGCTCGAGCTGGCGAACCAGGTGGGTGGCCGACTGCCGGGTGATGCGGAGCCGGTGGCCGATCTCGCCCGGATGGAGCTGCATCTCGTCATGCACGAGCTCCATGACCTCGACCTGCGCGAACGACGTCCCGAGATCGAGCAGCGCGTCGGTGTACCGATGCCGCAGGATGCGGTGGACGCTCCGTTCGGCATCGATGAGTCGCCGAGCGCTCGGAGCCTCCCCCTTCACTGGGCGGTTCTACACCGAGCCGCCGACATGTCGAAGATGAGAGCGGGGGGGTGTCGTGGCTCGGTGTCACCCGTCAGGGTTCTGACAGACAGAACCCTGACGGGACCACCGAGCGGCGGGCCACGCCCCGAGCCGCCCCGAGCCGCCCAGAGCCACGCCCCGAGCCAGGCCCCGGTCCACGCCCCGGTCCACGCCCCGGACCCGGCCCACGTCTCCCAACCGCATGCCGCTACCATCGGTTCATCTCACCCATCGAACAGGAGCGACCATGGCCAAGTCCGTCGCATCGCTGATCGGCGGTCGGGCGCTCGACGACGCCCCAGGAGGCACGTTCGAGATCCCGAACCCGGCCCGGCTCGACGACGTCGTCGCCGAGGCGCACCTCGGCGACGCCACCACCCTCGTCGAGGCGTGCGCGACGGCTCGCAAGGCGCAGCCGGCGTGGGCGGCGACACCCGCCCCGGTGAGAGGGGTCGCGATCCAGCGGCTCGGCCGGCTGGTCGAGGACAACGCGGAGGCGCTCGCCCGGATCATGACGCGCGAGATCGGCAAGCCGATCGCCGAGGCGCGCGGCTCGGTCCAGGAGGTGATCGACACCTGCACGTTCTTCGCCTCCGAGGGCCGCCGCCTCTACGGCATGACCGTGCCCTCGGAGCTCCCCGACAAGCAGCTGTTCACCTTCCGGAACCCGGTCGGCGTCGCGACGATCGTCACGGCCGGAAACTTCCCGGTCGCGGTCCCGTCCTGGTACCTGGTCCCGGCCCTGCTGTGCGGCAACGCGGCGGTGTGGAAGCCCGCCGAGTACGCCCCGACCACCTCCGAGGCGCTCGCGCAGCTGTTCCTGCACGCGGGCTTCCCGCCCGGCGTCTTCAACATGGTGCTCGCCGACGGGCCGAACACGTTCGACGGCCTGAGCCAGGCGCTCGACGCCGGGCTGGTCGACAAGATCGGGTTCACGGGCTCGAGCGACGTCGGTCGCAGGCTCGGCGAGCTCGCGGGCCGCCACCTGCAGTCGCCCTGCCTGGAGCTCGGCGGCAAGAACCCGCTGGTCGTGACGGCCGACGCCGACCTCGACCTGGCCGTCGAGGGCGCGCTCTTCAGCGGGTTCGGGACGGCCGGGCAGCGGTGCACGTCGCTCGGCACGGTGATCGTGGACCGGTCGGTGCACGACGAGTTCCTGTCGCTCTTCACGGGCGCCGTCGAGACGGCGGCGATCGGCGACCCGTTCGAACCCGTGCTGTACGGCCCCATGATCTCGGCACGGTTCTGCGAGCGCTTCCTCGGATGGCTCGACTGGGTGCAGCCGCACCACGCGATCTCCGGGTCGACCGGCACCGGCCGCATCACCAAGGACGACCCGCGCGAGGGCTTCGTCGGCGATCCCGACGCCGGCCTGTTCGTGCATCCGACGATCGTGGACGGGGTCACGATGGACGACGACCTTTACAAGCAGGAGACGTTCGGGCCGATCGTCGGCGTCGCGAGCTTCGGCGACTTCGAGGAGGCGATGGCGCTCGCCAACGGCCACGGCTACGGCCTGTCGGCCTCGATCTACACGACCGACCCGCTGAACGTGTTCCGGTTCCGCGAGCGCATCTCGGCGGGCATGGTCAGCGTGAACAACTCGACCACCGGCGCCGAGGCGCACCTGCCGTTCGGCGGCAACGGGCGCAGCGGTAACGGCGCGCGGCAGTCGGGCGTGTGGGTGCTCGACCAGTTCACGCGGTGGCAGTCGATGAACTGGGACTACTCGGGCGGGCTGCAGAAGGCGCAGATGGACGTGGCGGGGATCGCCGGCGACCCGTCGTTCCGCCTGTCCGAGCCGTGAGCGACGTCATCAGGATCCGCGTCGGGCGGTTGATCGACGTCGTCGTGGGCGAGGAGCTCGAGGACCGGCTCCTCGTCGTTCGCGACGAACGCATCGAGGACGTCGCGACGTTCGACGGTGGCGCGGTCGACCTGGACCTGTCGAAGCACACCGTCCTGCCGGGCCTGATCGACTGCCACGCGCACCTGATCGGCGAGCTCGAGAGCGGCCACGGGTACGCGCCGCTCGTGATGCGTTCGGCGGCGCAGGAGGCGCTGTCGGGCGTCCCCAACGCACGCGACACGGTGATGGCCGGGTTCACGACGGTCCGGGACGTGGGGACGTTCCGGGCGTTCGTCGACGTCGCGCTCCGCGAGGCGATCGAGGCGGGCGACGTCCTCGGCCCTCGGATGATGTGCGCGGGCGCGTACGTCACGAGCTCGGGCGGCGGGGGAGACATCACCGGGCTCGCGACCGACGTCGAGGTCCCGCGCGACCTTCGGTTCGGCGTGGCGAACTCGGTCGACGAGGTCAGACGTGTCGTCCGGGACCTCCTCCACGGCGGCGCCGACTTCATCAAGGTGATCGCGACCGGCGCCGTGCTGACCGAGGGCACCACGCCGTCCGCGCCGGAGTTCAGCGAGGCCGAGATCCGGGCCGCCGTCGAGGAGGCCGCGCTCTATGAGACCCATGTGGCCGCCCACGCACACGGCGCCGAGGGCATCAAGCGCGCCGTCCGGGCCGGCGTGCGTTCGATCGAGCACGGCTCGCTCATGGACGACGAGGCGATCGGGCTGATGGCCGAGCACGGGACGTACCTCGTCGCCGACATCTGGATGGGCGACTGGACGCTCGAGCAGGGGCAGCGCGAGGGCTGGTCGCCCGACGTGATGCGCAAGCTCCGCGAGACGACCGACGTGCAGCGGGAGGGGTTCGAGAAGGCCGTGGCCGCCGGCGTCCGGATCGCGTTCGGAACCGACAGCGGAACCTACCCGCACGGGATGAACGCGCGCCAGTTCGCGTACATGGTCAAGCACGGCATGACGCCGATGCAGGCGATCCGTTCGGCCACGGTGGTCGCCGCCGAACTCATGGGGTGGCGCGACCGCGTCGGGGCGCTCGAACCCCGCCTGTTCGCCGACCTCGTCGCCGTCGAGGGCGACCTCCTGTCCGACGTCGACCTGCTCACCGAACCCGCGCTGGTCATGAAGGGCGGGCGCGTGGTGGGCGGCGCGTAGTAGCGGCGGTTTCCCTCGGGTCGAGCTCGCGGAGTACGCTTTCGGCGACTGTCGAGCGACGCGGTTTCGGAAGGAGCGGCGGCGATGAAGACCTGCCCGTACTGCGCGGAGGAGATCAAGGACGAGGCGATCAAGTGCCGCTGGTGCGGCTCGTGGCTCGTGGACGAGATCCCGGCGACCGCGGTCGGCCCGCCCAGGAAGGCTCCGGCCGAGGAGGCCGGGGAACCCAAGGCCGAGGAGAAGAAGGCGATCCCGCCGCCGCAGGCCACGATGATGGCCCCCGTCCCGTCCGCCGAGCCCAAGCCCGCCGAACCCTCGCCGGCCGTCCAGCAGCCGGCCGCCGCGCAGGCGGCGCCCGCCGCGGCGACCCCCGCGGCGCAGGCGCCGGCCCCGGACGCCAAGATCGAGTTCACGCACACCGGCTCTCGGTACCTGCTCGGGTACGCGCCGGATCATTTCGGCATCTGGGACCGCAACACGCCGCAGCAGCCCGTCGAGACCTTCCCCCGCAACGACGACGGCTGGGCGGCGGCGTGGGCCCGCTACTCCACGATCGAGTCGAGCTGGATGGATCTGCGGACGGGCCAGAAGTCGGGTTAAGGCGCGGTCGCGGGACGAACCGACCGGCGGGGCTACTCGCCGAGCTTGCTCGCCAGGATGTCGATCTTCTGGATCGACGGAGGTTCGGACAGGAGCTCGTCCGCCTTCTGCATCAACGCGCTCGCGATCGGCCCGGCGAGGTGCGCCTCGCGGCCGGACTCGTCGGGGAAGACGTCGAAGATGCCGAAGGTGGAGGGGCCGAGCCGGGTCGCGAACCACGCCGTGGTCGCGTCCTCCTGCTGGGCGAGCGGGAGCGCGCCCTCGAGGAAGCGTGCGACCTCGTCTTCCTTCCCGGGCTTGGCTTCGAGGCGAGCGAGGACACCTACCGTGACCATGGCGAGCTCCTTCCGTCGACTGCGAACCACCGTACCGCCGTCCCCGTGTGATGCCGCCGGTTGACCCGGGTCACGCCCGACCACGGTCTCGAACCTCTCGAAGTTGCTTCGGCACGGAACGAGTGTCAGGACGCGCCCAGTCGCGGGGCGAAGCTCGCGAAGGCTGATCCCGGAGGGGGAGATCCGTATGCGGAGGAAGGTCGGTGTCGTTGTCGGTGCGGTCCGGGCTCGCGTTCCTGCTCAGCTCGTACTGGCTGCTCCAGAGCTTCGTCATCGGTGACTACACGCTGACGCAGGGACAGTCGACGAATGTGAGCTTCACGCTTCGACCGATGGAGGGGAGCCTGGCGGTGAGTGGCCGTCAGTTCGTGATCGTCGGCACGAGCGTGATCGGACTCAGCGGCGCCGATAGCGATATCGCGGTCCCGAAGGCGACCTGGGGAGCCAACGGCACCTTCGGCGGTCCGCTCCAGATGGCAACCATCAACGGCATCGTGTCCTCGATCGTCCCCGGCGACTGCGCCCAGGCCGGGCTCGACTTCACCGACATCGTCGGTGTCGATTGGAAGGCATTCGTCACACCGTCGAACAAGAGCGATAGCGGCAAGATCAACAGATCCAACCGCATCGACGTCAAGATCAAGGCCACCTCCGCCACCGACGTCGGTACGAACTACACGATCATGGGCGTCTCCGGGGTCTGGGTCGACGATGGGGACGGTATCCCAGAGACGTCGGCCGCCACCGACGACGTCTACGTTTGCTGGGGCATCGGGTCAGGCGGGGTGCACATCGTCTAGTCGAGGACACCGCCACCGCGGCGACCGGGCGACGACGTCGACGCTACCTGGGCTCACAGAGCGCGAGAGGGCGGCGGGCCGCTTGGTGGCATCACCCCGAATCGACGGAGGGCGACGTTCGGGATCCTCTCGACGAAGCGGATGAGGATCTCGGCGAGCTGCGGGAGCTGCTCCGGTATTACGCGCCACGTCGCGCACGCCACGAGTCCGTTGTTCACCTCGAACCGCACATCGTCCATGTCGTCCAGGAGCCACGCCATCATCCGCTGATCGATGATGAGGTGCGCGTCTTCGCGGGGACTGGTCCACACCTGGAACCTGCGACCGAACTCGATGGACTCGAACCCCATCGATCGCAGGCCTGGGGTCTGCGATAGGAGTGTCCAGTCCGCCGGTTCGAGGACCAGGTGCGGAAGGTCGCCGGTAGCCGGAACACGGCACACGACAGGCTCTTCGCACCGGCCTGCGGAGGGTGTCCCCACGCTGCTTGACGCGGGTCGGCAAGATCGAACACCGTTACATCGTGCGGCCCGACGGCTCCCCGCATCACGTTCTCGACGCGCCGCCTCACCGAGGCGGACAGCACGAGCAGGGGCAGATCCGAGATCGCGACGGAACCGTCAGGCTCGAACGACCAGCCCCGGTCTAGCGCGACCTGCTCGACGGACCGTCGACGATGCTGGCGGAACCAGGTCACGGCGAAGAACGCAGCGGCCACCCCGGTCGCGAACACGACGTACTCGATCAGCCTGCGCTCCTGTCGGGCGAAGCATCCGAAAGCGCTCGCTGTTCCATCGGCAACGGTCTGGCGGTCCTGCAGGGAGTCGAGACCGGTCTTGACCTGGTGGAACGGCCTCTCACCAGCAGAGCGGGCGACGGGAATCGAACCCGCACCACCAGCTTGGAAGGCTGGAGCTCTACCATTGAGCTACGCCCGCGGGTGAGGGAAGCCTAGCAAGCTTCAGAACACGGCCCGGGCGATCCCGGTCGCCGCCGCCGCGAGGACCACCACCACGATCAGCGGCGCCTTGCGCCAGATGGCGATGCCGGCGACGGCGACGCCGAGGATGCGTTCGTCCACCGCGAGCGCCCGGCCGTCGCCGAACGTCTGCACCGCGATCAACGCGCCGAACAGCGCCGGCGCCAACAGCTCGATCACGCCGGCGAGCCGCGGGGGCAGCGGGCGGCCGCCGAGCAGGACCGGGCCGGCCGCCTTGATGACCACCGTGCCCACGCCGACGATCGCCACGACCAGCCAGACGTCGGTCATCGCCTCAGCCCCAGGAGACAGGCGGCGCTCGCCGCGATGATCGGCACGCCGGCGGGCGTGAAGGGCGTGAGCGCCAGCGCGATCCCGGCCCCCAGCAGCGCGGCCACGACGTGGAGCCGGTCCCTGGCGAGCGGGACGAGCAGGCCGAGGAACAGGGCCGCGAACGCCGCATCCAACCCGAGCGTGGCCGGGTCGCCGAGCGCCTGGCCGAGGACCGCGCCGACCGCGGTCCCCGCCACCCACGCGACGTAGAGCACGAGGCCCGCGCCGAACAGCACGCGCCGGTTGAACCTGCCCTCCCCCTCGGCCGCGATCGCCCACGACTCGTCCACGACGAGCTGGGCGTGCAGGAAGCGGGACCAGGCGCTGCCCGTCAGCCACGGCGCGACCGAGATCCCGATCGGCCCGTACCGCAGGTTCAGCAGGAGCGCCGCCGCGACCGCGGCCGCCACGGTCCCGCCGTCGCCCAGCACCGACACCGCCGCGAACTGCGCCGAGCCCGCGAACGTCGTGGCCGACATGACGATCGGCGCGAGCCATCCGAACCCGGCCGCGCGCGCCAGCACGCCGAAGGAGATCGCGAACCCGAGCACGGCGACCACCAGCGGGGCCATCGCCCTGACCCCGTCGCGGAACGTGCGCTCGGCCATGACCCACGGTAGCAACGAGTGGATACAGTGCCGCCGTGGAGATCCCGTTCCGGCTGGTCGACGTGTTCACGCCGACGCCGCTGTCCGGCAACCAGCTCTGCGTGGTGCCCGACCCGGTCGAGATCGACGACGCGACGATGCAGTCGCTCGCCCAGGAGATCGGGTTCTCCGAGACGACGTTCGTGTCCGAGGCGGGCGGAGCCCGCTACGCGATGCGGATCTTCACGCCGGACGCGGAGCTCCCGTTCGCCGGCCATCCGACGCTCGGGACGGCGTTCGTGCTCGTGAGCGAGGGGCGCGTCATGTCGCCGGCCACGCAGGTGATCGCGGCCGGCGAGATCCCCGTCGAGGTGGACGTCGGGTCCAACGTTGCCTGGATGACGCAGCTGCCGGTGGAGTTCGGGGGCGAGTTCGACGACCGGGCGCTGATCGCCCGCGCGATCGGGCTCGAGGTCGAGGATCTCGATCCGAACCTGCCCGTGCAGACCGTGTCGACGGGACTCCTGTGGACGATCGTGCCGGTGCGCGATGCCGAACGGGTCGGACGGGCGCAACGCGACGGCCGCGCGCTCACGGAGGCGGCCGCACGATCGGGCGACGAGGGCCTCTACCTGTATGCGGTCACCGACGAGGGCATCACGGCCCGGATGTTCGACGCGACGTTCGGCATCGGGGAGGACCCCGCGACCGGCTCGGCGGCCGGGCCGCTCGGCGCCTACCTGGCCGAACACGGACTGGCCGACATGCCGGGCTCGATCCTGATCCGGCAGGGCGAGCGCGTCGGCCGGCCGAGCGAGCTGCACGTCGAGGTCGCCGACGAGGGCGGGCGCTGGCGCGTGCGCGTGGGCGGCGGCGTGCACGTGGTGGGGCAGGGGGCGTTCCGGCTCTAGGCGGGCCCCTGCCTCGACGGAACGAGAGGCGCCCTCGTAGGCTCTGGGCGTGCGCGTCCGCGTCGTGATCCTGCTCGTGCTGATCACCGGCAGCCTCGCCTGGGTCGGATCGCAGGCCCTGTCGGGGAACCTCGTCTACTACGTGACCCCCAGCGAGCTGCTCCAGCAGCATCCCGCTCCGAACGAGCGCCTCCGTCTCGGCGGGCAGGTCGTCCCGGGATCGGTGCACGACGTCGCGAACGGCGTCGACTTCGTGGTCACCGATGGCACCACCCGCATGAGCGTGGTCCACTCGGGCTCGACGCCTGCGTTGTTCAAGACTGGCAGCGGCGTCGTCCTCGAGGGCACCTACGGGACGGACGGCTCGTTCCATTCGGACACGATGCTGGTCAAGCACGGCGAGGAGTACCGGCCGCCGGCCCCGGGCCACACGCCCGAGCCGGGTGAGGTGAGCTGATGTCCGGGCCCGCCGATCCGGGGGCGCGCTGATGCCGGCGGTCGTCGGGACGATCTCGCTCGCCCTGGCGCTCTCGCTCGCCCTGTACGGGGGGACGGCGGCGATCGTCGGCGTTCGGACCGGGAGGCCGCGCGTGATCGAGAGCGCGCGCACGGCCGCCTACTCGTTGTTCGCGCTCGTGGTCGTCGCGAACCTCGCGATGCTCGCCGCGCTGCTGGCGAACGACTTCTCCCTGAAGTACGTCGCGCTGAACTCCAGCCGGGCGACCCCCACCTTCTTCAAGGTGCTCGCGCTGTGGTCGGCCGACGAGGGCTCGCTCCTGCTGTGGAACCTCGTCCTCGGCGGCTACCTCGCGGCGGTCGCGCTCCGGTTCCGCCGGAGCCGTCCCGAGACCTTCCCGTGGGCGCTCGCGGTGATGTTCGGCGTCTCGGCGTTCTACCTGCTGCTCGTGCTCGGGCCGACGACGCCGTTCGCGACGCTTCCGACGGCGCCCGTGGACGGGCGGGGCCCGCTGCCACTGCTGCAGAACCACCCGCTCATGGCCGTGCATCCACCGTTCCTGTACCTGGGGTTCATCGGCTTCACCGTGCCGTTCGCGTTCGCGATCGCCGCGCTGATCACCGGCCGCGTGAGCGACGCGTGGATGCGGATCACGCGACGCTGGACGATCGCCGCCTGGATCTTCCTGACGATCGGGCTGACGCTCGGCGCGCTGTGGTCGTACAGCGTGCTCGGGTGGGGCGGCTACTGGGCGTGGGACCCGGTCGAGAACGTCGCGCTGCTGCCGTGGCTCACGGGCACGGCGTTCCTGCACTCGGTCATGGTCCAGGAACGCCGCGGGATGCTGAAGATCTGGAACCTGTCGCTGATCGTGGGGACCTTCGCGCTCACGGTGCTCGGGACGTTCCTCACGCGCGGGAGCATCCTGGCCTCGGTCCACACGTTCGCCGAGTCGATCGTCGGCCCGCTGTACCTCGCGTTCCTGACCGTCGTGCTGCTGGGCGGGTTCGGGCTGATCGCCTGGAGGCGCGAGGCGCTGCGCGGCGAGGCGACGTTCGACACGCCGCTGTCGCGCGAGAGCGTGTTCCTGGGCAACAACGTGCTCCTGCTGGTCCTCACGTTCACCGTGCTGGTCGGGACGATCTATCCGTTGCTGGCCGAGGCCGTGACCAACGACAAGGTCTCGGTCGGGACGCCGTTCTTCAACCGGAACACGGCGCCGGTCGCGCTCCTGCTCCTGTTCCTGATGGGGATCGGGCCGTTGCTGCCGTGGCGGGCGGCGTCGCCGTCTGCGGTGCTCCGGCGCCTGCAGGTGCCGCTGTGGGCGGCGGCGGCCGTGGCTGCCGGCCTCGCGATCGCGGGCGCGGGGGCGGCGGGCGTCGTGGTGTTCGGGCTGGCCGCGTTCGTCGCGACGGCCACGATCACCGAGATGGTGCGCGGCGTCCAGGCGCAGCGGCGGGCGCACGGGCTCTCGGTGACGTCGGCGACGAGGGCGGCCGTGTCGAGGAACCATCGCCTGTACGGGGGGCTGGTCGTGCACCTGGGCCTGATCGTCGCGGTGATCGGCGTGTCGTGGGCGGCGCTGTCGGATCGTTCGGCCGAGGCCACGATGGCCAGGGGCGAGATCGTGCACGCGCAGGGCTACGACCTGCGGTTCGACGGGCTGTCGGCGCGCGACGAGCCGCAGCGGCGCGTGCTGGTTGCCGACCTCACGGTCCTGGATCCCGGGAGCGGCGACGAGGTCATGCGACTCCGGCCCTCGCTGAACCTGTATCCGGCATCATCCGAGCCGATCGGCACGCCCTCGATCCGGATGGGGACGCCGTTCAACGGCATGGTCGACCTGTACGCGTCGCTCGTCACGGTCGAGAACCGGTCGCGCGCCACGTTCCGCTTCTTCGTGAACCCGGGCATCGGGCTGCTGTGGTTCGGGGGGCTCGTGATGGCGCTCGGCGGGCTGGTGGCCGCGTGGCCGGCGAGGCCTCGGGCCGCCGGCGTGTCCGGTCCCGAGCCGGCGACCGAACGCCGCGAGGAGGTGCGCGTGTGAGCACGGACGCGCCCTCGAAGGAAGACGTCCGCGAGACCGACGGAGCGCCGGAGCCGCCGCGGCGGGGGAACCGGGGCCGAACGATCGCGATCGTCCTCGCGCCGGTCGTGCTGTTCGCGCTGCTGCTCGCCTCCGGTCTCGGGAACGACCCGCACGCGCTGCCGAGCGAGCTGATCGGCAAGCCGGCCCCGGAGTTCTCGCTCCCGAGGCTCGACGCCGGCGGCACGATCGACTCGGCCGACCTGTCGGGGCAGGTCGTCGTCGTGAACTTCTGGGCGTCCTGGTGCGTCCCGTGCCGCGACGAGCACCCGGCGCTCGACGAGGCGTGGCGGCGGTATCGCGAGCGCGGCGTCGTCGTGCTCGGCGTCTCGTTCGAGGACACGCCCGAGGGCGCGATGGACTTCCGCAACGAGCTGGGCGGCGACTGGCCGCTCGCCGACGACCCGGGTTCGGAGACGGCGATCGCGTACGGCGTGTTCGGCGTGCCCGAGACGTTCGTGATCGCCCCGGACGGCACGGTCTCGGCCAAGACCACCGGCGCGGTCACCTACGACTGGCTCACCGACGAGATCGAACGCGCGCTCCGGAAGGGGGACGTCGAGTGAGCGCCCGCACGCGCTCGATCGCGCTGATCGTGGGGGCGGTGGTCGTGGTCGGACTCGCGGCGCTGTTCGCGTCCGCTGGCTCGGGCCGTGCGTCCCTCGCCGACCGGTCCCACGAGATCGCGGCCGGCCTCCGGTGCCCGGTGTGCCAGAACCTCTCGGTCGCCGACTCGCCCTCGGGCCTTGCCGGCGAGATGCGGTCCGAGATCGCGACCCGGCTCCGGGCCGGCGAGAGCCCGGAGGAGATCCGCGCGTTCTTCGTCGACCGCTACGGCGAGTGGATCCTGCTCGAGCCGCCCAAGCGCGGCCTCAACCTCGTGCCCTGGGCGGTCCCGATCGTGGCGCTGATCGCCGGCGTCGCGGTCTGGGTGATGGTGGTTCGGCGTCGCGGCACCGGCGGCGAGCCGGAGGCGCCCGGTTCGAGCGAACGCCCGACGGCCGCCGAACGCGAACGCATCGACCGCGACCTCGCCGATCTCCAGGAGCCGGGATGAACCCGATCGCGATCTCGTTCGCCGTCGCCGGTCTCGCGCTGATCGCCGGCGCGGGCGTAGTTTCCGGCTTCCTGCGCGAGGCGCCGATCCCGGTCGAGCCGCTCGCGGATCCGCTCGAGGATCGCCGGGCCGCGCTGCTGCGATCGCTCGCCGACCTCGAGGAGGCACACGCCGAAGGGGCGCTCGACGAGCCCGAGTACCTCCGCCTCCGCGAGCGCACCGAGGAGCGGATGGCGCGCGTGCTGCGCGCGATCGACCGCCGGGACGCGGCCGCGACGGACGTCGCAACCGCCGTCGCCGTGGCCGATGCCGAACCCGACGGGCACGCCGTCGCGACGACCGCCGCCGAACCGCGGAGGGTCCCGCCCTGGGCCGTCGCCGTCCTGCTCGGCGGGACGGTGCTCGCGGTCATCGTCGCCTCGCTCGCCCGCGACGCCGAACCCCAGACGCAGGCCGCCGCCACGCCGAACGCCACCGCCGACGACCCGCTCGCCTTCTTCGAGCAGCGCGTGAAGGATCATCCCGACGACCTGGCGGCGCGCCTGGATCTCGCGCACCGGTACCTCGACGCGGGGCAGACCGAGAAGGCGCTGTCCGAGTACGCGGTCGCGCTCGACATGGACCCCGACGACGCCGAGGCCCTCGCCCACGTCGGGCAGATCTTCTACCAGGCGGAGCGCTTCGACGATGCGTTGAAGTACGTCGACCACGCGCTCCGGACCGACCCCCGCTACCCCGAGGGCCTGTTCACCCGCGGCGTGATCCTGCTCCACGGGCTGCACCGGCCTCAGGACGCGATCGCCGCGTTCGAGCAGTACCTGGACGCGGCGCCGTTCGGCGTCGAACGCCAGACCGCCCGGGACCTGATCGACGAGGCCCGGGCGGCCCTCGAGCAGACCTGACGCGCCGGCCTCGGCCGAGCGGGCGACTTGCCCGAATGAGAGGCGCGGGCCACACTTCACCTCGTTCGGCGGCCGAGGGGAGAGTCGGGGGTGACCGAATACGTCGTCATCGGTGACGGGGCCGCAGGGACGACCGCCGCACAGTACGCGCGCAAGCGCGACCCCGACGGCAAGATCACGATCTACTCCGACGACCCGAACGCCGCCTACTACCGAGCCGCCCTCACCAACTACCTGATCGGCGAGCTGCGCGAGGACCAGCTGTTCGCCGTCCCGCCCGACTTCTACGCCCGCAACCGCGTCGAACGCGTCCACGCGCGCGTCGGCTCGATCGACACGGGCGCCCACACGATCTCGCTGACGAGCGGCGGCGCCCCGGTCTCCTACGACCGGCTCTGCATCGCGGCCGGCTCGGCGCCGAACCCCCCTCCGTTCCCCGGCGCCGATCTCGCCGGCGTCATGACGATGCGCACGATGCAGGACGCGCGCGCGTTCATGGAGGACCTTCGTTCGGGGCGGGTCAAGCGCGCGGTCGTGATCGGCGGCGGCCCGCTTGCCCTCGAGTGGGCGCAGGGCCTGCGGGCGCGGGGCGCCGAGGTCGTCTACATCCTGCGCGGCCGCGAGTTCATGGGCGGCATCCTCGACAAGACGGGTTCGGACCTGGTGGCGTCGCGGCTGCGGGCGTTCGGCTGCGATCTGCGGATGGACGAGGAGGTCGCCGAGGTGATCGGCGACAAGCACGGCCGCGTTCGGGGCGTCGCGCTGAAGAACGGTGGCGACCGCATCCAGGCGCAGCTCGTCTGCGCGGCGATCGGCATCCGGATGAACACCGCCTTCCTCGCCGGCTCCGGCATCGAGGTGAACAAGGGGATCCCGGTCGACCAGTCGATGCGCACCAACGTGCCCGACGTGTTCGCGGCCGGCGACGTGGCCGAGGTCGACGACCCGCTGATCGGCGCCAAGCGCGCGCTCGGGCTGTGGGAGCCGGCCCGGCTGCAGGGGCGTGTCGCGGGCTCGAACATGGGCGGCGGCCAGGCCGCGTACCGGGTGGGCGTGATGTACAACGCGACGCGCCTGTACGACCTCGACTTCGCCGGCATCGGCCGCACGCTCGAGACCGAGGGCGACCGCGTCGTGGCCGACCTGCCGAAGGGAAGGGGCACGATCGCGTACCGGAAGCTCGTGATCGACGACGGGAGGCTGGTCGGGGCGATCCTGCTGGGTCATCGTTCGGAGCGGGTCCGGCGGCACGGGCTGCGGCTGCGCAAGCTGATCGCCGACGGCACGGACGTCACCGAGGTCGAGAACCAGCTCCTGGATCCGGCGTTCGACCTGCCCGCGTGGATGGCGGCGCAGTCCGGCCAGGACCGGAAGGCCTCGACCGCGATCGCGCTCGGCGGCGCCGTGCCCACCTACTCGAGGCTGTTCAAGATCCCGGAGCTCGCGTCGCCGCTGTCGAGGCCGATCGCGATCCCGAGGGGCGTGCCGATGGCCGCTCCGTCGCTGCTGCCGGCGCCGCCCGCGAACGTCATGGTCGCCCTGGCCATGCCGCAACCGCCGCGTTCCGGCGGGACGCTCCGGATCGAGGGTGGGGCGAGCGTGAAGCTCGGCGACCTCACGACGATCGGTCGCCGTCCCGAGAGCGACCTGGTCGTCTCGGACCCCCTGGTGTCCGGCGACCACGCGGAGGTACGCCTGATCGGCGACGGGTACGTGCTCGCCGACGCCGGGAGCCGCAACGGCACCTTCCTGAACGACGTGCAGGTCATGGAGCCGACGCCGCTCGCCGACGGCGACCGCGTGCGGGTCGGCGACACGCGGATCGTGTTCCTCGCCGGTCCGCCTCCGACCGCCGAGCCGTCGGCCGAGTCTTCGGCGGCGACCGAACTCCCGGAGGCGCCGGTCGGTCCCGCGGTTTCCGGGCTGTTCGTCACCCCCGATGCGCTCGAGGTGCCGCCGCCACCCGAACCCACGGTGTCGGCCGTCCTCGAGGGCGGCGGCAAGCGGTTCGAGCTCCTGGGGTCGGTGGTCTCGATCGGCCGGGATCCGTCGGCCGACATCTCGCTGAAGGACCCGGCCGTCTCCGGCACCCACGCCCAGATCGCCGAGCACGACGGGCGGCTCTACCTCCGCGATCTCGGCAGCCGGAACGGCACCTACGCGAACCGGCGGCTCGTGTCAGAACCCCACCTGCTCGCCGACGGCGACGTCATCCACGTGGGCGACACGGACCTGAGGTTCCACCTGGCCGAGGCCTCGACGGCCCCGGCCGCGGAGGCGCCCCAACCCGCCGCTCCAGCCCCGGCGCCCGTGCCGGCCGGGCCCCCGTCCCCTTCCACACCGTCGACCGAACCCCTAGCGCCCGTGCCGGCGCCGTCGACCGAGCCCGTCGCGCCCGTTCCGGCGCCGCCGCAGCAGCCGGCCACCGCGGCGATCCCGCCCGCGCCGGAGACGCCGATGGCGGCCCCGCGCGGCGAGGTGCGGCTCGTCGTCGAGTCCGGCCCGCTCGTCGGCCTGGCCTTCCGGCTGTCGCCGCCGTCGGTGCTCGTGGGGCGGAACCCGGAGGCGGACGTCTCGCTCTCCGAGCCGACCGTGAGCTGGCGGCACGCGCGCCTCACCGCGCACGGCGCGGCCTGGACGATCGCCGACCTCGGCAGCACCAACGGCACGCGCGTGAACGGCGAGCGCATCGAACCCGAACGCCAGATCCCGATCGACCCGGGCGCCGAGGTCCGGTTCGGCGAGATCACGCTGCGCTTCGAGGGCACGGGCTGATGGCGCAGGTCGACTTCTTCGACGCGCTCCGCAGCGAGGTCGAGCGGGAGATCATGGCCTGCATCGGCTGCAACGACTGCCTGCTGGCGTGCCCGCTGCCCGAGGCCAAGCAGGTGACGATCGCGCAGCTGAACCACGCGGTGCTCGACGAGCAGATCGTCTCGGCCGACGTGATCGGGTTCGTGCAGGCCTGCACGCAGTGCCAGCAGTGCGTCCCGGTATGCCCGGCCGACCTGCACCGGGCCGACATCGTCCTGTACAACAAGCTGAAGGTCGAGGACGTCGCGCCGGACCGCGAGATGCCGCTGCAGGTCGGCCCGAACATCGCCGGCTCGGGCTGGACGCTCGACGCGCTCGCGGCCAACGTGGCCGCGTTCCCGCTGTTCGACGGCGTGGATCCGCCCGTGCTGCGGCGGATGCTGCAGTCCGCGACGCTCCGCCACCTCGAACCCGGCGAGGTGCTGGTCCGCGAGGGCGAGTTCCACGAGCGGCTGTTCGTGGTCCTGGACGGGAGCGTCGAGCAGACCGCCTCGTCCACGACGAGCGACCGGACGCGGATCCTGCTGCTCGGCCCGGGCTCGTTCCACGGCGAGCTCGCCGTGATGGGCAACCAGGAGGAGACCTACACGATCACGTGCGTCCTGCCGGCCACGGTCCTGGAGTTCCCGAAGACCACCGTCTACCGGCTGATGCGAGAGTCTCCGCCGTTCGAGAAGACGATGGACGACCTGTACCAGCGGCGCGCGATCTGGACCTACGCGCGGACCTCGCCGCTGCTCGCCGCGCTGCCCGAGGACGCGGTCGAGGACCTGCTGTCGCAGGCCCGGTTCCGCGTGCTGAAGCCCGGCGCCAAGGTGTTCGGCGAGGGCGACCGGCCGGGCGACCTGTACCTCGTCCGCACCGGGTTCCTGCGCGTCGCCCGGCGGTTCGGCGCCGACGAACGCGTCCTGCAGTACTTCCGCGAGGGGGACGTGTTCGGGGCGGTCGCGCTGCTGTTCGACCAGCTGCAGTCGGCCACCGTGAGCGCCAACACGCGCGCCGAGATCGTGCAGATCCCGGGTTCGGCCGTCGCGGCACTGCTCCAACGCTCGCCGGACCTGCGCAAGACGCTGATCGCCGAGGCCACGAAGGCCGAGGACACGATCCTGCAGCTGGGTTCGGCGCCGCGGCCCGATCCGAAGGACCGCGCGACCTCGATGATGATGTCGCTCGAGGGCCTGGTGGACCGCGGCGTGATGCAGGGCCACGAGGTCCTGATGATCGACACCTCGATCTGCACCGACTGCAACAACTGCGTCGACGCGTGCGGCCGCCGCCACGGGTACTCGCGGATCGAGCGCGCCGGGCTTCAGCTCGGCAACATGCTGTTCCCGTCGGCATGCCGGCACTGCGAGGACCCGGTCTGCCTGCTCTGCTCGGTCAACGGGATCGTCCGCGAGCCCGACGGCGAGATCCGGATCGTCCCGGACAACTGCATCGGCTGCGGCGCCTGCGCCGAACGCTGCCCCTACGACAACATCCAGATGCACGAGCTGACCGAGGGGCACGACGGCTTCATCTCGAAGCTCCTGCACCGCACCGAACAGCCCTCGGCCGAGGAGCAGCTCAAGCAGAAGATCGCCGTCAAGTGCGACCTGTGCGCCGGATACGACTACTACGCGTGCGTGCACGCCTGTCCGGTCGGCGCCGCGATGCGGGTCGACCCGGTCGAGGTGTTCGGACGCACCGACATGCTGATCGGCCTCGAGATGAAGAAGGCCGATGCCTGACACCTCGCCGGAGGTGCGGGCGAAGGGGCCCCGCACGACCAAGGGTCCGAAACCGGCCCGTCAGAAGAAGCTGTTCGAGCGCCCCTGGCCCTGGATCGTCATCGCCGGACTCGTCGTCGGCGCGGTGTTCGCGCTCGGGACCTCGCTCCTGCGCGGGGCGCACGACGCGGGTGGCAACTCGGGAGACGCGTTCGTGGCGATCGCGACCGTGGGGGTGATCGCCGTGGTGCTGATGGCGCTGGTCGCCTTCTACTCGGCGCGCAAGCGGCGCCGGTCCCTGCAGGAGCACATGCCCGGCACGATGATGGCCTGGCTCAAGGGCCACGTCTGGATCGGGCTGGCGGCGCTGATCGCCGTGCTCGTGCACGCCTGGCTCTACCCGATCACGTCGAACATCACCACCGGCAAGATCACGCTCGCGATCCTGATCGTCCTGGTGCTGTCCGGCATCGCGTGGCGGATCGTGTACGAGACCGTGCCGCGCCGGGTCCCGGGCGCGGTGGGCAACCTCTCGGTCAAGGACACGCGGTCGCGGCTCGAACAGGTCGAGGTCGAGATCGAGAAGGCGACGGCCGGGGCCCCCGACGAGCTGCGCGACCTCGCCGATCTCCGGCTCGCCGGCTCGACGCCGCTCTCCGAGCTCGATCGGCGGGCGGCCTCCCTATCGCTGGAGGAGCAGGCGACGTGGGAGGAGATCAAGCGGCTCGCCGACCGGCGCGATCGGTACCGGGGCCGCGAGCCCAGGCAGGAGCGGTACCAGCGACTGCTGCAGCGGTGGAAGGTGATCCACCTGCCGCTCGCGGTGATCCTGGGCGCGGCGATCGCGATCCACGTCGCGGACGTGCTCGGCCTGACCGACAAGGTCTCGGCGAGCGAGGCGGACGCGTTCCCGGACTCGGCGCAGTGCGCCGGCTGTCACAGCGACATCGTCGATCAATGGGAGACGGCGATGCACGCGATCGCGCAGAAGAACCCGACGGTGATCGCCCAGACCGAGCTCGCGCTCCGGGAGACCGATCAGGCCTTCGTACGGGTGTGCACGAACTGCCACGCGCCGATCGGGACTCGGCTCGCGCCGGCCAACACGTTCCCCCTGCCGGGCGAGGAGGGCGGCGCCGCGATCCTCGGGGACGGGGTGACGTGCTGGACGTGCCACGCGATCCAGGATGCGCCGGCCGAGATCCGGGGGGCTGCCGACAACTTCCCCGTGCACCGCGCCGGCTCGAGGTCGTTCGGGTTGGTGTTCGCCCCACCGGTCGTCGGGGACCCGCCGCTGCCCGTGCCCGATCACCAGGTCGCGGGGAACTTCATGGGCGACACGAGCCGCCGGGACCTCGGCACCTATCAGCTCTGCGGCGCCTGCCACAACGTGAAGGTCGACCTCGATGGCAACGGCTTCTCGGTCCTGGGTGACGACCAGACGGTCGGGAAGATCGAGGACACGGACGGGAACGGGATCCTCGACGAGAACGACCTGCAGTTCGACGACGCGAACAACAACAACGAGGTGGACGAGGAGGACCTCAACGACGTCGACGGCACGACGACGCTGAACGACCTCGTGCTGCAGACCACGTTCGACGAGTGGCAGGACTTCGTCCAGAACGATCCCTCGTCGAGCCCCGCTACCTGCGGGACGTGCCACATGGTCGGCCGCGGCCGGGGGCCGGTGGTCAACGACGCGCCGGCCAACCTCACGCTCCCGGACCGGCCGCTGCACTCGCACGATTTCGTCGGCGTCGACTACGACCTGGAGCCCGGGCACTACGAGGGCCTGGGTGTCGGGGACGATGCCCGCACCGAGGTGCTGAACGCGCGGGACGCGCTCATCTCCCAGGCGGTCTCGCTCGACACCGAGGTCCGGAAGGTGAACGCGCGGACGCTGACGGCGGCCGTCACCGTTCGGACCAACGTCATCGGCCACGACTTCCCGACCGGGTTCGCGTTCGCGCGGCAGTGGTGGCTCGAGGTCACCGCCGAGACGCAGGACGGTCGGCGGGTCTGCCTCGCCCCCGTGGACCCGGTGACGGGCAGGGCGGATCCGAACGGGATCCCCACCCAGAACTGCTGGTCCGGCTCGCCCTCGGGCGGCGGCGACTGGAACGACCCCGGCAAACCGGCAGAGGACCTGCTCACCTGCGATCCGGAGGCGGTGGCGGACGCGTTCGGCGCCCGGCTCGAGGCCGCGGGCAAGCCCGTCCGCAACGCGAACGTGCAGCTGACGGTTCGCAACCCCCTCACCGACTGCGATCCGTGGCTGACGAACTTCCAGAAGATCCTGACCGACGGGGATCCCCCGGGTGGGCCGGACGAGTTCGTCGAGGTCCCCTACCAGTCGCGGCTGCCCGACATCGTCAAGCTGCAGACGCGCGTCGCGACGCAGCAGCTGACGGCGCCGCTCAAGTCGTTCGACAATCCGGCGACGGAGGAGGACGACCGCGAGGCCACGTTCCTCTACGTGTTCGACACCGACGAGCCGGGCATCCAGAACCAGGAGGTAACGGTCACGGCCACGCTGCACCTGCGGCACCTGCCGCCGTACTTCATCGAGGCGCTGGGGGACGACCCCGGGTATCCGGGCGACCTGACCGCGGACGCGCTCCTGGGCCAGATGGTCGTGAGTTCGGCCGCGACCGCCCGCGACATGTCCGAACGCGTGCTGGCGCGCTGAGGATCAGCCGTCGCGGCGTCGCCGCGCGATCGCGTCCGCGCGGCGCTTCGCGTTGCGAGCCCGCGACAGCAGCGAGAGCGTGTACCCGCCGAGCGCGAGCGCGGCGATCAGGTACGCGGCGATCACGTAGCCGGCGTTCGGCGCCATCAGGGTTCGGCCCCGACGATCGGGGAGAGGGCCTCGCGCGCCTCGCGCTCCTCGAGCCGGCCGACGCGAAGACGCAGCGTCATCAGGTACGCGTACGTGATCGTGAACGCGACCACGCCGCCGAGCAACGCAAGCAGCATCACGCCCTCGATCTCGGGCGACCCGAGCCGAAACACGGTCGGCCCCTGGTGCAGCGAGCGCCACCATACGACGGACAGGTGGACGATCGGCACGTCGATGAAGCCCACGATGCCCACGACCGCGGCCCACGTGGCGCGTCGGGACGGGTTGTCCGTGATCCGCCGGACGGCGAGGTAGCCGACGTAGATCAGCAGCAGGACGGCCGTGGTCGTGAGCCTCGGGTCCCACGTCCACCACGTCCCCCAAACGGGCTTGCCCCACAGCATCCCGAGCGCGATCGCGAGCGCGGTGAACAGCACGCCGATCTCGGCCGAGGCCGCGGCGACCCGGTCCCACCGGGTCTTCTTCGTCCTCAGGTACGCGATGCTCGCGACGAACACGACGAAGAACGACAGGTACGCGAGCCAGGCCGCCGGCACGTGCACGTACATGATGCGCTGCACCTCACCCTGGACCGCGTCCGGCGGCGCGATCACGAGCGACAGGACGGCCGAGGCCGCGAGCGCGACCAGCGCGGCGATCCCGAGCGTCCGCTCGCCGCTCCGAGACGTCGCCTTGCCGAGCGCGCGCTCCGCGGTGGCCGCCATCAGTCCTCCAGGAGGTACCCGAACACGAGCACCCCCACGGACAGGAACACGACGTCGAACGCGGCCAGGAGGCCGAGCCACGACCACACCTCGCTCGCCGGCCCGTTGGCGGCCAGGTCGGTGGCCCGAACGCCGGCGATCAGCACCGGCGCGACCAGCGGCAGCACCAGCATCGGGAAGATCGCCTCGCGCGTGCGCGCGGACTCGGCCACGACGCCGAACAGGCTGCCCACCGCGGCCAGACCCACGACGCCGAGCACGAACGCCGACACCATCAGGAGCGGGCTCTCGACGGACAGGTCGAACAGCAGGACGACCAGCACCAGGACCGCGAGGACCAGGGCCAGCAGCTCGAGCGTCACCGCCGCCGCCTTGCCCAGGAACACGGCCGCCTTGTCGATCGGGGCCAGCAGCAGGCCCTCGAGCGCGCCGTCCTCGGACTCGACCTGGTACGCGCGCCGCGACGCGATCACGGCCGAGAACAGCACCGCCATCCACAGCAGGCCGGGCGCCACGCGATCGAGCACGTCGCGCCCCGGACCGAACGCGAACCCGAATGAGATCAGCACGGTCGCGGCGAACGGGAGCAGCGTCCCGAGCGCGTGCCGACCCCGAACCTCGATCACGAGGTCCCTGCGCGCGATCACGGAGGCCTGCCCGACGAGCGTCACGCGTTGGCCTCCACCGCGCCGTCGCGCATCGTGACGACGCGAGCGCCGAGCTCCGGCGCGATCGCGTGATGCGTCGCGATCACCAGCGTGCGTCCCTCGGCGCCGGCGTCCAGGATCATGCGTTCGACGACGTGGCGTGCCGCGTCGTCCAGGCCGGTGGTCGGCTCGTCGAGCAGCAGGATCTCGGGATCGCGAACGATCGCGCGCGCGACCGCCACCTTCTGGCGCATGCCGGCCGAGAACGTCCGGACCCGTTCGTCGGCGGCGTCGGCGAGCGCGACCCGCTCGAGCGCCTCCGCGACGCGTGCGTTCGGGATGCCCAGGAGCCGGGCGAACAGGTCGAGGTTCTCGCGCGCGGTGAGCTCCTCGTACAGGCGCGTTCGGTGCGTGAGGAGCTCGCACCGGCGGCGGATCTCCTCGCGCTGGGTGGCCAGGTCGAACCCGAGCACGGATCCGCCACCGTAGGTCGGGGACAGCGCGGTCGCGACGATCCGCAGGAGCGTGCTCTTGCCGGCGCCGTTGGGACCGCGCAGGACGACCGCCTCGCCGCGTTCGATCGACAGGTCGACGCGAACCAGGGCGGGCGACGGGCCGAACAGCCGGGTCACGCCGCGCAGCTCGACGGCGGCGTCCCGCACGTGGGTGGGCGTCCGAGGAAGGGTGCGCATCGGCCTCTTTGTATCACCGCGGCCCTCGGGCGGCCGGGCCGCGTCGCGTGCGTCTCGATGGTTGCGGATCGGTAGGGCTGGGCCTAGCGTAGCGCGGTCATGAGGCGCGTCTTCGCGCTGCTCGGCCTGTCCGCGGCCATGGTCGTCGCATCGCTCTCCCTGTTCCCGGCGCACGCGGTCGCCACCGTCGAGGGGCCCTGCACGGCAACCATCGGCAACGTCGACATCACCAGGGGCCGCGACGACCCGAACCGCGCCGTGCCGCTCCAGGCCGGGACCGAGGTGCCGATCTCGGGGACCGCCGGGTCGCGGGTGACCGACCTCGCGTACACGGTGCACATCGCGGGCGGCGGCGTCCACGTGGGTTCGGTCGTCATCGGTGGCACGGGCCGCGAATGGGCCGGCACCGTGGACCTCTCGACGATCTCGAACGCGACCGTCGGCCTGTTCGAGGTCACGCTGGACGTCGAGACCGCCGGCGCCGACTGCACCGGGACCGCGTACGTCTGCGTCGAGGGACGGAGTCCCTTCACGACCGTGGCGGGCATCGCGGCGACCGTCCTCGGGCTGGGTGGTGCGATCCTGCTGGTGCTGTCGCTGACCGGGGCCCGCAGGTCGAGCCTCGCCCGGTCGGCGCTGCAGGGCTTCCTGGGCGGCGTGTTGGCCGGGCTCGGTGGCGCGGTGTTGTTGCAGCAGTTCTGCACGCTGCCGCTCACGGCCGTGACGGCGGTCGCCGTCCCGGTACTGGTCGGGGTCGCGGGTGCGATCGGTGCGACGGTCCTGAATCGGACCGGCAGTGGCCGGCGCCCCCGGCCGCCCCAACCGAGTCAGCCGGCCGCCGCCCCGACCGAACCCGCGGGAGCCCCCACCGAACCCGTCGGCGCCCCCACCCAACCGGTCGGCGTCGGCGGCCCGTACGTCACCGTCGAAGGGACGGGAGACGACCGTCCGACGGCCGCCCCACCCGTCTCCCTTCCGCCACCCCCCTCGACGGGCGACCCGGACGACGCGCGTGCGTCGCCGGTCGCGGCGCCCGGCCGCACGTGCCCGATCTGCGGTACGGCGAACGACGACGACGCCGCGTTCTGCACGAACTGCGGCGAGAAGCTCACGTGAGCGGGGACGCACGGCGGCGCGCGAACGGTTCCTCGGGCCGGCGCGTCCTCGGGTGGGCGCTGATCGCCGCCGGCGTCCTCATCGCGCTCGTGGTGATCGGCTTCGTGGTCGCGCGGCTCGGGAACGACGAAGACGCGGCGAAGGGCGGGACGGGTTCGAACGGGCAGGCCCCGCCCGGCGCGGCGTTCTTCGACGACTTCGCGGACCCCTCGACGGGATGGGAGACGCAGGCGGGCGGCGTGACGCAGGGCTACGAGGAGGGCCGGTACCAGATCCGGATGAACGAGGACGCCACCCCCGGTGTCTTCGCGGTGGCCACTGGCGGAACCCGGAGCGCCGGCCTCTCGCTCACGGACCAACGCGTCAGCGTCGACGTTCGGATCCTCGGCGAGAGCGACAGCCGGCGGGACGGGTTCGGCGTGAGCTGCCGGGTGAGCCCGGAGGGCGACGCCTACTACTTCATCGTCGGCACCTCCGGTGGGTGGTCGATCCAGAAGCTCACCGCCGGCCGCAACAACACGAGGACGCTCCTGGATTCGAACGAGGTCCCCACCTCCGTGCCGATCCGCGACGTCAACGAGGTCGCGGCCGAATGCACGGGGGGCGAGTCCGAACCGGCCACGCTTCGGCTGACCGTCAACGGGACCGAGCTGCCGAAGGTCGAGGACCCGGACGATCCGTTCGGCGCGGGCGCCGCCGGGATGACCGTGGCCGGCCCCACGCTGTTCGAGCCCGCGGGCCTGGCCGTCTCGTTCGACGATTTCCGCGTGGACGACCTGTCGGACCTGTAGCAGCCTGCCGGGTAGCATCCAGACCGCGGGGCGTAGCGCAGCCTGGCAGCGCGCCTGCTTTGGGAGCAGGAGGCCGGCGGTTCGAATCCGCCCGCCCCGACCGAAAAACCCTTGCGCCGAAAGGACACGCCGATCTCGGCCGGCCGGCCGCTAGCCTGGGCGCCGATGGACCTGACCTCCACCGTGCCCGACCTGTCCGACCGGCGCGCCCTCGGGATGCTGAGGGGGCTGCCGGAGACCGACGGGTTCCACGTCCGGGTCAAGCCGCTGCGCTACCGGGAGAAGCCGCACCTGGCGGCCGAGACCGACTTCTCGGCCCAGACGATCACGCTCCAGGTGCCCGAACCCTTCCTACCGTTCGGCGAGGTCGTGGCCTACGGGGCGAAGCGGCGGCCCGGACGTTCGATCCGCTTCATCTGGCTGACCGAGGGCGTGACGTTCCGAAGCCCGCGCGAGGTCCTGCGCTTCCTGTACCTGCACGAGTTCATGCACTGGTTCCTGCATCGCCAGCACGGCCGGGGCATGTCGGCCGAGACGACCTGCGATCGCTTCGCGCTGCACAACTTCCGAAAGCGCGAGGTCACGCTCGCCGACGCCCGAACGGCAATGAGGCGTCAGCCGAAGGCCTGACCGCTAGGGCTCGCCGGGACGCCGCTGCCGCTGCGGATCGAGCCGCGCCACGACCTCGTCGTGCAGCAGGCCGTTGGTCGCCAGCACGGTGCCGCCGTGGATCAGCGGCGACCCGTCGAACTGGCTCATCCTGCCGCCGGCCTCCCCGAGGATGACCTGCAAAGCCGCGAAGTCCCACGTGGCGAGCTCGAGCTCGAGCATCACGTCGGCCGAGCCCCGGGCCACCAGGCAGTGCCCCCAGGCGTCGCCGAACCCGCGGTTCCGGCGCGCCTCGGAGACCAGGGCCTGCACCCCCGGCGCGTAGTCGCCGCTCAGCCAGTCCTCCATCCCGGCGAACAGCACGAACGCCCGCGGGATCCGGTCGGCGCGGGAGACGCCGATCGGTTCGCCGTTCAGCGTCGCGCCGCCGCCCACGCGCGCCTCGTAGCGCTCGCCGAGCGCAGGCAGGTTCGCCACGCCGACCACCGGCTCCTCGTCCACGGCGAGCGCGATCAGGTTCGACCAGATCTGGACGCCGTCGGCGAAGTTCTTCGTGCCGTCGATCGGGTCGACGATCCAGCGGCGCCGGCCGCCGCCCTGAGAGCCGCCCTCCTCGCCCAGCACGCCGTCGTCGGGGTACGTGCGCTTCACCGCGTCCCGGATCGCGGCCTCGATCGCCAGGTCGGCCTCGGTGACCGGTGTCCGGTCGGGTTTGAGACGCACCTCGAACGTGCCGCCGAAGAACCCGAGCCCGATCTCGCCGGCGAGGTCGGCGAGCTCGTTCGCGAACGCGAGCTCTTCCTCGTACACGCCTCAGCGTCCCCGGCCCGCCAGCACGAAGCGCACGATAGCCGAACGGTCTTTTCCGATACGCTCGGTCGCGATGCAGACCACCCTGGAAGAGACCGACAAGCACACCGTCAAGCTGACCGTCGAGGTCCCGCCCGAGGAGCTCGGCAAGGATCTCGAACGCGCCTACCGGAAGGTCGCGCAGCAGGTCAAGATCCCCGGCTTCCGCAAGGGCAAGGTCCCGCGGCAGGTGATCGACGCGCAGTTCGGTCGCGACGCCGTCGTGGGCGAGTTCATCGAGGACTCGGTCCCGACGTACTACCGCGAGGCGCTGCGCGAACACGACCTGGCGCCGATCAGCGAGCCCGACATCGACCTGGGGGACGTCGAGGAGGGCAAGCCGCTCGTGTTCACCGCGGTCGTCGAGGTGCGCCCGCGTCTGAAGCTCGAAGACGCTCAGTACAAGGGCGTCACGGTCGAACGCCCCGCCGTCGAGATCTCGGACGAGGACGTGGCTCGGTTCCTGGACTCGCTCCGCGACCGGTTCGCCGAGCTCGAGACCGTCGGCCGCGCCGCGCGGGAGGGCGACTACGTGGTGATCGACGTCCACGCCACGATCCACGGCGAGGAGATCCCGGGCGTCTCCCGGACCGACCACCTGTACGCGCTCGGGAGCGGCGAGTTCGGCGACACGCTCGACAGAGAGGTCAGCGGCAAGCGCGCGGGCGAGATCCTGGCGTTCAACGACACGCTCGGGCCCGGGGCCGGCGAGCGCGCCGGACAGGAGGTCTCGTTCCGCGTCCTGCTGAAGGAGGTCAAGGGCAAGAGGCTGCCCGAGGCCGACGACGAGTTCGCCAAGGTCGCGTCCGAGTTCGACACGCTGGACGAGTTGAAGGCGAACCTGCGCGAGCAGCTGAAGGACAATCGCGAGCGCGGGGCCGACGCGGACGTCCGGGACGCGGTCCTGCAGGCGATGATCGACTCGGTCGACGTCGACCTGCCCGACACGTTGGTCGACGAGGAGGTCGACCACCGCGTCCTGCACGCGAAGGAACGCGCCGAGCAGGCCGGCACGACGCTCTCGGACCTGCTGGCCTCCCAGGACCTGGACGAGCTCCGGTTCCGCGCAGACGCGCGGGCGCACGCGATCCGCGCGATCAAGGCGGACCTCGTCCTGGAGGCCGTGGCGCGCCAGGAGGGGATCGAGGTCACCGCCGAGGAGCTCGGCAAGGAGATCGGCGGGCTGGCGGCCGCGCTCGGACGAGACCCGAAGGACCTCGCCAAGAGCCTGGAACGAAGCGGTCAGGTCGTAGCACTGGCCGGTGATATCATCCGCTCCAAGGCGCTCGACTTCCTCGTCGAGCACGCAGACATCCGCTCGGACGCCGCTGCCGAGGAGCCCACCACCGAGCCGGAGGGGGACTCCGCCCAGCCGGCGACCGCGGACGACACAGCAGAGGAGACGTCATGAAGGACTACCTCGTCCCCGTCGTCGTCGAGCAGACCAGCCGCGGCGAGCGTTCGTTCGACATCTACTCGCGCCTGCTGAAGGAGCGGATCGTCTTCCTCGGCACGCCGATCGACGACGCGGTCGGCAACCTGATCATGGCGCAGCTCCTGCACCTGGAGTCCGAGGACCCGGACAAGGACATCAACCTGTACGTGAACTCGCCGGGTGGCGATATCACGTCGCTGTTCGCGATCTACGACACGATGCAGTACATCAAGCCCGACGTCTCCACGATCTGCATGGGCCAGGCGGCCTCGGCGGCGGCGGTGCTCGTGCTCGCCGGCACCAAGGGCAAGCGCTACGCGCTGCCGCACTCGCGGATCCTGCTGCACCAGCCGCACGGCGGCGCGCAGGGCCAGGCCGTCGACATCGAGATCCAGGCCAAGGAGATCATCCGGTACCGCCAGCTGCTCGATCAGCTGATCTCCGAGCACACGGGACAGACGCTCGAGAAGGTCTCCAAGGACACCGACCGCGACTACATCCTCACGGCCGAGGAGGCCGTCGAGTACGGCGTCGTGGACGAGGTCATCACCAGCCGGAAGATCCGCCCCGAACTCGCGGCGGCGGCCGCTTCCTCGTCGTAGGATTGCCGTTCGGAACGGCCGGGGCGAGCCCGGCCGCTCGACTCAGGGGGCTCAGGGGGCATGGCGAGGATCGGTGACTCGGACCTTCTGAAGTGCAACTTCTGCGGCAAGTCGCAGAAGCAGGTGAAGAAGCTCATCGCCGGCCCGAGCGTCTACATCTGCGACGAGTGCATCGACCTGTGCAACGAGATCATCGAGGAGGAGCTCTCCGAGACCTCCGAGCTCAAGCTGGAGGAGCTCCCCAAGCCGCAGGAGATCTACGCGTTCCTGGACGAGTACGTGATCGGACAGGAGACCGCCAAGAAGGTCCTGTCGGTGGCGGTCTACAACCACTACAAGCGGATCCAGGTCGGCGCGAAGGACCAGGA
>Ga0081455_10001572_pt1 | contig 28050 bp, 21 predicted proteins | sample TabmetS3T2R1_FD_70207 | JGI IMG/M metagenome (GOLD analysis project Ga0081455, IMG submission 70207) | Tabebuia heterophylla rhizosphere microbial communities from the University of Puerto Rico - S3T2R1 | ecosystem: Host-associated > Plants > Roots > Rhizosphere ... | reverse complement strand
AGACTTTGGCTAAATTTCCAGAGTCCAATAGTGTTAAAGTTTGTTCTATTACAGATCCAGGTTGATCACTTAAAGGATATTCCTGAACTTTGTGAGCCGGTAGTGAAGTTAAATCCTGCACGATATCACATACGGTAGATGCATAACTATTTGTATCGCAACTCGAATTTTTGGGATGGTCAATCTTGTATGCAGGAGCAGATGACCCATTTTCTCCTGTGGTCATATTACCCGGAAAATCTGACTGCTCGGACGACTGAAAAGCGTATACTGCCTGGAAAGAAGTAACTCCTATAATAAAAAATAGAAATAGAACCTTCATTATATATGACTGGCGATAATATACCAAATAAGAATCCACCTCTAAGGTTTCTTTATGTATTAGTAAGAATTCCTAATTCTGTTCCGATTGAATATTCAATCGGATACCCTTGGGCCCATTTGAAAACTCCCATTGTATTCTGATTCCTTTTACAATAATCAATTTTGTTAAAATGAACCGTCAACAAAACTATTTGGCGGTAAAATAAGTGATATTAAAAATAAAATAGGGCATGCATGAAATTATATCCATTCATGTTCAGACAATTAATATCGCTATCATCAATCCTTGTTTTTATAATATTTCAACAAACTTTATTTGCGCAGGATAATGCTATGCCTAGAATAAGAGAATTCCAAGTTCCACTTGGAACTCATCCACACGATGTTGCACCTGCTCGGAATGGATCGGTCTGGTATACTGCACAGCAATCCGGAGAATTGGGATTGCTAAATCCATTAACGAATAAGACACATCACATTGCATTAGGTAAAGGGTCGGCTCCACACGGTGTTATTGTTGGACCGGATGGGGCACCATGGATCACAGACGGAGGTCTAAATGCCATCGTACGAGTAGATCCTAATACTAAGAACGTTACTTTGTTTCCACTTCCTAATAACACTAGTAATGCGAACCTCAATACAGCCACCTTTGACCACAATGGGGTTCTATGGTTTACCGGTCAGAGCGGGATTTATGGGCGATTGGACCCAAGATCTGGAACAATCGAAGTGTTAAAAGCTCCTGGAGGACAAGGGCCCTATGGTATTTCTACTACGCCAGATGGAGACGTTTACTTTGCATCTTTGGCAGGCAGCTACATTGCTCGAATAAACTTAGAAACAGGAAATGCAACTGTCCTGGAACCACCCACAAAGAACCAGGGAGCGCGACGCGTCTGGCCTGATTCTTCAGGAACTGTATGGTTTACCGAGTGGAATGCCGGCAAGTTGGGTATGTATAACCATGTTACCAACGAATGGAAAGAATGGAAATTGCCAGGTCAAAAGCCTCAACCTTACGCAATTTTTGTTGATGATAACGATATTGTCTGGATCAGTGATTTTGGTTCTAATGCTATCGTGCGATTTGATCCATCACTAGAAAAATTTCAATCTATTCCATTACCGAGTCCTGATGCTAAAGTACGTCAACTTCTTGGCAGGGCTGGAGAGGTACTGGGTGCAGAATCTGGTACTGACAAGATAATGATAATTCAGACTAATAATTGAGACTTCAACTCGAACGTTTGTCCTTCTTTATACTATTTAAGTATGATTTATGATCTTTGACATGAACCATACCAATCTAAAGGAACACTAGCACATGAGAACTATACTCTGTTAACGTATTTGAGAGATTTTACTAACTTCATATGGCAGTTTGAACAAGCCATGATATCAAATAATCCAAAAAGTGAGTGTGTTCTTTGCTTACAATAGTCGCATATCATCTCACTTTTCATAACACTATAATCAACAAATAAGATTAATACATTATAGATTAACTGTTTCAAGTAGACCAATATCGCTGAAGTGAATTGACTTATTTTATTATTACAATTCTGATTTTAAGACGCTTTGAGTATATCTTTATTTTCTTCTGCTTATCTTTCGAGACTTATTGCGTTCACGAAATTCAGCCCTATGTGTCAATCAGTCAATTGTGTTTTGTAGGAGTTGGTCAAATTAAAGAATCATTTTAGATAAAGTTTCATAGGTTGTAGTTAGAATTGAACAACTGATGGGAATTTAGGGTAGATTGAATGATGAACAAGAAACAACCGTGCCCATCAGTTGTTTCTGGTTGCGTTAAACGAAAGTCTACAACAAAGTATTAAAATGCTCTAGATACAATCTTCTATAAGATTCGACTACCTAACACAATGTAACACTTTATAGTACTTTGTAACGCACCCTTTCTTATAGTATCAACCATTACTTAGTGCCATGAAGAGTGATAGATTTTGTGATTTGTGCAGAAAAGAAGTCACTATTAGTAACATGATACCTATCGAAATTGAAGGCGAGAACTATGTTTTTGACAGTTATGATTGCATCAGAATTTTTAACAAGTTAAATGCCGTATATGGTAACATGCTGATTGAAAAATAATGGTATTGGTAGGAGTAACGGAGGAGACAAATATGGTTAAAAACAAAAACAAAAATACTTACACAAATAGGGTTATTGTCTCTCTTGTACCTATTATGTTATTATCATTGTCAGCAATTGTAGCATCTATGTTATCAGTTCCTGGTTTTCCGCCATTAGTGTATGGGTTTCAAGTAGGGAATTATAGGGAACTTACATGGTATGATAGGGCGCTTGCAATAAATCAAAATAATGTTCCGGCACTCGTTCAAAAAGGTACTGATCTTGTTAATGCAGGTGAAGGTCAACAGGCGATAATATGGCTTGATAAAGCACTGAAAATTGATCCATCCAACATGATGGCATTGGTAAGCATGGGCGCAGCACTGAGAGGTCTTGGACACTATCAAGATGCAATTGTAATGTATGATAGAGTTCTTGCAATAGATCCAAATGATGTGTATGCATTAGGAGGTAAGGCAGATTCTCTGTATGATTCAGGCCAGCTTCACCAGGCTGTAGCATGGATTGATAAGGCGCTGGAAATAGATCCGAATAATGGGAAGATTCAGCAAGTAAAGGAAACACTAAACCAGGTTACAAATTAATTCAGAAACAATACGACAGTCAGTCTTATTGATCTAGTCTAAAAATTATCTCACAAAATTTTAACTCAGCCTGAAAATGATGAACCTCCTACATTGTTTTCGCGTTTGTATGTAATTTACTTGAACTCAAAGTCTTGCATCTTGAGTCACCACAAAAAAAATATTTTCGCTATTTTACACTTGTACGAATAATGAAATTTAATTTCTTTCTATAATATATGCTCAACGGCCTTCTGAACGTCTCCGGCATCTATCACATCTCCTTCTATCATTGCTTCCAGCAACCTTAACACTATCAATTCACCTGTTGCACCAGAAATTGTTTGTGGAATAACAACACATACATCATCTACGATTACAGTAACTTCATCATCAGCTCCTCCACTCCAATCCCTAGGAATACTTATGTAAAAATTGTCACCGTCGGCGTTACTTTGAGGATTTTGGTATAAGATTCTAACCAACACAAAGATTTTGCTTGGGTACCTTAAATGCTTACCCGTTGAATGCAGGAGTTTTATTCTTTAGACTTTACGATGCTTGAAGGTGTTAATTTAGTATTTTAAAATAACAATCCAAGTGGCAAGCAAAGAAACTTGACAGCATCTAGGGAGAATAGCGACGTCATGATTGGTTTGAAAAGTGCAACAATACAAAAATACGGTCAAGATTAGGGAGAAAAATCAGTACTGATTGAGCTTAGGTTAGTACCGGAATTTTATTAGAATTTAAAACAATTGAGAGCTAAGCTTAAATCACTAATTTACATAGGCTTTTATAATACCTATTTACAACTTTTTTGAACTATGAAGCATCAGCGAAGAGTGGGTGAGTTAATTACAATCTGTTGTGGGATAAGTTTGGCAATAGGAGGATTATTTGTGAATGTACCACCACTTGCTTATGGGGGCCTTTGTATTATGGGTCTTGGTGTAATATCTGTATTCTGGAGATAAAGTTTGTCGCTGAGCTAGTTTTGTTATTGCAGAATAGAATATTTTGTATTTGTTATTTCCGAAATTTCATCTTCGATCTTCTTTTTTAGTAACTCGGATGCCGAATCAAGCTCGTCGATACTTTTCTTTGTTTCTTGTGTCTTTGAAATATTTTCTAAACGATATTTTTCATACATCTCTGTCTTCATTTTTATATCCTCAGGATGCTCCATATTTTTGAAGTTAACCGACGATTCTAATCGATTCAATTCTTCTTTTAGATTTTTCAGATTTGAAGATAATGAAGGTAAAGAAGTAACTATTTCATCGATTTGATGAATTGTTTTTTCAGGATCTTTGATTTGAATACTCCTTTCAAGTACCTGTTTTTTAAGTTCATTGAATAGCTGCAAGTATTGAGAACTGTCATTGAAAATTTCTAGAGGTTCATTTTGTACAGTAGCAAGTCTTCCCTGTGTTTCTTTAGAGGCTTGATACGAAAATTTGGTTATTGGCCGAGATAGATTAGAAACTCTGTTTAGCATATTCTTTTCAAATATATCAATTTCATTTTTCTTGTCATTAATTTTCTCTAAAACGTTTAATCCATTTAGAAATTCCTCTGATTTTTTAAAGTCTTCGTATTCCCTGTTACATTTTTCAATATTTTTGTCAATAGTTTGTCTTTCTTCCATTAATTCTGAAAGTCTACCCTCTTTGTCTTTTCTTTCTCCGAGTTTTTCCTTCAACAAAATCAAGTCGTCTCTGCATGCCATGCAACTGTTAATTTGACTTTCTTTTACAGATAATACTTTAGTTACCTTTTTTAGTAAGGATGATAAATTATCAAATTCATTTTTTAATTTATTAATTTGTTTCCGCATGAACTCATTAAGAATTCTATTGTGGGAATCTCCAACCTGTCCGAATCTATTTACTAGTAATTCTAAGTTATTTTTGAATTTAACTGCATCTTCGTGGTTTTTGATTTCAGAAGATCCTATAAAAGATTCCTTTTTTATGCTTGTTATCAAAATGTTTTTTGAAGTATTAATTAATGACTCAAATTGAGGATTCTCTACCTTAATTTCTTGATCTTCAAGTTCTTCTGCACTCCCTCTAAGATTATCTAGACTATGTAATACAGAATTTCTTATGGGTTCAAGATCAGTTGATAAATCCTTTTCAAGAATTTTTTTTTCGCTTTCTATTATTTCTAACATTTCTTTATCAGTGACAGATTTAACAGAATTGGCATTAGTCTTTCTATCTTGAAAAAAGCCAGACGTCTTTCTTTTAATAAAGCCAAAGCTGGGAGACAATAGACTACTTTATCATGATATCACTAAAAAACCTAATCAAAAATTAACTTCTAGGTTTCCATGGAACTTTTATTCATCAAATTATGCCAATTATAAAAAATAAATTTAGAAATTTGGCACAAATTACATTAATTCATTAAAAAAGTAACAAAAGCTTTTGAACTAGATCAAAAATTTTTACTCTTATTCTTCATCTCCGATTCCGGTGCGGATAATCTTTAATATCGACCATCTTTTCTATAGTTGGATTCCAAACTTTTTATTAACAAGTATTATAATAATAACTTGAAATGTATCGTATAGAAAAGTTTGGATTTATTTCTACGGCATTTGTTTTTGGTATTTTTGGTCTTGCCAGTATAATGCTCTTAACTGTGTTCGCAGACCCAAAACTAGAAGTGTCTCCGACTTGCGGTCCTGCTGAACCCGGATTTAACATTGTCATTAATGCAAATGGATTCAAACCAAACAGTACTGTGGCTGTGAAGTTTGTAACATCTGATAGTAAAATCCCACTATACACCCAGTTTGATACAAATAGTACCGGTGGATTTAATGATGTAACGTTTGCTGATGACCTTAAAGAGGGTCATTATAAACTATATTTGGGTGACGATGCTAATGGCGACGGAACATTCGACATTGGAGCTAAGCGAATTTATGCAAACGTAACAATACCATGTGCAAAATAGCTTTAAGCCGTTCGATCTAATTCGTACATGAAAATTGAGTAAATAGGAATTATACAAAGATGAATTCTTCACTGGTGGTATTTTTAATGCAAAGACATGTCAATTTAATTTGAAATATGTTCTAACAAATCTAGTATTTGTTCGCGAACTCGCTGACACGACTAGCCAATTCTCCTGACGAACTAGACAAAAAAACATTTGAAGAAGGATTTTCTGGAAGTATGCCGACCCAAATGCTCGGCCAGATGCATATTAGTATGTTCGTAGATATGGTAAAGGTAAAGATACAAATTTGAAAATAAGCTCTCCCTTGAGTGAATAGTTTTGAAATTTAATTGCGGCAAAAGGTTATGTAAACTACCGCCCATCGATGGATTTCTATAAGTCATTTCAACTAATGACTCGGTCAAGGTCACTTGTCTTATTCTGTTGTTTTGATCTGCGCTAGAGGAACATTGTCTGGGTTCTTATAATGAACCATTTGCGATTGGCCAGACTTTGAATATATTCCAAAAATCTGAGCAGCTTTTGCTACTGTAGACTCCTTTAGTGTTACCATTAATATTTGACTTCCACTTGATCTTTCAACCATTATTTTTGATAGTCTCTCGGTGTTTTGAGCATCAAGGTGCGCATCAACCTCATCCATAAGGTAAAACGGTGAAGGTTTCAGAGACTGAAGTGCTAACAAAAATACAGTTGCAGCCATTGTCTTTTCTCCACCAGATAATGCAGTTGATTCTCTTGGTGGTTTTCCTTGAAATTGGACAAGGTATGATAGACCACCTGAAAAAATATCCTCATTTTCAATTTGAAGATATGCAGAACCTCCTGCTATTTCAGAAAAAGTTTTTCTAATATCATCGTCCACTTTTTTAAAGGCATCCATAAACACATCCCTTTTTTCTCTATCAATTTCATTGATAAACAAAACGATGGAATTCCTCTCATTTTCTAGGTAATTCTTTCTGCTAGACATATCCCTGTAACCGCCTATTACCTGGACATAAGTTTCATCAGCGCGTAGGTTTAATCTCGTCTTCAGTTCATCATATTCCTTAGTTAATTCTGTTATAAGCATATCTACATCAGAAATTTCCCCTTCCAGAAGTTCCTTGAAGCCTAACCACATCAAATCATTTATTGCTTGAGACTCCTGACCTGTAAAATTAGAAATGTCCTTCTTGATTGCAATTGATTCCTTTTCAATTCCATTTATTTCTTTATACAGGTGTCTTTCTTTGTCATCTAGTGTCTTAATCTGCTTTTCATAATTCTGTAATATTGAATAAGAATCACCAGATACATCAATTATTTTTTGTTCTTCTTCACGCAGACAAATCAATTCCTTTTCAAGCTGTTCTAGTTTCTGGCCAGCAATTTGTTTTTGGTCCCTTCTTTCTATCTGTTCTGTTTCAAGGCTTTCTTTTTCAGAGAGTATTTCATTCTTCCTTTCACCCGCAGCATTTATTCCATTTTCAAGCGACGCAGAAGATGTTATAATTTCTCTAAGTTCAATCTCGCAGTTTTCAATTTTTCTTAGAATTTCATTTTTCTTGTACGTTAATTCTGACAGGTCCTTATCAGTTTTATCATCGACTATGTATTGAATATTTTTTGAATTATTTACTAAAGAGGAGGAAACGATGTTATCTCTTTTCTTATTTTTGGTTAATTCCGTATCAATCTCGGTATTTTCTCGAGACAAGGTTCTGTTCATAGCTTCAAGTTTATCAATTTCGTTTTTTAAACTTGCAGTTGCTTCATTTAAATGATTAACACTAATCCTGTTTTCAGTGACAAGCGTTTCTAATCCTCTAATACGAAATTCTTTGTTAGAAATATCCTTGTTAATCTTCTCTAATTCCGCCTTCTTGTTCACCAAATATGTTGATAAAATGTCAGTGCTTTTTAGCAACGAACCAATTGACTCATTTAATATTATTTCATGGGTAAAATCAGATATTTTAGAACCAAACTCCAATGAAAGAGAGCTTGCATATGCCTCAAATAGCTCACCTGCAATAGTAACGCATTTATACCCTTGTTTAGATAAATGATAAGCTGTCTTAGAATTTCTTACAACTAATACGTTTCCAAAAATAAAATCAACCAGGTTTGGGATACTTGATTGTACCAAATCTGCAAGCTTTCCTATAAAATCATAATTTTTTAACACAACGTGTTCTTTATTATGAGAACTCAACAATTCCAATGAAATTATTTTGAAGCAGGGGAGATTCTTTTCCCTGACATATGCGCCGAGACGTATCATTTCATTAACAGTTGGAACAATACAACATTTCATCCAATCCTTTGCAGATGCAAAAACTGCTTTTTTGTACACGTCATCATATTTTATTAGATCTCTTACCATCCCCAGAATCTTGAAATCTTGTGAATCCTTTATTAGATCAGCAATTGCAAAATCCTCATTTGATAACTGAACTGCAACAGAATATTTTTCTTCATATGGCATTGCAAATTTTTGCACCTTGTTAACTGTATTTTTATACAGATCAATTTCATTACTATATATTTCACTCTTATTTCTTAGATCATTGACAAGTTTTTTTTCTGTATCTAATTCGGAGTAACACGGGTGCATAGCTGAATCCTTTAGATTTGCTTCTTTGTCATTCAGAGATCTCTTCATAATTTCAATTGCTGGATTATTTTCGTTTATCTTATTGATGTAAAATTTTTTCTGTTCCTCCAGTCTTGCAACAAGAATGTTAAGACGACTACTAATTTCCACTAGCCTTGATTTCTTCTGGAAAAGTCTATCCAGTAATTTCCTATTTATGTCTACTTGGCCAGATATCTCGTCAATCCGTATGTTGAGGGTTTCTAAATCATTTTTCAATTGAGCAAGATAAGATCGCTTTTTTTCGGTGATAGTTTTTTTGTCGAGTAGCACTTTTGAAGAATTTTCAAGTTCTATTTCAATTTTTTTACCTTCGGATTGGATGAATGAAAGTCGTTCTTCAAGAGATGCCATTCGTAATTGTGCCTCCTTAGTTACTGCCTTTTCTCTCTCAATTTGGTAAATGACGTTGGTCAATTTTGTATCTATTTGTGCTTTCGACTTGTTTGATGCATCCACTTGACTCATGAAACTTGATTTTTCTTGCTCAATTTCTTCAATTTCTTTTCTTAACTCGTCACGAGTTTTTGAAAGGACATTAAGATTACTCTCATTTGTACCCAACAGTTTGGCGCGGTTATCTATTTCATCCTTTAGATGTCTAATTTTATTTGAGTATTTAATTGCCTTAAATTTCTTTAATTGAGATTCTATGAATGTATATCTAAATTGGTCATTTCTTTCGGCTTCAAGTTCGTTTATTCGTTTCTTAATTTCATCCATTCTGGCTAGTGCTACTTCTAGTCGCCTGTCAGATTCGTCAAGTTGCTTTATTGATTCGCTTTTCTTATCATCAAAATATGATAGTCCGACAATGTCCTCTATTATCTTCCTTCTCTCTTCAGAATTTAATTCAGAAATTCTTGTTATCATGCCTTGTTGTACAATGTTGAGTTTGCTTGGAACTGCAACTATGATTTCTAATAACTCTAGCATGGTGTTCTTTGATACCTTTTTACCGTTGAGATAGTATTGACTCTCTCCAGTTTGACCTTCCATTTCTCTGCTCATAGAAACAGTATCGATGTCTATTGGAATTCCCCTATCAGAATTATCAAAAGAAAGATTCACTCGCACTAGCCTGTGTGAAGAATTTTCACTGTCATGGAATAGTGATTGAAATTTGTCAACACGTAATAATTTTGGACTATTCTCTCCTAATGCAAACATGATTGCATCCAGGATGTTGCTTTTGCCCGAGCCATTAGGTCCAGTAACAGCAACAAGACCATTGTTTAAATGTAATACAGTATTCTTAAAACCAAACGACTTGAATCCGTAGATTTCAAGTTTCTTTATATATACCAAATATCTTAATATCAGATTCTCATGGTTGTAAATATATTCTATATGACAAAATAATTAAATCTAAATTGATATTTTTATAGACAATACAAGAGAATATTGAGATCCAGTACGTTTTGCGGGCTACTACCGCTCTCTTTTCCCTTCAATAAATTCCATGAACGAGTTCTTTGCTTCTAAATAAGGCTTCTGTACCGGTGGATGTTTAAAACAATATGCCGACACACTATCAAGCTGGCCTGTGATTCCCCTGTCTAATGCTACTTTAGTACCTCTTACTGCGTCAATCATGACGCCGGCACTATTATATGCATCAACCACCTTCAATTTAACATCCACTTCTACTGGAACTCTACCAAAGTATCTACCACGCAAGGAGATATAGCACACCTTATCATTTGCAAGGAATCCAACAAAATCAGATGGTCCAATTCGCATTGGCACTTCATAGGGAGCCATGGCGGCTACCGCACTTGTTTTACTAATTCTCTTATCTTCAAGGCGTTCTTCATCAAGCATGTTATAGAAATCCATATCTCCTCCAACATTGAGCTGATATGTTTCATCCACCTTGACTCCTCTATCCACAAACAGTTTAACAAGAGTCTTATGCAGTACAGTAGCTCCTAATTGACTCATTACATCGTCGCCAGCACAAAGGAGATTTTTATCTGCGAATGCTTGTTGCCATTTTGGGGTAGATGCAATAAAGACCGGTATTGCATTGATAAAGGATACACCTGAATTAAGGCATTGTTCTACGTAATATTGAGTTGCATCTCTGCTTCCAACAGGAAGATAATTTATAAGAATTTCAGCTCCACTGTCTTTTAGTTCTTTTGATACATCTGCTGCAGGACTATCAGATATCTTTACCCTTTCATTAAGGCGTTTACCTACTCCATCAAGTACTTTTCCTTTCTGAACTTTAATACCTGTTGAAGGTACATTTGAGATCTTTATTGTGTTATTTGGGCTGGCAAATATAGCATCTGCGAGGTCCTGGCCCACCTTCGATTCTACAACATCAAATGCTGCGACAAATTCAATATCAGTTGGTCTTATGTCGCCAAGGGTATATGCAATTAGACCTTCAGGAATGTCCTGATTGTTACCTTTCTTCTCCTTATCATTGTTGTAACTATTACCATAAAATGAGATACCTTGCAATAGTGCAGAAGCACAGTTTCCGACACCTGCTATTGCAACCTTTACTTTTTTATGCATATTATTACTATTACCCTTCATAAATGGTTGATTTACCCTATTGGTTCAATCAATATATGTGTATCAGAAGGCGCAAAGGCTCACAAAAAACTTACCATAATAGATTATGACACTAATAATGCAATCATTGAATTTTTCTCAGGCAAAACAAATGTAAGTAAGGCTCCGAATGGTATGGAGGAGAATTTAGATAATTTAGATCAAACGTCGTGAAATAAGACTTTGTATCAGCTGGACAATCCACAAGGCCATTTGAAAGAATCTCTTTGTAAAGATTGTTGAATAACTCACTCTCTTTAGGAATATCTGTCACAATCTGCAGAGTACCAGTACTGATTAACTTGATACTAATAGTGTTAACAAGCAAGCTGAATGATGAAGAATGTGTTAATTCTTTAAGATCCATAGATTTTGGAACATAAATAATGAAATTGTCTACTGATTTATTGGGTATATTTGGAAGTAACTTTTCCGGATTTCCCCAAAAAACAGATGCATTCTGAGGTTCTAGATCTAGAAACTTTGATTTGGCATAATAGATTTCGTTTTGATCCTCTCCAATACCAATAAAAAATTCTGCCCATGCGTCATTAGCCATCTTATAGATTAGGTTGCCTGTAAAATACCCAATTAGTATATTAATTTTCAAAAAGCTTTTGCGAGCGTTTAGTATCGTCCTAATCAGTAAAGTTGTTGGATTTCCTTCATGAAAAAACTGGTACACAGAATTCCATCTATACTTGAATATCTCAGGAAAGCCCTTCATTTTTATTAGTTGTTGAAATAGTTTGGTCTCTGCAAAATCAGAAAAGTATGAATCCGTTCTAGATACGGCTTCTAATTTGGGCAAAAATAGCTCGTCATACAAACTTGTGACTCTATTCCAGGCTCTTATAGGGTCAGATCCCATATAGGTAACAGATAGGTCAGATAGCCATAAGACTTCTGCCAAGATTTTTATTTTTCCAATGTCATATCCTTTGGCCTCAATCTCAGAGAGTAATTTTTTAAACATCTCTTGGGCCGTTTCTAGTTTAAAATAAGGAAAATCAGTTCTCCATATCATCGCTTCAACAATTAAGCTCTTGTCAGATCTCTCTATCTCATTTAGGTGTTTAACTTGAAGATCGGATAACGCAGACTTAGATTTAAAAGAAAAACTTTCAAACAAACTTTCTAATTCTTCTGCATCTAATTGGAAATATGCGTCATGTATATGGTATCTTTGAATAGTCTCTATTGTTCTAAAGACTCTAGGACCAATTATAGGTCGAATTTTAGATTCTGATTCAGGCTGACCATATTTTTCTGGATTAGAACCGCTCCCTGCGTAACTGAATTGCAAGGGATCATAGTCATGTAACAATGCAGCTACAAGCATAATTTCGATTTCATCAGCAGTAAATCTATAATTGTTTATTGAACTTGGTAACATTTTTAGTGACATATAAGAAACCTCAAGACTATGGTGAAAGTTATGGTATTCAGTAGATCCTTCCCCTAATCCAGTATCTGAATATACGCCATCTAAAAATTTAATTAGCTTGGTAATTTTCTCAATTTTATCATCATCCAATCCTTTATTTCTTGCCACATCTAAAATCGCCAAAATTAGTCTATCTTCTCTGATATCAGCAAGTGTTTCGTTTGCCTCCTTTACTATAGATTTACGGAAACCAGGAAGTTTTTCTAAAATTTCATTGTAGATAATTTTAATCGGCAAGCTCTTGTAGAGATAGATCCACAACCCAATTATCTTCCAGGGATACTTTATTCTAAATTTCTCTCTTTCAATAATTTCATCTACCAAAAGTACAATGTTTCTATTCAGCTTTCCTATTTCACGATTTGTCACGATACCTTGCTGATTATTGGATTTCGTGCCTTGATGTTCAGTGCGTATTACTGCCCACTGAGGGATTTTAACCCTAAATCGGATTCGTTTGTTGGATCCATTTTTTGACCATGGAAATCGAAGAATTTCTCTTTGAGTCGTGGCCACGTTTCGATTTCTTGTGTTTAGCAAGTCATCATCTTTGACAACTTGGAGTATCAATTCCTTATTTGGAACCTGCAGTCCCAGTAAAACATGCCAATACTTACCTTTGTCTATCCACTCAGGAGCATATGTTGCTGGATCCCAAAAATCAATAGGTCCAAATGGGATGTAACCGTCTTCAAACTCATGAGTTTCAGGATTATATGATTTGTATTCATATTTTCCAATTTTAGGATTAATTTGACACGCAAGACCTTTTGTTTCGTTGACTCTATTCGAGGACTTTGTAAATTCCCGATGTGCCATAATCCCCCAAATAGTTCCTAGTACGCTGAATATTGTGAAAATAAAATAGGAGATATCAAATTTATTATATACTGCGTAATTAAGAGCCAAGAGAATACCGAAAGCAAAGGAAGAAAATATTCCAGCAAAAAACATGAAAAGAAAAAACCACCTTGCCATGTCATTGTAAAATAAACTAAATGATTTTATGTCACTATAGTTTGACATTCTATGCTTCATGGACATTCACTGTTATTAACGAGCATAACGTCCTTAATTGATCGTATCATCATCCTCAACTATTCGTACCTTATCAATTAAGTTCCGTTAAAAATAAATCCATATATAAATGCGACCATGGTCTGCTTAATTTCACGGTATTCCTTGGGTAACATGTCAATTATACATTATACCGTTTGAGATACTTTGATAGTGAAGTATTTATCAATTCAAAATTCAAGGGTATCAAACAACTATAAGTTTTACAAAGTGCATTCTTTTGTTTATTTGAAGTTGTCTTGATATTTCCTTAACATCTTTAGCGTCGCCTTTCAAAGAAAATATTTCAAGGCACCTATCTTTATCTATTTTATTATGTAGGTGTACAATTATTATTTTGTCAAAATCATGTCTTATAGATGAAACTTGATCATCTGAATCTTCATCATGTACCGCCAAAAGTAACGAATTAATTTCTCCATCCAAATCTTCTTTCATACGTTCATCAGATAAGAGATTTCTAATTCCCGCCCTTATGATTTCAGATCTTCCGGAAAATCCCAATGATTTAAGTTTATCCAAATTTTCGATTATTTCTTCATTTAGCGAGACACTCACTATGGTCAATTAAGTTTTCATAATCAGGTGTTAGATATAATAATTATTCCATATTTTATAGGGCCAAAGTAAGGCTGTTGCAATGTAAAAAAAGGTTGTAGTCTGGAGGTACAAGGTATGAAAAAACTACGTTGTAACACTTATCCGTTTATAAAGTCTTGAAATGGGTAACCTGAAAGGCCAGTACAGATGTCACCAACAGCAGTCTGATTTTGTTTGAACTTTGATAAAGAATTTCATGTTAAAATTCAGTAAGGTAAATAAAAAATTACTGGGAAAACAATATGACAAGCTAGTAATATTTCTATTTCCGCAGTGATGGAATTATAGTAAAATATTTCGTTTGTATAGATGAAAGACTCCGATGGTTGTCAAGAATAGTCTACGAAATTTTCGATGTAACGCTAGCGAATCTAAATAATGTTATTAACTTTAAGGCATATTATTTAATTAAAATTAATAAAAAAGGTATATATTCTTAATAATACACTATATCAGCGTGAAAAGGGAGCTAGCATTTTTGTCTCTTCTGGTTTTATCCATTCTATATTACTCCTTGTGTCAAAATCTGTATGGACAGAATCAAAAATCAAACGTTACATCAGAAATAAATGCAAACGTAATGTCAAACGTCCCGCCTGGAAGTTTGTCTGATATACAATCTGTTCAAATTATCTCACACAAATTGAAAGTGGTGTCATCTTTTTTCCCCATAGGCGAATTTGTGAAGAAAATCGGAGGTGATTTGATTGAATCATCATTGCTAATTCCTAATGGGATCGAACCACATGATTTCGAACCAACCATAAATCAAATACAAAGTGTAAATTCTGCCGACGTGTTGTTCTACAATGGCTTGGGAATTGAAAGTTGGATTGATAAAATTAGCATTCCTCATAAAATTCAGGCTAGTACGGGCTTGAATGTTTCGTACTATGATAACAGTAACAAGACTGTTGATCCTCATGTGTGGTTGGATCCAGAGCTTGCAAAAAAAGAGGTAGAAAATATACGTGATGGCTTAATTACGTTTGACCCTAATAACAGGGACAAATATATCAGCAACGCAAAGAATTTCTCAGACCAGCTTGACAGTCTTGATAGAGTTATAAGAACTGATTTACAATCATGCAAGAAAAAAGACTTTATATCATTTCATAATTCCTTTTCATACTTTGCCAAACGGTATGGGCTAAATCAACACAGTATTTCTTATTCCGGACCGGAAGCAGAAATATCTCCAAAGCGACTTGCAGACGTCATTGACACTGCGAAGAATTTACAATTGCATGCTATCTACTCTGAAGAATTGATTGATCCACGTTATGCATCAGCAGTTGCTCAAGAAATCGTGAATGGTAAAGTTCTTGTCTTAAGTCCCATAGAAGGACTAACAAAGAATGAACAAGCTTTGGGAATTGGATATATGGATAAAATGCGTGAAAATATAAAAAATTTGACGGTGGGATTAGAATGCAACCAATAATTAAAGTAGTAAGACTATCATATTACTATGATTCGATCCCATCATTGGACGAAATCTCTTTTACAGTTGACAAGGGGGATTTTCTTGGAATCATTGGTCCAAATGGAGCAGGAAAGACCACTTTATTTCAGTGCATGCTTGGGATAATTAACGATTTTAGAGGTGAAATCAATCTTTTTGGATCGGACATTAGACAAAATAAGAAGACCCTTCAGAGAGTTGGATATGTGCCGCAAAAGAAATCTGTAGAACAGACATTTCCTGCAACAGTTAAGGAAATAGTTTCATTGGGGATGATCGGAAAGAAAATTAACAAAGAAGCTATTTACAATGCAATTAAATTTGTTGAATTGGATGCATATAGGGATAAGAGAATAGGAGAACTTTCTGAAGGACAGCAACAGAGAGTTATTATTGCAAAAGCTCTTGTGAAGGACCCTGATTTATTGATATTAGACGAGCCCACTACAGGTATCGATTCAGCAACACAAGAAAGATTTTATGATCTATTGAAGAAATTGAACAAGGATAAGAGAATAACTATTGTGTGGTCTTCACATGATATGAATGCTGTTAAAAGACTAGCAAATAAGGTAGCCTGTATTGATAGGAAATTATTCTTCCATGGTGAATCAGGGGACTTCTTTGGAAATGACGAACGAATGAAGTCTTATGTAGAATTTGCGATGCAATCACACATGAACCTTCATTTTCGTACACCTGAAGATGGGAACAACAATTTAGAAAAAAGCTGATGGGAATGCTATTTGATATAATTCAATACGGCTTTATGCAAAGAGCTCTGATATCTGCAATTGCAATATCCGTAATTTGTTCTATTGTAGGCCTTTTTCTGGTACTTAAGCGACATTCTTTATTTGGGGACGCTCTTGCCCATGTGACATTCGGTGGAATATCATTAGGTTTATTCATTGGAATCTATCCATTATGGACAGCATACATCGTAGCCATTTTGTCTGCAGTCGGTGTGAATAAATTAAGGGAATCTACAAAGATTCCGCCCGATTCCTCTATTGCTGTACTTTTGACATCCGGCTTGGCAATAGGAATTATTTTGATTAGTATTTCTGGAGGATTCACAGTAAATTTGTTTAGTATACTATTTGGAAATATTCTTCTTGTTAGTAATGATGACTTAATTATTATATTAATTACAGACGCCATAGTTATTCCAGTAATTTACATATTCTACAAAAAATTAATTCTCATAACTTTTGATGAGAAACAAGCAAAAGTCAGCGGATTAAATGTCACTTGGATCAACACTCTATTTATTATTCTTGCAAGCATAACTATAATCGCGTCAATAAGACTTGTTGGAGTTCTACTAATTTCTTCATTGATAGTGATTCCAAACATAACCGCATTGATGCTTGGAAAAGGATTTAAGAAAACTATATTTATTTCATGCGCAATTTCAATTTTTTCTGTAGTCTTTGGCATAGTTATATCATACTACTTAAACTTGGCTCCAAGTGGAACAATGGTCTTAATAATGATATCAATGTTCTTAGTAACCATAATTGCAAAAAATATGAAATTTACACTTAATAAGGTTGTTCTTACTAAGAACTAAATCTATTGTTTAATGTTTTTACAATAGTAATTGAAAATAAATCAAGCCGGTTCTGTTGTGTAGGTTTTCAAATTTTGTAAAATTATCCAAACTCTCTTATTTTATTCAAAAGTTAGCCTCGACGCAATCAAAAATAATATGAATATGACTATTGAGAATGTGGAGTATCAGATTTTTCTTGATCAACTAAGACGATCTTGTGCTTAGTATTATTGTATTCAGTCCAGGCAATCCATACATTATCTCCTGCTTCAAAAATTAAGGCGTCTGTATAACTTTCTACATTGTCAACTGTCAGTTTCTTTGCTTTAGCGAATGATCCTGAAGTGTCTCCAGTCCGTAACAAAATTGAAGCATTATTTGTATCGTCACTCCAAGCAACAAAGATACGATTGTTACTGACTAATATCGATGGAGAGACAGAGTTCCCAGTATTGTTGCTTAAATTTATTACCTTTCCAGCTTTGTTGTTTGCATTAATTTTTCTTAACATAACATCAAAGGTTTTATTATGATCTAGAGTATCAGACCAGACTACATAAAGGTCCTCTCCCACAACCTGAGCTTGGGCAAGTCGGGAAACTCCAGAAGTGTTGCTAACGTTGATTTCTGAATTGAATGATTTCCCATAATCATTACTAACTTTAAGAAATATTTCTGAATTTCCTGATCCAAATTGTGCTTGTTCCCATAACACAAATACATTCTTACCATCCAAAGTAGCAAAGACAGTCGGGTTTATAGAATTGATCCCCTCTTGCACTGTTGCATTATTGAATAAATAAGAAGTCCGCGCATTTGAACTAACATTACTAGCCATCCTATCAAATGCAGCTTGACTAATTGTGCTATTGCAGGGCTGTATCGTATTGCTTACCTTTTTTCGAACTGTAAAAGTATTTCCTTGGTCCATACTCTTTGTAAATACTATATTGCATATAGGTTCGTCACGTTTAATATCGCATTCGGTCCAAACTATGTATATTATAGATCCATTGTGATTTATTGCCATATGTGGATCCAGGGAATCGTCATTGCTATTGCTCAAATTTATTGTACCACTAAAGGATTCTCCATGATCCAGACTCTTCCTGAAGAAAACATCCTTATTTGTTGATGAAATATTTTCATTTGCGGCCCACACGGCGAATACATTTTTTCCAGCTACCAATAGATCATGAAGATGCACGTTACCAGTTTTATTACTTAAGTTAATAACGTTGCCAAATTTTTCACCATTATCCTGACTTTTACGGAATAGTAGTTCCCACTGAGCTGCTTGTTTATCTTCCCATGTAATGTAAACATTATTTTCACTATTTGTTAATTTAATTATGTTTGAAATTCCGGATGAATTACTTATGTTCATTGCATTCGTAAATGAATTTGAGTCCTTATCGAGCATCTTAAACATCACATCGCTATTCCGCGAACTGAGATCACTTATCCAAGATGCATGGATACGATTCTTGGACACAGAGAAATGAGGGTTTATTGAGTCTAACGTCGTGTTGCTAAGTATCAAAGTAGAACCTTCAATTGTGAGAGATTCAGAATCAAACACAATTCCAATAATATATACAGAAATTATAATCGTGGAAAAGACGATTACCTTTTTTAGCAAATCTCGAATGTGAAAATGGTTTCCTATGAAAAACATTAATCAGGCTCCCTACAAAGTATCATCAGTCGATTATCTGATAGTTTTTTTATCACTGGGCATTGGGTTATGTTGGGGCTTAATGAGGTCAAATACATATCGTACTTTAACTTTCACACTAGATGATATTACAGTTTTTGCAGAAAAATATTAAGATTGAAATTAAATTCATTATTACTACTGTCTCACGATGAATTCTTCATAGTGCAATGTCCCAATATTTAATTTTTGAAATCATGAATTGGGTCAGATCGTCGCGAGATCTTCATAGATTTTTCCTCAGATTCGAGCAGCAACAAAAGTTCACCTCATCCCCTTGTTATGTTTAGTTCACATCGCTTTTAATGTTTCTTATGTCTAAGCTTGAAACGTTCTTTCTCAACTTCTTTATCGTACCTGATAAACTGACAACAGTGAAAGAGGGCTGGGTCAAGCTCAATGAAACTAAGAAATAGTCAAGGTATTTCAATTTACATCCAACAAATAATATGTTTCCAATTTCAGAATCATACAGTTTCAACATTGCCAATTCGTAATGGATGACTCCGAAAAGTTCCTTAAAGCGCTCTACAATTTTTGCATGTAATTGGAAATGTCGGTATTCATTATTTTCATCAAATATTATTGCAAGATATCTTCTTTTTTCTCTATGGTTTAGCATAAGCCCATCTCACTTTATTTTTTGTGTACAGCCATTCAGAAATTTCATTCCAGTAATTCTTTGGAGATACGCCTATAAGCTTAAATATTGATTCAAATGATCTAGCAGACACTAGCTCATTGATGGACGTAGCACCACTAGATAATATGAACTGACAATCGTTGGACTTACAGAATTCATAAATTGATTTTACTTCCTTTAGCCATTTTCCAACCATACTAGCATTAAGTTTTTTTGCAAAGGCAATTGAAATTTCTACACCAAGTCCTCTTTTTGCTTTGCTTCTAATCGTATCCTTCCTTTGAAAAGGATCGATGAGAAACAGATCAGTTTTACCATCTAGTGTTTTTATGTTATCTGAAACAATCAAATAAGGATAATAGTCTGTCATTGTGTATCTTTTATCCATTCTTAGAATAATATTTTCTACCGGTTTTATGTTAGTCGAATAAATAGAATCAATACCTATTATGTCCAGATCTAATATCTTGGACATACTCAAGGCTCTGTCAATATCTGAGACATGAACTCCTAGATCTATTTTTTTGTAAATAAATTGATCACATGATCCCGGAATTTATTATTTTGGCTATACTCTTTTGTTGGCTTGAATCTGATCCTGATAGAGTCATGTTCTGAAAGTGATATTATTCCCATACAAACAGATTGTTTATTCAACCTGATGTAAAAATTGTCCCTTTCATCAAAAGAGTTAGATATTGAGTGCAAAAGATAATTTTTTTCGCCAGTCTTTAACTTTGAAATTATTGTCTCCAACAAAGCACTAGATTCCTGATGATTACAATCTGCTCTAATTAGAGATATTTCATTGTCCCAATGCCCTCTGGCCCGTGAAATTAAAAATCTTTCCTTAGGAATAGAAAATAGTTCATTCATCTTAAGGATTAATTTTGGAATATCCTCTGTAGCGTGAGCTACAGCATGTATGCTTGTAGAAAGTGTCAAACCTAATTAATTTCAGTAATATTTATAAAAATAAAACTCAAATTAAATAGAACTAGGTGCCTTTTTCCATCTCAGCAGATGGCTCTTCCTTGCTTTCGGTTTGATTTTCAGTATCAAATTTTTCGATGGGAATTTTATGTGACGATACAAGTTTAGTCTTCTTAATACCTATGTGTCGTAGTGTTGAAATCTTTTTTCCTTTTTCCTGAATCTCTCTATTAAATTCACTATTATCGTTAGTAACTTGTTTTATGAAGGTATTGAGATCCCATTGTGGTATTCTCTCAGACAATAATTGTTGTATTACTTTTCTTAACTCATGTTTCTTTGAAGTATTTATCCTGCGTTGGGTAAAGGCAATAATTTCAACTCTAAATTCATGACCATCTTTTGTAGTATAATTATAAATGTGAGTAATCATTGAACTGCCTCTCCTGACTAGGCTTCTCAGGAACTCCTTTCCGTATTCATGTCCCTTGAATATTGTACTAGCAACACCCTCGTTTACTTTTTCGATCTCCACAAATACCTTTGTCTTATGATCAGCTGGATCCTGTTTCTTTATGTCAAATAATGTATTCTCTATAACTCGACCTATTGCGGTATTGGCGTCTGTTATAGGAAGATAATTAATATGATGTCCTCCAAAATCTCCAAAAGAATTCGGTGAGTCAAGAATGAGCCATTGCTTGTCTCTCCATTTGTCTCTGACTCTCCCGCCTCTTCTTGAACCCTTAACCATAAAAAAATCGCCTACGACCAAAATATAAGTTGTGCGCTAAAACGCCTAAAAAAAGAAGTAAGGAGTTATTTTACATGTCCTGAAAAAAAAGTTAATCTGACAAGGGCTTCCCGTCAGACGAATACCTTACTTTTTTACTTTCAGATGATGCGACAGGTGCAGAGCGGATCCGGTATCTTTTAGCTCTCGCTGAGCCTAAGATTATTACAAAAATTACAAAAGCCAGGGTAGTTATTGCATACATCGACAAGCTATCCATGACATTGCCTTCTCAGAGCTTGTTTAAAAATATTTATGCACTCTGCTCGCTAATTTTTTAAAATTTCTATAAAAAAACATAAACAAATTAGTAACTATTATTATTAAATAATATAAATTAATTAATTTATAATGCAGAAATGAGAGCTCCCTTCTTAAAGTACAGCTATGAAAGTATCGAGGCAGTAATAAATAATTAATTATGGAATTATTCTGTGAGTTTTGATGGATCAAGAATCTACTAGGTGAAATTTGCTTTTGACATTAGACTGTCATTAAAACAGAGATGACTAACTTGAGCTATTGCGAAAATAGTGAAAAAAGATAGATAGATAGTACTATTTCTTGCTCATCCGGATTACACACAATTTCTTGATTTAAAGTCGTTATGTTGAATCAGAACCACTCGGATAGTAACATTGCTTTTGATGAAAGTAAATCCCTTGAAGGTATCAATAATAGGGTAAAACTGTCATAATTTGAAAGACAAATGCAGAAACTAATAGATTGAACAGAACAAGAAAATGATGAGGATATTAAGAGAATTAAGAGAGTGATTTATTGTGCATAGTAGAAGATTCATTTGATTATTAAAAACTGATGGGCTTATTATAATGAATCACAGATTGATAAATTGGTGACCAACAAGAAGCATTCGGTAAGATGAATTTTACAAGATTTGATAGGTGGTAACGTCACATGTACAAGTATTAATCCAATATTCTGACATTTTCCATCTTGGAATTTGAAATGTCATTTCATCACTAAAAAGTGAACACCATTTTAGGGCTAAGCTATTTATACTCACCGTGAATTCCACAATCAAGGATTTCGTACCCTACTAAACCGTCCTGTCCATTACCATCGTTATGAGCCTCTGTCAGACAGTGCTGCTGGTTCTCTCCACTCAGCTCATATGCAGGCGAGCTCTTGAACTTTTGCCAGTCGATTGCGTCATGGTTTGTGCAGTCCTCTACGTCGATGCACTTCGAGAGTTCACATAGTGAACCTTTGTAGGCCAGCTCCTTGAAGTCCTTTTCTGACGGATGATTAACGCCGTGGTTTTTTGGAACCCACTTCATATCCGCATACTCATCCTCGCATTCGACTTTTTTTGCAAATGAGTAGTGCGTTGATAAAAATACCGTTAACATCAGCGTTGCAAGTAACACAACAGTAATGTACCCAAACACAAAACTTTTCGAAATTTGCACTTAATAAATCTTATTCTCTATAGGGTTCTGACTATTTTTATAAAATTACAAAAAAAATCGAAATCTCTAGCCGAATCGCCTGTACCGTTAGCAGTTCCATTATTTAGTAACTAGCCATTATGTCATTCAGACAATTATCAATCCCAACTCCACAAAATCTTCCTAGATATGTTTATCGTGATATACTCCTTTGACAAAGCCTTAAAGGATCTAACAAATTATTATAACTTGCCTGGTCTTTATGTAATTTATTTACCCGAGCTGTATCTCTTCATTCGTGACTCGCTTGTAAGATATAGTGTTCTATCAAAGAAGTAGGAACACTTGCAGAAGTTAGTACTAATTCAAACGGAGCCTTATCTCCTGCCCCAATGGAAGGAGGATTTGCATAGGTAAACTGTGCTCCGACAACTTGATTATTGATATCGTAAAAGGTTCCTATGATTTTTACATATGTCTCAGCAGATGGGGAATTATTTTTTATTTCGCCTACTACGTGCACATAACCTTCAGAATCCGTAAATGAATTATGGCTCAATACTTGAAGTCCACTGGCATTATTTTTTGAAGCTGTGTTAGATTTGGATCCTTCTGCCTCACTCATATTCATAAATGAGGGTATTTTGCTAATTTGATCTTGAACAGGTAAAAATTCTATAGAATCGATTACTTTCTTAAATTCAGGCAATAATATTGCTCGTGATTCCTCTGGATAAGTAACACCTATTGAATAATACGTGTCATTGAACGTAGCAAAAACATTAATTCCTCTTTCCTCTGCGCCATTATGTAAAAATGAGTATTCATATTGCCAACCTGGGTAGTTTTTCCCGATAGTAGTTTGATTATCGTTTATAAAGGAAAAACCATTGAGAGAGGTAACCTGAGAGTTAAAATCATTTCTGACATGATCCATTAAGGACATACAATTACAACTTTCTTTAGAAAATTTTCGCAATGAAAAGCCAAATGTATAATTAGTATTAGTTCCATCCAAATCTAAGACACAAGATGGTTGCTTATGGCATCCCTCATCCAACTCAACAATCTTTCCCCAGTCAGATGGATGTGACAGTCTAATTCCTATGTCTGGATTTTCATATTGAGTAATAGAAGAGTTTTTATTGCCTGTTTCCTCCGACAAGTTTTGAGCAAATGATGATTGTAAAACAATCTCTAAAGAGAGAACTATTAATAACTGTACTATGGCAAGCATCACAAATTTCATTGCTAAGCCCATATATTTGCAGCATTAACTATGAGTTAATTTGAATTTAAGGTTTCTCAAGTTTTAGTTCAAATTGAATCAGAAATTTCCAAACGTGGCATAGCTAACATTGAGGCTCTTGAAGGGAGAAAAGATTTACTTTGGATTCTAAGAACAACATTTACTGTCAAAAAAACAATAGAAGTAACTAAGAAGAAGGAGAATAAGACATCTAGACATCTAACAATTTTACCCAAAATTTACATGAACCGTTTAGCATATACAAGCATGAATCGAAATACCCCTTTATTGTGGGATATCGTAATAAAAATAATCAACCGGACATTCTGAAAAAACTTCGCATGAAATAGGTCCTATAGTTATTAAGAAATTCGAAAAATTGGTTATTAGTGACCAGTGTTTTATCAACTTGTTTCTTACTTAATGTTGCATTTCAGGAAATTAATGTAAAAAACCTAGAAAAACCTAATTTTCTACGCTTTATATTACTCGAAAAGATTTTTATCTTATAGACTTGAAATTGGAAGACTTCAGCGTACTATGTAATGATATTTTTGGTATTAATGAGAAGATACGATTCGTAGGGATAATCGATCAGATGGGAAAATTAATTGCAGGGGATATGAAGGATGGATTGCCGTCTTTAGAAAGGGACGATGGTTCAATTAGGCTCTATCTTGGGTATGCCATAAATAATGTTCTAAGACGTGATTTTGATAATGTCTTTGGTAAAGTACTTTATACTTTTTCTGAACGGGAGAAAATTAAGCTCTTAACAGTACCGATCGATAACAATTTACTTCTCGTTTCCATGGATATCTCCTCTGACCACGTTGAATTAATAAATAAGATACAGCATGTTGTGGGCAAGCTCACCAAGGCGTGAGCTTCTAGAAGGTAACGTAATGCGCATCTTATGCTTATTAATTTTAAATATGGCAAGAATAAGATAAAGATCAAAATAATACCAACTTGATTAGATTGTAAATAATCTCCCGTTAAAATATATCTTGAACTAAGATTCATAATATATTGCTATCTCTATTATTGCTCAGTACTTATCGTTTTCTTTCATTAATTAATAATTATTTTGCACTGACAAGAATCTTTTTTACCCTTCTCTTTTCCCATGCTAACAGGTAAACTATTCCAATTACCAAGAATATCTCTACTGACTTTGCCAAAATTCCTGCAGTATCAATATTCTCCGCCTTATTGTCAGGAGACAACGGAGGGGCTAGAATAACCGAATACGCATACAATCCTATGAGAACAGAAGTTCCAATCAATCCGAAAAGATTTAATGCGACCCTTTTTTTGTATTGACTTAAGATATATTTTCTGTTGTTACCCGAATATGAATCACCGGCAAAATTGATCAAAATATACAAGATTCCGTATGCTACCTGAGCTCCAGCTGCTGCCATTAAGAAAACTGAATAATAAATTTGTAATGATCCATGTTCGGGAAAAATCGCCATGTGTACTAAGCCGCCAGCTATGGCAAGCAACATAATTATATATTTCAGATTTTCTTTTTCTGGTATCGCATCTGAAGTTTGGTTTCTCCTTTTATAATATATTCTTCCTAAGACTATCCCAAGAACTATGATTGGAGTTAAAATGGAAATGACCAAAAGAGAATTTCTAACCAGTCCCCACGAGTCTGAGATAGTTACATTGAATATTACTCGTTGACAATTACAATCAGTTATACTAGACAGAATGGATCTTGGGGGATCTAACTGGTTGTGATTCACCATCTTGTCATCGTTAGCTACACTAAGTACTATTTCATATGAGCCTGGGTAAGGGAACACATAATATAGATTGAAATCTCCGATATCCCGTACTGTCCAAGGGAATCCCTTTACCCTTTCCCCCGTACTTTCTTGATAGATCTCAACCATTGTTTCGATATTGTATACATCTTTTCCATCAAAGTCTTGTACGCTAAATGTTATCTGTGTTGGCTTGTTAGGAGTGGCATATTCGGGATCCAAAGCCATATATGGATAGTACTTTCCCATTCCATCTCTGTTGGATCCTCCATTGTAATGGGGCGTATGAGAAAGATGGGCAAATGAAAGAAAATGAGGAATAAAAGTCGTAATTACTATGAGAAATAAGAATGATATCAGAACAATCTGGAATCTCATGTTATCTGACTATGAAACCTAACGCTTTGGTTTCATATAAGTCGTACCAGCTACTTCAAATCTTGTGTTCCTTTACTATGCTGTTCTCCATAATTATAGAGATAGCTCTCCAAGGGGCTTTGAAGAGTATATGAATATTTGAAGACCAAATTAAATAAAATAGGAAAAATTTATTTCAGCAATTACCTATCTCCTTTCTCTATAATTGAATAAAGTAGTAAGTGTAAATGATTACTTAAAGAATTTTCCTCACACTTCATTTAGACGTAATCAAGAACAAGTTATTGAGCAGGTTTGTGATGCTTTTAATTCAGGTTATAAATACATTCTATTGGAAGCGCCAACTGGATTTGGCAAAAGTGCAATTGCGATAACGATTGCCCGAGCGCTTGGGTCTAGTTACATATGTACTGCAACCAAGGATCTCCAAACTCAGTATACTCATGATTACAAGCTTCTAAAAGTCGCTAAAGGAAAAAGCAACTTTTTGTGTAGGGTAAAAGAAGACTTTATTGAGAAACGAAAATATTTTTGCACATCATGTAACTCGGGATCTGAAAATGAGTGTAGACATACCTCTTGTGAATATGGGCCATGTTTATCTGATGAATCAATGGAAGGAACAGGATGTAAATACAGAACTTTCATAAATGATTATAAAACTGATTACAAGGGAAAAGAAAATGAAAGAACTTTAATTAACAGGGAAAAATTAGAATATTATAAAACTGAATATTCAAACTGGATTCATTTAAAAAATTTTGATACTCCTCGTGCATGGAATCCTTGTTACTACTTTGATCAATTATTTCAAGCATTAAAAGCAAGTCATTCAATTTTTAATTACTCAATTTTTTTATCATTACTAACAAACAAAAATATGATGCAACAACGAGAATTACTTGTACTGGATGAAGCACATTTACTTGAAACTGAAATCGTAAAATTCAGAGGACTTTCGATATCAAAGAAAAGGTGGAGAAGATATATTCCTAACTTTAAGATGGTCGATTATGGATATGATATAGATGGTTGGTTAGATTTTTTAATTGACTTGGAGAAAACTATCCTCATGTTAATAGGATATGACTCTCTCGTTTATTCTTTGGTAGAGGAACGAAAAGTGAAATATGGATTTGACCCAAAAAGGAAGGCTAAAGCAAGAAACAAAAGAATAGTAAGCGCGTCAGAATTATTTGAAGATGATTCTAGTCTAGAAATAGATATCAAGTCGGAAAGTGGAAAAAACTTACAGATTCATAAAGAATTATTGATTGATATTGTACAGGATATCGAAAAGCTCACGAGAACCATAAATAACATTCTTTCAAGTCCTAAAAACTGGATAGTCTCAGAAGTTCGAAAAGAAAATTACGATGTTGTGAGGGTAGAATTGAAACCCTTGGATCCCTCCAAGTATATTAGAACAATTGTTGAAAAATGTCCAAAAACACTAATTATGAGCGCAACAATTCTTAATCATATAACGTTTGAGAAGAATCTCGGAATAGACTCCGAAGAAAATAAAACCAAATTCATACAAATCCAATCAGATTTCCCTGTTGAAAATAGACCCATTTTTCCTCTTAGTGTAGAATACCTTAATTTTAGTAATTTACAGCAGGTGGATATAAAGACAAAAATATCACGGGCAATTGATAATATAATGCACATACATAGTAACGATAAGGGTATAATACATACAACTTCTTATGAGCAGCTAAATTTTATCAAGGAAAATCTTTCAAAATTGAATTCAAGGAGATTAATTTTGACGGATCCCGAAATCGAAAGGGACGAAGTA
>Ga0081455_10001571_pt1 | contig 28055 bp, 22 predicted proteins | sample TabmetS3T2R1_FD_70207 | JGI IMG/M metagenome (GOLD analysis project Ga0081455, IMG submission 70207) | Tabebuia heterophylla rhizosphere microbial communities from the University of Puerto Rico - S3T2R1 | ecosystem: Host-associated > Plants > Roots > Rhizosphere ... | reverse complement strand
GATTACGAAGGTAAACGGCAAAATTTTTTCCGAAGAATTCTTAAGACGCACAATTTCTCGGGGCAAATTGGCGACTTGCTGGCGATGAAACGTTTTCCCGATCTGATCCTCATCTCGATCGGACACAACAACGTTGACTGGGCATGGTGGTGCGCTCCTGCGGAGCTTGAGCAGCCGGAGGACCGTTTGCGACAACTCAGTCGGCAGGTCCGAGAAAATTTCGCGCGACAGATGCGTCGGTTGATTGATCACTCCCACACGCAGAGACACGGTATCGCGGTGGTCGTGTATGGGCTCGTCAATTTCGAGTCGTACTTTCGAGGGCGTGAAATCGCGGAACGTCTGCGAGCGGAGGACGCATCGCGCTATCCGCATCTGGAAACGACTTACAAATACTTCACATCCTTTCGGCCAGTTTACCGTTCCAATCTGATTCGGCTTACAGGCATGGTGAATGAGCAGTTGCGCGCAATGGTAAATGAACTGAACGGCGAACTTCCCGACAACTCCAACCTCCTATTGCAATATTCGGATGCCCTGGCAACAGCCGACCTGAGTCGCGCGGAACTGCTTCATCCGATTGATGGCTGGCATGCTTCGGTCGAAGGTCACAATGTTCTCGCAGAAGCCGCGTTTCGGGGCCTGCGACCAAGCCTGGAATTTCTTGGAATCAAGCTGCCATCTCATTAACGCCTGGCTTCGGTCGGATGCCACACAAGACATCGCAGCGACAACCCGTTTAAACGGCTTTTATGAATGGTTCACGGCTGCACCGCGCTAAAAGCGCCGTGTTAATGAGAGCGAGCGAAATTTTACAAATCTCCGCGCTGTTTCAATCGCGCGATTGTGTCGCGCAACATGCGATAACCAAAATGGCCCTGGCGAACGCGCAGCAATTCAGAGCCGCGCCATTTTTGCTGGATCGTCTCGAGTTGTTCCAGCGGCGCGATCGAATCGAACTCGCCGGCGACAAACAACACGCGAGCCGAGTCGCAAAGCGGCAGGTTGTGGATCGGCGAGCTAAGATGAAAATGCCGGGCGATGAGGGACGGCTCGATATTTGCACCACGTAGTTCGCGACGGATCGACCTCGCTGCAGGGCTCTCCCAGATCGCGTGCTCTATGTTTACGATGGGTGCCATCAAGGCGGCAAAACGCAGGTCGCGCTCGACCATCGCCAGCAACGCACCGATCCATCCGCCATAGCTGGTTGCGAGCACGCCGAACTCGCCGGAGCCCCGTTTGCGCAATGCGCTCATCAATTGGCGCAGCTCCATCACGCCCTGGCGCAACCCTTCCGCGTTGCGGATCAGATCGCAGGTGATCGCGAGTTCCCCGTTCCAATAGCCGCGAGGGACACGCGAATAATGGTATGGCAGCTGAAGGAAGCACGCGTTCCAACCAAGTTCATTGAAGTGTGCCGCGCAACGTCGATAGCCAGTGGGGCTCGTGGACATCAGCGCGTGTAAAATGAGAACCGTTCGTGCGCTGCGGCCGCCTTCTGAAGGAAAAAAATCTGCGCACGCGATATTGTTCGCAGGGAATTGAGTTTCAATCGGACTGCGCCATGTGATGGTCGGGTGACCGTGTCCCAATGCATTAGCAAGATTGTCGTCGTGCGGCGGAGCATAATACTCCTGGGCATTGAGCCGCTCGCAGTCCTGCACGTAGCGCTCCATCTCGTTGCGGCTTCCTCCATTTAGGCGGTGGCGCGTATGAAGGAAGTTGATAGATGCGCATAGGAATCCATCGATTCCGGTTGCGGCGAGACGACGAAATTTGTTCCGATGAAATGCAGGCCGACCGTTCCGGTTGCCGTTGTCAGAGATAGGAAGCTGGCCGCGCCGAGCGTTTGGCCTGCGACGCTTCATCCGTTCTTTTGGCGGATGCGGCAGATCGTCAGGCCTGAGTTGGAATTTTTCGCGCAATTCTGCGTACAAATTTTTGAATGAAACCGCCAATTCGGATTCAATCCGCTGCAGCGCCTCCGATTTTGCAAACTCGGGAAAGTGCGAGATTGGATTTCCAAACGCGATCCAAATCGAGGTGCGCCGAAGCGGAATCCAACGTTTAGTCGAATAGAGGCGATCGCTGCCAAGGATTACGCATGGCAAAATTGGTACCCCGGCGATGTGCGCGAGCGTTGACGCCCCCGGCCTCATCGGCGCGCCTTCAAGCAGCGATCGCGCGCCGTCGCGAATTCCGCCCTCGGGAAAGAGGCCAACAATGCGTCCCTCTTTTAGCCGCTCAAGGGCGGTACGGATGCTTTTGCGGTCCGCACGATCTCGATTTACCGGGAACGCATCGATTGCGCGCAGGGAAAATCCGACGATCAGCGGTTGAAAAAATTCCGCCATTGTCATCCAGTCGATTTTTCGCCGGATCACCAATGAAATAATGAATGGATCGAAATGGCTGATATGATTGGCCGCCAGCAAAAATCCGCCGGTCCGATCCGCATTTTCGGGTCGGATTACGCGAATACGCGTGACACCGCCAAATAGCAGTCTCACCACTAGTTTACCGGTGCGATAAGATGTTGTTTTGGCTTGCACTGCTTGAGTGTTTCGTTGATCCACCGCAATTGGAAAGACGATTTTTGAGGCTGATTCCTTTTTTGAACGTGGTATCATAGTTGGCGGTCCGATACGAGGTTTTGGTTATGAAACCCAGGAGTCCTTCCACGGAGGGTAAGGGGAAATTTCCGCACACGGACTTCCTTTTCCATTCTGGTTTCGGTCAATGGCACGGCGGCTACTTTTCGCCGTACGACGGAGAGGACAGATACGGAGTCAGGAATTTTTACAATCTAGCCCGTGAATTCCGTATCGAGGCTGCACGGGAACGCGCGAGGGAAATGGCGGTTTTTGCGCTGATTGTTCTGACGTCGGCGTGGCCAGTTCTCTACATGGTCGTCTCAGTAGTGAAATTGCTGAGCAGGGGTCGACCGCTGGATCAGTAGCCCAGTTCTTCGCCTTTCGCGGAGTTTTCGCTCTCGGACTCCCGCTTGTCCTCGCAGGTTCGTTAGCAGTGTACTCGGCAGTTCAACGCTTCCTTGGCCAGAGAAATTCGTCGCGGTACTCGGGCGTTTTTTCCGGAGCCAGCCCGTGGCGTGTCACGTTTTCGGTCACGACGCGCGGGACAAGGAAGTTTAGCAAATAATCCTCGCCGCCGGCCTTGGTGCCGCCGCCGCTCATCTTGAATCCGCCAAACGGATGACGGCCGACGATTGCGCCGGTACACGGGCGGTTAATGTAGACGTTGCCGGCTTCTAACTGGGCTTTAACGCGTTCAATGTTCGCCGGGCTGCGCGAGAAAAAGCCACCGGTCAACGCGTAATCAGTGCCATTGGCAACCTCGATTGCTTCATCGAGATCGCGCACCTTAATCACGCTTAAGACTGGGCCGAAAATCTCCTCGCGCGCGATTCGCATGCCTGGTTTCACTCCGGTAAAAATCGTCGGTGGAATGAAATAACCGTGCGGCGGGACGTTTTTTGCCTGATAGGCGACTGTCGCCTCGCCTTTGCCGACTTCGATGTACTCCAGAATGCGCCGGTAAGCAGCCTCATCAACTACCGGCCCGACCATGATGCCTGGCTCTTCCGGATTGCCTACGCGCACGCTCGCCGCGGCGCCGAGCAAACGTTCCATCACGCGGTCGTGGTTTTCTTCTAGAACGATCAGTCGCGACAGGGCGGAACATTTCTGGCCTTGAAAACCGAACGCCGAATAAATCGAATCGACAATCGCTTCATCCAGATCGGCATCGGAGTCGACGATCATGGCATTTTTTCCGCCCATCTCGCAAATGACGCGCTTAAGCTCGCGCTGGCCTTCGCGCGTTTTGCCGGCGGTCTCCCAAATCCACAGGCCCACCTCGCGGGAACCTGTAAAGGCGATCAAGTCGACCTCTTTGTGATCAACCATGTGCGCGCCGATCACAGAGCCTTTACCGTTGAGAAAATTCAACACGCCGGGAGGCACGCCTGCTTCCTCGTAAATTTCCATCAACATGGCGCCAATGATGACCGATTGCTCGGAGGGTTTCATGATCACTGTGTTGCCGGTGACGAGCGCTGCGCTGACCATCCCGCACAGAATCGCCATTGGGAAATTCCACGGCGCGATCACCAGAGCGACGCCGCGCGGCCAGTAATGCTGGTAGCTTTCTTCGCCGGGCACATTTTGCGTAAGCCGGGGCCGCCCTAGTAAGCGCATCTTGCGGGCGTAGAAGGTGCAGAAGTCGATCGCTTCGGCAATGTCACCGTCCGCTTGGTCCCACGGTTTCCCGACCTCAAAGACTTCGAGCGCGGCAAGTTCGAATCGGCGGCGCTCCAGAATTTCCGCGGCGCGTTCCAGTAATTGACAGCGCTCTTCAACAGAAGTGCGACTCCATTTCTCGAACGCCGCACGCGCTGCGACGACGGCGCGCTCGGCTTCAGGAATGTCGGCCTCGGCGGCGTAGCCGACGATTTTGTCTGGTTGACTCGGATTAACTGATGAAAACGTTTTGTCAGTCCAAAGCTTCTCGCCATTGATCGTGAGCGGAACTTTACGCCCAAATTGTTTGCGTTGTTCACGCAATGCCGCCCGCATTTTTTCCTGGTTCTCGGGCAAAGCGAAGTTCGTTAAGGACGCATTCTTGTAGGGAACGTCCGGTCGTGTTTTTGGTGTGTCTTTTGTCATATTTATAGTGGGATTTGATGGCGGTAGGACGCCGTTTCGGCTGCGCCGCAAAGTTTCGTTTGGGTCGCGCAGCAGTTCTTCCGAGGAGACATTCTCCGAGAATTTTGCGCGCAAAAATCCTTCGTTTGACGTGTTCTCGAGTAGACGGCGCACCAGGTAAGACATTCCGGGTAGGAGTTCACCCACCGGACAATATTCGCGGACGCGATAACCCATATCTACCAATGCGCGCTTGATTGGCCCTGCCATCCCATAGAGCAGCTGAAACTCGAAGCGACTTCGATTGATACCGAGTTCGTCCGCGAACGCCTGTGCGTGTGCGATACTCCGAACATTGTGCGACCCAAACGCGGAGGTAACTATCGATTCGTTCTCGAGCAGCAGGCGCGTGAGCGTTTCAAAATTTGCATCGCTCTCGGGTTTCTGCAGATAAACCGGACAATCCCATCCGTTCTGGCGCGATTTCGCTGTTTCGTAATCCCAGTACGCGCCTTTCACCAGCCGGACTGCGAATCGCGTCCCCCGCGCTCGACCCCACTCAATCAGGTCGCGCAAATCTGCTTCAGAATCTCGCAAATAGGCCTGGGTGACAATTCCCGCATGCGGCCAATCCTTAAATTCTTGCTCGGTGAAAAGGGTTTTAAACAATTCGAGAGTTATATTTTTGTGCGCATAGCTCTCCATGTCGAAATTAATGAAAGCGCCCAGGTGTCGTGCGCGACGCAGCAGCGGCCGCAGCTTGGGCGCGAGGTGGGCAATTGCGTCCGCAGGCTCGGCCGGATTTATTTGCGAATAAAGGGCCGAGATTTTGACCGAAAGGTTTACAACCGGGAAAAGCTGCGAATTTTTGCCCAAGGGATCGGTCCAGTCTTTTGTTTCGCGCGCGAGACCTTCCAGTAAATCCAGATAACGCGTCGCATACTCGTCGGTCTCCTTTTCACTGACGACGGCTTCTCCCAAAAGGTCGACAGTAAACCCAATTTTTTGGGCGCGGCGTTTCCGTAATGTTCTCATAACGTCGTATGGATTTCGTCCGGCGATGAACTGGCGCGCCATTTCGGAAACGTTCCAGCGCAGAATGGGTCCGCTGATCCACGGAACAATGCTCGCCAGACGAACGCCAGCCCCGAGAAGTTCCGAGATCTTTTGCGAATCATGTGCCTCGGCGAAGTATTCCCGGAGATGTTGAACAATTTCGCCCGAGGTGCGCAGTGAGGGAAGGACGTCAACAAAACGAAACAGTTGATGTTTGAGATGTTCATCGCGCATCGAGAGCGTCATCAGGCGCTGATAAAATCCGGCCTTGCTGAAAAGGGATTCAGGATGTTTATCGACCAGTTCGAAGATGCGCTGTCCGCGCTGCTCGATTTCGCTTTGGAGCGACCTCATTCACGAAATTAGTTCGCCCCCATGGGTTAAGCAAAGGCGGAACCCGGTGTCTTCAAGTTTTTTTAAAAAATTACATCTGGACACGCTCAGTTCGCGGTCGGCTTTCGAAATTAGGATGAAATTGCTTCAAGCAATTTTGAGGAGCAAGTGGAGGAGATTTGCCTGGCAGATTCCGGAGGCCCAGGGCTCGGACCTGTCAGGCAATCTCTTTGTACAGATTGATTCAGCTCAGAAACTCGCGTAGCAAGCAGTTATGACCGTGGAACGCCACGAATTTGCGAGCGATAACACCGCTCCGATCTGCCCGGAAGCGTGGGCCGCATTGCAGGAGGCCAATAGCGAGTTCGTCCCAGCTTACGGGGAGGACCGTTGGACGGCGCGCTTGTGCGATCGGATCCGTGAAATCTTCGAGACCGATTGCGACGTTTATTTTGTTTTCACCGGTACGGCGGCCAATGCCCTGGCTCTCGCGCAACTGTGTCCGTCATTTCACAGCATTATCTGCCATCAGAATGCTCACATTCAGACCGATGAATGTGGTGGGCCGGAATTCTTCACCGGCGGATCCAAACTGCTCCTGGTCGGAGGCGGAAACGGGAAGATCGATATTAGCCAGACGAAAGCGTTGCTTATGCGTCAGACTGACCTGCATTCGCACAAGCCGGGCGTGATCAGCATCGCACAGGCGACTGAGTTTGGAACAGTTTATACGCGCGACAAAATTGCGGCAATTGCTGAACTGGCTCGCGCTAATAAACTGTTTGTGCACATGGACGGTGCGCGTTTCGCTAACGCGATTGCGTCCCTCAACTGCGCACCGAAAACCATCACATGGGAGATTGGAGTTGATGTTCTTTGCTTTGGCGGGACAAAAAATGGCACGGCTGCTGGTGAGTTGGTGATATTTTTCAATAAGGAGATTTCGCGCGAGTTCGACTATCGAGTAAAACAAGCCGGACAGCTCGGTTCCAAGATGCGCTTCCTTGCGGCACCGTGGCTGGGGCTGTTAGGGAGTGACGTATGGCTGCAAAATGCGGAACATGCCAATCGCGGGGCACAGCAGCTCGCAGAAAACCTGCAACGGAAGGCGAACATAGAGGTTGTATTCCCGGTGGAAGCCAACGCGGTCTTTGCGCGAATGGACAACCAACTCGCACAACATCTACATGGGTGCGGGTGGCGTTTTTACAAATTTATCGAGCCAGATGTTTACCGGTTGATGTGTTCATGGGCAACCACGGAGGGTGATATCGGCGATTTCATTCGTGACATTACCCAAAATCATTGAACGAATGGCGATCAGTGACATCTGTATGGAGGTAAAATGAATACGCTTGCGCGAATTTTGATGCTTACTTCGATCCTGCTTGGTGGATGTCGGGCGACCCAGGACGTCGCTTCTACTTCCTACCACGTGACCCGCGGTGCAGCAGTCGGCTCTTACAAAGTGGCTAGGGCCGTCGCGGTCGGTTCGTATCGTGTTGCCACTGCTCCAGTGTATTATGCCACGCGGAAGAGAGGCGATGAATCATCAACCATGGTGGGGACGGAGACTGCGTCCGACGTTACAAATCCCGGCCAATCAATTCAGCCAGACGGAGCGTCAGCTCCCCAACAGCAATCGCGAGTCGAGGCCGAGCGTGGTCAGAGCCGAGGATCGAGCGGAGCTTCGGCGACGTCTCGCAGGGAGACGACACAGTCACAAACGAGCGTTTCATCCTCGCCGCCTTCTGCGCCATCGACGACGTTTCCGACAGGAAAATTAGTCCCTGGCAAACCAGGATACGTCTTCAGCCCATTCGACAAGGAAGGAAGATATGTGGATGTAAGCGGTTTTCCACCCGGCACCAAAGTAAAAGATCCTTGGACCGATAAGATCTTTCTTGTTCCATAAGCTGCTGTCCGCCTGACGTCGCGCGACACCAACGTCGATTGCCGCGAACTGCAGCGAGTGCTAGGTAATAACATGAGACCGGTATCGCGGATTGCGGCGTTCCTTGTTGCCTGGTCTCTGCTCGCTTTGGCGTCGCAGAGCCCAGGGCAGGTTTATCAAGGAAAAGAACTCGTTAAAGCCGAGCTTCTTGCCGATACGAGCGCCATTGTTCCCGGAAAGCCATTCACCGTCGGGTTGCTGCTTCGGATGGCTCCGCATTGGCACACCTATTGGGCGTTCTCTGGCGACGCGGGTCTGCCAACAGAATTGAAATGGAAACTCCCGTCAGGTTGGAAGGTTGGCGAGATTCAATGGCCAATTCCCCTGAAAACAATCGATCCTGGGGACATCGAGACGTACGGCTACGAAAATGAAGTCTTGCTGATGCAGGAAATCACGCCGCCGCAAAAGCTCGACGATTCAACAGTAAAGCTTTCAGCTCAGGCAAACTGGCTGGTCTGCGAGAAGATCTGCATTCCTGGCAGCGCGACACCGCAGGTGGAGTTACCTGTATCTACAACAAGTCAGCTGGCAAACACGGAACTCTTCGCGCGCTACCGACATTTGTTGCCACAAAACTGGCCAGGATTGAACGTGGCATCGACAAACTGGAGCAGCGTTGGACGCGATCTTCGATTAAAAATTACGAGTGAATCGCTAGCCAAATATCCGGCGCTGGATTTTTTCCCATTACCGGGACCGGACATTGTTGTTGGCCATCCGACAATCGAATCACACGACGCGAATGAAGTTATCTTTCGAGTTCCGATTGAGTCGTCGCAGAAAAACCTTTCGTCGATGCCAGGATTGGTCGTCTTTTCCCAGCAGGCAAATGGTGAGGACCGCGCAGCGTGGCGAATTTCAGTCGCACCAACTATTTCCGCAGCTAAGGCAACGCCGCCTGCTCGCGGAATCTTCACTTTTCTGTTCTTCGGCTTCCTCGGTGGCATCATCTTGAATTTGATGCCCTGCGTGTTGCCAGTGATTTCACTGAAAATTTTTGGCTTTATTCAGCAGGCGGGTCAAAGCCGGCGAAAAATCTTGCGGAGCGGTATCGCATTTACGGTGGGAATTTTCGCATGGTTCGTGGGGCTTGCGCTGCTTCTGATTGCGCTTAAGGGCGGTGGTCGCGACGTGACGTGGGGAGGATTTCAATTTACCAACGCCTATTTCGTTCTTGCGCTGAGCGTGATTGTCCTTGTGTTCGCTCTGAACCTTTTTGGCGTGTTCGAAATTTCGCTGCCGCAGGGCATGACCCGCGGTTTGCTTTCAACCACTGAGCGCAAGGACGATCTGGGCTCATTTTTCCAAGGCGTGTTCGCGACTGTGCTGGCAACGCCGTGCACTGCGCCATTCCTTGGTACCGCGCTTGGGTTCGCCTTTTCACAGTCGGCGGCGGTTATACTGGCGATGTTCGTTGCGATTGCCGCGGGCATGAGCGCGCCGTACCTGCTTTTGAGCGCTCAACCCGCCTGGCTGCGATTCCTGCCGCAGCCCGGTGCCTGGATGCTGCATGTGAAACAATTCATGGGCTTTCTGCTGCTGGCTACGTTGCTATTTCTTCTTTACGTGTTGGGTGCTCAACGCGGCTTGGAAGGAGCGATTTGGGCAAGCTGCTTTCTTCTGGTGGTCAGCGTTGCTTGCTGGATGAAAGGCGCGTTTGTCCTACCAACTGCGTCGTTGATGAAGCGATCGGTTGTTCTCGTGCTCATGCTCGCCCTTGTCGTCGGGAGCGGCGTTTATTTCATCGGGGGCAAATTTCGATCCAGCAATCTCGCGTTAGCGGATTCACGACTCCGCGGAGACTGGCAGGCATTCACACCGGAACGATTGCAAGCGGAACTGGATCAAGGGCATTTCGTGTTCGTCGATTTTACGGCCGCCTGGTGTATTACCTGCAAGTTTAACGAGGCGAATGTTCTTGAGAGTAGCGAGGTGCGAGAGGCGTTTCAGCGCCACGCGATTGTGAAATTGAAAGCTGATTGGACCAACGGCGATCCAGCAATTACGAAATTATTGCAACAGTTTGGCCGTCCCGGCGTTCCCTTGTACGTGCTCTATCCCGGAAAAAACGAAGAACCGATAGTTTTCCCTGAAGTGCTCACCAAAGGCATGGTCCTGGAGAAACTCCAAACCGCGGCGAGCCGGGTTGCCGCCCAATAGTTTTTGATTCCTGCCGCGTTTGTGTTGCCGGTGTTCCTTGCCAATATGTTGATTGAAAGAAAATTGAACTACCTTAACAACTTCGTTTTCTAATCCATCTATGAATAAAAAAGTAACTTTGACCGTTCTCACATCGTTAATTGCTACCGCAATTTTTGCCTTGGACCCGCCGCCAGTGGGCAGCGCTGCGCCGGAGTTTTCGCTGCCCGACGCGAAAGGCCAGGATCACTCACTTGCTCAATACAAGGGCAAGTACGTCGTGCTCGAATGGTTTAATCCGGAATGCCCGTTTGTGAAGAAGCATTACGGCAGCGACAACATGCAAAAATTGCAGAAGGAATACACGGACAAGGGCGTGGTTTGGCTGACCATCGATTCGAATGCCCCCGGCACCGAAGGCAATCTGACGCCGGAACAGGCCCAGAAGATCGCAACTTCGTGGAAGACCCATGAGACAGCGTTGCTTCTCGATCCGGACGGCAAAGTGGGTCGCGCTTATGGTTCCAAGAACACGCCAAACATGGTGATCATCAGTCCGGATGGAAAAATCGTTTACCATGGGGCGATCGATAGCAAGGCCACGCCGAACCCAGCAGACATCCCCAGCTCGACGAACTATGTGAAGGCGGCGTTGGATCAATCATTGGCAGGCAAATCCATTTCCACGCCACAAACCAAACCATACGGTTGCTCGGTAAAATACAAATCGTCGTGATTTTGTAGCTGCGGTCGCTGACCGCGGCCGCCCGGCGTCACCGACGCCGGCTACAGATTTCGAAACGGCGGTCGGCTTAGCCTCGCGTCGGTACCAGTCTGAATAGCAGGCGCAAGAGTGACATCGGCGCGAGGCGACCTAGAAGCATGACAATCTTCATCGCAAATCCGGGAATGACGAGCGGCCGATCGGCTCCGAGTGAAGCCAGCGCTTCGCGCACAACTTCTGCGACTGATACTTGAAGAAAGTCAGGACCCGGACCGGGCTTCACGTTTCGGCCAGGACGGCTGGCGACTTCCTGAAATTCCGTGCGCACAGGCCCAGGGCACAGAGTGCAGACGCTTATACCTGTTCCGCGCAGTTCGGCCCGAAGGGCTTCAGAGAAGCTTGTCACGTACGCTTTAGTGGCGGCGTAGACCGCATCGCCAGGGATCGGCAGAAAACCAGCCGACGAACTGACGTTTAAAATGCCGCCACATCGTCTTGCGATCATTCGCGGAAGCAAATGGCGAGTGAGGATTGTCAGAGCGACAATGTTCACCAACGTCATTTGCCGGTTGCGAGTTGCGTCGCTTGTCGCGAATTCTCCGCTGTCGCCCAGTCCGGCGTTATTGATCAAAAGATCGACGTCAATGTTTTCACGATCGATCCATGCTAACAGTTCATTCACCTGTGCAAGATCAGCGAGATCAGTCTTGTGAACGCAAACTGCGACGTTTGGATAGTGCTGATTTAGTTGGTCGCGCAGTTCGTTCAACTTCTGCTCGCGCCGTGCAATCAAGGTGAGGGATTTCGCACGACCAGCCAGTTGGCATGCAAATTCGCGGCCGATCCCAGCGGAAGCTCCTGTAATCAGCGCGTTACAGCCATCGAATTTCATTTCGCGCGTAGCCCAGGGCGTTGACCCGGCCTTGATAATGCGGCCAGCCGCTGCCTGCCGCGGTCGGCGCCCGCGTCTACAGCACTGCCGTTCTTCGACTGCAGATCCTTGACCTCGCAGGGTGTTAACGTCCGCCAATGTCCGCTGGGCAAATCGCCGAGCCGAAGATTTCCGACTCGAACGCGCAGGAGATCTTTGACGCGGTATCCGACAGCTTCGAACATGCGTCGAATCTGTCGATTTATTCCTTGCCGCAAGATCACGCGAAGACGCGTGGGCGACATGGAGCGAAGCCTCGCAATTGTCGCACGTTTACCATCAAGTAAAATCCCGCGCTCCAGCTTTGGCACGAGTGCCGGATCCCACGGTCGATCCAGCGTGACCTGATATTCCTTGTCGACCTTGAAACGCGGATGGGTGAGCTGTTGCGCTAATTCGCCGTCGTTTGTGAGAAGCAGCAAGCCTTGCGTCTGAGCGTCCAAGCGTCCGATCGTGAAGAGTCGAGAAAATTTTTCGGGTAGAAGATCAAAGACAGTGTCGCGTGCGTGGAGATCCTTTCGAGTCGAAACGAATCCAGCAGGTTTGTTCAACATGATTGTCAGCGCTGGGGCGGCGTGAACAAGTTTGCCATTAACCTTCACATGGTCGCGCGAGCCAGGTTGTGCGCTAAAGTTTGTGCAAACTTTGCCGTTAATTGTGACGTGGCCGGCAGCAATCAACTCATCGCAATGCCGGCGTGAACCAAGTCCCGCGGCAGCAAGAAAGCGATTGAGACGCATGTCTTCGTGATCGGTGATCTGTGATGGGTGATCAGACCGATCACTGTTCACTGTTCACAGATCACTAAGCTCTACAGATCGGGCTTGGTCTTAGGCAGCCCGATGACCTTCTGGCCGTCCTTCCATTGCCCGCGCTTTTTCAAAAGCTCGACCCGTTCGAAGCGTTTTAGCACATTACGCTTGGCGGCGATCGTGCTGGCTCCCTTTAGGCTGCGATGTTGCGACATAGATTCGTTACCCCGTGAAAATGAGCCGGCACACTAAGCTGTTACGCGAATTTTTCAAATCGAGATCGCTAATCCCGGGCGTCGATACTTGAGTCACAATTGATTACTCAGCACTACGTAGGTCCCGCACTTCGTGATTTGATGGTAGATGTGAAAGTGACTGGTTAAGATTTGTTTCCAATAATCGGCCCGGCTTTCCTCGATAATTAGATAAACCGCGTCAGGTTGCCCCCATTTTTCCAGGACCGCGCGCTCATTCAAGAAGATGTCGATGGAAGGTTTCCCAATCGGGGTTTCTTTTTGCGGGTTCTGATTAACCAGGAAAAACTTTCGGTTTAGATAGAAAATGAGACTGCTACTGTCGTCGAGCGGTCCTTCAAAGATCGTATCTCCGCCTGCGTCGAGTCGTGGATTTATCGATCGCGCGGCATCCGCCAGGGAAAAGTACGGCGCGATTTTCGCAACGCCTTCCATCATACTGAGTCCGCCCGGGATCATTGAGGCGGCCAGGGCAATGGCTGCAAGTCTTTCGCGTTGCCTGAAAACAAAGTAAAGGGCCGCGAGCGATAAAGAGACGAGAGAGGCGCCAAAGATCGCGACCAAAGGGCGAAATGCCAACCAGGTTGCCATGGGCATTACGTGTAATGCCCGCCAGGCTGTCCAGCGCGCGTCCATCGTTCCCCAGTTTCCGTTCAAAGCCTGCGCCGCGTCCGCAAGAAAGAATGCCGCCGCAGTGGTCACTAAGCCTACGAAGCCGACGCCGATGACGCCGACAGCGCGCAATTTCGGCGGTATCCGGTCCCACGCCGTGGCTCCCCAGAGCCCAAATGCGCCCCACATGGTCATCGAATAGTAATCCTGGCGTTGCCCAAGAAACAGCAGCGGGACAAAAACGACACCCATCCAGCAGAGCGGCAGTGCGTCGGCGAAGTCGATCTCATGCGGTCGAACCACGCGCCGCCAGGCAAAAATCGCGCCCGGCAAGAGCGCAATCGACCATGGAAACCACCAGGCGAAATGTAGGACCACAAACTGATAGGCGGGCATGCCCAGGAAATCGTGCGTTTCATCGGTGAGTCCGCGCAAATGACCGAGCCATTCGGAGCTGATCTGATAACGAAAATATCCCGGGAAATGCCATTGCACCCAGATGTGCCATGGCAGGACGATCATAAGAAAAATCGCAAGGTACTCCCATCTTAATAGCCCTCGAAATCGTATGCGCGCTTCGCGATAAAAGATTGAGAGTATGAGAAGAATCGCGGCGGGATAAGCGACACCGAGTAGACCTTTGGTCAGGCATGCAAAAGCAGAACAAATCCAAAAGGCAGCAAACCAGATGCGGCGGTTACGGCGGCGCTGATAACCCCCGATTGCGCAAAAAATCGCGCCCGCGATGAGTGCGCTCACGAGCGGTTCGGGCATGACGATACGCGCGAGCAGAAATGTTCCGCATAGGCTCAAATAAATCAGACCAGCAATGAACCCGCGCCAGTAATCCGAGAGCTTTTCCCCGATTAGAAAGGTCAAGGCAGCCACGGCGACAACTGACAGCGCGACCGGGAGTCTGGCAGCAGCTTCGTTGACGCCAAAGACTTTAAACGAAATGATGATCAGCCAGTAGAGCAAGGGCGGTTTTTGCAGGCGTGGCGCACCGTCGTTCGTAGGCAGAAGCCAATGGTGCGCCTCGACCATCTCGCGTGCGGCGCCTGCGTATTGTCCTTCTGTCTGGCTGTACAAATCGCCGGAGCCGATCGTCGCGACGTGCAACAGCGCGGCCAACGCAATGAGAATCACAAGCAACGCATGGCGCATGGGCGGCGGCGGGAGCGCCGGCGGCTCAAGCAAAGTTTCTTCCAGGCTTAGAGTGCGCGCGTCGGCGGTCATTGAGTACGTTCAGTGCCCGAAATTGAAGTCCCGCGTTCGCGATCGGCCTCGACCGAATCATCGCTTCGATATTTTTTCCAGTGTTCCGGCAAATGAAGGAGTTTTCCCTCTGGCATCTCGATCAGCGCAAGCATCTGCCGGCACTGGGCGATCAGCACATGGTCAGCTGGCCGCGTGATCTGGAATCCACACCAGAATCGTACCCGCTCCACTCGAGACAACCAACCTTCGATCACGAGCTGATCTCCGAGTTTAGCCGGCCGGCGGTAATCAATCTCGGTTCGCACAACTACCGGATATCTTTGGTCCCCGGCCATTTCCGTGAGTGCAAGACCGAGGTCTTCGGCAAGAAGTGTACGCGCGATTTCGATGAAGCGCAGATACGCAATGTTAGAGACGACCCCTCCGCAATCGGTGTCGAAGAACATCACCTGCACTTGAGTGCGAATGCGCGGCGGAACGGCCATGGTAGGATTTCAGACTGATGCTGACATGTAAAACGCTAATTCGGCCATTTCGTGGCTCATCCTCGCGAGTGTGAGATTTGAGCCTTCAGATTTCAAATTTCAAATTCGTTTGAGTCCCTCCGCAGAATGGCCAACACGGCATCGACAACCTCTCGGACGCTCACAGCTTTCATACAACGGAAATCAATCGGGCACTCACGTAGAAAACAGGGGCTGCATTCGACATGATGTCGCAGGATGATTTGATCGTTGCCGAGGGGGCCAGTGAGGCGGGGCTCGGTGGAGCCAAAAATGGCTACAACCGGTACGTCCAATAGTGCGGCAAGATGCATTGTGCCGGTATCGTTCGTAAGGAGCAAACGGCATTCGCGCAGCTCGTCGATTAGTTGATCGAGCGTCGTCTGGCCTATCCGATTTACACAATGATCCCCGAGGGCGGCCGCAATTTGCTCGCCTACCGCGGCGTCGCGCGCCGTTCCAAATAAAATCCATTGGACAGAGGAGTGTGCGCTGATTTTTTCGGCGGCCTCGGCGAACCGCTCAGGTAACCAGCGTTTAGCTGGACCGTATTCTGCACCGGGACAGAGACCGATTCTAAGTGGTTCATGGTTGAGAGGTGGTAGTTGCTGGCCAGCCGGCCGTTCGGCGCTGGCCGTTGAGTATCCGATATCGGATGTAGCCGCTCCGCATTCGCGCGCGATGCGAAGGAAACGGAGCGAATGATGTTCCGGCGGACCCGGCTTTCGCGGGACCGGAACGATTTGGTTAAGCAGCCAGCGTCGCCAATAGCCGAGATAACCTACCCTACGGGGAATTCTGGCCAACCACGACTCCAAGCCGGCGCGCAGGGAATTTGGGAAAAGGATCGCGACATCAAAAGACGGTTCGCGCCGAAGTAACCGTACGACTGAAAAGAGCTGGTTCTCCGGCAGGGGAATGATCGCGTCCACTTCGGGAACCAGCTTCCACATCGGTGCTATCTTCTCCGGCGCGGCAATTGTCACGCGCGCATCGGGCCGCCCAGCCTTTATCGCTCGGACCGCTGGCACGCTCATCACAGCGTCCCCCAGCCAGTTACTGGAACGAATGAGAATTCGAAACGGCTTCAGATCATGTGACGAAACTCCAGGCGGCAGATAGGCGCCACGTTTATACTGAGCCAGAAGAAAGTTAGGGTGAGGCGTCTTCCACCGGTTGTGCACCCAAAACCAATCTTCCGGCGCGACGCGAATTTGTTGCTCGATAATCTGATTTATTTCTGAAGTGAGCGTTTCAATGGAGGCTTCAGCTTTTGGCGGATCGAAGCGCTCGGTGAAAACCATCCGCCACCGTGCCGGCCCAATCGTATAAACACCCGCGGCGATCAGCGCGGCCCCGGTCCTCTTGGCGAGAAGTGCAGGCAGCGGCGAAGTCGACGCCAGTTTTCCAAAGAAAGGTGTCCACAATCCGTGATCGCCAGCATGTTGGTCGGACAGAACACCAACGCCACCGCCGGAGCGAAGAAGGTCAATCACCGGTTGAAATCCCTGCTGGCGATCGAACAATTCCAAGCCCGTTTGACCACGTGTCCGGCGAACGTGTGCGTCAATAAAACGATTACCAAGCTTCTGATAGACACTGGCGTTGCGCACGAAGCCGACGAATTTCGGCATCAGTTGTGCGAACATTTCCCATGTTCCGAGGTGGCTTAAAACGAGAACGACGGGGACACCCGCGCGAAATTCCCGGGCCATCGCTTCAATATTTTCAACCTGGACCCGCTGCAGGATTTTCTCAGGGGACATTGCAGTGAGTTTGACGCTACAGACAAGGTTGGCGCCGAGTCGTTGGAAATGCCGACGGACGAGTCGACGCATTTCTCGCGGGGTCTTTTGATTGGCAAACGCAATGGCGACGTTGCGTTCTGCCAGGTCTCGATATTTTCCGGACAAGCTCCACGCCCAAAAACCTAGGAATTCCCCACAGACAAACAAAACCGGCAGCGGTAACCCGGCGGCGATCGCTAACCCCGCGCGGTAAAGCAGATAGACAACAAAATCGAGCATTGCAGAACAAGGGGTATCGCAGAATGGCGCGGCAGGGTAGATTTGCCTGTGGCTGGCTTCAACCAATATAATGTGGCCGGTGTCGCCATACTCTTCCCATTCCTCTGATCCCGATCTTGTTCGCGCCATCTCGCGAAAGTTTCCAGATGGCGCATTTCTTATCGTTGGCGCGAGTTCTCCAGAAATTGAGCGCCAATTTGCTGAGATCAAAAGAGAAGCCTTTGTCATGCGGTCGCTTGATGATCTGGTGGCGAAATTACGGCTGGGTGACACCGCAACTCGTTTTGAAACCGCAGTTTGGTTTTACCCTTCTGGAGAGAACGATGACACCCGTTTTGTGGAAGCCCTGTCCTATTGCGCTGCGAATATTGTGCTCACCCCTGCGCGTGGCGCTGACTCTGCACGGCGACGGCCGCAACTCATTCAGTATTTCAAGCACTTTGGACTGCATCCTGATTACGAATGCGACCTGATCGAGTTGGATCCGGCAGCCGTATGCCTTAGGCACCAGCCTGCTGAGTCTGCCGCCGCGCTAACGCCGGCAGTGGAAGCGGCTTTTGCAAAACTCAACAGAGCATTGAGCGACGTGAAGCAGTCGCTTCAAATCCGCGGCTCTGAATTGGAAGATGCACACCGTCATATCGCCGTACTCGAGGAAAGCCTGCTCAAACTCAAAGAATACCGGCGCGAATTGAAAGTGCTAAAGGAGCAGCGACAAAGCTTGCGGAAATCGGCCGAGCGCCGCGTGGGCCAGGTATTGCTCGCGCCTTATCGTCTTCCGGAAAAGCTGGCAAAAACAGTTTGGAAAAAGCTATTTCGACCGACCCGAATACGCCGACGTTCCGTTATCCCAAGCGAATACCAGCAGTGGTTCGAGAGACATCGCGCAACTGCGGACGACCTCGATCGAATGCGAAATGAATCACGTGCGTTTGCTGCGAAGCCCTTGATTAGCGTAATCACCCCAGTCTTTGACACGCCCGTGCAGCGGCTTGGGGAAGCGATTGAATCAGTCCTCGCTCAGGCATACGAAAACTGGGAGCTCGTATTGATCGACGATGGATCGAGCGACGCCGATTTGCTTCGGGCGCTGCCTGTTCTGGCCGCCCGCGATCGACGTATCATTCTGAAAAGCCTCGAGAAACATGGAGGAATCTCGGCAGCGTCGAATCAGGGACTCGCGTTTGCCCGTGGGGAGTGGATCACTTTTCTCGATCATGATGACGTCATCGAACCCGACGCGCTTTTTCAGATTGTGAAACTTTTGCAGACCCATCCGGATGCCGACTTGATTTATTCGGATGAAGATAAGCTTAGCGAAGACGGCCTCGAGGCTCCGTTGTTTAAACCGGATTGGTCGCCCGATTTTTTCCTTTCTTACAATTACATTGGCCATTTAACCGCGGTGCGGCGCGACATCGTGCAAAAGGCCGGCGGCTTCCGTTCACAATTCGACAGCGCGCAAGATTACGATCTTTTCCTCCGTGTGATCGAAGAGACCAGGCGAATCCATCATATCCCGAAGGTCCTATATCATTGGCGCCGATCTGAAAGCTCCAGTGCGATCAGCGTTCGTCAAAAACCGAAACAGCTGGAGGCGTCGCGGCTTGCGATTAAAAATCACCTGAAGCGTCGCGGCGAGTCGGCCCATGTCGTTGTGGACTGGCGCACCCATGCCTTCTGTGTCAGACGCAGTCTGTTGGAGCCAAAGAAAATTTCGATCGTCGTTTCAAATCGCCATGGGTTGGAGTTGCTCGATCGAGGCATCGAAAGGCTGACCAACAGAACAAGTTATCCGAATTACGAAATAGTGATCGTTAACGACGATAAGCTCCATGGCGCGTCGACTGTTCCCTCGCATTCCCCCCACCGTGCCGTGCGCTTCTCGGGCGAGACCAATTATTCCGCGCTAAGAAATTTTGCGGTAACACAAACCGACGATCCATGGATTCTGTTTCTTGATGAGAGCATCGAACCGATCGATCCCGACTGGCTAACCATCATGGCCGAGCATGTACAGCGGGCAGAAGTCGGAGCGGTAGGCGGGCGATTACTAAATCCGAATGGAACTGTCGAACAGGCGGGAATGGTTTTGGGTGTCAATAAGACTGCGCAACCGGCGTTTTACGGATTTCCGGCAGAACATCCTGGAATGAATCGCCAATTGCAGGTGACACGAAACTGCAGCGCCGTTTCAAGCGCGTGTATGCTTACGCGGCGCGAAGTTTTTCAAAAAGTCGGCGGGTTCGACGAAAGCCTGCAAGGCGCACTCGCTGATGTCGATCTTTGCCTTAAAATGCAGCGCGCAGGTTTCCTGATCGTTTATACTCCGTTCGCAAAACTTTGCTGGCACCACGCGTCAGCCGATCAGATCGACACGACGAGCGGCGAGGCGGTTCTGCGCGAGCGGTGGGAGGACCTTTTGCGGCGTGATCCCTATTACAACCCAAATCTTTCTCGCGAACGGGCCGATTTCTCGCTAGGCAGATAGATCATTGGGTGAAGCAAAATGAGCAAGAACGACGAAAATCTTTGGCAGGGTATTGACCGTGGCGCGCGAGGAAGCCTGACGAACCGGGACTATCGCGCGGCGTCCTTCACGGAGGAGCTTTCACAACGAGGCGTGGATGCGGGCGAACTCGCGGCCGCTGATCGGAGCCGACGCGAGATTAAGGATGCCTGGATCCCGGGCGTTGAAATTTTTGCGCGAAAAGTCTACCCGCAGCGGCATCGTGGATTTTTTGGCGAATTTGTGCGGCGCGACGAAGGCGTTCTGGCGCGTATTGGCCTCTGGCCCAGCCAATGGTCGGCTGCACGGATGTTTTCGGGGACCGCCAAGGGCTTTCATGTTCACCCACCGAGTATTCCGGAAAATCGCGATCCGGTAGATTGGCTGCGTCGCTTGTATGTCGATGAGCCGGACAATTATTCAGCGCGGACCTACGACAACGAGCAATGGGACGTAATGTTTTTTGTTCAGGGTCGCCTTGAGATCATTCTGTTCGACATTCGCGCAGGATTACCGCGGCGGGTGATGCGTTTCTTTGTGGACGGCGATGATCATCGCAGCCATAACAACGTTGGCGTCGTAATTCCACCTGGTGTGGCGCATGCCATTCGCGTTGAAGGCACGGAAGACGCGATCATGGTTTATGGGACGAGCACAGTCTTCCGCCCCGAATTCGAGGGGCGCATCGCGAGTGACGTGGAAATCGCAGCGCTTCCAGAATCGTGGCAAAAATTCCTGTCTTTGTAGCGGCGCTTTATGAGCGCCGTATTCTAGGCCAGCAAAATCTTCGGCGGTCATAGATCGCCGCTACAGCACGAAATGAAACGAAGTTTCGATCCGGCCGTACTGGAGATGATGGATCGAGATCATCCTCCACCCGCGGAGTTGGAGCGCGATCTCGAACGTATTCGCCAATTGAATCGTTGGTTCGGAAGCTATCGTCTTGTATTGAGTTTTATTCGCAACTGGATCAAACCGGCTGACAAGTTGCGCATCGTCGATCTGGCAACCGGATCGGGGGATATTCCGCGACTGATTGTTGATTATTCGCGGAAGATTAAGGCCACCGTAGCGATCGATGCAGTGGATCGCCAGCCTTCGACCTTGGAAATCGCCAGAGGATTGAGCGCCGATTATCCGGAGATTTCCTTCCGCGCGGCTAACGCTCTGGAGTGGAACTCCAGCGAACCATATGACATCACGCTTTGTACGCTGGCGCTTCACCATTTTAGCAACGAGGATGCAGCGCGGCTTCTGCAAAGATGTTGCCAGGTATCCAGAAGATTTGTCCTCGTGTCGGACTTGCGACGTAGTTTCTCCCTTATCGCAGGCGTTTATCTTTTGACTACGCTGATTTTTCGCGACCCGATGACCCGTCACGATGCACGGCTCTCTGCCATTCGCGCCTTCTCCTTTCCCGAGACGCGTGATCTAGCCCTTCGTGCTGGATGGAAAAAGTTCGGTCACAAGAAATTCCGTTTCGGCAGGCAAGCCATTTGGCTAGATGCAGCGTGACTGCATTTGTCATTCCGAGCGAAGTCGAGGAATCTCTGAATATTTGCTCCTATGAGCGACTCAGGTTCTACGATGCGGATCATAAGGACGATCGCCGAAGCTCAGGCGCAGCCGCCTGCTAAACGACGTGTGCTTGTTCCCACGATGGGCGCTTTGCACAAGGCGCATGGGGAAATGGTCCGGGTAGCGCGCGAGCATGCGGGCCACGATGGAGAGGTGGCCCTTAGCATCTTCGTTAATCCGCTGCAGTTTGAACCCGGAAGCGATTACGAACGCTATCCAAGACCGGAAAAAATGGATGAGGAATTTTGTCGGAAAGCCGGAGTCGATCTTTTGTTCCGTCCGAGTGTTGCGGAGATGTACGCCGGTGATCGGTCCGTGTTCGTCGAGGAATCCTTTCTTTCAAATACGCTTGAAGGTAAGTCGCGCCCCGGACATTTTCGCGGTGTTTGCACGGTGGTAGCGAAATTATTCAACATTCTTTCAGCGGACGCCGCTTTGTTTGGCGAGAAGGATTTTCAACAACTGGCGATTGTTCGCCGCATGGTGCGCGATCTAAGTTTTAAGACCAATATTATCGCAGTGCCAACAGTGCGCGAAGAAGACGGCCTGGCATGCAGTTCGCGCAACCAGTATTTGAATCCTGAAGAGCGGCAGCAGGCAGCGGTCTTGCACAAGGCTTTGAGACTTGCGACAACTGTCGGCAAGAAGTCCGCACGTGACGTTGTGGATCTTGCGTGCAAGGTCATCGGCGAAGCTCCACTTGCGCGGATTGATTATGTGGAGCTTGTCGATTCGGAAACTCTACAGCCCGTTGAAATGGTTGGACCGAACTCGTTACTCGCGCTCGCTGTGTTTTTCGGGAAAACTCGTTTGATTGACAATAGCCGGTTAGGATGAAGGAATACGATTTTGTCGTGATTGGCAGCGGTATTGCCGGTCTGAGTTTTGCGTTAAAAGCAGCAAAGCACGGATCGGTGGCTGTTATCACAAAACGCAAAGGCTCCGACACGAACACAGCCTGGGCGCAGGGCGGGATCGCTTGTGTCACCAGTGACGAAGATTCGTTTGAGTTGCACGTGCGCGATACGCTGGAAGCCGGCGCTGGCCTTTGTAACGAGGCGGTCGTGCGGACGATTGTCACCGAAGGTCCGGAGCGGATTCGCGAACTGGTAGAACTCGGTCTGCAGTTCGACGAACGCGAGATTTCCGGGCATCGCGAGCTTGATCTAGGTAAAGAGGGCGGCCATTCGAAGCGCCGTGTTTTGCACGTGCAAGATGTAACCGGGAAGGAGATCGAAAATACTTTATTGCGCGAGCTGGGCCGGCAATCCCATGTGCAGTTATTAGAGAATCATATGGCCGTGGATTTAATCACGGCAGCCAAGCTCGGGTTTTCGGCACAGGATCGCTGTCTCGGCGTTTATGTTTTGGATGAAAAAACGGGAGAGGTAGAAACTATTCGATCGGATCGGATCGTGCTAGCGACCGGAGGCTGTGGGAAAGTTTATTTATACACGACGAATCCGGACGTTGCCACCGGCGACGGAGTGGCGATGGCGTGGCGGGCAGGGGTGGAGATCGCCAACATGGAGTTCATCCAATTTCATCCCACCTGCCTCTTTCATCCGCAGGCGAAATCATTTCTCATCTCGGAAGCGGTGCGCGGAGAAGGGGGAATCTTGCGTAACAATCGCGGGGAAGATTTCATGAAGCGCTACGACGCGCGCGGTTCGCTGGCGCCACGCGACATTGTCGCACGCGCAATTGACGCGGAGATCAAACGCTCAGGGGCCAAGTGCGTGTTTTTGGATATCACGCATCAATCGCCGGAATTCATCCAGGAGCGTTTCCCGCACATCTATCAAACATGTCTGCGGTTCGGCATCGACATGTCGAAACAGCCAATTCCAGTGGTACCGGCCGCCCATTATCAATGCGGCGGAGTCAAGACGGATGTGAATGGCGCGACCAGTTTGCAGGGGCTTTATGCCATTGGCGAGGTCGCGTGTACCGGGTTGCACGGAGCGAATCGGCTTGCCAGTAACTCGCTGTTGGAAGGTTTGGTCGTTGCGCATCGCGCGGCGGCGGCGGCAGAGACGCGCTCGGCTCGAAAGCCACAAATCCAGTTACCGGAATGGAAATCGGGAAATGTGCAAGATGTCGACGAGTTGGTCGTGATTTATCACAACTGGGACGAGATCAGACGCCTGATGTGGGATTACGTAGGAATTGTGCGCACCGATAAGCGCCTGCAGCGAGCCAGCGCGCGACTGCGAAATCTTTTGCGCGAGATTCGCGAGTTCTATTGGAATTTCAAAGTATCCGTTGACCTGCTGGAGCTCCGTAACCTCGCAGCCGTGGCAGCCTTGATCGTCGATTCGGCGCTGTCCCGCAAAGAAAGCCGCGGCCTTCATTACACCTTGGATTATCCGGAGAGAGACGATCAACACTTCAAACATGACGCGGTCCTGAGTCGCGGCTGAAGCTGTAGCCGGCATCGATGATGCCGCCTTCTCTGAATTTGTTGGGTTCCACGGCCCCGTATCTGCGTCATTACAGACACGGTGGATCCCGGAAATTCGGCTTGCCTAAGGGTGGGGAATCGGGTAGAGGATGGCGGCGTTTGAGGATGAGGAGACTTCTTGCGGCTTGTCTGAGTCTGGGGATTGCAATCGCGGCGAAAGCCGACGAACAATCCACGTCCCCCTATGCCACCGCGGCCGACTTTGCCAAGTACGCAATGAAACTGCGTGAGCAAGCCCTGCTTAAAGTAGAGCCGCAGGTTTATATCCCGACCAGCTCGCGTCCTGCGGTGCAACGTTACCCTTGGAAGACCAATATCGTGACGACCGTATTTTGGGTTGGAGAACAAGCGGGAGGCAACAATCCGGTGCCAAACTATAAGAGCGCCTGGGACTTTAATTGGACCGCGAATTATGGTGGATACGACAATCCCGATTCAGGCGCGAGGCGGAACTACATTCCTGTGGCGTTTGTTCCGAAGTTGAACCCTTTCTACGTTGCGCTGCCGTACAATGACGTTACGCACGGTCAGTTCAAGCCGGAGGCACCTCTTGTAATTCCATGGTTCAAGCAATCCTATACGGGCCAGGGAGAATCGGTTTGCCGAAACCGCTGGCTAGCGATTCGCAAAGGCAATCGCACCTGTTATGCGCAATGGGAGGATTGTGGTCCGTTTCGCACAGACCATTTTCAATACGTCTTTGGAAATGAGCGACCCAAACCGAATCTCAATCATGGCGCTGGTTTGGATGTTTCACCGGCTGTTCGCGATTATTTGGGACTCTCGCCAACTGATGTGACCGATTGGCAATTCGTCGAAGTCCGTGATGTCCCGCCGGGCCCGTGGCGGAGCTACGGTGAAAATAACCACTTCGTTCTCGCTCGTCGTCAGAATGAACAGCGAATGGCGGATCGCAGCCTTAACGCGGCGAAGAAGTAAGAATCCTAAAGACGACAGTCTATCGGCCTGGTGAAGGCGTCGGGGAGGAAGTCGGAAACGCGAATCCAGGGGTGCTGCTCGGTGCAACGCTTCCGCTTGGTTGAGGGCTCGGATGAGCAGGTTCGGCCGACTTCATCTGAATTAGCTCCGATACGGTAACGAATTTGAACCCTTTAGCCTCGAGCTCATCAAAAGTGGAAGGCATTGCTTCGATCGTTCCCGGATGAATGTCGTGAGATAACACGATCGAGCCGGGCCGCGTCTCCTTGAGAATACGAGCTCGAACAACCGCCGGACCGGGCCGTTTCCAGTCATACGGATCCACGTCCCAAAGGATGATGTCATAACCGAATTCATTGTGAATCCACCGCTTCTCGCGAGCCGTTATCGATCCATACGGCGGCCGCATCAACGTGGGGCGCTTGCCCGTCGCGTTTTTAATTGCATCATCGGTTTGCTGGAGTTGCCGGCGAACGCTCTCGTCGGACATCTTGCCGAGATTGGGATGCGACCAACTATGATTCGCAATTTCATGACCTTCCCGCGCAGCTCGCGCAATAATCTCGGGATGTTCCGCCACGTTTTCGCCGATCACAAAGAAGGTCGCCTTGATGTGGTGCGCAGCGAGCAAATCGAGTAATTTTGGTGTCAGCGTCGCACTCGGTCCGTCGTCAAAGGTCATCGCGATGTAGGGTCCATCCACATGGACGGAGTTAAACGTAATTCCGGGTTCCTCCGGTTCCGCTCGCGTTGTTTTCGCCGTAGTTCGCTTTGCCGACGTGGGTTCCGCTCCAAGCTCAAGAGCAACGCTTAACGAGACGAAACAAAAGAGCAGCAAACGGGAAGCAGCCATAAGTGGGCGTGTGGCGAAAGTGAATGCGTATCTAGCAGAGGCTGCTATTTACGCAAGGTACGGCTGCCTCTCTTGAGCGATGTCGAGAAACTTGCAGCGGATCTTATTCGCGGCAGAACGCAAGGCGCATTCAGCCTTTCCGCAATTTCTGCAGTTGGGCGATGAACGCGGCGGGACCCTCGGGAAAGTAACCGTCATACCGCCAAAGCTTTTGTCCGTCCGCGCTGAGGACCACGATCGTGGGAAACCCCACAATCTCGTACTGCTGCGCAAGTTCTCGGTTTTGCTTTCTCAATTCGGGAGTCTGCTGTTTGGCGCGTGGGAAATCGAGTTCTACAACAACCAGATTATCGCGCGCGAAGTCCTTGAACTCCGGCTTTAACAGAACCTCCTTGTCAAACTTTTTGCACCACCCGCACCAATCTGATCCGGTAAAATCGAGCAGCAGGATCTTGTTATTCGCCTTAGCCTGTTGCTGCGCTTGTTTGTAATCGGTTAGCCAGCCAGATTCCTCCGCGCTGGCGAGCGGCCCGGAGATAACAGCAGTGGCCGCGACCGCAAAAAGAAAAAAACGGTAGGTTTTCACGTCACCACCTTCGATGGAAATATTACCTGGCGCAAGAGCCCCGAAAACATTCGGAACCAGCGCAGCAATTATTTTTTACTCCGCAAATAGCCCGGCGAACGAGCGCCGGGCTATCGACGGGTTGGGATCTACCGCAGATGCTTCGAGACGAGCTTGGTCATCTCGAACATACTCACCTGGCTCTTACCGTTGAATACCGGCCTGAGTGAGTCGTCGGCGTTGATCATGGTTCGTTTCTTTTTATCCTGGCAACCGTGCTTCTTGATGTAGTTCCAGAGCTTTTTAGTAAGCTCCGAGCGTGGTAGCGGCTGCGACCCGACAATGGCAGCAAGCTTATCGTCAGGCTGGACCGGTCTCATGAAGGCGGGATTCGGTTTGCGCTTGGAAGTTTTCTTTTTGGTTTTCGGCATGGAGGCTGATTAACGTTTCGCTTGAGAGAGAGCAACACTAATTTTAAGCAAACGACAAAAATTTATTGCGGGGGCAGCCGGCGCACCGCCAGAGCTGTCATATCATCAGACAAGGAGTCTTCGGCGTTATGTGGCGTTACCCGCCCCAAAATTCTCTTAAGCAATACTTCGGCAGTTGGAGCAGAGTGATCTAGCATCTTCTCTAACTCCTGTGGCGTTATCCGATGTTCTTCATTTTTTGACGAGCCAAACAAGCCGTCGGTATAGAGCAAGAAGGCATCTCCCCGTCCAAAATCGAGCGCGGTCTCGGTAAATTTGGGGCGTTCGACAAGGCCTAAAGGAGGCGCGATCGATCCTATTGATTCGGTGGCGCCGTTGTTGCGAACAACAAGAAGCGGCGGATGCCCCGCGCCCACAATCTGCGCTCTGCCCGTTGTGTGATCGAGCGCGACACACATCGCTGTCATGAAAGAGCGCCCGCCAAAAATGCTGCGAAAGTCGTCGTTGACCGCTTCCATCACGGCGGCGGGCTCATGGTGTTCAACGCTGCCGTGATGAAAGAGAAGTTTTGCCAGCGTGGTAAGCAGCGCAGCAGCAGCCCCGTGGCCGGAGCCGTCGGCAATCCAGAACAAAGTCCGGCCATCCTTCATTCGCAGCCAGCCGTAAATGTCGCCCCCTACCTGGATGACCGGGCGGTAACAAGCTGCAACGTCCCATCCAGGCAGCATCAATGGCTTTTGCGGAATTAACGATTGCTGGGTCAAACGCGCTGCCGCCAGATCGCGCTCAAGGTCGCGACGCCATCGTTCGAGTTCGTCATTTTGCTTTTCTAACTGCCGCCTCATGGAACGGAGACGAAGCTGGGTCTCGATTCGCGCACGCAACACCGCGGCATTGACCGGTTTTGTGACAAAATCATCTGCCCCAGCGTGCAAACAAGAGACTTCGCTTTCTTCGCTCCCGTGCGCGGTCAACATGATTGTCGGCACCCGTGCGACTGCCTGATGTTCATCTGCTCGAAGCTGTTTCAATACTTCGGCGCCATTTGCTCCCGGCATATCGAAGTCCAGCAGCAGCAGCGACGGCGGTTTGTCGTGAATGACCTTCATCGCTTCCACGCCGTCTTCGCACACCCGGCAGTTATATCCGGCGGACGTTAGGAGTTGCGCCAGTATTTTGCGGCTCAAAGCGTCATCATCGACGATCAGAATTTCTGCGTGGGAGTTGTTTGCCGTTGACATCTCTATCTTGGATTCGGATGGAGGGTGGATCGCCATTGTATCCACACCAGTTTTTGCGATGTGCCGCCGAGTGCGAACAAAACGCGATTTAATGATTGGCAACGACTCCGACTCTGGATACGATTGGGAGAGTATTTTCCTTTTATGAAATTCTCATTGTCGCTTGCTCTGTTCACGGCCTTCCTTGTCGCCTCATGCAGTGAAGAGCCGCAGCCACCACCGTCCCGACATCGGGCCGCGAGCTATGGCCCCACCCAGCCCGACCAGTACCCGCCACCACAACAGCCGTTCAATCCAAATGG
>Ga0081455_10001570_pt1 | contig 28058 bp, 28 predicted proteins | sample TabmetS3T2R1_FD_70207 | JGI IMG/M metagenome (GOLD analysis project Ga0081455, IMG submission 70207) | Tabebuia heterophylla rhizosphere microbial communities from the University of Puerto Rico - S3T2R1 | ecosystem: Host-associated > Plants > Roots > Rhizosphere ... | reverse complement strand
CCGCCGCCATGGTCGAGGCGCTCGGCGTGGCCGAACGCGCCAGGGACCGGGCCGAGTCGCTGTCGCTCGGCAACCAGCAGCGGGTGCAGCTCGCCGCGGCCCTCGTCCACCGGCCCGAAGTGCTCGTGCTGGACGAGCCGTTCTCGGGGCTGGACCCGGTCGGGGTAGACGTCCTGTCCGAGATGCTGCGCGGCCAGGCCGACGCCGGCGTCCCGGTCGTGTTCTCCAGCCATCAGCTCGACCTGGTCGAGCGGCTATGCGAGTCGGTCGTGATGATCGATCGCGGGCGCGTGGTCGCGTCGGGCCTGATCGACGACCTTCGCGCCGCCGACCCGCGGCGCCTGGTGCGCGTCGAGGTCTCGGGCGCGGGGGACGGATGGCTCGACCACGTTCCCGGCGTCCGGGTGACCGAACCCCTGACGGACGGCGCGATCGTCGAGTTGCGGGACGGCGTCTCCGAGTCCGAGGTCCTGGACGCGGCCCGCGCGGTCGGCTCGGTGCGTCACTTCAGCGTCGTGCAGCCCAGCCTGTCCGAGATCTTCCGCCGGCAGGTCGCGCGATGAGTCCGGAGACGAGGCAGCGGCGGAGCCTGTGGCCGATCGTCGCGCGGCGCGAGTTCGTCGAGCGCGTGCGCGACCGCGGGTTCCAGGTCTCGACCTCGATCACGCTGGTCCTGCTCGTGGGCATCGTCGTGATCTCGGCGCTGTTCAACCGGCCGACGCGGTTCGACCTCGCGGTGGTGGGGGATGGCTCGAACACGATCGCCCGCGACGTGGCCCTTGCCGCGAGGGCGCTCGACATCGGCGTCGACCTGCACGAGCTCGCGGACGCGGCGCAGGCCCGGCGTGCGGTGGACGCGGGCGACGCCGACGCGGCCATCGTGGACGGGCAGCGGATCGTGGTGCGCGCCGAGCCGCCCGCGCAGCTCGTCGGCCTGATACAGGCGGCCTCGCTGCGCGAGCGCTCCAAGCAGGCGCTGGTCTCGGCCGGCCTGTCCGAGCAGCAGGTGGACCAGGCCCTGCAGCAGGCCCCGCTGCCCGTCGACGCGCTCGAACCCGTGAACGCCAAGCGGCGCGAGGCGGCCTCGATCGCGTTCGTGGGCGTGCTGATCCTGTACGGGCAGCTGTTCGCGTACGGCTACTGGGTGGCCTCCGGCGTCGTCGAGGAGAAGTCCTCGCGCGTGGTCGAGGTGTTGCTCGCGACGGTGCGGCCGTCGCACCTGTTGCGAGGCAAGATCTTCGGGATCGGTCTGCTGGGGCTCGCGCAGCTGCTGTTGATCGGGATCGTGGGGTTCGTCGCGGCCAAGGCGGTGGGGTCGCTCGACTTCCCGTCCGAGGCGATCTCGACGCTCGGGCTCGTGCTCGCGTGGTTCGTGCTCGGCTTCTTCTTCTACGCCGGCCTGTTCGCGGTCGCGGGTTCGATCGTCTCGCGCCAGGAGGACCTGCAGACCACGATGACGCCGCTCACGATCGTGATCGTGGCCTCGTTCTTCATCGGGATCGGCGCGACCGGCAACCCCGACTCCACCCTCGCGGTGGTGGCGTCCCTGTTGCCGTTCTCCTCTCCGTTGGTGATGCCGACCCGGATCGCGCTCGGGGAGGCGGCGTGGTGGGAGATCGTGGCGTCGGTCGTCGTCTCGGTGGCCGCGACGGCGGCGCTGATCCCGATCGCGACCACGATCTACTCGCGGGCGCTGCTGCGGAGCGGTCGCGTCCGGATCCGGCAGGTGCTGCGGAGCCGCGAGGCCTGACGGCCCTCAGTCGTCCTCGCGAGGCACGAGGCAGAACTCGTTGCCCTCGGGGTCGGCCATCACGCGCCAGCGGTATCCGTCCATCTCGCGCTCCTCGGACACGATCGAGCCGCCGAGGTCCACCACGCGCTCGACCGCGGCCGCCACGTCGTCCACGTCCACGTCGACGTGGAGCCGGTTCTTGCCGACCTTGGCCTCGGGTACGCGCTGGAACGCGATCCCCGGCGTGTGGTCGTCGCGCTCGAGCAGGAGGTAGTCCTGCCCGAACCAGCCACGTTCGCGAATGCCCAGGAGGCCGCACCAGAACGGAGCGATCCGCGCGGGATCGACCGTGTCGATCACCAGCCAGTGGAAGCGCCCGATCGCCTCGCTCATGCGCGGAGCCTACGGGTCGGAGCGCTCGCCGGCTTGCGGTTCCCTGCCGCGTCGGTCAGCCGATGAGCTCGGCCGCCATCTGGTCGAACACGTTCGTGTGCGTGTCGACGTCCGCCTCGGTCGTGGCCGGCGACATCAGGGCCATGTTGTGGAACGGCGTGAGCAGCACGCCGCGGTTGAGTGCGTACAGGTGCGTGAACCGCATCAGGTCGTGGTCCTCGCCGGCCGCCGCCTCCCCGCCGTTGCGGGGCGGCGTCGGCGTGAACCAATACTCGGCCCGGCAGCCGACGCGCTGGACCTCCCACGGCAGGCCGTGCGTCTCGATCGCGGCCTTCACGCCGTCGGCCCACCGCTCGCCGAGCGCGATCATGTGCTCGAACGCCTCGTCGGTCAGGACGTGTTCGAGCGTGGCGCGCATCGCGGCGAGGGAGAGCGCGTTGCCCGAGAGCGTCCCGCCGATCCCGCCCACGTCGGTGGTGGGCAGCGAGTCGAGGTAGCTCTGGGCGCGTTCGGCGACCTCGGCGCTCATGCCGTAGCAGGCGGCCGGGACGCCGCTCGCGAGCGGCTTGCCGATCGTCAGGAAGTCGGGCTCGAGACCCCACGCCCTCGTCGCCCCGCCGGGGCCGGCGCAGATCGTGTGTGTCTCGTCGATCACCAGGAACGTCCCGTGCTCTCGGGTGAGCCGTCGCAGGGCGTCGTGGTACCCGGGTTCGGGCGGGACGATGCCGATGTTGGTGAGCGCGGGTTCGGCCAGGACGCAGGCCACGTCGCCGTGCGCGAGCGCCCGCTCGAGCGCGTCGACGTCGTTGAACTCGACCACGCGGGTGGTCTGGTTCGGGTCGACCGGCGGGCCGATGTTGCCGACGCGGGGACCGGACACGCCGCCCTCGATCGTGATGATCGTCTCGTCGACCGACCCGTGGTAGCAGAAGTTGTACACGAGGATCTTCGGGCGGCCGGTGATCGCGCGCGCGAGCCGGATCGTGAAGCGGTTCGCGTCGGTGGCGGTCAGGCAGAACTGCCAGAACGGCAGCCCGAACCGTCGTCCCATCTCGCGGCCCACCCACGCCGCGTCCTCGGTCGGCAGCATGTGCGTGATGCCGTTGGCCGCCTGCTCGGCGATCGCGGCGACCGCCTCCTTGGGCGCGTGACCGGTCATCGCGCCGGTGTCGCCGAGGCACAGGTCCACGTACTCGAGCCCGTCGACGTCGGTGAAGCGCGCGCCGTGCGCCTCGGAGACGAAGACGGGGTACGGACCCGCCCACTCGGACATCCACGGCATCGGGACGCCGGCGAGCAGGGTGTCCCTCGCGTTCTCGAAGAGCTCGCGGCTGCGGGGGTGGTCGCGTTCGAAGCGCTCGAGCTCGCGCGCGGTGAGGTCGTGCAGGCGCTCGCGATCGATCTCGGGGGGCATCGGGGTGGGAGCGTGTCGCACCCGGCGGCCGGGCGTCAAACGCGAAGGGGGCGGGCCCTGGGCCCGCCCCCTTCGAGATCTCGTGTCGGGGAGCCTACGCGCTCAACGCGGCGCAGATCCCCTCCATGTCCTGCTCGACGAAGTCGCTCTGCCCCGCCTGGAAGACGATCTCGCCGGTCGCGTCGATCGTGATCTTATGGCCGACCTCGGCGAACACCTGTCCCTTGCCCTTGACGATGTAGTGGTAGCTCGGGCCCGAGACCGTCGTCGTCCCGTTCACCAGGTCGTAGCTCTCGGTGAACACGGAGTGGTCGCGATAGGTCGTCCCGTCCGGCCCGGTGATCGTCCCGACGAAGTTCGCGTGCAGGACGCCCTTCACCGGCACGCCGGCCTTGTCGTAGTACGTGAACTCCGTGACCTTCTCGGAGTTCATCTCCTCGGAGAAGCCGTCACACCCGTCGAACGTCACGCCGGCTTCGTCCTGGAAGACGAGCGTGAACCAGCCCTCGTCCTTGTAGGTGTTCTTGGTCGGAGCAACGGCGGAGGCGGAGATCGTCCCGCCGATCACGGCGAGGGCGACGGCGCTGACGGCAAGACCCTTCAACACGTTTCTCATGAGGCGAGGCTCCTTTCGACACCGTAGGTATCGGTGGGGACTCCGTTCGGCTACAGGGGTCACCCGGCCCATCCTTGGACGGCCATCGGTCCTACGGCTTCCGCAGGGGGTGAGGTGTCGGAACCCCGGGGTCCCTGCTCCCGCCGGAACGCGTCGGACGGAGCTCCGCTTCCTAGCGCTCGAGCTCGCGCCGGAGCGCGCCGAGCGGCAGCGACCCGAGCGACAGCAACCGGTCGTGGAACGCCTGCAGCGAGAACGACGCGCCGTCGCGTTCGGCGGCGGTGGCCCGCTGACGTTCGATCTCGAACTGCCCGATCTTGTACGAGAGCGCCTGGCCGGGCATCGTGATGTAGCGGTCGATCTCGATCGTGGCCTCGACGTTGGGCAGGCCGGCCTCCTCGAGCGTCCGGATCGCCCGCTCTCGGCTCCATCCGAGCGCGTGGATGCCCGTGTCCGTCACGAGCCGCCCGGCGCGCATCCCCTGCAGGTCGAGCATGCCGAGCCGTTCGGACTCGTCCTCGAACAGCCCCATCTCGTCGGCCAGCCGCTCGCTGTACAGGCCCCAGCCCTCGGTGAAGGCACTGCCCGCCAGGAACCCGCCGAACCGTCGCAGCGGCGGCCGGTCCTCCATCTCCTGCTCGAGCGCGATCTGGAAGTGATGGCCCGGGTTCGCCTCGTGGTAGGTGGTCGAGGCCAGCTGGTGCGTGGGCTTGCGCGAAAGGTCGAACCCGTTCACGTAGTAGACGCCCGGCCGCGAGCCGTCCTCGGTCGGCGGGTTGTAGAACGCGAAGGGCATGTCGGCCTCGCGGAAGGGCTCGACGAGCTTGACCTCGCAGTTGGTGCCCGGCAGGCGCCCGAACCACGCCGGCGCGACGTCCCAGCTCTTGCGCACCTGCGCCTCGGCGGCCGCCTTGAGCTCCTCGGGCGATCCGAACCGGTACGCCTCGTCGTTCGCGATCGCGGCCTCGGCGGCCGCCGCGTCGGCGTGACCCAGGATCTCCGCCGAACGCCGGCGCTCCTGCTGGATCTGCTCGAGGTCCCTCGCGCCGAGCTCGTGCACCTCGCGCGGGTCGAGCTCGAGCGTCGTCCACGACAGGATCTGCGCCGCGTACATCGCGTCGCCGTTCGGCAGCGCCGACAGCCCGATCGTCTCGGTCGCGTGCGGGAGGTAGTCGCGGACCGCCTCCCGGTAGCGCTCGAGCGCCGGGAGCAGGTGTTCGGAGACCGCGCCCCTGACGAGGTCGCGGGCCCGGGCCTCGTCCGCCGGCACGGGCGCGAGGGCGGGGGAGTCCTCCGCCCCGGCCTCGATCAGGCGGTCGGCCTGCGCGAGCGTCCGCTCCACGACGATCCGCGGGGCGGTGACGCCGTCCCCGATGCCCTCGCGCATGATCTCCTGCACGGCCTCGTAGTAGGCGGGCGTCGCGGCGAGCCGGGCCGCGTAGCGCTCGACGCGCTCGGGGGTGTCGGCGCGCTGGAGCGAGGCGAGCTCACCCACCAGCCCGGCCGGGCCCCACAGGTGGCTCACGGCCGCCAGGCGGTCGGTGCGATGTTCGAGCGTGGCGAGCTCGCGCCGCGCGATCGCGTCCAGGATGTCCAGGCTGATCCGCGTGTCGTCGTCGAGCGTCGAGCCGTTCAGTGCGGCGACCTCGTCCAGCGCCCCGCGGTGCAGGCGGTCGCGTTCGGCGCGGCCGTCGGGCCCGGGGTCGGGCAGGCGGTCGTCGTAGCGCTCGTCGCCGATCGCCGTGCCCAGCAGCGGTTCGAGCTCGAGCAGCTCCTCCCAGTAGCGTTCGATCAGTCGTTCGGCCGCCGCGTTGTCCGCCATCGTCGCGATCGTCTCCCTGTGTGAACGAGACCTCATCCTAGCGACGCCGCCGCCTCCCGAGATCGCACCGGGTTCCGTGATACACACCCGCCGCGATTCAAGGGACCGGGCCCACCGACCGAACCTTGGGGCGGGTTCGAACGTTCTCTGCTAACCGAGCCGGTTCCACGGGGGGCCACGGGGGGCCAAGGAACAGATGGAACGGATGCGATCGTCGGTCACGCGCGTGCTCGCGCTCCTGATCGCGGCGGGGGTCGCCGCGTGCGCCCCGTCCTCCGAGCTCGGCTCGGCCCAGCGCCCGGGCCGCGGTGGCTCGGGCTCGCTCCGCCCGGCCGGGGTCCTGGCGGCCGCCGGCGCGACCGCCCCGAACGAGAGGCCCGCCCGCGGATCCGTCGTGCCGGTGGTTCACGTGCGCGAGGACGAGCCGTACCGCGGGCTCGGCACGTGGATCGACGTCTACGACCACGAGGTGTGGCAGCACCCGACGCGTAGCGTGCGTTCGATGGCCGCGCATGGCATCCGCACGATCTATCTGCAGACCTCGAACTACAACCGCAACCAGCCGTTCGTGCACCGCGCCGGCGTCGAGGCGATCCTGGACGTGGCGGCCGAGCAGGGGCTCGAGGTCGTGGCCTGGTACCTGCCGGGCTTCGCGGACCTGTCGACCGACCTGCACCGCACGATGCGTTCGATCACGTTGCGGACCGAGGCGGGCAACGGGTTCGACTCGTTCGCGCTCGACATCGAGTCGCCCGAGGTGCGTCGCCCGAGCGTTCGGACACGCCGCCTGCTTCGGCTGTCCGAGGCGATCCGGCGGCAGGCCGGCGCCGAGTACCCGCTGGGCGCGATCGTGGCCTCGCCCCATCGGCTGGTCCGGAGCGACCCGTACTTCTGGCCCGGGTTCCCGTGGCGGCGCCTGGCCGAGCTCTACGACGTGATGCTGCCGATGACCTACTACACGTACCGGGTGCGCGGCCCGCAGGACGCCGCCTGGTACACCGCGCAGAACGTGCAGATCATCCGGAAGGAGACCTCGGGCATGAAGGTGCCGATCCACGTGGTGGGCGGCATCTCGTTCGACGCGACGGGGCCCGAGACGCAGGGGTTCGTGCACACGGTGGAGCGCAAGCACGTGATCGGTGCGAGCTACTACACGTACCCCGGGATCACGCTCGACCAGTGGAAGGCGCTGCGCGCGTTGCGATAGGCGCTACGCGTCGAGCCAGCCGAAGTGGCGGCGCCGGACGTCGGCCTTGGAGTCCTCGTCCACGAAGCTCGCCTCGATCGCGTTGGCGGTGATCCGCCGGAGGTCGTCGTCCGAGAACCCGAGCCGGTCGACGGCCACCTCGAGCTCGCCGGTCAGGTCGATCGCGAACAGGCCCGGGTTGTCGGTGTTGATCGTGACCGAGACGTCCTGATCCAGGAGCCGGCGCGCCGGGTGTTCGGCGATGTCGGCGACCGCGCCGGTGCGACGGTTGGAGGTCGGGCACATCTCGAGGGTCACGCCGCGTTCGCGGACGAGCGCGACGACGGAGGGATCCTGGGCGACGCTCACGCCGTGTCCCAGGCGCTCGGTGTCGAGTGCCTCGACGGCCTCGCGAGGGAACTCGGCGCCGCCGGACTCGCCGTAGTGCGTGGTGAGGTGTAGGCCCGAGCCGCGGAGGCCGGCCACGATCTCCGTGTACATCGAGGGGGGGTGGGTCTGCTCGGGCCCGGCCAGGTCGAACGCGACCAGCCGGTCGCGATGGCGCCATGCGAACTCGGCCGTCCGCTCGGCCGACCCCAGGCCGTAGTTGCGGCTGGCGATCGCGATCAGGCCGACGGTCACGTCGAAGTCGGCGCTCGCGCGTTCGGCGCCGCGGGCGATCGCGGCGAATGCCTTGTCCCAGTCCAGGCCGTGCGGTTCGCACAGGAACCCGGGCGAGAACCGCAGCTCGGCCAGCCGGACGTTGTCCGCCGCAAGATCCTCGACCGCCTCGAACGCGATCCGCTCGCATGCCGCCGCGTCGAAGAACGCGGCCTGCGCGACGGTGAATCGCGAGAGGACGTCCTCGAGGTTGGCCATCGGCTCGAGCACCTGCGCGCGCGGGGCGAGCTCGGCCTGCGAGGCCTCGGGCAGCGTGTGTCCGTGCTCGCGGTACAGGTCGAGCAGCGTCCCGAGCCGGACGGCGCCTTCGAGGTGGCGGTGCAGGTCGACCTTGGGTACGGCTTTGAGATCCACGCGCGTACACATAGCATGCGGGGCAGATGCTGCTCGAGGGGAAGAAGCTGCTCGTCACCGGCGTGCTCACGCGCGAGTCGATCGCGTACGCGTCGGCGCAGGCCCTGCAGGAACGGGGCGCTGAGATCGTGCTGACGTCGTTCGGGCGGGCGATGGGCATCACGGAGAAGATCGCCAAGAGACTGCCCACGCCCGTCGATGTCCTGGAGTTGGACGTCAACGAGCCGGAGCACGTCGAGGCGGTGTCGGCCGAGATCGGATCGCGGTGGGGCCGGCTGGATGGATTCGTCCACGCGATCGCCTTCGCGCCGCAAGATGCGCTAGGCGGGAATTTCCTCAACACGCCGTGGGAGAGCGTGGCGACCGCGATCCAGACGAGCGCCTTCTCCCTGAAGGTGCTGGCCGGGGGGATGCTGCCGCATATGAAGGATCACGGCGGGGCCATCGTTTCGCTCGATTTCGACGCACGGGTCGCCTGGCCCGTCTACGACTGGATGGGCGTGGCCAAGGCCTCGCTCGAGTCCATCACGCGCTACCTCGCCAGAGACCTGGGGTCGTACGGGATCCGCGTGAACACGCTCTCGGCTGGCCCGCTACGAACGATCGCGGGCAAGGGGATCCCCGGGTTCCAGGCACTCGTGGACCGCTGGGGCGACCGGGCGCCGCTCGGCTGGAACCCGACCGACGCGACCCCGGTAGCGGACACGGTAGCGTTCCTGCTGTCGGACCTGTCGAGGGGGATCACGGGCGAGCTGGTGCACGTCGACGGCGGGTATCACGCGATCGGGGCCGCCGCGGCGGGGGTCGGTGCCGACGCCGGCGCCGCGGACGACGCCGCCGAGGACGAAGCCGCCGTCGGCGTAGCTGAGGCGAACGACTCCGCCGAGTAGGGAGCGCCCAGCCGAGTAAGAACGCCCATCGGAGGTCGTGCGCGGTCGGGCGCGCCAAGAGCCCGGGGCCGCGCGCCCCGTGCTCGGATCTCGCTAGGTCGGCGGCGGAGCCCGATCCTGGATCACCGAGCCGTCGGGCCTGCTGAACACCGGCCGGCCATCCACCATCTGCACCCCGAACCCGCGATGGATCGTCCGGTGGTGCGGCCGGCACAGCAGGACCAGGTTGGAGGCCGAGGTCTCCCCACCGTCGGCCCAGTGTCGGACGTGGTGGCAGTCGCACCACCCGGGAGGCCGTCCGCAGCCCGGGAAGCGGCACCCGCGGTCCCTGACCGAGATCGCGCGGCGAAGGCCCGGCGGCACCACCTTGGTCCGCCGCCCGAGCTCCAGCGGCTGGGAGCCACCCTGGGTGATCACCCGGGTCAGGTCCGCGTCACACGCCAGGCGCAAGGCAGCCTCCGGGGTGATCGGACCGGTGTCCTCCAACCGCCCGGCGCCCGAGCGGTCAAGGAGCGCGTCCGCGTCGATCGTGACCACCACGTGCGGGCGCTCGCCCCCGATGCTCGGCCGGGCAAAGGACCCCAGCCAGGCTCGGCAGATCTCGCCCAGGGCATCGGCCCGGCGCTGGGTGGGGGTCCGGGCATCGGGTCGGGAGGACGAACGCGTCTCGGCGTCCATCTGGGCCCGGATCGCGCTGATCAGCACCTGGCCGTCCTCGGCATCCAGCTCGCCGCTCACGCGCGTCATGCCGCTCAGGTCCGGGCACAGGTCCAGGCGGCGGCGCTCGTGCCTGCGGTCCTCCTCCTGCAGCGCCCGCTCCCGGTCGGCCGCGATGCGCCAGGCGTCGGTCGTTGCCCGCAGCTCTGCCAAGCCCATCGTGCGAGCGGCATCGAGCAGTCCCTCCTCCGAGCGGACGAACGCCTCCGGCGCCGCCTCCCGGGCAGCGGCAAGCACCCCGACGGCCGAGGCCGACACCTCTCCGTCGCCGAACGCTCTAGCCACCCCCGGCATCTGCTCGAGCGCGAGCGCGCGCCGAACGGCCCCCTCGGCCACCGACCGAGACACCCCGTGCCGGTGGGCGAGCCAGGCCGCCGAGGACAGGTGCCCGTCCACCGCGAACATCCGACGACGCTCCACCTCGGCCAGGCCTCGGGCCCGTTCGGCCTCCAGCACCCGGCCCGCGTGCTCGATCTCGTCCAGCCGAGCGGCGAGCGCCTGGGAGGGGAGGGAGGACAGGTCGTCCATGCGCAGCTCGTCCAGCGCCGATCGGAGCGTGCTCATGGAACGAACCTACCGAACGCGTGTTCGACGGTCTGTGAACTGCGTCACACTTGCAGCAAAGAACGTCGCCACCACAGCAACGACGTCAGCGCATCGCGAGGACTACGGCCTCCCCCCGTTGCCGCTCGCATGATTGGCCGCTTCTCGCGAACCGTAGTCGGGGCTCGTCCGGTAGATCAGGTAGTCGACGCTCGCCCAGATCGTCTTCGAGAACGGCCAGAACAGCAGCGGGAACAGGCCCGCGATCGCGAGCGACGCGATCGTGAGCGCCGCGACGTGCAGGTCGGGCAGGTCGACCACGAGCCAGACGACGAGGAGCGCGACCCACACGCCGGCGGTCACGACGTAGTTGATCGTCATCGCGCCGAGGAACCCGCCCTCCTCGCGTTCGAGGCGCAGGCCGCAGCGGGGACACCGTTCGCGGATCCGGAACCAGCTCCTGAACAGGTTGCCCGAGCCGCACCGGGGGCATCGCCTGGTCATCCCTCGCGCGAACACGGCGACTGCGCCGGGGCCCTTGGGCGGACGAAGGGCGGCGGGCGGCTCGGTCGAGAGCGGGTCGACCCTCGGCGTCTCCGGTTCGAGATCGTCCCAGGGGTTCGACATGCCTCCTCCAGCCTAGGGCGTCGGCGGCTTGCCGGGTGTTGGCCCCCTCCGTAGCCTTGCGCCGTGCCGATCCGGGTCGGGGAGCCCCTGTCGCTCGAGGACGTGGTCGCGGTCGCGCGCGGAGCCGAGGTCGAGCTCGGGCCGAACGCGACCAGACGCATCGAGGCCGCCCGCGGCGTCGTCGAACGCGCCGTCGCCGAGAACCGGACCGTCTACGGCGTGACGACCGGGTTCGGCTCGCTGGCGAACGAGCGCATCCGGCCCGAGCAGGCCGACGCGCTCCAGGAGGGCATCGTCCGCTCCCACGCGACTGCGGTCGGCCGGCCGCTCTCGCGCGAGGAGGCCCGCGCGATGCTGCTCCTTCGGGCGCACGTGCTGGCGCTCGGGCACTCGGGCGTGAGGCCGCTGATCGTCGAGCGGATGGTCGAGATGCTGAACCGCGACCTGATCCCCGTCGTGCCCGAACAGGGGTCCCTCGGCGCGAGCGGCGACCTCGCGCCGCTCGCGAACCTCGCGCTCCCGCTCCTCGGCCGCGGCGAGCTGCTGAGCGACGACGGTCCGATGCCCGCCAACCAGGCCCTGAGGGCGGCCGGCCTCGAGCCACTCGAGCTCAAGGCGAAGGAGGGCCTCGCGCTCGTGAACGGCACCCAGGGGATGCTCGCGATCGGGATCCTCGCGCTCGACCGGGCGGAGCGGCTGGTCCGAACGGCGGACGTGACGGCCGCGATGAGCATCGAGGCGGCGCTCGGCTCGGACGCGGTGTTCGACGAGCGCCTGACCGCGCTCCGGCCGCACGCGGGCGTCGTGGCGTCGGCGTCGAACATCCGCCGGCTGCTCGAGGGCAGCCCGATCGTAGCGTCGCACCGCGAAAGCACGCACCTCGTGCAGGACGCGTACTCGCTCCGGTGCACCCCGCAGGTCAACGGCGCGACGCGCGAGGTGCTGCGGTTCGTGAGGGGCGTGCTCGAGGTCGAGGCGAACGCGGTCTCGGACAACCCGATCGTCTTCCCCGACGACGACGAGGTGCTCTCGGGCGGGAACTTCCACGGGCAGCCGGTGGCGGTCGCGCTCGACGCCCTCGCCGCCTCGCTCGTGCCGCTCGCCAGCATCGCCGAGCGGCGCCTCTACCGGCTGCTGGATCCGACGCGGAACAACGGTCTGCCGCCGTTCCTGGTCCCCGAGAGCGGCCTGAACTCGGGCTTCATGCTCGTGCAGTACACGGCCGCGTCGCTCGTGTCCGAGAGCAAGTCGCTCGCGCACCCGGCCTCGGTCGATTCGATCGGCTCGAGCGCGGGCCAGGAGGACCACGTCAGCATGGGCATGACGGCGGCCCGCCACGCGCGCGAGGTGGTCTCGAACGCCGAGGTGGTCGTCGCCCTGGAGGCGCTCGTGGCCGCTCAGGCGATGGATCTGCGGTCGCCGCTCGAACCGGCCGAAGCGACGAAGGCCGCCCGCGACGCGATCCGCGAGGTCGTGCCCTTCCTCGAGACCGATCGGGAGTTCGGTCCCGACATCGCGTCGGTGACGGACCTCGTTCGGAAGGGAACGTTGGCCGACGCGGCTACGATGACGCTCGACTGAACGCGATCAGTGGTAGATCACGACGCGCACGCCGTAGTCGGCGAGCGCGTAGACCCGCCTCGCGTTCCAGTACGGGATCCGAACGCAGCCGTGGCTGGCCGCGTACGTCGGCACCTCGGGCCAGCCATGGAGTGCACGCTCGCCGTCGAAGAAGCTCGGGTAGTACAGGCGGTGCTCGCTGTAGCCGGCGATCTTGCTGAACACGCGGAACGTGCCGTCGTGCGTGGCGCCGCCGGCGCCCGTGGACACGTGCAGCACGTTCGTGATGTCGCCGTCCTCGACCGTGTACAGCACCTGTCTGGTCTGGTCGACCTCGAAGTGGAACCCGCTCCAGTCCTTCTCGGCGTGCGGGAGCACCGGATCGGCGAGTCGCCGCCAGGTGGCCTCGTCCACCGTGAACGTGCGGGCCATGCGCTGGACCTTGTGGAAGGCGACCACGGCATCCGCAGTTCGGAAGTCGTACCGGCCGTCGCTTCGCCCCGCTAGGCGGTAGTCGAGCTGGACCAGCCGCTTCTCGAGCAGCCGCACGTACGTGCCGGTTGAACCGGACGACAGGTGAGGCAGCGGCGTCGCGTCCCCCGTCGACCGCGCCGAACCCTTCAGCAGATCCGCCGAGGCGAACGACGCCTGAGCCCGATACGTCCCCGGCTCGTCGATCTTGAAGGTCGCGCTGAACGAGCCGTTCGAGGACATCGCCACATGCCTCGTGTCGACACGGTTGCCACCGCGCAATAGCGCCACGTCGACCTTCTCACCCTCGCGACCGGGCCTGACCGTGCCGCGAACCCGGACGCGGTCGAACAGCCGTACGGGCGTCATCCGGACCGAGACCACGGCCCGGACCGAGACCGTCACGGGATCGCTCGTCGCGTCGAGGAGGACGGCGACGTAGCTGTTCGTCGCCGCAGGCTCGAACTTGACCGAGAAGTCGCCCGCGCCTCCGATCGTCGTCGACGCGATCTCCGTGCTCGATGCGTCGAGGATCTGGACGGCGGAACCGGCCGGCGCCCCCGTCGAGGTGCCCGACAGCGTCACGGACCGCCCGAACTCGATCTTCGGCTCGGACGCCTCGAGGGTGACGGTCGCGGTCGTCTGGGCGAGCGCCCGGGCCGGGAAGAGCAGCACCACGGCGAGCGCGACCAGTAGCAGGCGCAGCGCCTTCACCGTCCCCCCACCCTTCTCCCGTCGACGAACGCGTGCAGCACCGGGTTGTGTCCGGGCCGGTACGGCACCTGCCTGAAGGCGTCGCCGTCCAGGATGACGAGGTCGGCGGGCGCGCCTTCGGACAGCGCACCCCGGTTCCCGAAACCCAGTGCGGCCGAGGCGTTGACGGTCGCCGCCGCGAGCGCCTCGAGGGGCCGGAGCCCGTAGAGCGAGCACGCCGTCGCGATCACCTCGGGCATCGAGACCACGGGCGAGGTCCCCGGGTTGAAGTCGGACGCGATCGCGATCGTCGCGCCGGCGTCCAGCAGGGCCCGCGCGTCCGGCGGCGCCGAACGCAGGAACAACGTCGAGGTAGGAAGCAGCACGCCCACCGTGTCCGCCCCGCCGAGCGCCGCGATCCCGCCAGCAGAGACGTTGTTCAGGTGGTCCGCGCTCCTGGCCCCGAGCGCCACCGCCGCCTCGGCCGCGCCGGACGGCCCCAGCTGATCGGCGTGGCACCGCAGCGCCAGCCCGGCCTCGGACGCGCACGCCGCCACCGAGGCCAGGTCGTCCACCGAGAACGCGATGTCCTCCACGTAGACGTCCACGGCGTCGGCGAGACCATCGGCCGCCGCGGCCGGGATCAGCTCCTCGCAGACCGCCCTGATCCAGTCGGCTCGCTTCATGCCCTCTGGAACCGCGTGACACGCGAGCAGCGTGACCGAGCAGGTCTGCGGCGCCTCCTCGGCGAGCCGGCGCGCCAGGCGGAGCTGCCGGAGCTCGGCCTCGAGGGACAGGCCGTACCCGCTCTTCAGCTCGAGCATGGTCGTCCCGTGGTCGGCCATCTCCCGCACGAGCGGGAGGCAGAAGTCGAGCACCTCGTCGTCGCTCGCCTCGGCGAGCAGGTGCGCGCTGCGGTAGATCCCGCCCTCGCCGTGCAGGTCGCGGTACGAGACGCCCGAGAGCCGGGCCTCGAACTCGTCCGCGCGCCATCCGTAGAACGGCAGGTGTGTGTGGCAGTCCACGAACCCGGGCGCGATCGTGCGGCCCTCGAAGCGTTCGGGCTCGACGCCGCCGAGACCGTCGGCCGGTCCGACGTAGGTGATGCGGCCGTCCTCCCAGGCGACGGCCTGCTCGTGCGCCTCCTCCGGCCACGGGCCGTCGCCGCGAACGGGCGACGTCGAAGCCGTAACCAGCGTCGTCGCGGCGACCGCACCGCGCGCGGGATCAGGCATCGCGCCATGAAAGAGCACGCGCCCGGTCGACCGCAACCGCTCTTCCATCGGGGGGCTACCGCTCGCGCTGCGCGCTCGCTCCATGAGCCCCCCGGAACCCCCTCCCATCGGGGGGCTACCGCTCGCGCTGCGCGCTCGCTCCATGAGCCCCCCGGAACCCCCTCCGTACACTGTGCCGAATGGCCAAGGCGGAGCAGATCCGGATCCGGGACGTGCTCCGCCTCCCAGAGATCCGGGCGGCCATGCTCGGCACGTTCGTGATCATGCTCGGGTACGGGATCCTCTCGCCCGTCCTGCCGAACTACGCACACAGCTTCGGCGTCGGCTACGACTCGATCGGCCTGCTGATCTCGGCGTTCTCGTTCACGCGCCTGGTCGCCGACCCGTTCGTCGGCCGGTTCATCGACCGCTACGGCGAGCGCTCGATGTCCACGCTCGGCGCGGTGTGGGTGGGCCTGTCCTCGGTCGCGGCCGGGATGGCGCCGACGTTCCCGCTCCTGGTGATCCTGCGGGGGATCGGCGGCGTCGGCTCGGCGCTGTTCTTCGCGTCGCTGCTGTCGTTCCTGCTCCGCTCGACCCCGTCGAACCGCACCGGCCGTGTGATGAGCCTGTACTACGCGTCGTTCAACATCGGGTTCATCATCGGCGGACCGCTCGGCGGCGTGGTCGCCAACCTGTTCGGCCTTCGGAGCCCGCTCTACATCTACGGAGCCGCGTGCTTCCTGTCCGCGCTCCTGTTCTGGAAGACGATCCGCAATCCCGAGCGGCACGAGTCCGAGGTCCGCAAGGGAGGCTTCCGCAGGCTGCCGTGGAACCGCACGTTCATCACGGTGCTCGTCGTGAACGGCGTCTACCTGTGGATGGTGGGCGCGATCTTCTCGACGCTCGTGCCGCTGTTCGGCACCGATCCCGTGAAGGGGGTCGGGCTCACGATCGGGGGCGTCGGCATCGGGCTGGGCATCGCCACCGCGACCGAGCTCGCGACGCTCTACCCGGCCGGCCACGCGACCGACCACTACGGCCGGCGCGCGGTCCTGATCCCGGCGCTCGCCGGGCTGGCGCTGGTGACGGCCGCGTTCGGGCTGGTCTCGACGCCGCTCGCGTTCATGATCGCGATGGGGTTCCTCGGCGTGGCGAGCGGCTACTCGGGCGTGCCGGCCGCGCCGATGCTCTCGGACGTGACGCCGGAGGAGCTGAAGGGGAGCGCGGTCGGGGTGTACCGGTTCGTCGGCGACCTCGGGTTCGTGATCGGGCCGCTCGTCGCCGGGTGGTCGGCGCAGGCGTTCGGGTTCGGCGCGTCGTTCGCGATCAACGCGATCCCGGCGGTGATCGCGCTCGGGCTGGTGCTGTCGATCCGCGAGACGATGCACGCCAGGGTCCCGCCGGCCGAGGGCACGGGCCTGTGAGGGCCGGCCGGGGGTAGCGAGCGATGCGTGTCGAGGCGTCCCGTGTCATGCCGGCGTCGCCCGAGGAGGTCTGGAAGCACGTCCGGCGCTGGGAGGACCAGTCCCGATGGATCCGGGACGCGGTCTGGGTGCGCGTCCTCACCACCGAACGCGAGGGCGAGGGCGTTCGGATCCGGGTGCTCAACCGCGTCCTCGGCATCCCGCTCTTCACCGAGCAGCTGGAGGTCGTCGAATGGGATCCGCCGTCGCGACTCGTGATGGCGCACCGGAGCTTCGTGCGCGGCGTCGGCACGTGGGCGCTCCGCGAGCGCGGCGCCGCGACCTTGTTCACGTGGACCGAGGAGCTGTGGCTGCCGATCCCGGTCCTCGGCGCGCTCGCCCTGTGGATCTACCGGCCGTTCATGCGCCGGCTGATGCGGGGCAGCCTCGCGAACCTTCAGCGGGCGATCGAGTCGACGTAGGCCCGCAGGTCCGGCAGGTGCGCCGTGGCGTGCATGAAGCCGCCGGCGTCCGAGCCGAGGAGGCCTCCGACGCGCTCGCCGAGCGTGTCGTCATCGGGATCGAAGGGGTATGGCGACGACCACGCCTCGTCGCTCATGCCGCGGATCTCGCCGACCATGCGCCGGTGCAGCTCCTCGAACCGCGTCAGGACGTCCTTCGGCTGGGCGTCGAGGAAACGAGCGACCTCTTCGGCGTTGATCCGGTCGTTCGCGCCCTCGCCTCCGAACCGCTCCTCGACCGCCGGACGCTCGCCGCGCCCGAACGCGTCGATCACCTCGAGCGCGAATTCCTCCCAGGAGCCCAGGTGCGCCGCGAGATCCTTGGCCGACCAGTCGCCGTCGCCGATCGTCCCTCGCTCGACGAAGGCGCCCTCGTCCAGCTCCGAGAGGAGCTCGGCGACCGCGGCGTGCTGCTGCTCGAGCAGGCCGACGGCCTCGTCCCGCGAGATCAGGCGTGTCTCCGAGTGCTCACGCGCGCATCCTAGCCGGGCGGGTAGCATCGAACGGAAGGGCAGGGGAGTCCGGGGAACCGGGCTGAGAGGCCGGCTCGAGGATCGATGGATCCGAACCGCGATCCGCCGCCGGCGACCCTTGGAACCTGATCCGGGTCACACCGGCGGAGGGAGCGAACGTGTCGCGCGTCGCCGAACGCGTCGAGAAGATCCTCCAGCGCGAGATGCCCGCCTGGGGCATCCGTCCCGTTCCCGCCGAGCGACGGCTGCTGGGCGGGCTCGACCTCGGGGTGCTGTGGTTCGACCTGTCGGTCGGGCTCCTGGTGATGGTCACGGGGGCGCTGCTGGTGCCGGCGCTCGGGCTCGGGACCGCGCTGCTCGCGATCGGGGTCGGGACGCTGATCGGCTGCGTCCCACTGACGCTGGTGGCGCTCGCGGGCCAGCGCGAGGGCGTCCCCACGATGGCGCTGCTCCGCCCGGTGCTCGGTGAACGCGGCTCGGCGTTGCCCTCGGTCCTGAACGTCGTCCAGCTCGTCGGCTGGACCGCGGTCGAGTTCTGGGTCATGGGCGAGGTGGCCAACGTCGTCTCGGCGCGCCTGTTCGGGTTCGAGTCGCGGGTGTTCTGGCTCGCGGTGGTCGCGATCGTCTGCACCGGCCTCGCGATGGGTGGACCGGTGCTGGTCGTGCGGCGATGGCTCGAACGGTTCGGGATCTACGTGCTGCTGGGGTCGGCGGTCTGGATCACGTTCGAGGTGCTGCGGGCCGGCGAGCTCGGATCGATCTGGGGCGCGCCCGGCGAGGGCGGACTGCCGTTCTGGCTCGCGGTCGACCTCGTGATCGTGATGCCGGTCTCGTGGCTGCCCCTCGCGGCCGACTACAACCGGTTCGCGCGGCCGGACGCGCGCGCGGCGCTCGGCACGTACGCGGGCTACGCGATCGGGAACGCGTGGTTCTACGCGCTCGGTGCGCTCCTGGTCCTGGTCGCGGGCGCGAGCGCGGACGCGCTCGGGATCGGTTCGGCCATCGTCGCGATCGCGGGCGGCGGGATCGTCCTGGTGGCGTTGCTGGTGGGCGAGAGCGACAACGCGTTCGCCGACATCTACTCGGCCGCGGTATCCACGCAGAACGTCGCCCGCGACCTCTCGCAGCGTGCGCTCGTCGGCGTGGTGGGGGCGATCGGGTTCGTCCTGGCGCTTGCCTTCACGGCCGAGCGCTACGAGCAGTTCCTGTTCCTGATCGGCTCGGTCTTCGTCCCGCTGGCGGCGGTGTTCGTGGCCGACTACTTCGTTCGGAGCCGCGGCCGGTACGGGGAGCGGGCGGTGTTCGGGGCGGCCGGCGTGCGGTGGCTCTCGTTCCTGCCGTGGGTGGCCGGGTTCGTCGTCTACCAGTGGTGCGTGCCGACGGGGCCGCAGGGCTGGGTCGACGCGGTCGGCAGGGCGTTCGAGGCGCTCGGGCTGCCGTTCCCGCTGTTCGACGGCCGGCTGGGCGCCAGCATCCCGAGCTTCCTGGTGGCGTTCGGGCTGGCGCTCCTGCTGCCGCGCCGAACGGCTACTCGGTGACCGCGCGCTTCGGGGGCGGCGGCGCCGCCACCAGCAGGATCACCGCGGGGTCGCCGGTGGCGTTCGTCACCGTGAGCTCGGCGCCGGCGGGCACGAGCGCGGTCTCCCACTGCTCCAGCCGCTTGCGCCGGCGCTCGACCTGGACGACCACCCGGCCGGAGACGACGAGGACCAGCGCGTCCGAGTCCGGATCCGAGATCGTCCCGAGCGCCTGATTGCGTTCGAGGCACACGACCTCGGACCACAGGTGCTCGGACTCGAACAGCGGTTCGTGGTGCGGCCCGTCGTCGTCGAACCGCACGAGATCGCGAAGGTCCCTGGCGTCCACGGCGGCTCAGCGTACCCGGGTGCCGCCACGACCAGCGGCTACACTGCCCGACCGTCCCTACGTAGCGAAGGAGCGCCCCCGTGCCCACGTTCACGTTCTCGACCGACCGCCCCACGGATCTCGCCGTCGACGTCCTCGTGCTCCCGGTGTTCGAGGGGCCCGAGGCCGGCCCCGGCGTCAAGGACGTCAAGGGCCTCGACCTGCTCGGGCTGTACTCGGACGCGGGCCTGAAGGGCAAGCGGGGGGAGTCCCTGCTCGTCCCGAACACCGGCACCGACGGCCTCGCGGCCAGGGCGATCCTGCTGCTCGGCGTGGGCCCGAAGGCCGAGGCCGACGCCGACGCCTGCCGGAGGGCGATCGGCCGCGCGGCCGGGCGGCTCGCCAGGCGCAAGAGCGTGGCGACGACGCTGCCGCAGATCGTGCGGGGCAACGAGGCGCCCGCCGCCGTCCAGGCCACGGTCGAGGGGCTGTTGCTCGGCTCGTACCGGTTCGACCGCTACAAGTCCAAGCAGGACGGGCGCCCGCAGCTCGGCAAGGTCACGCTCGTCGGCGCCGGCAAGGCCGACGCGAAGGCCGCCAGGGCCGCCGTCGAGCGCGGACAGGTCCTGGCCGAGTCGCAGATGTGGGCGAGGGACCTCGTCAACACCCCCGCGCTCGACCTCCCGCCGGCCGAGCTGGCCCGGCAGGCGCAGGCGATGGCCAAGAAGGTGGGCCTGACCTGCAAGATCTGGAGCGACGCCGAGCTCACCAAGGGCGGGTTCGGCGGCATCCTCGGCGTGGGCCAGGGCAGCACGCGCCCGCCGCGCCTGATCGAGCTCCGGTACGCGGGCGGCGGCAAGGGCGCGCCGATCGCGTTCACGGGCAAGGGCATCGCGTTCGACTCCGGCGGCCTGTCGATCAAGGACGCGCAGGGCATGGAGTGGATGAAGTCCGACATGGGCGGGGCCGCCTCGATCCTGGCCACGATGCGCGCGATCGCGCTGCTCAAGCCGAAGGTCAACGTGATCGCCGCGATCCCCACGGCCGAGAACATGCCGAGCGGCTCGGCGATCCGCCCGGGCGACGTGCTGCACCACCGCGGCGGCACCACCTCCGAGGTCCTGAACACCGACGCCGAGGGACGCCTGGTGCTCGCGGACGCGCTCGCCTACCTCGCCGAGAAGAAGCCGCGCGTGATCATCGACACGGCGACGCTGACCGGCGCGTGCATGATCGCGCTCGGGCCCGACGTGTGGGGCGCGATGGGCAACGACCGGCGGCTGATCGCCGACGTCCTGGCGGCCGGCGAGGCCGCGGGGGAGCCGGGCTGGGAGCTTCCGATGTACGAGCCGTACCGGCGGATGATCGATTCGGAGATCGCGGACATCAAGAACATCGGCAAACGGTACGGGGGCGCGATCACGGCGGCGATGTTCCTACGGGAGTTCGTCGGTGACGTGCCGTGGGTGCACCTGGACATCGCCGGCCCGGCGTTCTCGGAGCGGCCGGGCGACTACTGGCCCAAGGGCGCCACGGGCTCGCCGGTGCGCGCGCTGGTCGGCTACGTGCTCTCGAAGGCCTGACGCGCCGGGGCTTGGCGCGTCAGGGCTTCGCGCCCGTCGCGAACAGGACCTCGCGGAAGTCGTTGACGGGATCGGCGAACCGCTCGCGGAACACGGCGCGGGCGCGATCGAGGAACGCCGCGAACGCCGACTCGCCGAGCATCGAACGCACGAAGCGGCCGGTCGCCCACGTCGTCAGCCCATCGACGTACTCGTCGAGGGGGTACTGGAACCGGTAGCGGCGCACCTCGGTGCGGACGTGCCGGATGCCGGCCTCCAGGAGCGCCTCCTCCAGCGGCTCGCGTCGGCGGAAGCGCTCGCGCCACGGCAGGCGCTCGTCCATCGCCGGCTGCAGGACCTCGCGCGGCACGACCGACTCGACGAGCTCGAGCCAGGTCCGGGTGAGGTCGTCCTGCCCGTCGGCCCATGCGGTCAGGCCCAGCCGCCCGCCGGACCGGAGCACGCGCTTCATGTCGAACAGCGCCGTCTTGTACCTGGCGAAGTGCGCGATCACGAAGTTCGCGACCAGGGCGTCGAATGCCCCGTCTCGGAAGGGGAGGTCGATCGCCTCGGCGGTGGCGACCGGCAGGGTCCCGTTGGCCGAACGCGCCACCCGGAGCATCCCGATCGCCTCGTCGATGCCGTACACGCGGGCTCCGGCGCCGGCCGCGGCGACGGCCGCGACGCCCGTCCCCGTCCCGACGTCGAGCACCCGCCACCCGGGCTCGATCCCCGTGAGCCGGACGAGATCCCCGGCGGGCTCGGCCAGGCGGGGCGCGTGGATGCGCGCGTACGTCTCGGCCACGCCGTCGTAGGAACGCCAGTCGTCCATCGGCGGAACAGCGTACCGGCGCCGGACCGATACGACGCGCCGGGCGTTCGCAACGTGGTGCCCGGGTAGGCTCTCGCCCGTGACCGGACCCGCTGGCGTGACCGCGCTCGTCCTGGCCGAGACCGTGTCCGGCGGCCTGTTCCTGTTGTTCGTCACGCCGCTGTGGAACGAGGTCAAGCGCGGCTTCTTCACGCTGACGGGCTGCGTCCTGCTGGCGCTGTCGTTCGCGACGTGGGGTGCGGCGGCGGCCGGCGTGGTCACGGGCAGCGACGCGGGGGCCTGGTCGGTGCGGCTGTCGGCCGCGCTGGCGTTCGTGAACCTCGTCTGGGTGGTCCTGATGTTCGCCAAGCGCCACGCCGCGGCGCGTGCGGTCGGGATCGCGTCGGTGCCGCTCGGGATCGCCGTGCTCGCCGCGATGGCGGGGACGGCCGAGGGGACGTGGCTGGTGGCGTTCCTGCAGCTGCTGGCCGGCGCGGCGTTCCTTGGCGCCGTGATCGACGGGCTGCTGCTCGGGCACTGGTACCTGACCGATCGCGGGCTCACCCGCACGCCGATCAACCGGATGACGAACCTGCTGATCGCCGGCGTCGTCCTGCAGGCGGTCGCGCTGCTGGTCGGCGGGTTCGGCCCGACCGAGCCCTCGCCGGAGTTCAACCCCCTGCTCACCTCGGCCGGGCTGGCGTCGTGGATCGCGCTCGGCATGGTGGGTGCCACGGCGCTGATCGCGGTGCTGATCCGCGTGACGCTGAAGGGGACGCGCTCGACGGCGGTGCAGTCGGCGACCGGGTTCTTCTACCTGGCGGTGATCACCGCGCTCACGGCCGAGTTCGCGGCCAAGGTCCGGTTCCTGCCCTAACCATGGCCGCCTTCGTGATGATCGCCGGCCTGGTCGCCGAGATCGTCGCGTGGTCGCTGGTCGCGCGGGGCCGGAACGTCTGGACCACGATGACGCCCACGCTCGCGACGATGGGCCTGGTGGCGCTGCTCGTCGGGCCGATCGCGTGGTCGCCGGACGTCGCCGCGGGCGTCTCGATCGGCGTCGGCCTGGCGCTGGGCGTGGCGCTGTACGTCGCGACGCGCATCGCGATCGTCGTGATCGGGCGGTGGGCGACGTTCCGCCGCCACTCGCTGGAGATGTATCGCAAGCAGGGTGGCCTGTCGCTCGGCGTCGCGCTGGCGCTCTCGATCGCGTTGTCGGTCCCGGGGGAGGAGCTGTTCTGGCGGGGTCTGTTCCAGGGCCACCTGGTCTCGGCGCTGGACGGTCGCGCCGGGTGGGCGGCCGTGGTCGCCTGGGGGGCGTTCGTCCTGGCCAACCTGGCGAGCCTCAACCTCGCGATCGCGGCCGGCGCGATCGTGGGCGGAGCCACGTGGGTGGCGCTCGCGTGGTGGACGGGCGGGGTGCTGGCGCCGCTCGCGTGCCACGTCGTCTGGACCGGCCTGATGGTGGCGTTCCCCGTGGTCCGGGAGCCCGTCCCGGGGGCCGCGTGAGCGGCGTGATCCCGGCGCCGGTGCGCGAGATCCTGGACCGCGGCTCGTTCTGCCACGTCGCGGCCTCGACGCCCTCGGGGCCACACGTGACGCCGATGGTCTTCGCGGCCGCGGCCGGCGGCGTGTGGGTGACGACGTCGCGCGGCTCGGTGAAGGCGCGCGCGTGGCGGGCGGATCCGCGGGTGGCCGGCTCGGTACGGGACGGCGGGCGGGCGGTCGCGTTCGCCGGCACGGTGACGACGTACGACCTGCTCGACGCCGAGAGCTGGGGGCGCTCGCTCACGCACGGACCGCTGCTGGCGCTCGCCGGGGCGCGGTTCACGCGGAAGAACGCGCGGTTCTTCGCCGGCTACGCGGTGGACGCGAACCACGTGCCGTTCGCGTGGACGCCGCCGGGACGTGTGTTCGCCGAGATCCGGATCGAGCGTTCGGCCGTGCTGGAGGACGGCCGCGTTCGGAGCGCGTGGGGGGAATGGGGCGACGCCGTTGAGAGCCTCGACCGGTTCCGGGCCACCCGGGCCGGCGAGCCCGTCCTGGCGCACGTGCCCGATACGGCGTTCGGCGATGCCGGGGACGGCGTGCTGGGGATCGAGGCCCCGGCGGGACCCGTCGCGCTCCCGGTCCGCTGGGCCGCCCAGGGCGGCGGGGTGTACGCGGCGCTGCACCGCGACGCGCTGGCGCTGGCCGGCGCGAAGGGCGATCCGAAGGTGGCGCTCGAGATCGACCGGCCCTCCACCTGGCGGGCGCGGGCGATGGTGGGGGCGATGATCCGGGGGGAAGGAGAGGTGGCCGTCGCGGGCGATCTCTCGTCGGGCGCGAGCTCGGCCACGCGCATCGCGCGGCTGGCCGGCGTCGGGGGCGACGACGCCGCGCTCGTCCGGGTCCGGCCGCGGAGCGTCGTGTGGTGGCGCGGATGGTCGTCGGGGACGGTGGCGCTCGGATGAGCCGGGTCGAGTTCGACGTCGTGATCGACGCGCCGCCGGAGCCGGTCTGGGAGGTGATCTCGGACCCGCGGCGTCTGCCGCAGTGGGACCGTCACATCGTCAAGGTCGACGGGATCCCGCCGGAGGGCCTTCGGGAGGGCTCCCTGTACACGACCCAGATGCGCTTCGTGGCGTTCCGAACCACGATCGACGGCGAGGTGCTCGAATGGGATCCGCCGCACCGCTCCAAGATCCGCCTCACGGGCCTGCTCGACGCGACCGTCACCTCGACGATCGAGCCGCTGGCTGGCGACCGGAGCCTGCTGGAGCACGTCATCGAGTACCGGTTCAAGGGCGGGCCGCTCGGCGAGATCGCGGCGCGCAGCCTCGCGCGGGTCGGGGGCGCGCACCTCGCGCTCCGGCACGGGACGCTGGCGCAGAAGACGGATATCGAGGAGCGGTACCGGTCGGGCTAGTCGCGGTCGCGTCGCTCGTCGCGATCCTTCAGGTACCGGCGCTGCGCGCGGCTCGGACGTCCGACGAAATACCCGATCACGAACCCGAGTCCGGCGGCCACGACGATCACGGTGACGAGCCTCGCGTCCGTGTCGAACACCAGGAAGTTGACCCGGACCGTCTTGAAGTTGGCGATCGCGAACACGATCAGGACGATCGCCAGGATCGCGATGATCACCTGCTTGGCGCTGATCCCCGAGCTCGGCTCCTCGGCCGGCTGGCTTCGACCGCCGCCCGGATCCCGCGGCGGTCCGTAGTCGTCACCGTCTCGTCGCACGCGCGGCCCCCGTGACGCGGTCGCCGGATTCTCGCATCATCCTCGCCGTGGAACCACGCTCGATGCTCCGTGCACTCGCGTTCGGCGGTGCCGCGCTGGCGGTCGGGGCCCTGACCTCGGCGGGTACGGGCCGGGAGGCCGACCTCGAGACGTTCGAGGCGGGCAACCGGGACCGGGGCCCGAACGTGGACCGGTTCTTCCGCGGCGTGACCGAGCTCGGCTCGATCTGGGCCTCGGCGGGTGCGGCGGCGGTGCTGGCGGCAGCGGGTCGCCGCCGGGCGGCGGCCCGCGGCCTGGCCGCCGCGTCGGTCGCCTGGGTCGCCGGCCAGGCGCTCAAGGGCCTGTTCCTGCGGCCCCGGCCCTACGACGCCGACCTGCCGGGCTCGACGCTGCGCATCGGCCGGCCGAACGGCACCTCGTGGCCGAGCAGCCATCCCGCCGTCCTGCTGGCGTTCGTCACGGTCGCCTCGAGGGAGCTCGGGGCCGGCGCGACCGCGCGCACCTGGCTCGACCTGCTGGCGGCCGCGGTGGGCGCCTCGCGCGTCTACGTCGGGGTCCACTACCCGTCCGACGTCGCCGGCGGGCTGCTCCTGGGCAGGGGCGTGGCGGCCGCGTTCGACGACGGGGACCTCCGAACGCCGACCCGCGGATAGACTCGGGCCGTGCTCGCCTCGATCGGCTGGCCCGTCCTCGATCGCATCCACCTGTGGGGTGACCTCGCCGTCAGCCCGCACGGGATCGGGATCGCCGTCGGGTTCCTCTTCGGCGCGTGGATCCTGCAGCACGAGGGCCCGAAACGCGGCGTGCGCGTCGAGCACATCAACACGATGGTGTTCTGGGCGCTGATCGGGACGATCATCGGCGCGCGGCTGTTCTACGTGATCGGCCACTTCAACGAGTTCGACGGGATCGGCGACATGCTGGCCCTGTGGAACGGCGGCCTCACGCTGCTGGGCGGGATCGCGGGCGCCGTCCTGATCAACATCCCGCTGTTCCGCAAGTACCACTACTCGTTCTTCCAGGTGATGGACGGCGCGGTGATCGGCCTGGCCTTCGGGATCGCGTTCGGCAGGATCGGCGACCTGATCATCGGCGACCACCTCGGGAAGCCGACGAGCTGGCTGCTGGCGTTCCGGTACGAGGGCGGCAACCTGTCGGGGTTCGACTGCACCTCGCTGCCCGGCACGTGCTCCGCGATCTTGCACGGCGGCCAGGTCCTGGAGATCACGCACCGGCAGGCCGTCCTGCGGTCCGCGACGGGCGAGGTCCTCGGCAGCGGCATCGGCGTCCACCAGACGGCGCTCTACGACATGTTCTTCGCGACCGTGCTGTTCCTGGTGCTGTATGCGCTCTCGCGGGCGCCCCGGCGGCTCGGCGTCCTGACGCTGGTGTTCGGCGCCGTCTACGGGGCCACCCGCGTGGTCGAGGACTTCCTCCGCGTCGACAAGCGGATCTTCGGGATGACCGGCAGCCAGTGGACCGGCATGACGGTCTCGATCGTCTGCATCGTCACGCTGATCGTGTGGGCGGTCCGGGCGCGATCCTCACCCGACGCGCGCGACGGGCCCGAACCCGGTGAGGCCGCCGAACCGGAGTCCGCGGCCGCGCGACCGCCGAGCTCGGATCGGGACTGAGACCGCGCGCTAGTGCGCGTGGCCGTGGTGGCCGCCCGCCGTCACCGGCGCTCCGGGCTTGGCCATCAGCGGCAACGGCTTGCCGACCTTCGAGCGCGTGACGTGCGCCATCTCGCGCGCGGCGCGCCGCAGGGCCTCGCCGGCCGGCGAGTCGGGGTCGGTGACCACGACCGGCATGCCGTCGTCTCCGCCCTCGCGCAGCGACGGCTCGAGCGGCACCTGGGCGAGCAGCGGGACGCCGAGCGTCCGGGCCGCCTCGTCCCCGCCGCCCCGGCCGAAGATCGGCGTGCGCTCGCCGCAGTGGGGGCAGACGAACCAGGACATGTTCTCGATCACGCCGATCGGGCGCAGGTTCGTTCGCTCGGCCATCTTGCCGGCGCGCTCGGCGACCTTGCGCGCGGCATCCTGCGGCGTGGTGACCACGAGCATCGACGCGCCCGGCAGGAACGACGCGAGGCTGATCGACACGTCGCCGGTGCCCGGCGGCAGGTCGCACAGGAGGAAGTCGAGGTCGCCCCAGTAGACGTCGCCGAGGAACTGCTCGATCGCCTTGTGGAGCATCGGCCCGCGCCAGATCACCGGCGTCTCCTCGGGCACGAAGAACCCCATCGAGATGACCTTCACGCCGTGGGACTCCAGCGGAAGGATCATGTCGTTGAACCCGACCGGCTTCCCGGTCACGCCCATCATGCGCGGCACGCTGAATCCCCAGACGTCCGCGTCCAGGATGCCGACGCGGTGACCCTCGGCCGCGAGCGCGCACGCGAGGTTCACGGTCACGCTGGACTTGCCCACGCCGCCCTTGCCAGAGGCGACGGCGATCACGGTGGTGTCGGCGCCGGTGAAGAACGTGCGCTGCTGCTGCGGCGCGGCGCCGCCTCGGAGATTGGCGACCAGCGAGGCGCGCTGCTGCTCGCTCATCGGCGACAGCGAGACCTCCACGCGCTCTACACCCTCGACGGGGGCGAGCGCGCGCGTCACGTCGTCGTTGATCCGGTCCTTGAGGGGGCAACCCTCGATCGTGATCAGCACGTGCACGCGGACGAGCCCGTCCTTCACCTCGACGCCCTGCAGCATGCCGAGGTCTTCGATCGGCCGGCCGATCTCGGGATCGTTGACCGACCGCAGCGCCTCTCGGACCTGGTCCTCGGTGACCAAGGGTATGACCTCCTCGGATTATCCTGATTTCCACGGTGCGAACCGTGCGTACTCCCATGGTACGGCCGAGGTCCGGAGGCGTCGACGTTCGCCCCGGAAGGAGGTCGAGACGTGTCCGTCCGTGAGCCCACCGCGCTCGAGATCCACAAGGCGCTGGCCGACGACACGCGCTTCCGCCTGTACCGGTACCTCGGCCTGTCCGGACGGCCGGTCTCGGTCCGAGAGCTCTCGACCCGGCTGTCCCTGCATCCGAACACGCTCCGCCCGCACCTTCGCCGGCTCGAGGAGGCGGGCCTCGTCCGCCGGGAGATCCGCAAGGGCGCGACGGTCGGCCGGCCGCAGACGATGTACGTCGCGATCGAGCGGACCGAGCTCGAGAACCGCGACTTCCGGCTCCTGGCCGAGATCCTGGCCGGGCTGGCCACCGGCGCCCGGGCGCGCGACCGGGCCTCGGAGCGCGCCCGCGAGTGGGGCCGCTACCTCGCCGCCCGCGGCGTGCCGAAACCCGGG
>Ga0081455_10001569_pt1 | contig 28063 bp, 35 predicted proteins | sample TabmetS3T2R1_FD_70207 | JGI IMG/M metagenome (GOLD analysis project Ga0081455, IMG submission 70207) | Tabebuia heterophylla rhizosphere microbial communities from the University of Puerto Rico - S3T2R1 | ecosystem: Host-associated > Plants > Roots > Rhizosphere ... | reverse complement strand
GCCAGCTCGGGGACCAGCTCTGGGACCAGCTCGGGGGCCAGCTCGGGGGCCAGCTCGGGGGCCAGCTCAGGGACCAGCTCTGGGACCAGCTCTGGGGCCAGCTCGGGGACCAGCTCAGGGACCAGCTCTGGGGCCAGCTCTGGGACCAGCTCTGGGACCAGCTCGGGGGCCAGCTCGGGGGCCAGCTCAGGGACCAGCTCGGCAATTCATTGCCGAGCTGGTACTACGGCTGCACGGGATCGATCGAGGCGTACTGGATCGCCTTCTACCGCTTTTGCGAAGAGATCGGCGTCGTCTACGGGGCCCAGCAGCGGGAGCGCTTGGGCTGGTACGAGGAACTCGCGCGCCACTGCGGGTGGTGGTGGCCGTATGGCCGCGTCGCGATCGCCAGCGACCGCCCGACGCGCACTCGGTGGAACGCGGCCCATCGCTTGCACTGTGAGGACGGGCCGGCGATCGAGTTCAGGGACGGCTACGCGCTCTACGCGCTGAACGGCGTGCGCGTCCCGAAGGAGCTCGTCACCGCCACGGGCGAGGATCTGGACCCGCAGACGTGGGTTCTCAAGCAAGCCAACGCGGAGGTTCGGCGCGAGGCGGTGCGCAAGATCGGGATCGAACGGGTGTGCGAGCGCCTCGGCGCCAAGGTAATTGACAGCCAGGGCGACATGTACGAGCTCCTCGAGCTCGACCTGGGCGACCGGCGCCGGCGACCATATTTGAAAATGAGAAATCCGTCGATAGGAGTTTTTCACCTCGAAGGGGTCCATCCAGACTGCATAACCGTCGAAGCCGCGCTGGCTTGGCGCAACGGTACGAAGACACCACCGGCTATCCTGACATGATGGAAGAGTGGCGAGCGATTCCAGGGCACGAAGGATACGAAGCGTCATCTTTCGGACGCATCAGGTCATTTTGGGTACGTGGCCACTCTCGCCTACAGACATTGCCGACCCGTATTCTGCGGGCCAATAACAAGGATACGTATGCCGGCGTCCTATTGGCGGGGCACGGCCGGCGAGTGAAGAAACGGGTACACGAACTGGTGCTGGCAGCATTCAAGGGCTTGCGTCCGGTGGGCACGCAAGGCGCCCATCTCAACGGCAATGCCCGTGACAACAGGCCGGACAATCTCGCTTGGGTAGCGCCGACAGAAAATCACGGCCACAAACGCCGACACGGAACTCTGCTGCGAGGCGACACACATCCGGGTGCGACGTTAACAGCGCGAACTGTAGAGTCAATTCGCTCTCGCTATCAGGCTGGTGAGCATCAAGATCAACTCGCCTCTGATTATGGAGTTCGTCAGCAGCAGATTAGCCGAATCGTGAATCGGCTGCGATGGCGCAACTCAGCATGACCGCCCCGCTGGCCCGCCCCGGGGTGTCGTCAGTCTCGTTCTTCGTCGTCGGGCGACTCGAGAATCCGCTCAACGGCTCGCTCGCCCACGCGCACTGGAGTCGCAAGAGCGCGTGGGCGGCGGAGTGGAAAATCCGGACCGCGGCGAGCTGGGCGTGTGCGCGGCTGGAGATGCCACGCGAGGTGCCGAAGCGGATCACGTTCACGTGCTACGTCGGCGCGAGCTGGGACGACGACAACCTGCCGGCCGCCTGCAAGCCGATCCGCGACGCGTTGATCGGGCGGGCGATCCAGGGCGATGCCAAGCGCGACGGCCATGAGTTTCTCTATGAGCAGCACGTGGATCGGCAGCGGCGCGGCGTGGATGTGCACATCGAGCCGCGCACCGGGGGCGCGGGCGAGAATGAGTGAGCGGTCAGAGAACGAGCAGTGCGAGAAGTGCGGGCGCGGTTTCAATCGCATCGGTCGTCTGGTGGACTGGATGGTGGGCGACGAGGATATTTATCTATGCATCGCGCACAGCAAGCAGTTAGAGAAGATCATGCTCGACTGGATTAAGGCCCAATGACCGCGCCCGAGCGCCGCGCGGCAGAGGAACCAGCGTGGACCTATGCGATTGACTATGCGCCTAATCCTGAGGGTGTAATGGTCGAGGTCACGAGTACTCGGGTCGCCGTCGTAACTGAGGCACAGTGGAACGCCGCCCTCGCCCGCGCGGTGCGGGAGGAACGCGAAAAGATCCCGCTTCTCGAATGGGCTGACGATGGCACACCCCTCTACGTTCACGCTAAAAACTGCTCGTCATTCTGCGACTATGCATGTAACGGACCGAGGGGCTTCAGGATGATTGAGCAACTGGGCGCCCGGCATCATGGGAGCGAGGGATGAGCGCGATCCACGAGAAGGTCATCGAGGTAATTATGCGGGGGCTCAAGGCTTACGCCCCCGACGAAGTAGAAACCTACGGTCACGATGAAGCCGAGATGATCGCCGACTACGTGGAACCCTTCGTCGCCGCCGAAGTCCAGCGGGCGGTGGGGGCTACATGGGAAGAGGCTGCGAAGGCTGTGCCCACGAATTGGGTAGACTCGCTGCTCACCGGGCCCGATGGCATTGGCGACCCGCCCTACCACGTTCCACAGATCGAGCGACTCCTGCTCGCCATCCGGGACAGACTTCGCACCCGGCAGCAGCCCGAGGGGGAGGGGAGATGACTCCCAAGAAGAAGGCCGACAAGGGGCATGGCTGGAACGTGGTGGTGATAGGCTCACCCCGTGTGCAGCATCAACCCGGCGAGTGCCAGTATAACTTTGAGTTCGTGGTGCGCTTCACAGGAGCGAAGAAAGCCGAGCCCGCCCGCCACGAGGGAGAGTGATGGGCAAGATTAAGATTCCGCGAGCGTGGAATCCGAAGCGACTGGGCGTGCAGAAGTCCACGAATTGCCCGGGACTAGAAACGATGGAATCGTTTGCCCGGGCGGCTGAGCGGCATAAGAAGGGCCAGCCGCCTGCGGAGGAGCGGGGCGATGGCCGCGTGTGAGTGGTGCTGGGCTCGGGCCTTCACGCGCGCAATGACGGACCCCAGTAAATCTCAAGCCGAGCACTACGACGACTTGCTGGCTGAGCAGGGCGCGTTGGGAGCCGACGCCGATTGCCCTGAGCGACGACAGGAACTCAAGCGGAGCCCCCGATGAGCGACGTGCTGCGGGAGGCGCTGGCAGATATGATCGACGTGGCAGAGCGGTGTGCGTGGTTCGTCCTGAAATCAACTGGACAGATACCCTACGACGACCGCATCCGCGCCGCTCGCAAAGCCCTCGCAGCCGCCGCGCGCGGGGAGGGAGACATCGAGGATGATGCCCAGGCGATCTACAACGCCCCGAGGGATTGTTGGTCTGGTGAGTTCCCCATCAGCATTGACGTAGCCCGTTACATCGCTCGTGCATTGGCCCGCCGACGCGGGGCCGGGGAGGGGTGAGGATGGCATGGAAGACGAAACGTGCTCGCTGGCGTCACCACGGCACTCTCGTATTGACCCGCAGCGGTGTCGAACGGCTATGCATGCGGTGCATTCGCCAAGGCACCTAACCCGAGGATGAGCGGCCAGTGAGCGACCTGATCGCGCGCGTGCAGGCGATGCGGGATCAGCTCCCGCGGGGCGATGCGGCGCTGGCCGAACTGCTGGATGACGTGCTCCGTGCGTTACGAGCCCTATGCAGATTCAGGCAGGCGGTGGAAGCCTTTGGTCTCGCAGCCAGTGCTGAGGCGGAAACGAAACGACGAGAAGGCGAGGGGCTGTGACTCTACGACTGGAGGCGATGCCGATGGTAGCACGGTCCTCGCGTTCGCGATTGGTCGTTCGGGATGCGCAACGGTGGTATACGCAGAAAGAACTTGCCGAATTCTGGCGCGTGCATCCGGTCACTGTGCGGAAATGGCTGATGATGGCGCGGCGGTCTGGCTGCGGGCCACATCCGGATCAGACAAGAGTCAGGCGGGTGAATGCGGCGCGGCGATTTGTGCTGATTCGGTCAGACTATGCGTGGTTTCTGCAGGACTGCTTCTTTGTTCGTCGCTCGGGTGTTTCGATCCTATCTCCCGCCCCGCCAGGGCCAGTGAAATAATTTCTCTCCTCAGTGTAGTCGCTGCATGTAGTCGTTCGTTGTAGCCTGCCGACGGTTGACAGCTTTTCGTAGCCTCGCCTAACTTTCTCGCGTGTATGGACCCCCTGCCACTCGCGGTTCGCGATCCGGTGCGCTTCCGCCTGGAGTCCATCCGTACGCATCTGCTCAAACGGCTGGTGCGGACGTACGACCGCGGACTGAGCGGCCTGATTGGCAAGGATGAGGCCCCTGGCTATGCGGTCGGGGTCAAAGCGGCGACGGCCCTCTTGGATCGCATCGAGCCGACCCCGAAGGCGGTGGTGCAGGCGGCGGTGCAGGGGACGTTGATCGTGCAATGGGCGACACCCGAGTCGTCATCCCCTACCGACCGCGCCCTCTCCAGGCCGAGTTCCATAGCGCCTTTGCTGTCCAACGGCCACGGGCCAGTCTCCTCGTCTGTCACCGACGATTTGGGAAGTCTGTGATGACGGTGAACGAACTGATTCGGGGGGCCATTGAGTGTCCGCGCGAGTCGCCGCGGTACGCCTTTATCGCGCCGTATTTGAAGCAGGCGAAGGACATCGCGTGGGACTACGCCCACAAGTTCGCCGGAGCCATCCCCGGGGTAGGATTCAACGAGGCAGAGCTCCGCGTGGATCTCCCGGGGGACCGGCGTCTGCGATTGTACGGCGCGGACAACCCTGATTCGATCCAAGGCATCTATCTTGACGGCGTCGTGATGGACGAATACCAGCTGACGGCGCCGTGGATCTTCCGGCAGATCATTCGGCCGATGCTGGCCGACCGGAAGGGCTGGATCATCTTCGCGGGGAAGCCACGCGGGCGGAATCACTTTTTCGACCTCTACCGCGCCATGCAGGCGCAGTCGGACCGCCTCGTGCGGCTCTATCGGGCTTCGGAGACCGGCTACGTCGATCCCGACGAACTCGCTGACATGAAGCTCGACATGACCCCCGAGGAGTATGCGCAGGAGATGGAGTGCAGCTTCGACAGCGCCGTGGTCGGGGCGTACTACGCTCGGGAGCTGACGGCTGCACGCGAAAGCCGCCGGATCCGGCCCGTAGCCTGGGAACCGGCCATTCCGGTTGAGACGTGGTGGGACGTGGGGTACACCGATGCCACTGCGATCCTGTTTGTGCAGCGCGTGGGGCGCGAGTTGCATGTGATCGACTATCTCGAGGATGCCGGGAAGGATCTAGCCTTCTACGCCAAAGCCCTCCAGGGCCGGCCGTACCTGTACGGCAAGCATCACCTGCCCCATGATGCGGGGCATAGCCTCTTGGCCTCGGCCGGTAAATCGATCGCGGAGTTGTTGCGGGCGTTGGACGTGAAACCGCTCAGCGTGCATCAGAAAAACGATCCGTTGGACGGGATCAACCAGGCGCGTCTCCTGTTTCCCCGGGTGTGGTTCGACGAGGTCAAGTGCGAACGTCTGCTGGCGTGTCTTGCGCACTACCACGCGAAACAGGATCTGAAGAATCAGACCGAGCGGCCGGATCCGGAACACGACTGGTCCTCGCATGGCGCCGATGCCTTCCGCTACCTGGCCGTGGGGACACGGCTTGCGGCCGAGGAGCGTCCGGCCAAGCCCGCCCCCGCGAAGGCTACCTTCTCCCTCTACGCCCATTTTGGCCGTCCGGTTGGCAGGGCCCGATAATGCCCGTCGGCCCTGGCCGCTATCGGGTCGTCACCACGAAGAAAGGGAAGAAAGTGCGCCTGCACCTCACGCCCGGCGGTCGAGTGAACGAGGCCAAGAACCTCAGCACCGGCAAGACGCATACGCCCGCCGACTTCCGAGACGATCGCCGCCGATGATCGCGAGCGTGTTCCTGCCGCGCCTGGTCTACTGGTTCTCCGGTTCGCCGCCGAAGGCGCCATCCCCGCCCCCTCCGCCGCCGGAGAAGACGAGCACGCAGATTCAGGCCGAAGGCGCGGCCGCAGCGGAAGCGGATCGCAAGCGCAAGGGCCAATCGGCGAGCATTCTCACGGGTTCCGCGGCCGGTGATCTGACGCCCGCGCCAACGACCAAGAAAGTCCTGCTCGGGGAGTAACGGGGTAGGTGAGTGATGACCGCTGCGGGATCCGGTTGCCGGACGGACGGGCGTGTGAGCGCGTCTCGCCGCATCGGCATGACGAGACCGGGAAGGTGATCGTGGAGACGCAGTTGGACCGGATCGAGGCGAAGGTCGACGCAATCGCCGAATCCCTCGGCTCGCTCATCGGGGGTCTGGTGAAGCGGGGAAGCCTGTGACCCATCAGGAAGCGGTTCACGCCAGCTTCCACCGGGCTGGCCTCTGGCACCTCGTCGGCGAGGGGCGGCGGCTGGAGCACTTCTTGCGCACGGGGCGCTGGCAGCCAACGCTTGAGCGCGTGCCATTTTTGGATGGCATCGCGCGGCCCGATGTAGGGCCTGGCACCACAGATTGGGAAGCGATCACGGGCATTGACTGGGAGAGCTACGGCTGATGGCGGAGCGGCGCCAGACGACCGCCCAGGACCTGCTCAAGCGCTGGGACGCCATGATCGCCCAGCGCGACACGGTGGACGTGCGGGCCCAGGAGATTGCGGACTACATCCTGCCGCACAAGGCCGTGATCACGCAGCAGGCCACCGAAGGGCAGAAGCTGACGAGCTTCCTGTTTGACGGGGAAGGCCCGTGGGCTGCCGCCATGCTGGCCCGCACGCTCGCCGGCGCGATGACCTCGGCCGCGCAGCAGTTCTTCAATCTGTCGCTCGAGCCGGAGGATTTGCGCGAGGACAAGGAGACCCAGGACTGGCTGGAGGACTGCGCGGAACGGATCTATGCCGCGCTCGGGCGCTCCAACTTCCACGCCGAGAATCTGGAGCAGTTCACCGACGCCGTGACCTTCGCCACCGCGACACTCTTCATCGAAGAAGCCCCGCCGCTCGTGACCGGCGAGTTCGGGGGCCTCCTCTTCACCGCCATCCCGTTCCAAGAGCGTTGCATCAGCCAGAATGCCGAAGGGCTCGTGGACACGCTCTTCCGGCGATTCAAGCTCTCAGCGCGGGCGGCCTACGGCAAGTGGAAGGAGCGGGCGGGCCCGCGCGTCGTCGCGGCCGCGACCGAGCAGCACAAGAACCAGGAAGAGGAATTCGAATTCCTGCATGCGATCTACCCGCGGATGTATCGAGACCGGCACCAGCACGGCACCGCCGCCAACATGCCGTGGTGCTCGTATTACGTCTCCATCGCGGACAAGACCATCATCGAGGAGAGCGGGTATCAGGAATTCCCCGCGCCCACGTGGCGGTGGGACAAGATCCCAGGCCTAATCTACGGCTTCGGGCCATCGCACATGGCGCTCCCGGATGTCAAGACCGTCAACGTGACCAAGGAGCTGTTGCTGAAGGCCGCCGCCCTCAAGATCCAGCCGCCCACCGTGGAGAAAAACGACTCGGTGGTGGGCGACGTCGATCGCAATCCGGGGGGGCGGAACGTCGCCGAGGATCCGACCGATCTCCAGTTCCTTGACACGAAGGCCGATGTGCGCTTGGGCGAACTCGTGATCCAGGACCTCCACGCCAGCATTGACAAGTGCTACTACATCCAGGAGCTGCGGCTGAAGGAATCGCCCGCGATGACGGCGACGGAGGTCCTCGCCAAGCGGGAGGAGTTGGAACGCCTGCTGGGGCCCACCGCCGGACGGATCGAGAGCGAATACCTGACGCCGCTGCTGCTGCGCGTTTTCGCCATCATGTTCCGCGCGAACGCGTTTGCTCCCATGCCCGACGCCGTGCAGCACTGGATGGGACAACGTCGGGGTCTGCAGCCGATGCTGGACCTCCGGTACGAAGGCCCCCTGCAGCGCGCCCGCCGCGCAGCGGATCGCGTCGCCATCCAGGCCTTCTACCAGATGCTCGGGATCGCGAGCCAGTTCGACGCAGGAGCGAAGTACGTGCTGAAGCATCAGGATGCGCTCCGGGAGTACGGCGAGTTGAGCGGGGTCCCGTCGAAGCTGCTGAACGATGAGAAGGCCGTCATGGCCTTGCTCCAAGCCGAGCAGCAGGCGAAGGATAAGGCGGCCCAAACCGAGCTCATGCTCAAGAGTGCTGAGGCTCTGGGCAAGGCCGGGCCCGGCATCCGTGAGCTGACGCGCGCCGTCCCGGGCGCTTCGGGCGGCGTCCCGCCCACGAATCAGCCGGTGGCGGCATGAAGCTCTCCGACCATCAGGCCAACGTGGCGGCGGCCTATACCGCGACCTTCTCCGGTGACCGGGACAGCCAGGCGGTCCTGGACGACATCCTCGAGACTGCGAGCGCGATGACCGGCCCCGAGGCCGCGGGCGCCCTGCGGCTCTACGGTCATATCATGCTGCGCTGCACACTGGCCCGGCGCGCGGCCCGCAAGCCGGAGCCCCAACCCGCTAAACGCGTAGCCCTTGCTGGAGGACGCCTCGATGGCTGAGCCCGATCCGACGCTGAGCACGCCAGCACCACCAGCGCCCGATCCCTCCCTCGGCGCGGAATGGACCAGCCAGATCCCCGCCGATCTCGCCAAGGAACCGCTCTGGAAGGACTACAGCACCAAGCCCCTGCCGGACATCCTCCGCACGTTCGCCGAACAGAAGAAGTATATCGGCGGTGCCATCCGCCTGCCGGCCAAGGACGCCAAGCCCGAGGAGATTGAGGCGTGGAAGAAGGACAACCTGCCCAAGCTGGCGGGGGTGCTGCCCGGAGCCCCCGCGTCACCGGATGCGTATGCGATCACGCGCCCTGAGACGGCCGCTGACCTCGGCTGGGATGACGCGGCCGAAGGGGAGTTCAAGACGCTCGCCCACGGTCTGGGGCTGAGTCAGCAGCAGGTGGAGCAGATTGTTGGGTGGTACGGAAATACCTTTGGCGGGGCCCTCGTGAAGAGCATCGGTGAGCAGAACCAGAAGGCCACCGCCACCCTCCAGGAACGTTGGGGCCGCGACTTCGAGCCCTTCCTGGGCCGCGCTGAGCGATTCGTCAGCGCCCACTTCAGCGAGACGACGCGGGAAGCGCTGAAAAGCTCTGGCATCGCTCGGGACGCTGACTTCATCCAGGACATGTACGCCCTCGCCACCCAGCACGTCGAGGCCGGCCTGATGACCGGCGTGCCGGCTGTCACCTTGGACGCCACCACGTTCCAGACCCAAGTGGCCGCCATCCGCGCTCAGATGGACAAGGTCAACCCGGGCTCGCCGCAGTACGCCGAATTGGAGCAGCAATACGCCGACCTCTACGCCCGTCAGTACGGGAGCCGCGCAGCATGATGCCCGAGACTTGGCACTTTCCGGTTGATTGGCGGGAAGAATTCATCGGTCATGACGGGCACACATGGGTATATCGGCGCGGCCTCGCGTGGGAAATGTGCGTTCCGGCTGACGCTACCGTCACGGTTGAGGTGATCGACGAATGAGCCGCGCCGAGCTCGCCGCCGCGTTACAGGCCTGCATGGCCGCGCTGGAAGCGGCTCCGGCCCGCTACCGCATCGACTTCGAGCCGTACTGGCAATGGCAGCGTGAGCAGCAGGAGCCGGCAATCGCCCACGCGAAGGCCGTGCTCGAGCAGGAGGCCACACCAAGAAAGTAGTCCCGGAGGACAGCGCCGGACACCCCGCGAGGGCCCGGCGGCGTCGGGGGCAGACCCGACGAAGGAACCCCGCGTATCGGGGTGAGGCAGGCCCGGATCGGCCGGAGACCCTGCCGCGATGACGGGCACCGTTCCGTTATTGCGACAGGAGTACCCGCCTCATGGCCGATCAGCTGCCTGCGTGGTTCGTCCACGCCCTGAACGACAACGCCGTCCACCTCGCCCAGCAAAGCGACCAGCGCACTCGCGGCGCCTCGCGTGTCCAGGATGGCGTCACCGGCAAGTCTTTCCCGTTCAATCGCATCGGCTCCCTCGAGATGGTAGACATCACCACCAGGGATGGCGATACCCAGTACCTGAACCCTACACTGTCGAAGCGGCGTGCCGTGCTCCTGGACAAGGGCGCCGCAGTTCTGATTGATGAGTTCGATACTGTCAAGACCCTGACCAACCCCCAGTCCGAGTTCATGCGCGCGCTCATGGCGGCCCGGGCGCGCCAGATGGACAAGTTCCTGTTGGCAGTGCCTGGACTCGGCTCGGCCGGAGCGGCCGGAACTGCCGTTGGCGGTATCCTCGGCTTGGCCACCACGGTGGATGAGGGGAACGAGTCGAGTTCGACCTCGGCCTTGCCAGCGAGTCAGCAGATCGTTAACGGCGGCACGAACCTCACGATGGCGAAGATCGGTTCCGCCAACGATCTGTTCGATCAGGCCGAGGTGCCCGACGACGAGCGGTATCTCTTCTACACCTCGCAGGGCATGAAGAAGTTGCTGACCGATTCGCAAGTCACGAGCAGCGACTACAGCACCATTCAGGCCCTCCAGCGTGGCGGATTCCCGATGGACCAGACCTGGATGCGGTTCAAGTGGCGCCGCAGCCAGCTCCTGCCGAAGTCCGGCAACATTCGCTCCTGCATCGCCGTCCAGCGCGATGGCGTCGGGCTCGCCATGGGTCTCTTCAAGAACCCAGAGATGGTCAAGCAGCCGGGCAAGTGGAACAACGACTCGATCATCCTCAAGATCTCCGGCGGCGCGGTGCGGATCGACGATGCCTGCGTGGTGCAGTTGGACATCGACGAGAGCGCCTAGCCCATGATCCAGGTCGGCCAGTACACCGCCGCGATCAGCAGTCAGGCAGTCACGCTCACGCCGGAAGCAAACGTAGAGTCCCAGCCGACGCATCAGGCCGCCAGCACCATCGTGTTCAACACCGTCGCGACGACACCCCCGCCCGAGCTGTGGGCCGTAGGTGGCCGGTATCGCGTGACGATCGAGAAGCTGACCTAGGCCTTTTAGCCCCGACGCGGTGATCCGGTGCAGAGCCGGGCCCGCGTCGGGCGATGGCAAGGAGTGCATGACTCATGGCGATTTCCACGTATACCCGCGCGAACCGCGGTCCCTTCAGCACCCCCCCGGCCCTGGAGAAGGGCAGCGACTGGGGGGCCAAGCTCTATTCCAGCTACGAGAAGATCACCTTCACCGCCGCCGGCTTCACGAGCGCCTCCGCCGGCGACATTCCGCTGATCTATCTGCCGCCCGGCAACGTCCGCCTCTACGGCGGGCTCTCCTGGGTCTCGTGCCCACAGGGCACCGCGACCAGCGATCTGGACGTCGGCTACGGAGCCTACACCAAGCAGGACGGGACCGCGGTGGCCGCCGACTACGACGGGATCGAGGCCTCGCTGGATGTGGGCGGCGCGGCCATCGCCCAGGACCTGAACGGCATCGCGCAGTACTTCGACTTCGACTCGCAGAATGGTGTGCTGATCGGCTGCTCGTTCGACACCGCCAACTCTCCGGCCTCCGGGGATCTCGTGATCAGCCTAGTCTACAGCCGCCTGTAAATGCGCCACGACCTCTACCTCCACCTCGCCGGCAAGTCGGTTCTCGACGATCTGCTGGTCGAGGTGGAGGCGGTCCGGAACAAACTCGACCGAGTCAGTACCAGACAGGAGGAACTCATGGCCGACATTTCCGGTGTGAACGCCCAGCTCACCGCGCTCACCGCCGCCGTCAACGCCTTGATCGCCAAGGTCCAGCAGGGCGGAACGCCCACGCAGGCCGACCTCGACGCCGTGGCGGCGCAGATGAAGACCCTGACCGACCAGGCCAACGCCACCGCTGGGGTGACTCCGCCCGCGTGACTCGCTCGCTGGCCTGCGTGGCCGTCGCGCTGGATTACCTCAGCACCCACAGGATGAGCGGCGGCCCGGTCTCGCACGGGGGCCGGGTCGCCGTGAGGAGGTGAGGGCATGGCTGACACGGCACTTTCCGCGGTCACCGTCAACTCGGTGCTCGCCCTTGCGGACAAGCTCTATGGCATCAACTCCGGGCCCACGAGTCAGGCGTACGTCATCAATCGCCTGCTGGCGATGCTCTTTCCCGTCGGGGGTCGGCTGACGACGGAATCCGGCGTCCCGATCAGCACCAGTGACCGCACGGCCCAGTCGACCCTGTACTGGACGCCCTACCTGTCCAAGAATCTCGCCCTGTTCGATGGCACGCGCTGGATTCTGTATCAGCTCAATGAATTGTCGCTCGCGCTGTCGGGCCTGACTAGCGGGAAGAACTACGACGCCTTCGTGGACAACAACAGCGGGACCCCGGCGCTGCAGCTCGGGCCGGCGTGGACGAACGACACCACCCGCGCCACGGGCCTCACGACCCAGGATGGCATCAAGGTCCTCTCCGGCACGCTGACGAGCCGCTGGGTCGGCACGATCCGCACGACCGGCACCACGACGACTGAAGATTCCGGCGGTGGGTCGACGACGCAGGTCGGCGGCAAGCGGTATGTGTGGAATGCCTTCAACCAGGTGCCGCGGCCCCTCCGGCTCATCGACACGGCGGATAGCTGGTCGTATACCACGGGGACGTGGCGCGTGTGGAACGGCGCGACCTCGCCCTTGAATGCCGTCGAGTACGTCGTGGGTGATGCCGCCGTGCTGATCGATGCCGAGCTCTATGGGGGCGCCTTCTTGCAATCCAACAGCGCCCGGGGTCCGAAGATCGGCATCGGCGTCGACAGCACCAGTAGCCCCTCCGGCATCCGCGGCGGCGCCTATGGGGGTGACACCGGGTTCGGCCAGACGCACGTGATGACCTCCCGGTATTTGAACTATCCGGGGCTCGGCTATCACGTCCTCAACGCGCTCGAGTACGGCGGCGACGGCAGTTGCACCTTCGTCGGGGACAATGCCGCGGCCGGAGAGCAAACCGGCATGATCGTCTCCCTGCTCGGGTAGATGCCGCTCACCCTTCTTCCGCCGACCGCGCCGCTCACCTCGCGGCGCTTCGCCGATAGCGTGCTAGCGGGCGATCCTGGGGCGCGCACGGGCACGGTCTACACGCCGACCACCTTTGCGGCGTTCCAGCAAGCGCTGTTCGATGCCGTGTATGGGGACGACATTCAGCTCACGCCCGGCATCACCTACCTTGGGAATCTGACCCTCCCCTCAGCCAAGCCCGTGACGGGCAGTACGCCGCGCCAGGGCAATGGCGAGCCGTCCTATATCCGCATCATCGGCACCGGCAGCTTCCCCGCTGGTCGCGTCGCGCCGGGCGACCCCCTCCCCAAGATTAAGGGGCCGGCCAACGGCCTCCAAACGGTCAACTGGGAAGGCTCGGCTGCCGCCATGCCCCCACCGGCCTACCTCTGGTGGGAAGCGATCCAGTTAGAGAACCCGGACAACCAGGACAACTTCGCGATCTTCCGGACCTACTACGTCGCGAATGGTCCCGCCGATCCGCGCGGGGGCTTCCGGGTCAACTACCCCGAGAACTACCCGCACCACTTCGTGTTCCGTCGGACCTACTGGAACGGGCAGCCGGGCGGCCCTGGCACCGCATCGCCGAATGCCGGCCTCGTGTTTTCCGGCTCATGGCTCGCGGTGATGGATTCCTACGGCGATCCCTTCGGCGGGCAGACGGATGCCGCGTGGATCAAGACGCCGTATCACTTCGATGGGCCGCTGCACCTGAGCAACAACTACCTCGGCGGCGTCGGCATGGGCTACTTCAACGGGGGCGGCGGCGCCCCGACGAGCCTTGTGCTTGAAGATGCCGTCATCGAGCACAACTGGTTCCGTAAGCAACCCCATTGGATCGACGACATCCTGTCGAACGAGGGCACCGTCACGATTGCGAATTCCGGGCCCGGTGGCGTCGCCGTGATCACGGGCAGCGGGGGTCAAACCTGGCTCTCCTGGCTAGGAGCCCCGAGTGGCACGGTCAGCGTGCCGTGGCCGATCTTCTTCGAAGACGCCCTGAATGGCGAGAACATGCGCGTGGCCAGCGTCGACAGCAATACGCAGGTCACGCTTGCGGGCCCCTATCCCGTGACCGGGAGCGGGCGCGCCTACAAGTTCACGCACAAAGATAATGCGCCGGTATTCGGCTCCAGCATCAAGAACCTGCTGGAGTTCAAGCTGGGTCGCCGGCTCTCAGTCAAAGGCAATGTCTTCGAGAATTCGTGGTCGGGTAGTCAGGAAGCCGTCGCGGTCAGCGCGGTGCCGGCGAATCAGACCGGCTTCAATCCTGAAGTCCAGATCAAGGATGTCGAGCTCGCCTACAACCGCTTCCTGCGCACGGGCAAAATCTTCCACACGTTCGAGTTCGAGCAGAATCCGAACAATAGATCCGAGCGCACGAGTCGGGTATGGGTCCACGATAATCTCGCGGAATACTGCGGGGGCCGATCCTTGGTGAGCGTGGGGGCGCGCGGACTCCTCAGCTATTGGTTGGTGACTGGCCCGCTCTGGCCCACCAGCGAGCAATTCCGCGATATGGCCTGCGAGCACAATACGGCCGTTCATACGGGGAATCCCGCGCCCTCAGCTGGTGAATGGTTCTATGCCGCAGGGAACGGCGGCTCGGCGCCCTTTGACGCGGGCATCAACAACATGGTCCGGGCCAATCTCGTCGAGTGCCAGAGTGACGCAGGCGGCGAAGGCAATAGCGATAACGCGCTCGGGCAGCCTGGCACGTTCGGGATCCTCCAAAATCTCTTCTTCGGCGACGAAACGCATTTTGAGGCGATCTACAACGTCGTGATGGATGCCCAGAGCGGCGGGGCCATCGCCAATCGCTGGACGTTCTCGCCCAAGCGCACCGGTCCGACGAATAGCGCCGTGGTTAATCCTGCGGATGTGGGATTCACCGATTATGCCAATCGCAATTATGCACTCGTGGACCTCTTCACGGGCACGTTCAATGTCTCGGCGGCGACTCCCGCTGTCGTCACCCTGACGAGCGGTACCTTCCCCGCGAGCATCGTCCGCGGCCAGCCCTTCAAGGTCGACAGCCAAGGCACGCTGGTTCTGATCCGTAGCGTCGATAGCACGACCCAGCTCACCCTGGATGCCGTGTATCCCGGCGCTCCATTCACGGGCGCGGCCGGCCGCATCACCTTCAAGAACTACAGCCACGACTTGCGCGATCCCGGGGCCGATCTGACCCTCGTTGCGAACCAGACGAATCAGGTCGATACCGTGCGAGGCTATGTTCCCGTGATCGGCCTCCCGCCACCCGGCGCTCCGGTCATCACCGGGAATTATCTGGCGGGACAGACCAGCGTCCAGGGCACGGGCAGTGTAGGGGCGATCATCGCGCTCTATCGCAATGGCGTTGTCGCGCCGGGCTCGCCCGTGGTGGATGGAACTGGCGTCTGGACCTTTGCCACCACGGCACTCGTCGCCGGGGAAGTTCTGACGGCGACGGAGACCACGAGCGGCGGCACCAGTGGCTTCTCCGCGCCCGTCACGGTACAGGCCCCGCCGCTGCCGCCGGCTCCCGCACTGACTGGAACGCCCTACGTGGCAGGTAGTACGGCCGTCTCGGGTACGGGCGTCGTCGGGGCGACCGTCAATCTCTTCGTAAATGGGGTGCTCCGCTCGACGGCCGGCGTCGGGACAGGCGGGACGTGGACCGCGACGACCACGGCCCTCGTCCAAGGCGATGTCCTCACCGCCAGCCAGACCACGAGTGCTGGGACCAGCCCGCCGTCGTCGCCGAGCACGGTCGACCCGGCCCCGCCCCCGCCGGCTGCTGCCGGCATTGGCTACCTTCTGGTCGACCCGCAGCCGACCGGCGCGCTCTTGCTGCAAAGCGGGACGGACAAGCTACTCCTCGAAGGCGGCACGGACAATCTCCTCCTGAATTTCCGCGACCGCATCTTGACCGAGATCACGACCACCGTCGGCGTCCTGCTGCTCGAAGCCGGTGTCGGCGTTCTGCTGCTCGAGAACGGGGATCGCTTGGCTCTGGAAGGGGCCGGCGGCACCGTCACCGGCGAACTGGTGCTTGAAGGCAGTCTAGCGGGCGGCATCTTCACACCCCGAAGCGAATCACCAGGCGGGATGGATCGACCGGGCTCCCGCCGGATGAGGTAATCCATGGCACTGCTCAAGCAATCCACGAATCGCACGCGCGTCGTCCTGATGGTGTTGAGCTCCGATCACGTCACCGGGGCGACCGGCAAGACGCTCACGATTACCTTGTCCAAGAATGGCGCCGCCGCCGCCAGCGTGAGCCCCACCGTGACCGAGCTCGATAGCGGGCGGTATGCCGTCGCGTGGACGACAGCCCATAGCAACACGCTCGGCGATTTCATCTGGCACGTCACGGCGCCAGATTGTGATCCCGTCGATGTTGAGGATGAAGTCGTGGCCGACCTGCCTGGGGCCACGGTCGCCAGCGTGACGGGCGCAGTGGGGTCCGTAACTGGCACCGTGGCCTCGGTTACCGGAGCCGTGGGTTCCGTTACCGGCAACGTCGGCGGCAACGTGGTTGGCGATGTGCAGGGGAGCGTCCGGCTCTCGGCGGCTGGCGTCGCGGATATCTTGAACTGGGCGGGCGGGATCGAGAGCTTTGCGGCTGACGGCGCCGTGCCGACGCCGTTTCAGTTGCTCCTGATGATCTGGCTGGCCATCGCCGAAGCCAGCAAGGCCGGCGCGACCGTGACCGTCCGCCGGCTTGACGGCAGCACGCCCGCGATGACGTTCACCCTGAATGATCCAACGAATCCCACGTCCGTCACCCGGGCTTCCTGATGCTCTTCGGCCTCGGCTTCCTGATCGGCGTCACCAACACGGTGACCCTGCCTGGGCAGACCGTCGTGGTCCCGGTCAACACCAACGTCTTTGTCAACGTCGAGGCGGGTCTGGTCGATGCCGTCAACCTGGCGCTTTCCTTCATCGGCGACGAGACGATCGCGAGCCTCGATGATGACACTGATCGAGCCCGGCGGGCCAAGCAGATCGCGCTGCCGTCACTCGACGCCCGGCTCCAAGAACACGATTGGAACTTCGCCCGCCGCCGGGCTGCGCTGGCGGCTGAGAGCACGCCACCACTCTTTGAGTTCAGCTATTCCTTTCTGCTCCCGACTGACCCGTACTGCCTACTGGTCCGGAAGACGAGCTTGGACCGGAACTCGCCCTATAGCATCGAAGAGAACGCGGCAGGCCAGCGCGTGCTGCTCTGTAACGACGCGAGTATCAGCATTGTCTACACGGCGCGCGTCTTCAATCCGGCCCTCTGGTCGCCGCTCTTCAGCGAGTGGTATTCGGCGCGGCTGGCGCACGAGCTCTGCCACGGCATCACGGCAAAGGCCGACCTCGCCAAGATGCTGTGGGACAAGGCCGAGTTGATCGGTAAGCGGGCCAAGGCGCGGGACGGGCAGGAGGGCCGTCGGAACACGGAAGCCTTCCTGAGCGGGGCCCTGACCGACATCCGATAGATGCCACGAACACACCCCCTACAAAACTCATTCAGCGCCGGCGAATGGTCGCCGCGGCTGGAGGGTCGCGTCGACCTGCAAAAATACTACTCGGCGTGTCGTCGCCTGGAGAACTTCGTGATCTTGCCCCAAGGGGGCATCACGCGCCGACCGGGCACGCGCTTTATCGCGCCAGTGAAGAACGAAGCCGCGACGACCATTCTCGTGCCCTTCCGCTACTCCACCATCCAAGCGTACATGCTGGAATTCGGCGACCGGTACGTCCGGTTTTACAAGGACGGGGGGCGGATCGAGGTCGCCGGGCTCCCGGTTGAGGTCTCCTCGCCCTATGCGGCCGCCGATCTGGCACGCCTGAAATTCTCCCAGACCGCTGACGTGCTCTCGATTGCCCACCCGAACTACGCCCCCTACGAATTGCGCCGATTCTCCCACACGACGTGGGTCCTCCGGCCGATCACCTTCGACGTGCTCCCCTCGCGCGAGTACGGCCTGCGGACGACGACTACCCTGACCCTGTCGGCGGTACTCGGCTCTGGCGTCACGGCCACGGCCGGGGCTAGCACCTTCTTGGCCTCCGATGTGGGCCGCCCCATCATCGCTGGCCAAGGCCAGGCCATCATCACCGGCTTCACCAGCGGCACCGTCGTCACCGTTACGGTGGAATCGACCTTCGGCACGACGAGTTTCGGGGCAGGCGCCTGGAAGCTCGACGCCTCACCCAAGACCGGAATTACGCCGAGCGACAAGAGCCCGGTCGGCAAGACCATCACCTTGACACTGGCGGGCAATGGGTTCCGATCCACTGATGTTGCCTCCTTCGTGCATCTCAACGGTGGCACGGTGGAACTGACCACCTTCACCAGTGCCCTCGAGATGGATGGCGTGATCCGCGGCGAGCTCAACAGCACGACTCAAGCGCCGTCCGGGGCCTGGACGCTTGAGGAGCCCGCGTGGTCGGCACTCAATGGTTACCCCGGCGCAATCGGGGCCTTTGAGGATAGACGATCTTGGGCGGGCTCGCTTGAGCAACCACAGACGCTCTGGGAATCGAAATCCGGCGACTTCAAGAACTTCAGCGTCGGCCCCCTCGACGACGACGCCGTGGTCAATACCATCAACGACGCCGAGGTCAATTCCATCGCGTGGATCCTCGCCACCGACAAGCTCTATCTCGGGACGGTCAGCGGCGTGTTTTCGGTTACTGGGGGCGGCACGGACAACCCGCTGACGCCCGCCAACGTGCGGGTGCGGTCGGCCATCCGCCGGAGCAGCAGTGCCACCGTCGCGCCGCTGCGCGTTGGCGATGGGGGCGTGATCCTCCAGGTCAGCGCGACCGGGAAAAAGGTCTGGGAGATCGTCTACTCGTTCCAGGTCGACAAGCTCGTCGGCCCCGACATGCTCAAGCTCGCCGATCACCTGACCGCGAGGACGCCTATCACGCGCTGGGCCTTCCAGGATGAACCCGATCCCACTATCTGGGCCGTCCGCAGCGACGGCGTGATGCTCGCGTGCGCCTACATGCGCGAAGAGGACATCGTCGGCTGGGCCCGGCAAACCACGCAGGGCGTCTTCGAATCCGTCGCGACCCTGCCGGCTGGCGATGGCACCTCCCAGGTCTGGGCGATCGTCCGCCGGACCATCAACGGCGCGACCCGCCGCTACGTCGAGCTCTTTGACACCACGGGGCTGAACTTCAGCACGCTCTTCACGGACGCCACGCTGACCTACGACGGCCCGGCGGCTACCATCATCAGTGGGCTCGACCATCTGGAAAACATGACGGTGCAGATCGTCGGCGACGGGGCCGTCTTTCCTGATCAGGTCGTGGCGGGGGGCAAACTCACGCTTCCGCAGGCCGCGGCCAAGGTGGAAGTCGGCTTGGGCTATACCTCGACGCTGGAAACCATGCGCCCCGAAGTCCCCGTCGGTGGCTCCTCGCAAGGCCTGCCGAAGCACTGGGCCACCGTGACCGTGCGGCTGCTCGAGACCCTCGGCCTGAAGATCGACGACGAGCGCATCCCGTTCCGATCCGCCGCGACGCCGCTCAATCAAGTCGTCACGCCCTTCAGCGGCGACAAAGCCGTCAGCAAATCGGGATGGAGCAAGGATGGGCGGCTCCGGTTCGTGCAAGACCTGCCCTTGCCGTGCACGATCACGATGCTCACGGGCACGCTGGATCAGGGGGTATAAGTGCTCGCTGGCCGAGGTCTAGCGCCGATGACTCAGCGAGCGACACGATTCTAACATGAGCCTCCTGATCGAGCGGCCGACCTATCACCTCGTCACGGACCGGATCGTCTTCACGTCGCTGGATCCCGACACGGGCTGGCCGCAAGGGGTCCTAACCGGCTACCAAGCCGAGGGCGAAGTGCGCTTCGTGCTGGAGCACGTCATCGCCTATAGGCCCGGAGCAATGCTGCCGATGTTGCGCGACGCCCTGCAGCACGCCCGCGACTACGGCTTCCGCTGCATCAGCTTCAGTATCCCCGACGCCTTCCCGCCCGTGGCCCGACTCGCGAAGGTCGCCCACCGGCTCGGTTTCACGGTCTTCGATCAGCGAGAGGGGTGGACGTCTTGGGTGCGGTGGATATGAAGAAAGAGAGGACTCGCGATGTATGACATTCGCCCGATGCGACCCGATGAGGAGGCTGAAGTGCGGCGGCTGTTCCGGCTCGCGCATTCGCGCCGACCCGATCAAGCGAAGCAGTTTTACTTCCTGAACCCCACGCTCGTCGCCGTCCGCTCGGATGGCAAGATCGCCGGCCATGCCAGCATGGCCGTTGACAACCAAATGGTGTGCTGGCTTCGCGACACGGTCGTGAATCCGCGCATGCAGGGGCAGGGCATCGGCGGGCAGTTGATGGATGCGCGGATCGCCGTCGCGACCGAGTTAGGCTGCCGTGTGTTCATTGGTGCCGTTGATCCCGACAACACACCGATGCAACAGATTCTCCAGCGGCGCGGCTTTCACGCCTGCCAGACCATGCACGATGGCCGGCAACTCTGGGTGCGATCTGAATAGATGGATGACCTGCGCCATCGTCGGCTTTGGCGTGATCCGACCGATACCCAGCCCCGTCGCGGGCATCGGATCGTCGGACCGATCAGGTCGCGGGCCGACAGGAGACCGTATACCCTTGCGGTCGTCGGCCTCGTTGTCACCATTGCCGCCGCCGCCGCGTCCGCGTACGCGGCTTACGAGCAGGGCCAGCAGCAGCAGGCCGCCGCGCAGTACAACGCCAAACTCGTCCGCAACCAAGCGCTCCAGGCTCAGTATGCGGCCGAAGCCCAGGCCAAGCAGCGCGAGGAGCATACGCGGCGACTGCTGGCCAGTCAGCGGGTCGCGGCCGGGGCCAGTGGCGTCACGACCGAGGGGAGTCCGCTGGCCGTGATGATGGATTCGGCGGCCCAGGGCGCCTATGAAGCGGGCCTGATCCGAGCTGGTGGGCAGTACCAATCCGATGCGCTCTTCGGGGAGGCCGGGATTCAGCGCTTCTATGGCCAGCAAGCTGCCGAGGCGGGCACCTTGCGCGCCGGGACCACCTTGCTCTCCGGCGCCGGCAGTGCCACGTCCGCCTACGCTCGCTATCAGCAGACCCAACCCTCGAGCGTGAATCCGGGCGGCGGCACCCTCGGATCACCGGGGCCGAAGTAATGCCCCGCCTGCCCGTCGAGTTCCACGAAGTCAGCCTGGCGGTGCCGCGTGGTGGCGGCATCTCGTTGGGATTGGCGGGCGCACCGGCTGGGGCCGCTGCGGCGGGGCTCCAGCAGGCCGGGACCTCGATCGCGCATGGGACTGCGACGTTGGCCCAGGTGGAACTCGAGAAGGCCAAGTACGCGGCCGGCACCGAGGCGATGGACCTGTTCACGAACGCCGCTCAGCGCGTCGAGGATCTGCACCTCTCGCTAAAGACGACGCCCGACGCGGATCCGGCCACGCATGTCCAGCGCTTCGAGACCGGCTTCAAGCAGATCGCCGAGGAGCAGCTCGCGAAGACCGACAACCCGCTGGTCAAGCAGGCGACGCGGAAGCTGCTGGATCGGCTCCAACTCGAATCCACGCTGCAGGCCCGCAAAGACGCCAACGGGATATTTCTGGATCGCGAGAAGGCGAGCGTGGCGCAGACCCTCGAGAACATGGCCGTCGAAGCGAGCCGCGCCACCACGCCCCAGGCCCGCGACTTCTACACGGGGCTCGCGCAAGGCTACCTAGCCTCTAAACAGGGCGTGCTCCACGCGACCGAGATCCAGCGCCTCGGAGGCCAGTTTCAGCAGCGCGTGGCGATGGACGGCGTCCGGGCCGAGATCCGGGCCGATCCCTTCGCGGATGTGGATGAGCGGATCGGCCGCCTCACGCCCGAGAACCAGGAGCGCATGACGGCCTTTCAGGAATCGCGGCAGAAGCAGTGGATTGCACGGAATGATGCCTATCAGAAGGCCCTCGACAAACAGGAAGAAGAGCAGCGGCAACAGCTCTTGACGAATGCCGAATCCCTCGCCCTCAAGGGCCAATACACGGTGCAGCAACTGGATCAGCTCCGCGATGAACGTTGGGTCCGCAAGCCGGACGAGTACAAGCGGCTCTACGACATTATTACGGCTGGCCCGAAGGAGCAGGCCTCTGATCCGGCCACTCTCGACCGCGTGATCGCCGACACGCGCTCGGACGTGCCGCGGATGAGCGAAGCGACCCTGAATGCGCTTCATGACGCGGGCAAGCTCAACACGAAAGACTGGACCGGAGCCCTCGATCACCGCCGGACGCGGATGAACTATCTGGAGGGTCGCTACAACACCGACGAGAATCGCGCCAAGGCGGATCAGGAGCGCGACTTCAGTAAAGCGAAATCACTCGGGCAAGCGGAGTTCCAGATCCCGGCTCTCTATGATCGGCTCGAAGGCAAGAAGGGCAAGGTCTGGGGCGATTACCTCCAAGAGCTCACGATTCGTACCCAGCGAGGCGAGAACGCCCTCGCCGTCGCGAAGGAGGCCATCCCGCGTTACAAGCAGATCCTTGGGCAAGAGGCGCAGCAAGACATGGCCGATACTCAGCGACTACTGGCTCCCTACCAGAGTCCGCAAGAACTCGATGCGGCCTACGCGCGGCGCGAGATCAGTCGCGGCGAGTACGAGGCCAAGCAGCGACTCTTCCAGAACCTGAAGCAGGCCCTCGACGCGCAGAACGCGGTCCTCGGGCCAAGCCGTCCGGAGCCACCAAAGGGGCAGGGGATCGGCCAGCGGCTTCGGGGCCTGCTGCCGAGCGGGAAGCCACCCGCGAACCTGGGGCGTGAGTGATGGCCGACCCGCGCCCTCTCGATCTGACGATCCAGTATCCGGCCCCGCAGCGGCTGGATGATGCCTACGCGGCGGGCAAGCAGGCCCGGGACTGGCAGCAACTCCGTGTTGATCCCACCTTCGCGCCGGCTGAACCCGCGCAGCCGGAAGAGAAGCCGGGCGCCGTCTCGGCTGCGCTCACGGCCTTTGAGGAGTACCGGAAAGAAGCCGTGGAGGCCCTGCTCCAAGGACTCGGTCAGGCCATCCAGCCGGTCGGCGTCAAGGAAGAGCAAGAAGGCCGGATGCAGGGGCTGCGGCGCGCCGTGATCGAGGGCGTGATGGGCCTCGCCTCGACGCCACTGATGGCCGCAGGTGCTGCCGCCGGGCAGACGGCCGAGAATTTATCGCCCGAGATGGCGGCCAAGGAGGTGCTTGATTCCGGCGCCGCCTTCACCCTGCGCCACCTCCTGAGTGGCGCGCCCGACTTGAAGACGGTGCCGCCTGAGACGCAAGCGGCCTGGCGCCAACCGATGACGCTCCGCGAAGTGGTCGAGACGGCTACGGCGCTCGGCCTGCCCTTCGTCAAAGGCCCCATCAAGGGCGGCGCGATGAAGGTCGGCAAGATCCTCGCCGAGGAGCAGCGGCTACGACCGCAACGAGGATCCATCGGGCCGACGCCGCCCCCAGAAGGCAGCACGTTCCGGGCCCAGCCGCGCCCCGTCGAGCCGCCTGCTGAAGGACCCGTGCCGAAGCCCCCGGAAGGCGCCGAAGCCCGCATCAATCTGGAGCGGATCGCGGCCAGCGAATCCGTCAAAGCCACAATCAGCGACCTCAACAAGTTCGCGGGTGAGCGGCTGGCGAAGCACCGTCAGCGCAAGGGCCACGCGGAGACTGTTGCCGAGTCAGAAGCCGCGCGGTGGAGCTTGGAGCAGATGCTCTCGCATGAGCCGGAAGAGATCCTTGTCGACACCGCGAAGGCCCTCCGCTTGCACGATATGGCGGTCGCGGCTGCGGAGTACTACGACACGCTGGGCAAGCAGGCTGAAGCCGGAGTGCCAGGAGCTGTCGACAAGCTCAATGACGCCTTCGCGGTGGCCGTGAAGCTCTCAGCGCTGGATGAAGCGCAAGGCCGGAATCTCGCGCGCGGCCTCGAGATGCGGAAGGAACAGGCGGTCGCGGCCCGAGTCGCCCGGGCCGCAGCGCCCGAGAAGATTCTGGAGATCAGCCGCAAGCTCGGCGAACAAGATCCCGATCCGCTGTTGACCTACCGGCGTGTTCAGGCCCTGCGCCCCGAACAACGGCAGTCCATGCTCTGGCAAGTCTATCACGGACTGCGGGCGGGCCGGGACATCCTGCATTCGGCTTGGATCAACGGGCTCCTGTCGAATCCGAAGACGCACCAGGCCAACCTACTCGCCACAGGCCTTGTGATCGGCTGGGATATTCCTGAGACGTATGTCGCGGGCTGGGTCAATAAAATCCTCTTTCGCAATCCCGAAGGCGTGCAGCGGGCGGAAACGGCGATCAAGGTCAAGGCCCTCGCCGAAGCGTATCAGGACGGCATCCGGCTCATGGGCGAAGCGCTGCGGACCGGGGAAGAACCCTTTGGGCAGGGCAAGCTCAGCGAGCGACCGCGTACCCAAGCTGAAACCTACGGGTTTGATCCCAACACGGCGATCGGCCAGACCGTCGATGCCTTCGGCGCCATCCTCGGGAGCCAAGCGGCGCCGACGCGCCTGATGATGACCGAAGATGCCTTCATGAAGGGCATCGCCTATCGGATGGAGCTCAATGCGCTCGCGATGCGCGAAGCCCTGGCCGAAGGCAAAGAAGGACCCGCCCTAGCTGCGGCAGCGAAAGCTTACCAGGAGCGACCGACTGCGTGGATGATTGAGCAAGCCCAAGATCACGCGATTCTTCTCACGCTCAATAAAGAGCTCGGCCCGTTCGGTCGCTTCTTCAGTGCTGCGATGAACGCAATCCCGGGCGGTCGGATCATCTTCCCCTTCACGCGCACGCCTGGCAATGGGCTGAAGTGGGCCGGACAGCGTCTCCCTACGTTATCTCTGCTCTCGGTCAACAACTGGTCCGATGTGATGGGGAACGCCGGGCCGGCCGCTCGTGATAAGGCCATCGGTCGTGTCGTCATCGGGAATGCCGTGGCGGCCGCAATTGCGTGGGAGGTCGCCAACGGCACGATTACCGGACCGGGCCCGAAAGACAAGAATCTCGCCGCCCTTCAGCGCGATCCCGCGACGAGCACGAAGCCGCCGTTTAGCTTCTGCCCGCCGTGGACGAATGAGTGTTACGGCTACAACCGCCTGGACCCCGTTGGGGCCTATATCGGGGCCGTAGCAGCATGGGTGGAACTCTACAACCAAATCCCCGATCAGGACACGCTTGACGAATGGACGGCTTATGCGAACGCCGTGATCATTGCGGGCGGTGAACTTGGGGCGAGCAAGACCTGGCTGATTGGCGTGAATAATGTGCTCGATGCGATCAAGAGTCCCGATGGATCTGGGGGCAAAATGATCGCCAATTTTTCCAAGAGCATCGTCCCTGCGGGTGTCCAGGAAGTGACGCGGCACATGGACGACCGGATTCTGCGCGATGTCCGCACCATTCCCGATGCCCTCAAGAGCGGCCTGCCATTCTTGAGCGGCGCTGTCGCGGAAATGCTCAATCCGGTCACCGGTGAACCGACGCGGATGCCGCCCGGTTGGGGCTACGATATTTTGCCGATTCCTGTCACTCGCATCAATAATTCGCGCGTCTTTCAAGAAATCCAAGAGAACCGGATCAGCATTCCACCCGTGCCTCGGTCGATCGGTCCAAGCCCCGCCGAAGGTGTGCAGATGACCGAACCGAAGCCCAGTGCGGGCGTCGGTCTCCTCCCATGGGAACGTTGGCGCTGGACGAAGATAATGACCCAAGAGGTCAAGGTCAGCGGCCTGACGCTCTACGAGAACCTCGATCGGCTTGTGCACAGCGAGCGCTATCAGAAGTGGTCGACGGGCCCGGAAGGCCGGCGCGCCAATGAGATCAAAGGTTTGGTCGAAGTCTACCGAGGAATTGCCCTAGAACGCCTCAAGGCCGAATCGCCTAAGCTCCGGGATGCGATCCAAGCCCGCGAGCAACGGCGGATTGACGCGCTGAAGAATCCGCCGCCGCAGAACCTCTTGCAGCAACTCCAGCAAGCCACGGGGAGGTGAGCGACCGCCATGACCATCGCGACGGAAGTCGTCCCGCGGATCACCTATACCGGGACGGGCAGCCAGACCACGTTCCCCTATCCGTGGCTGATCCTCGCCAGCAGCGATCTCGCCGTGTACCAGAATGGCTCGCTGAAGACGCTGGGCGTCCACTACTCCCTCTCCAGCGTGGGCGCCCCGACCGGCGGCAACGTCGTCTTTGGCCTCGCCCCGGCGCTCGGCGATAGCCTCGTCTTCATTCGCGACACGGACGCCACGCAGGGGACCACGCTCAGCGATACCGGGCCCGCCGCCATGACGGCCATCGAGCGCATGGCGGATCGGTTGACCATGCTCGTGCAAGAAGTCAAGGGCGCGCTGGCCCGGGCCCCGTTGCTGTCGATCTTCTCGGGGACGCAAAACCCGAGCCTGCCCGATCCGTCCGCCCTGAAAGGGCTGCGGTGGAAGAGCGATCTGTCCGGCCTGGAGAACGTCGATCTGACGACGATCCTCGCCGCCTCCGCGACCTTGCCGCTGGCCCTCACCCAAGGCGGCACGGGGGCCACGACGGCATTGGCGGCCCGGGTCGCCCTCGGGCTCGACGGCCAGGTCCGCAAGGCGCTGACGAATCTGACCGGCGTCACGCTCAACGCGGGCGACGTGGCCGCCCTGGATACGGCGACCGATTCGACCGTCGTGCTGGGCGATACGGTTTCGAGCAAGGCCCAATTCGTGGTGGCGCTGGAGACGATTACGCATACGAGCACGGGGACATTCCTGCTCTCGGGCATCGGCCCCCTGAACGTCCAGGGGGCCTGTACCCGCGGGCGCTACGTCCGCAAGAGCGCCACGAGTCTGAAGGCCGAAGACAGCGGCACGCTCCACGGGGCGGCGACGGATCCCCCGCAGGGCAGCTTCGCGGTCGCCCTAACGGGCATGGCCGCCACCGGCCAGATCACGGCGCGCCTGTTCGGCTTCACCTATCCCGGCTCCACGGCGCCGGTCATCACCAATCTGTATGCCATGAAGGGGTTCGGCGGCGGCAACAGCGTCACGCTGCCGAACAGCCAGTTTGACGTGGGGGCGGATTTCGTGATCGTGAAGGACCCGTCGACCTCAGCCAGTCTGGTGCTCCCTGGGGCCAACAAGACAGTGGATGTCAGCGTGGCCGGCCCGATCATCAACGGGCGCGACCAAGCGGTCGCCTTCAGCGCCAACTCCTGGCTGCATCTCTACTGGATCGCGAAGACCGACGGCACGCTCAACACGATCGCGAGCCTGAACCCACCCCCGACCGGACCGGTGCTGCCCGCCGGCTACACCCTGTGGGCCTACATGGGCGCGATCCGGTACAACAACAGCTCCCAGCTGGTCCGCACCACCTTGCGAGGCAACCAGGCGATGTATGATGCCCACCAGGCGCTTGTCGCCTTCACGACCGGCGGCAACGGGACGGAAAACATTCAGGCCGTGAGCAGCCTCGTCCCACCCAATGCGAGCCACTTCACGGTGGACGCCAATATCCTAGCGACGGGGGGATCGCTCGGTACGGATAGCCTCGTCGTGCGGCATCGCAGCGGGCAGGACACGGTGATCCTCTGGAATGCCGCCGCCGCGACGGGGGAACGAGTGGGGAAGATCGTGCGCATGCCGAATACGGGGATCTTCGCGTGGGTGCTGACCTATGCCAGCGTGTCGCCGCAGATGAGCCTCGATGTGCTGAGCTACGAGATGCCCAACTAACCATGACCGATGTGGTCAAGCGACGATCCGATCCAGAGACGTTTGATCCCTTACCGTATCGGCGGATCGATCCACGGCAATGGCCGATCGAACAACACCCAGACTTCGTTCGGATGGGTGCCAAGCTGGAAGCCCTGCAATCGCTGATGAGCCGGCTCGATCTCTCGAAAGAAGTGCGCGAGATGGAAGGGCGGGTGATCGTCATCGAGGCCACGCTGAAGGAGATCAACCGCGACTTCGTGGAAGCGCGGGCCGATATCAAGGCGCTCCTGTCCTTTCGCTCCCTCTTGCTCGGCCTCGGGAGCGCCATCAGCCTCGTGATCAGCGCGCTGGTCTCCATCATCAGCCGGATCGTGTGGCGATGATTGAGCTCAAACCCGGCGTCCGGTTGCAGGGGATTCGGCCCGAGCTCGTGCTGGCCGTCAGTGTCGCCGAAGGGATCTGGATGGCCGCCGGGGCGCCGAGTCTCGTCATCACGGCTGGCATTGAGGGTCTGCACGTGAGCGCGAGCGACCACTACGCCGGCGATGCTGTGGACCTGCGGACGAAGACCCTACCCGCC
>Ga0081455_10000269_pt1 | contig 28064 bp, 34 predicted proteins | sample TabmetS3T2R1_FD_70207 | JGI IMG/M metagenome (GOLD analysis project Ga0081455, IMG submission 70207) | Tabebuia heterophylla rhizosphere microbial communities from the University of Puerto Rico - S3T2R1 | ecosystem: Host-associated > Plants > Roots > Rhizosphere ... | reverse complement strand
CGAGTGCCGGAAGCGGCATGCCAACTTCGCTAATACGGTCAACCTCATGGAGCCCAACGTCAAGGAAAGCCCAGGAGGATTGCGGGATTATCATACAGCCCTGTGGATTGGCACGGCGTTCTATCAAGCGAATACTGTGGCCGCGTTAGTTGAGCAGGAGCTGTTAACCCCAGGTGACCAGGAAGCGGTGGAGACGGCACTGGACTTTCTTTTTCGCGTACGGAACGCTCTCCATTATCGCCATGGGCGCAAAAATGACTTGCTCTCCGTGGACGTCCAGGAAGCCTTGGCGACTGCCTTAGGCTTCCAACCGAGCGACCATAAGTTGGCCGTGGAGTCTTTTCTCAAGACATATTATTTGCATGCTAATATCCTGTTCAATTTATGCGTGACTGTCATTGAAGCTGTCACCCATACGTACCAACCGCGTCTGTGGCGCTTTCTGCGACGTCCCCAGAGGGTAGGGGAGGAGTTTGTCATTATTGATGGCTATTTGCATCATGAAGCGCCTGCACTCGAAACGCATTTACGCACGCATCCGGTGTTACTCATTCAGGCTTTTGCGAAAGCGCAAGAACACCGTGTGCCCCTGGCGCCCACGCTCTCACGCACCTTGAAAGTCCAGGCTCCCTTGCTCACCAATGAAGCCGTCCGTCGTAGTCCAGAAGCTGCCGCCGTGTTCTTCCGTATCCTGTCGCAACCGCATGCGGCTCCTGTCCTACGTGAGATGCATCGCCATGGCCTGCTCGGCGCTTATATCCCCGAATTCGATGCCCTTACCTGTCTGGTCCAACACGATCTGTATCATCGCTACACGGTCGATGAGCACACCTTGCGTAGCATTGAGGTGATCGAGAGTCTCGCCGAGACGCACGAGCCTAGTCTCCAGCCTCTGGCGCGTCTCTATCAGCAGACCCCAGACAAGGCGCTCTTGAAATTCGCGCTGCTTTTGCACGATTTGGGTAAAGACGCAGGTCCCGGACGTGCCTCGCACGTCTACCGCAGTGGGGAACTCGCGGAGGTCGTGTGCGAACGTCTGAGACTCCCCATCGAGCAACGCCAAATGGTCCAGCTCCTCACGGTTCATCATCTGGCCATGAACCGTATAGCCCAGCGCCGCGACATTACCGACGACAAAGTCATTGCTGAGTTTGCCAGCATGGTAGAAACGGTGTCCGGGCTCGAGCAGTTGTATCTCCTCACGTTTGCCGATACCTCGGCGGTTGGACCGGATGTTTGGAATACGTGGAAGTGCACGTTGTTAGCGGACCTCTATAGGCGGACACTCGATTACTTGCTGCGGCGGAGCCCTCTGATGCCAGCCTCCACGGAGGATCTCCGCCAGCGCTTGTGTCCAGCCATTCTGGAAGCGCTCGGTCCCCAGTACGACGTGCAAGATGTCGATCACTTTCTTGATACCATGCCAGCTCGGTATCTCGGGGCCACTCCTCCAGACCAGATCGCTAGGCATCTCCTGTTGACACAACCGACTCTCAGGGCAGCTGTGATCTTGCACTATGAGCAGAATTTTTCGGGAGGGTTCACCAATGTGTCGATTTGCGTTGCTGAACGCCGCGGTGTATTCTCCATGATTGCTGGAGCGTTGAGTCGAAACAAACTCAATATTCTCGGAGCACAAATTTATACGTCTAGCCAGGGAATAGCAGTGGATACCCTACAAGTGGAAACGCTTGAGAGAACCCCTGTCACAGACCAGCAGGTGTGGCAGCAAGTCGAAACGGATCTGCAGGCGGCTTTACGCGGTGCTCTGCATTTCGAGACGGTCTTAACCCAGCATCGTTATTCGGCGCACGACCGCAAACTGCAAGCGTTTGCCCAACCGCCGCAGGTTCTCATTGAGAACACCAGCTCGGATAGCCACACCATTATTGAGGTGCAGGCCCAAGATCATCTGGGTCTGCTCTATAAACTGACGCGAGTGTTGTACGAAAGTGGGCTCGATGTGGCTCTGGCAAAAATCTCTACTGAAGCTAACCGTGCTATCGATGTGTTTTACGTGACCGATACTGCTGGACGCAAGCTCATCGATGAGAGCGAAACAGGAACGGTACGTCAGGCGTTGCTCGACGCTCTCCGTTAGGTTTTATACACACGGCAAGGAGAATTGCCTTACCAACATGGAACGTACGCTTGAGCTGAAACGTAGTCGTGTTACTCCCCTGTTATTCGGTATCCAGGACACAAATTTGCGCTACCTCGAAGCACAACTAGACGTACATATTCGCACGCATGATACGACCGTAACTGTGGTCGGTGAGTCCACCCCTACGCTTCTCACTGTGCGCCTTCTGGAAGGGGCCTATGGTCTCCTGGAAGCAGGTATTCGGCTCGATCCCGCTGATCTAAGTTTTTTATTACGTTTACTTGAAAATGGTGAGGACTTGAGCCCCCAAACCCTCCTTGCCGAGCGTATTGCTGTGCCATCGCAGAAGCGTTTCATCAGTCCAAAAAGTTTGGGGCAACGGCGTTACATCCAGGCGATCCGCCAGCATGATCTCGTCATCGGTATTGGTCCTGCGGGTACAGGAAAAACTTATCTGGCCATGGCTATGGCCGTAGCTGAACTGGAACGCAAAGAATTCAGCCGCATCATTCTCGCGCGCCCAGCCGTGGAGGCAGGGGAGAAACTTGGCTTCCTACCTGGAGACTTGCTCGAAAAAGTTAATCCGTATCTGCGCCCACTCTACGATGCCCTCTATGATATGTTAGATTTTGAAAGGGCACAGCGGTTGATTGAGCGTGGGGCTATTGAAGTGGCTCCGCTTGCTTTCATGCGGGGACGGACGCTCAATGACTCTTTCATTATTCTGGACGAGGCACAAAACGCGACTGTAGAACAGATGAAAATGTTCTTGACACGTTTGGGCTTTTATTCGAAAGCTGTGATCACGGGTGATGTCACACAGGTGGATCTGCCCAGCAGCAAGGACTCTGGGCTCATCCAAATTCAGCATATCCTGCAAGGCATCCAGGGCATCGACTTTGTCTACTTTTCAGAGCGTGATGTGGTGCGCCATCCGCTCGTGCAGGAAATTGTGAAAGCCTATAACCGGTATGAGCAACGCCAGGAGTCTTCAGCCCTCCAGCGTCCGTCCTAAACCCAGACTCAACCGATGCTCGGTCGTTTCATATTCGTATGACTATCTGTATACACAACCATCAACGGGCTGTGGCCATCCACACTATGACAGTCAAAAAGCGTGCGCTGCAGATCATGGCGTACCTGGGTTGTCCTGCTCAGGAGCTCAGTGTGGTCTTTGGTAATGATCGCCTGCTCCAAGAGCTGAACCGCACTTACCGGCACAAAGACCGTCCCACGAATGTGCTCGCTTTTCCGCAGTCTCAAACGTACGTGGGTGAACCAGCCAGCACCATGTTAGGGGATGTGATTGTCTCATTACCCACGGCGGCACGTGAAGCCCATGACCTCAATCAGTCACTTGAAGAACGGGTTGTCTACCTGCTGCTCCACGGGATTCTCCATCTCTTAGGCTACGAGCACGAAGGCCCAGCGGCTCAACGTCGTCGCATGGAAGCTCTCGAACAGGAAGTGCTCGCACACCTGCGGGCGTAACTGTGCCACGAGGCCGCAAGTGAGAGACGCTATGGTCATGCCCAAAGTCACACCCATTTCTCAACCCACGTTTTCTGTGACCTCTTCCTTTGCCAACGCCACGCCGATGATGGAACAATATCAGCGCCTGAAGGACAAAGCTGGAGATGCGCTGCTCTTCTTTCGCATGGGCGATTTTTACGAGTTGTTCCAGGACGACGCTGTGGTGGCATCCAAGGCGCTGAACATTGCCCTCACCGCCCGGAATAAGCAGCAAGATGACCCTATACCGATGTGCGGTGTGCCTATCCATAGTGCTGAGAGCTATATTGATCGGCTTTTACAGCAAGGCTTCAAGGTGGCGATTGCTGAGCAGCTCGAAGAGCCGGGTCAGGCTGAGGGCTTGGTGAAACGCGATATTGTGCGTGTGATTACGCCAGGAACTATCGTCAGCAGCACGATTTTAGCTCCCAAAGAACATAACTTTCTCGCCAGCATTGCTGTCACTCCGGGCGGAGCTGCCTTTGCCTATGTCGACGTTTCTACTGGGACCTTCGCGGTCACAGTCTGGGACAGTCCTGATTGGCAACAAGCCTTGCACCGCGAATATACCCGTGTGCAACCACGCGAAGTGCTCATCCCAGAGCCCATGGAGGTTTCTCTAGATATTCTCCATGCTGCAGCACCTGCTTTCCCCACGACCATACAGCCGTGGGCTGCACACCATTTCCATCCAGAGCGAGCTTACCACACCTTGATCCGGCAATTTGCTGTGCACACACTGGATGGCTTCGGATGTGAGGGACAGCCACTGGCTATTGCTGCAGCTGGCGCCCTGGTTGCCTATGTACGCGAGACGCAGCATAATACCATGGCGCACCTCAACGGCCTGCGTCTCTATAGCACGAGCGACTTTATGGTGCTCGATGAGACCACCCGGCGTCACCTTGAACTCACCACTTCGTCTATATCGCAGGGACGCGCCGGCTCTCTTCTTGCGGTCATCGACTGTACTGTAACGGCTATGGGTGGGCGCCTCCTACGGCAGTGGCTGTCGCAGCCTCTATGTCGGCTCCAACCTCTCCAGGAACGCCAGGAAGCCGTCGCCGAATTAGTTGAGCCCTCCTCCAAGCGGGCACGCTTACGGCAGGCCCTGGACACACTCATCGATTTTGAACGTACGCTCAGCCGCCTGGCACTTGGGACAGTGACCCCGCGTGAGCTTATCGCTTTGCGCCGCTCTCTGAGTCGACTACCAGCCATCGCAAACGAGTTGCGTGCGTGCAGCAGTCATGTCCTTACCACCCTTGCTGCCCAGTGGGACTCCCTTGACGACCTGGATACCTTGATTGCTCAGGCCATCGTGGATGATCCACCGGCGACACTGCGTGATGGTCACGTCATACGTCCCGGTTACCATCCAGAACTGGACGCACTACGTGAGCACGGGGTCTCAGGAACCGCATGGTTAAACCATTTCGAAGCGCAAGAGCGTCAGCGTACCGGCATTGCTTCAATGCGGATCGGGTTTAACAAAGTTTTTGGCTATTATATCGAGGTCCGTAAAGCCCATCTGTCCCAGGTGCCAGCGGAATATCTCCGCAAACAAACCCTGGCTCACGCTGAGCGCTTCATTACTCCTGCCTTGAAAGACCGCGAAGTCCATATGCTACGGGCTGCAGAGGAGGCGCGGGCGCTGGAGCGTCAGCTCTATGAAACGCTCTATCAGCAACTTGCCCAACACGCCCAGCGTTTCCAACGCATGGCTCAGATACTCAGTGAGCTTGATGTGCTGGCCACCCTTGCAGAGGTCGCGGTGATACGGCAGTACAGTCGCCCCATACTCGATGACAGCGATATCCTGGCCATCACCGAGGGTCGTCATCCCGTGTTGGAAGCTATGGCTCAGGAAGAACGATTTGTGCCCAATGACACGCTCTTAGATCGTGAGAGGCGCCAGATTCTGCTGCTGACTGGGCCCAATATGGCCGGGAAATCGACATACATGCGGCAGGTCGCCCTCATAGTGATTCTTGCCCAGCTCGGCAGTTTTGTGCCAGCGCACGCGGCCCACATCGGGTTAGTTGATCGGGTATTTACGCGGGTCGGGGCCCAAGACATGCTCGGCAAAGGGCAGAGTACATTTATGGTCGAAATGACTGAAACGGCAAATATCCTACACAACGTCAGTACCCGCAGTCTCGTCTTGCTAGATGAAATTGGCCGTGGCACCAGTACCTATGACGGTATCAGTATCGCCTGGGCCGTTGTCGAGTATCTGCATGACTATGGTGATCTATGCCCGCGTACGCTCTTTGCTACGCATTATCACGAGTTGACGGCGTTAGCCACCTCTCTCGCCCGCGTCCACAATTATAGCGCTGCTGTGCAAGAACACGCCGATAAGGTCGTTTTCTTACGGCGTATCCTCCCCGGCAGCGCTGATCGGAGCTATGGTATTCAAGTCGCACGCTTAGCGGGACTTCCAGCCCTTGTCCTGCAACGCGCCCAGCAATTACTCACACGCTTCGAATCTTCCGCCTCTCTGGCAAGCGTAGCCTCTGGGAAACGTCGAGCGACGCAGCAATCCCCTTCCTACGCTGGCAATCAATTGTCACTCTTTGATTCCTCGACAACTCAACTACTGCAGACCCTACGCGCTTTAGAGATTGATCACCTTTCCCCGAATGAGGCGGTGGCCATACTTGCCGAGTTACAGCAACGAGCTCGGCGCCTTCCTTAACCATCTATTGTCCTTCCAACACATCTACTCTCACGTTTCGTGCGAATACAAATTGGTTTTTGAGAATCACATAACAAGCTCGTCATAGCTCTTTAGCGGTATCTCCATCAATGCGAGGATACGCTTTTGCACGACATTCAACGGGGTCCGGTGCTCCTGGAGTTTGCCCGCGATTTGTATATGCGCCAGCGTCACACCGCGAAAAACCGACCGCATCATCTCCGTCGTCGGCTGTGCCGTCTGCCGTCCCGGTTGTCCTGGGCCAATGCCTTTGAGCGTCGCATCTGCTTGCTGCAGATGGCGCTGCACACTGAATTGCATCAACACCAACACGCGCAGCGCGATGCTCAACTGGCAGAGCCACCCAACGACCCGACGGTCGTAATGCAAAAACAATGGTGTCAGCGACCCAGCGCGCCCTTTCAACCGCCCGAAGCCTTGTTCGATCCGGTCCTCGCTACGCTATGCCGCCACGCCCTGAGCCAGGCTCCCCTCCTCGGCGGTATGTTTGGTCGCATAGACGCGCCAGCCCAGGAGCCGCCCGGCGTCTGCCAGCGGCGCCTCCGCGCTCGCTGCATGCCCACGTGCGCTGCGCACGGTGGTCGCCGGGCCGCGTGCCATAGCGACGTTTGACGTGCGCGTACACCTCCGTCATCCCAGTGACGATCACCAGCCCCTCAACGCGATGTTTGGCCATGATCTGCGGCGACTGGGGACGTAGCCGTTTCGTCCGACACGAGGGGCTTGCCTTGCTTGCGTTCATCCAGGGCGTTGCTCTCCATGATGGCGCGTGCGACACGTGGCTGCCAACTCTGCGCCTAGCGCGCCGCCAAGGCCAGCGAGCGCACCACCAGACGGCGCTCCTGCTAGGTGTGGGGCTGCCCGGCATGATCCACCGCGCTGCGTTCGCCCGTGGAGGCAAAGCCGGTCGCCACTGGATCGGCCGTCCCCTCGAACGCACCGTCGGCGGTGGGCAAGCGGAGCGCGCTGGGCGCAAGGGCACCACTCCAGATGGGGGCGAGCACGCGGGCACGGGCCGCTTCCGGCATCTGTTTGGCCGAGAGCGGGCACAAGGAGGCATCGCCGTAGGCCACAATCTCCACGTATATCCCGAGGGTCGCCATCTTACAGTCGCCGACGTAGGTCAGCCCGCGACTCCCGGCGATCTGGCGGATTTTGGCAATCTCCGGCAGATACAGCGGGTCATCAGCCATAGTGCCAGCCACCACCGTGGTCGTCAACGGCCAGCCGAACGGATCGTATACTGCCAGGCGATCTATACCTGCGGCAGAGCGGGACAATGATCCTTGCTGTGCCCAAGTTGGAACATCCCTGCGGGCGTCACGTAGGCTGCTGCCGTTGTGGTGTCGACGCGGACTCCGCGTCCTTGCCAGTCGTAGACGCGCAGCACGGACTCATGAAGCGCGCGGTCACACGAGCCCACGCGTTCAGCGACGCAGAGATACTCCAGGATCGTCGCCAACCGATCCTCGGTGAGATCGTGCGGGCTTATCTGTAGGCCGCTGGACCGCCTGCGGGTGCGCGGATGTTCTTTGCCCCACGGCTCGACGCGATAGAGCCGGTGGTCACCCTCGGAGAGGATGAAGGCCAACCACACGCCTGTCGTCCAGCCCAGACGCAATCCCTGCTAATGGCCCTGGGTCGAGAAGTGTGTATCCAAGCATTCGGCCACGTGCATTTTCTTGAGAGGCGCGATGATCGCCGGGATAGCGTCTACTTGTTCGTGGATTGCGGTGATCTTTTTGCTCATCCCACGAGTTTAACTCATATGCTCTGTGGGCCTTAGAGGATACCAGAGGTATGGATAGTCAGCGACTAGAAACCATATCAATTCTCATTTTCGCGCGAAAATGCGCGCGAAATGTCAGTCTATTGCTCGTCCGTCAAGGAATTCTCTTGCCTTTTACCCCAAGTCGCTTATAGTATTGACCAATATGTCAAAAAATAGGCCACCACAATATCCCTCTCATACGCTTTCGTCGTTTATGCCCTTTGCGCGATATCACAGTCACGGCTCCATAGTACTTGTGACAGCAGACGCTACCTTAGGAGCAACTTTTGGTATTGAGCTTCCCCTGCAGCAGCCACAGGCGATTCATATACCGTAGACATAGTGACTGCAGAAAGAGAGACCTATGGGAAAAGGCCGGATCTTGATTGTGGATGATGATGAGGCCCTCGTGAAGCCCTTGAGTGGCTTACTGTGTGACGAAGGCTTCAGCGTGTTTTCTACTGTGGACGGTAGAGAGGCTCTGACACTTGTTCGCACTGTTGCACCAGCAGTGATCTTGCTTGACGTATGGTTACCAGGCATGGATGGTGTCGAAATCTTACAAGCTTTGCAGGCTGTGCACGCTGACGTTGAAGTCATTGTTATGTCAGGGCATGGGAACATTGCCACGGCTGTGCACATGACGAAGCTGGGGGCGTTCGACTATCTTGAAAAGCCCCTTTCGTTGTATGGGGTACTCGCAGTTATCAAGCGTGCTCTCGAATACCGACAACGGCAACACAAGGCGGACGTGCAGGAGCCAGTACCATCTCAGGTTGCTGTCTTATCTCCTGATTCTCCTCAACTCAGCCTGACAGGCTGTCAGGGAGCTCACCCGATATCTCTGCCGCCCACCCATGATTTGCGGTATGATACCGCTCCCGGGCAGGCATTCAGTCACTTTCGGCAACGTACGCTATGCCGCAGTGTAGTCCTGTATGGCCAGGGGCTCCAATCTGGCCTCAAAACAGGCATGATTCTTTCCCCTATGCCACCTCACAGCGGGATTCTTTTCAGAAATATCACGACAGGGCACACTATACCCGCTTCGGTCGACTTCATTGAATCAACCGATTTCTGTACGAGCCTGAAACAGGGTTGTCTTACAGCACGCACCGTTGAACACCTCATGTCGGCCCTACATGCGTATTGTATTACTAATGTCCTCATTAAGATTAGTGATGAGGTACCTATCATGGACGGCTCTGCTGATGCTTTCTGTCATCTCATTGAAGAGGCCGGTATTGCAGAGCAGGATGCAGTTATGGAAGAATTTATCGTTGATAAGTGTTACGCTGTCGGACAGGTGAGGACAGACGCAAAGTTTATCCTCGTGGAGCCATATGATGGATTTCGGGTAACATATCGGTTAGACTATCCACCACCCCTAGGGGTCCAAGAATTCTCGTATGAGCATACAGACAGTACCAGTTATCGCTGTGAAATTGCCCCGGCTCGCACCTTTGGGTTTGTGAGAGAGGTGGAGAAAATGCAGGAGTTGGGGCTGATACCAGGGGGGCGATTAACAAATGTTGTGCTCATCGGCGAGGAAAAAATTATCAATAGTACGCCGCTCCGTTTCCCTGATGAATGTGTCCGGCACAAAATTCTCGATATCATTGGGGACTTTTATTTATTAGGCAAAATGGTACGTGGGCATGTGCACGCGAACATGACGGGTCATACCGAAAATGTTGCTTTGGTGAAGCAACTGCGTGCCGTGATGCCACCTCCCAGAGGATGTTAAAGCATCCTTAAGGGTAAGGTTTGTGTGTAGGCTCTTTGGGAGGTTTTGTGGGGAAGAAGTATCTGTTTCTCTGCTTAGGATGTCTTGCTCTGGTTTGGCTCTGCATAACGGGTGTTTCTAGCTCTGGCCAGACATCTGGTCTCGACACCTTGCTTGATAAGATACAACAAACCTACGAGCGCACCAGCACCTTGACCGCTAGGTTTGACCAAACTGCGACCTTAACGTCTCTCAATCGCCAGCAGATCTCCTCTGGGCGTGTCTATATTGAGAAACCTCATTCCATACGGTGGGAATATACGCAACCAGATGCACAGACGATCCTCTACGATGGGACGACTCTGCGCATCTACACGCCCAAGCGGCATCAACTGCTGCAGAGCACGGTCGACGAAAATAATCGCACAAATGTGGCTTTGCTTTTTTTAGCCGGCGTTGGAAAGCTCCGCGAGGCCTTTGAGGTGACCCCTTTGTCCAGCCCTGAGCCCCGGTTAGCATATCTTCTCTTAATGCCTCGATCGAGCCAAGCCGGTTTCTCAGAGTTGCATATTGCGGTGAATACGCAAAGTTTTTTCGTGGAAAAACTGCTTATCCATGACAGTATTGGCAACTTAACAGAAATTCGTCTCTCTTCGCTAGAGACGCCTGCAGCGTTGCCAGACAAGACTTTCGATTTGGCCATACCACCAGGAACAGAAATACTGACACCAACGGATTTTACGGGACGTAACAAGTAGTGGCGATGACGCACGAGACAGCCACGTTCTCGCAGGCGGAGGATGGATTTTGCAATTAGCTATCGCGGCCTTTTTCAATACCCTGGTCTATTTCGCAGTTGTCCTTGGCGCGCTTATTGTAGTGCATGAATTTGGCCATTTCATTGTTGCCAAAAAATCTGGAGTACGCGTTGAGCGTTTTTCCATTGGTTTCGGTCCGCCCCTGTGGCGCAAACTATGGCGCGGCACCGAATATCGGCTGGCACTCGTGCCCCTTGGTGGTTATGTTAAGATGTATGGCGAGCAGTTCGATGAAACCATTGGTGACACGAGAGGCTCTTTCTTGCATCAGTCAGTATGGAAGCGTATTCCTATCGTGGCAGCAGGTCCCGGTTTCAATCTGCTTTTTGCTATTGTGCTCATTGCCTTTATCCATACGATGGGTGTGCCAGTTGAGAAATCTGTACGCTTGGGCAAGATCTTGGAAGGATCTGCCGCAGCTCAGGCTGGCTTGCAAACCGACGATACGGTTATGGCTGTTGATGGCAGACCCATTGAGCGCATTGATGAGCTGAAAGCCTACATTGTGGCGAGTGCAGGGCATACCCTGCACATGCAATTGGACCGTGCTGGACAGGTGCTTACCGTGCCCTTGACACCACGCAAGGACACGGATACTCGGGAATGGCGGATTGGTGTGGAATTGCGGCCTGGGGACATGCGTGTGCAGCATAGCGACCCTCTCACAGCACTTGGACAGGGTTTTACATGGACATGGCGGATTACAACGTTGACGATTACAGGTTTCGGCAAGATTCTTTCTGGAGCCATTCCTTTGAAAGACAGTCTCGCCGGTCCCTTAGGCATTGCACGCGAGATTGGTCGTCAAGCCGACCAAGGGTGGCGTAACGTCGTTTTTTTTGCAGCAGGTATTAGTATCAATCTGGCGGTACTCAATCTCCTCCCTATCCCTGTCCTTGACGGGGGCCATTTACTCTTCTTTATGTTTGAAATTGTTCTGGGCAAACCTCTCAGTATGCGTGCGCGGGAGATGGCTCAGCGGGCTGGTTTACTCGTCCTAGCAGCTTTAATGCTACTAGCTCTCTCAAACGATGTGAGAATGTTCTACAATGATGTTCTCCATCGTTTATTCCCATAAGCATTGCTGCTGAATCTCTTCTTTTGGCCTCTAGATTTTTGCTATGGGTCGTCCTCTAGGCTCAGTTGTAAGGGGCGTTTCCTCCTTGCAATTATGTACCGTCTTTGTCATACTTACGGGCAAATATCCACTTACTTGAGTGGGCATCGAGCCCACTTTTTTTTTCCTTCTTGCTAGATTATCATGTACCGTGAGACGATACGTCAGAGCATCGCAGAGATAGTTGAGCCCTTGCTTCAGATGCAGGGCTTTGAATTGGTTGAGCTGCAGCTACAGCAACGCAAAGGACAATGGCTGGTACGAGTGTTTGCTGACGCTGAAGGAGGGATATCACTCGAAGATTGCCGGAGGCTGAGCCGCGACATAGGACAGGCGTTCGACGCAGAAGCTCTCATTGTGACCTCCTATGTGCTGGAGGTCTCATCACCAGGACTGGATAGGCCTCTACGTACTGCTCGTGATTTTCAGCGCCAACGTCAGCGTATGGTGACGGTGTTCCTCAACTCCCCCCATATGGGTCAGGCCCAACAAACAGGAAGAGTGGCTGCGGTGACTGCGTCCCATCTTGTCCTGCACCTCCCTCCCGATACACTACTCACCATTCCACTTCCCCAGATTGACTATGGGGTTGTTGAATTGGAGTTCAAATAGTATCAGAGTCCTTGCTCAAGGCTCTAGACCTAGCGTACGCTAAGACGAGAGGAGTATGCCGTAGGTGAATCAAGAATTGCTGCATCTTATCGAACAGATTAGTCGCGAAAAGGGTGTGGAGAAGTCTGTAGTGATTGATGCGGTGCTCTCCGCCGTCCTCTCAGCAGCGCGCAAACGCTTTGGCACTGTGGACAATATCAATGCACGTCTCGACGAAGTTACGGGTGCCATTACGCTTTTTTCTTTGAAAACAGTTCGGGATGAGGACGATATTGTTGATGATAGCCTCGAAATCAGTTTAGAAGAGGCCCTGGATATACGCCCTGATGCGACCGTGGGAAGCGTGATTGAAGTCCAACATGATATTGACGATTTTGGCCGTATCGCTGCCCAGACCGCGAAACAAGTCATTATCCAGAAGGTGCGTGAGGCTGAACGTGATATGGTCTATAGAGACTTCAAAGATCGCCAAGGTGAGTTGGTGAATGGCTTAGTGGCACGCCTTGAGCGTGAAGGAAACCTAATTGTCGATTTGGGGAAGACCGAAGGGTTGTTGCCGCGTCGTGAGCAATCGTTTCGCGAGGCGTTCAAGCGTAGTGATCGCATTCGAGCCTATATTACTGAGGTGAAGCGTGCTTCGAGCGGGCCGCAAGTCATTCTGTCACGTACCCATCCGGGCTTCCTTATGCGTCTCTTTGAAATGGAAGTGCCTGAAATCTATGAGGGGATTGTCGAGATTAAGGGCGCAGTACGTGATTCGAGCGGTCGTGCCAAGATTGCAGTGGTCTCCCACGACAAGGACGTCGATCCTATTGGTGCGTGTGTAGGGCTCAAAGGCATGCGTGTACAATCTGTCGTCCAAGAGTTGCGCGGCGAAAAAATTGATATCATTCAATGGACTGATGATCAAGTCCAATATGTCCGTAATGCGCTGAGTCCAGCCAGGGTCTCGCGCATCTCCGTCAATGAGGCGGACAAAACCATGCAAGTTATTGTGCCCGACGATCAGCTGTCGTTAGCGATTGGGAAGCGTGGCCAAAACGTGCGCTTAGCAGCGAAGCTAACCCATTGGAAAATTGATATCAAAAGTGAAGGTGAAGTGGATTCAGACAGCGAGCGGCAGGAAGCATTGCGTCGCGCCGAACAAGTTTTTCATACCTCAAAGCGGAGCGCGGCGGATCTGCCTTCTCCAACCTTAAGCCCCCTAAGCACGCCAAGAGAGGAGGGGGCTGATGCGGCAAGTGTAGTGACGGATGCACCTACGCCACGCGATGATATTTCTATCCTAGAGGGTTTGCCCTCGTAGCCTACGGTATCGTGACCTGTCTATGGCCGAGACAAGCGTTGGTCAGCAACACCAGAAGGAGCAGGGGCATACCCCTGCTCGGCATTGCGCCGAGCGTACCTGTATAGGATGCAAAGCGCAGCGAGAAGCTCGTACCTTGCTGCGCTTTGTGTGTACCCCACAAGGGGAAGCTATCTTAGATGCTTCAGGACATGCTCCAGGGCGAGGGATATACGTTTGTTGTGATGTAGTATGCTTGCGCAAAGCCCTCAAACCTGCCCAGCTGGCTCTTGCACTGAAGCGCCCCGTGATGGCGCCAGATTTTGATACAGTATATCAGGAAGTCAGGAGATTGCTGTACAAGCGTCTCAGAATCTGTCTGAGTCTGGGGCAAAAGGCTGGTGCCGTTGTCTCTGGCTATGTGTCTTTGCGGCAAGCCTTTGCTCAGGCACGTGTGCTGTATATGATCCTGGCAGAGGACATTGCGACTGGACGAGCTGAGGAATACCATTCTTGGTGTACACAACACGGTGTGCCGTATGTGACCCTCTTTACGAAAGAGGAACTAGGCCACATCATAGGCAAGCCTAGCCGGAGTGCTGTTGGGCTTACAGCACCGCATTTTCTTAAACTCCTGCTTGCCAGGCTGACCTCACTCGAAAGATTGCAAACGGCTGACAATAGGGCTTGAAGTGTAATGAACTTTGTCCTAACTAAAGTTCTTTATTTCGATATGCCTACTGTTTTTGTGTGGAGGATGTTGCATGGCAGGTATGAGAGTCTATGAATTAGCGCGGGATCTAGGCATTTCAAGCAAGAACCTTATTGAGGAGTTGCGAAATCAAGGTATTGATGTCAAGAGTCACATGAGTACAATGGACGAAGAAACTGCAGGGCTAGTACTCGACCTCTATCGTCCCCACGCGACCACTGTCGCGGCAAATCCTCCTCCAACGGAAAGCTCTACAATGCTCTCGTCCACGTTTACTCCGCCTACACCACCTCCTGTAGAGCTTGTGTCTCCTACTCCTCCCTTAGAATCGACCAGTACCATAGTACGTCTTCCAGAAGCTCTCACAGTCAAGGATTTCGCTGAAGCGTTGCAGTTCAAAACCAGAGATGTGCTAATGCAGCTTATGAGTTTAGGCACAGTGGCTTCTATCAATACAGTGATTGGTCTTGATCTTGCCAACACTGTAGCTCAGAAACTCGGGAAAGATATGCTCCTGCTTTCAGAGGAAGAGGCTATAGAGCGTTCAGAAGACAATGCAGATATAGATCATCTTGAGCCACGTGCGCCTGTCGTTACAATTATGGGGCATGTCGATCATGGGAAAACCTCGCTCCTTGATGCTATCCGTGAGGCAAATATTCAATCCACAGAAGTCGGAGGGATCACCCAGCATATTGGGGCCTATGAGGTAGAAACGCCGAAGGGCAAAATTGTCTTCCTAGATACCCCCGGTCACGAAGCTTTTACAGCTATGCGTGCGCGCGGAGCACAAATCACAGATATTGTAGTCTTGGTTGTGGCTGCGAATGACGGCGTTATGCCACAGACACGGGAAGCCATTGCACATGCCAAAGCGGCTGGGGTACCGATTGTGGTAGCCATCAACAAAATCGATCTGCCAGACGCCAATCCTGACCGTGTAAAGCAACAGCTCTCCGACTTAGAGTTGATTCCAGAGGAATGGGGAGGCAGTACCATCTTTGTGGAAGTATCCGCTAAGAGGAAAATTGGTCTGGAAGATTTGCTCGAAATGATTTTACTCCAAGCTGAAATCCTCGAACTGCAATCTGATTCCCATCAGTTGGCAAAGGGCACTGTGGTCGAAGCCAAGCTTGATAAAACACGGGGGCCCGTAGCGACTGTTTTGATCCAAAAAGGAGCCTTACACATCGGTGACGCGTATGTAGCCGGTGTGCATTATGGCCGCGTGCGGGCGATGTTTAATGACCGCGGCCGCAAAGTCGCGCTGGCAGGGCCGTCGACTCCTATTGAAGTGCTTGGCTTTGCCGATGTCCCTGCCGCAGGTGATGCCTTTACGGTCGTGGAAGACGAAAGGAAGGCGCGTCATATCAGTAGCATACGCCAAGACAGACTCCGTACCAAGCAACTCTCCCAAACAAATCGCGTGACACTCGATGATTTGTACCGGCGTATTTCCGCTGGCGAAGTCAAGGATTTGAATCTTGTTATTAAAGCTGATGTGCAGGGTTCCGTCCAAGCGCTGTGGGATGCTATCTCCAAACTTGAAAGTGACAAGGTCCGCCTACGCTTGATTCATGGCTCGACTGGTGCTATTACTGAATCAGATGTTATGCTTGCTTCAGCATCGAATGCTATCGTGATCGGCTTCAGTATCCGTCCTATACCAAAAGCCGCCGAACTCGCCGTGCAGGAGCACGTCGATATACGTCTCTATACAGTGATTTATGAAGCGATATCCGACGTAGAAAAGGCCATGGTTGGGCTGTTGAAGCCGACGTATACTGAAAGAATACTTGGGCGTGCTGAGGTGAGAATGCTCTTTCATATTTCACGGATTGGAGCTATTGCGGGATGCCAGGTCCGTGAAGGGATGATCCGACGTAATACTTCAGCACGTGTGCTCCGCGACAATGTGGTCGTCCATGAAGGCAGAGTCGCTTCACTCCGACGCGTGAAAGAAGATGTCGAGGAAGTGGCAGCAGGGTTCGAATGCGGTATTGGGCTCGGGCGCTATCAGGATATTAAAGAGGGCGATGTCATTGAATCCTTTACCCTTGATGAGGTAGCCCCCCGGCTCTAATCTGTGTGAGGGGGAGTAGAGGTACGTATAAGAATGATTGTTGGAGTATGCACTCTTGAGTTGCGCCTGCGAGAAGCTCGTTCCCTTAAAGAGAAGAGGCAAGTACTCAAAAGTATTATTACGCGTGTGAAAAATAACTTTAATGTCGCCATTGCAGAAGTGGACTACCAGGACAAATGGCAACGTACCGTCTTGGGTGTAGCGGTGGTGAGCACCGCGCAGGACCATGCTAATGGTATTCTCAGCAAGGTGGTAAATTTCGTTGAATCGATGTACGCCGCTGATCTGCTCGATTATCAGATCGAGCTATGGTAAATCGCTATGACCCGATACCGTGCAACCCGTGTGGGGGAACTACTCCAAGCCGAAATTGCGCATCTCCTAGTACGTCAACTGAAGGACCCACGCCTTAGCATGGCAACGATCTCCCGAGTTGAAGTATCGGCCGATCTGCGTCATGCTTGTGTCTATGTCAGCCGGATAGGGAGTGAAGCTGAGCAACAAGCTGCTATCCAGGGATTCGAGCATGCTGCCGGTTTTATTCGTAGCCAGTTGGGCAAACTTTTGACATTGCGCTACACTCCCGATCTCACCTTTAAACTAGATACCACTATTGCCTATGGTGTAAGAATCTCTCGTATCCTACATGACCTTATTCCAGCCCCTCCTGTAGAATCAGCGGAAAGTGACACGTCGCATGCTTAGTGGTATCTTAAATCTCGATAAGCCGCGAGGCATGACATCCCATGACGCGGTCGCTGCAGTGCGGTGCATATTAGGGATAAAGGCTGTCGGCCATACTGGGACACTCGACCCAGAAGCAAGTGGAGTTTTAGTACTTTGTCTGGGTGAGGCAACACAGTTTGCGCGTTTTTTTGAAAATTTGGAAAAAACCTATTGGACGGTTTTACAATTGGGTGTATGTACAGATACGCAGGACGCAACAGGTACTGTGACACGCCAGCATGAGGTGCCTCCTCTCACCTCCTCACAACTCCGCAATGTCTTAGCACGTTTTCGAGGTGCATTACAGCAAGTCCCTCCCATGTATTCAGCCGTGAAGTATCGTGGCCAACGTCTCTATCGTCTCGCCCGCCAAGGTAAAACTGTGACGCGCCAAGCACGCGATATTTTTGTACGGCGTGTAGAGCTCCTGGATCAACGTGCGACGCAAATAACACTGAGTGTCACTTGCTCAAAAGGAACCTATATCCGTACTTTAGGTGAGGATATTGGCTTAGCATTAGGGTGTGGAGCACATGTATTACATCTCCAACGTTGTCGCGTAGGCCATTTTTCTTTGCAAGGTGCATGCTCACTGAGTGTTTTACAACAACAGGTGCGTGCAGGGACTGTGTCACACACGCTTATGCCTGTGACAGAAGCCTTGTCCTTTTTGCCGTCGTTAATGCTGACACCGCAACAATATGACGATCTCTGTATCCGACAGGGGAGCGCTCTTGCTACCATTCTGGACCCCTTACAACCTGTGCCTCAGCATGCTTCTGGTTATCGTCTATGTATACCATCACAGAAGACTGTCGCTGTTATCCAACGCCAATTATCTCCTGCGAAGATATCAAAATGGAAATTGTATGTTCCGCCATAGGTCCTAAATATTCCTGGTACCGATCAACTTTTTGAGCATTTAGTATACGAGATACATCTCAATATATAACTCGCGCAGGAGCAAGCATTATGCCCTTAGTAAAAGAACAGAAAGACACAATTATTGCAGACTTTCGCACCCATGATGTCGATTCAGGCTCGTCAGAGGTCCAGATTGCTCTCTTGAGTGCCCGTATCAGTTATCTTACTGAACACTTCAAGACCCACAAAAAGGATCATCATTCTAGACGCGGCTTGCTCAAGCTCGTGGGGCGTCGGCGCCGCTTACTCGATTACTTGAGACGACAGGATCACGAGCGTTATCAGCGTGTCATTACACGCCTCGGTATTCGCCGCTAAACAGGCTACAGGTAGGTTTGAGACAAGATCATGACCTGCATGGAGGAGCACCCTTGAATCATCAAGCTGTTAGTCACGTCATCAACGGACGTACATTGACTATTGAAACAGGAGAAATAGCCAAACAAGCCAACGGGTCGGCGGTAGTCCGTTATGGCGACACGATGGTATTGGCTGCTGCTACTGCTGCCCCAGAAGACCGCGGTGGTCTGGATTTTTTCCCTCTCACGGTGGATTATCGTGAAAGAACCTATGCTGCGGGCAAAATTCCTGGTGGCTTTATTAAACGCGAAGGCCGGCCCAGTGAGAAAGAAACCCTTACCTCACGTAATATTGATCGGCCCATTCGCCCGCTTTTTGCCGATGGTTATGGTAAAGAAACGCAAGTCCTGTGCATGGTGCTTTCCGTAGATCAGCAGAACGATCCAGATATCGTGGCCGTTATCGCTGCGTCATCGGCGTTGACCGTTTCAGATATTCCTTTCTTAGGCCCTATTGGGGCTGTTCGCATGGGGTATATTGATGACCAATTAGTAGTGAATCCGACGTATAAAGAGCTTGAAAAGAGTTTGCTCAATATGGTCGTTGCTGGCACACGTGATGCTATTGTGATGGTCGAAGGCGGCGCACGCGAATTGCCAGAGTCAATTATCCACGCTGCCTTAGAAACTGCCCATCAAGCATTGCAGCCCTGTATCGATTTGCAACTGCATCTGCAACGTACCGTAGGAAAGGGCAAGATGCCTGTTACAACTCCCATGCGGGATGCAGAACTCGAGCACCAAGTCCGCACCATGGGTTCTGAGCGTCTCAGAGCGGCCCTAACAATCGAGGGGAAGCTTGAGCGCCAAGAGGCTTTACAGACCCTTGAGGACGAGATCATGCAAGCGCTTCTCGGGGCAGAGGGGGAAAGTCAAGAGGCAGGGCCGCGCAGTAAAATGATTCAGACCCTCTTACACGATCTAGAGAGCCAGGAGATGCGCCGAAAGATTCTGGAAGAAGGGTATAGGGCTGACGGACGTGGGACCACGGATATTCGTCCCATTAGTGGTCGTGTTTCTTTGTTACCGCGTGTACATGGTTCAGCCCTTTTTACGCGCGGAGAAACCCAAGCTCTCGTCGTGGCGACGCTAGGCACCCAGGGCGATGAACAGCTCGTTGATGACCTGGAGGGTAAGAGCTCGAAGAATTTTATGTTGCACTATAACTTTCCTCCTTTCAGCGTGGGGGAAGTTGGACGCTTCACCGGGCCTTCACGGCGGGATATCGGCCATGGCGCCTTATCCGAACGGGCTTTACGTCCTGTCTTGCCCTCTCGTGAAGCCTTTCCATATACGGTACGGGTGGTATCGGACATTATGGAATCCAATGGTTCAACGTCTATGGCGACGGTGTGTGGGGGTACGCTAGCGCTCATGGATGCAGGGGTGCCCATCACAGCCCCGGTGGCCGGCATTGCGATGGGGCTTATCGCTCAGGGTGATAAAGTAGCAATTTTGTCTGACATTATGGGCCTGGAAGACCATCTGGGCGATATGGATTTCAAAGTCGCGGGTACAGCACAAGGGGTTACCGCTATTCAGATGGATATCAAAACAATCGGGGTCTCCCATGCAATTATGGGACAGGCGTTGGAGCAGGCTCGCCAGGGCCGGATGCACATTTTGCAAGTTATGGAAACTATCCTGCAGGCACCACGCCAACAGACTTCGACGTATGCCCCACGCATTGTAACGATCAAAATTCACAAAGATAAGGTACGTGAGGTGATTGGGCCTGGTGGAAAAACTATTCGCGGCATTATCGAGGCTACAGGTGTCACTATTGATGTCGAAGATAACGGGACAGTGGTTATTGCCGCTGCCGACGAAGCCGCATCACAGGCAGCAGTGCGTATGGTACGCGAGCTGACACAAGAAGCCGAAATTGGCCAGATCTATCTGGGGACTGTACGAAAAATCATGGATTTTGGAGCCTTCATTGAAATTTTCCCTGGTACCGATGGCCTCCTGCACATTTCCCAAATATCTGATAAGCGTGTCAATAAGGTAACAGATGAGTTCCAAGAAGGTGATCAACTCCTCGTAAAGGTTCTGGAAGTCGATCGTAATGGACGCATACGTCTCAGCCACAAGGAAGCTATCCGCGAGCGCGAAGCGACGAAGATTAGTTAGATTCCAAGGGAAGGCAAGGATATAGATAGGTAGAGATTGTGTACTCTTCATACCATGAAAGTTTACATAATATCCCTTATCGGAAGTCAAATTGTACTAATTGACACGAGGTGCATGGCCTGTCCTTAGCCTTGCTCTTTGGGAGACAGTTGTAAAAGCGCCAAACGCTCAGAAATCATTTGCCGGGTTACCTCGTCAATCTCTCTATCGGAGAGTGCGCGTTCATAAATAGCCACTGCTTTGCGTGATATCCCAGTCTTTTCGTGGCATCGCCCTATACCCAGATAGGCTTCTCCGCGCAGCCAGTGAGCAGGCAGTTGTAAGACGGCTTCAAAGCCCGTGATAGCATCTGGGTCACAGGCGCCGCTGGCTTCCTGGGCATAGGCTACGTCCAGAGTTACGAGTGCCACCATCAACGGCTGGTCAGATTTACTTAATCGCTGCTGTGCCTGCCTATAGGCTGTGAGTGCAGCAGGATAATTCTCTCCTTCGAAATACAGGTGCCCGAGATGCCAATAAGCCAAAGCGGCAGCGGCTGTGCCCCTATAGTCACTCACGAGCGTTTGTAACTGCTCAACAGCCTTTAAGTGATTGGCAGAAGGTGTACGCATGAACTTTGTTGCCTCATAAAGTGCTATGTCTGCCTGCTGCTCACGATGCTTCTGCCAAACCCACCAGCCAGTTATCAGCGTTGCTGCTACAGCTATCATTCCAATGCCATAAATCAGAAAAACTGTGTGTGCTTTGATCCAAACAGCAATCTGCACGCTCAAAGAAACGAACTGATCCGGCTGCCTGATTTCCTTGCGGGACAAACGTTGTTCAGCCACTCCATCGCCCCTTTCGTGACCTCTGACATCACGACATCTTAGATAGCATGCTTTCCAAGGCCAGAAGCATCAAGTCGTTTGAGCACCAAAAGGCATACGGGCAAGCGCAGCCTGCCCGTACGGAAGAAAGACCTCGGTGGGGATTATGCTTCGTCGTGCTTTCCACTCGCCACAACAGCCTGCATCAGATGCTGTGGAAGAACCTCATAGCGCATAAATTCTATGGAGTATGAGCCCTCGCCCCCTGTGACGGACTGCAGAAAGGCACTATACTGTTGAATCTCCGCTAGAGGGACTTCAGCCCTTACCACTTGTAAATCACCCAAACTCTCCATACCGCTGACACGACCACGTCGACTGCTGATATCGCCAGTCACATCCCCCATGTACTTTGCCGGAACTATAACCTCCATTTTGACAATGGGCTCTAGCAAGACCGGTGAGGCTTTCATGACCGCCTCTTTCACAGCTTCACGGCCAGCTATCTGGAAGGCGATGTCCTTACTGTCTACCGGATGCTCTTTGCCATCATAAAGTTCAACCTTCAAATCGACAACCGGATAGCCAGCAATGATCCCCTCGATCATCTTGTCCTGGATACCTTTGTCAACGCTTTGCCGGAACGGTTGACTGATCACACCACCAAAGATTTTGTCGACGAATGCGTATCCAGCTCCGCGCTCATTCGGTTCAACACGAATAGCGCACTCAGCAAACTGCCCTGCCCCGCCTGTTTGCTTTTTATGACGATAACGTATGTCGGCCTTGCCACTGATGGTCTCGCGGTATGCAATTTTGGGGAGTTTGGTCGTAACCTGGACCCCACGACGTTGCAAACGATTGAGCATCAAACCAATATGCTGCTCACCGATACCAGAGATCACCAACTCTTTCGTTTGTGGATTCATTTCAACCTGAAATGTTGGGTCTGCCTCGGCAAGGCGGCGTAGTCCTTCAGAGATCTTGGCTTCATCTCCACGCGTCTTTGGCTCTACGGCTCTCGCTACCATAGGAAATGGATAGTGCGGCATCACAAATGGTCGCTGGTCCTTCGTAGCCACCAGCGTATCACCAACATGGAGTTCCTCCACCTTGGCCGTCGCAACGATAGCCCCAGCCTCCGCCTCGTTGACATCTTTCTGATCTTTCCCCTGGGGACGAAATAGCTTGGGGATTTTGACAATTCTGCCGGAATTAGCAAGCACCACCGTATCCCCACCTTTTAATACACCCCCAAAAATACGGATAAAGCTTACTTTACCCACAAACTCGTCGGACATAATCTTAAAAACCTGCGCCTCCAGAGGACCTTCCAACTCTACAATATGATCCTCCCTCCTCCCTTGGTCATTAATAACCTGTTTTCTCGCATATGCCGGCGAGGGTGCATAGGCAGCAATGATGTCCAAGAGTTCAGCGACTCCCCTATCCTGCTCCGCGGCACAGCAGAGAATAGGCATAACAGTTCTCTCGACTAGGACCGGCGTCAATACTCGTTCAAGCTCTGCAGGCGATATTGTTTCACCCTCTAGATAGCGTTCAAGGAGCGCATCATCACCAGAGATCACTGACTCCATTAGTATACCGCGTTGTGTTTCAACAAGCTCTTGCATGGAATCAGGGACTTCATCAGGGTGTAGTAGGTTCACAACACCTCTATAATTACTTCCGTTTCCTAACGGCAACATCAAGGGCGTACACGCCGGTCCAAACGTCTCTTGCAATGCGGCTACGACTTCATCAAATCGCGCGTTCTCAGCGTCCATGCGTGTAATCACAAATATACAGGCGCAGCCCTGCTGCCTCACGATCTCCCATGCTTTACGCGTTCCAACCTCAATACCAGCAGCAGCGTTGACAGTAATTAGCGCTAATTCCACTACTGAAAGCGCACCATATACCTGTCCGATGAAGTCGGCAGAGCCAGGGGTATCAATAATATTAATATCTCGACCTTTCCACGGAGTGTGGAGCAACGCAGAATAGAAAGACTTCTTACCTTCTTTCTCATCGGGATCAAAATCGCTTGCTGTTGTTCCATCACTTACCTTCCCAAGTCGGCTTAATTCTCCTCCCTTGAAAAGCATAGCCTCGGCCAGCATGGTCTTACCACTGCCAGAGTGCCCTACTAGAGCTACATTCCGAATTACCTCTCCCTTATGACTGGCCACTATGACCTCCTTATACCCCCAAGAATAACTTTGGAGTTGAAATCAATCGCAGTGTAAACAATATACCCAGAACTCACCCTACCTCCCCATGCTTGGCCTATGAGATAGCCTCCGAAGGCCGTCCATTATACCCTGCAGCATAGGGCTAACTCAGGAGTGCAATTAAAACAGTATTCTATGTAAACCTTTACAGAACAAACATAAAGGCAAAACAAAAACCCAATCAACTGGTATTATAGAAATTACTGCATATCTTTCATAGCATCTTTATAAGATTCCCTCAAAGTGCTCCCGGCAGGACTTGAACCTGCGGCCTGCGGATTAGGAATCCACCGCTCTATCCACCTGAGCTACGGGAGCAATTCAGTTTTTCAAAGCCTTATGCGGTATCACTGTCCCCTTCCCTCTCCCCCGGTGGGAAAAATTGTGGGACTTTTCCGTAAAGGACTCTAGTATACAGGTCGCCCCATTGCTTATGATCGCTGGAGAGATACATGTGCCGGAGTGTCATACTAATGTCCTTGTGCCCCATCAAGGCTTGTACCGTCGACAGATCACCGCTACTCATGACCAATCGGCTCGCAAAGGTATAAGCACAAGTTATGGAAGGTAAAATCCACCATACCAGCCTGGCGTACTGCATGCGTAAACACCGTGCGCAAGGATCGGTATGGTGAACCCGTACGGGTCCGAAATATTGAGCCATCGGCATCTATACTCATTCTAACTGCCTGCAACGTGGTGGTCAACACCTCATTCATCGGCACGCTACAACTCTGAGTTATACTCAAAAGTTGTGGAGGAGGGTTACAGCGGCGTATCCTAGACTCTTGATGCCTATTCTTTGCCTTATACAATCAGGGTGGCAAAGGCAAAGTCCGGCCTTCCTAAAAGCCGATTGATCATTAGCCCTACATTGTACGCCGCCACTTTCGCCGCCACCCGCATCAGCAGCCCCCATGTGCTGTAGGCACTGGGATACTTGAGTCCAAAACTCTCTCTCAAGTGTGCAAAGGCCGTTTCGACCACTGGGCGGGGCGCACTCCACCAGGGTCGCTGGGCACGAGGGCGGCTTTGGGGAGTGGGCAGACCCGGACGTCGTAGGCTTGCGCCCAGTGCTCCAGCCCATTGTCTCCACGGAAGCCGCTATCGCCCAAGATGAGTTTGTGCGATGTGGCACCGCCGCTTGGCACGGCGGCCATCCACGCTGCGGGCGGTGTCACCTTAGGCGTGTGCCTCTGGGCGTCAAGCGGCCCTGGCACCCCGGGCACTCCCGCACGGGTACTACAAAGCAGCTCCGCCACCCAGCGCTCCTGCACATGGCCGGAGGCGAGAGCCCGCCCCGTGGCAACCCAAGACGTCAGAAGCGCCTTGCGCTAGTTGGGCAGCTACGGCGTCTTGGATGAGCATGAACGCTCCCTACAGGCCTCAGGCGACGGTTGAACGCACTCTGGGCGAGCACAGTCGGGAACAAATACCTCAGAGGTTTGCGTACATACCACATGATAGCACGCTCACTTTTCCATAGCACACCACTGCGCCACTGTGCAGCCAGACCCAGGCAGAGCCCCTCAGAGTCCCTCATCTGTGCCAGTGGACCACCACCGGCGGGCATGCAGGGGGTGATATGACTCTGGTAGACATCGGCCACGATGACGTACCATGCGACCAGGCAGGTTGTGAGATCGAGTTCCATGGCCATGTCTCCTTTGGGGAAAGGTGCGATATGGCGGTAGATTCTCGCCGAAACCTTCCACTCCTGTCCAATGAGCAGGGGTCGATATGCATCCAGCTTCTAGGATACGCCGCTGTAACCCTCCTCCACAACTTTTGAGTATAATTCTCGAACGGTTGAGAGGACCCTGTGAACGCTTATACATCTTCAGGTCGTTATAATAGACATTATCGCAAATAATAAGATAGATCAAAAAGTAGTGGGAATCTCTTCATTGCCCCCTTCTTCTCTTGTCGAGAACTCGATTGATCACTCCATTTTCCTCCTCAAGGCGTATACGATGATGTTTTCCTACCATCAAGTCAAAGAGCATCCCAAGCTTTTTCTGGCGATGACCGGGCTAACTCACGCGGAATTTGCTCAATTGCTCCCGCATTTTCAAAGCGCTTGGGATCAGTATGTGCAACACAATTATATTGATCGAGACAATCGCCAACGTCAATAGGGCGGAGGGCAACCAGAGTCGACCGTGGTCAATGTCGAGGATAAGCTGCTCTTCATCTTGTATTATTGCAAGGTCTATCCTCTTCAAGAAATCCTGGCTTTTGCATTTAGTAATCAATGGTGCTAGTCTATTAGAGACCGAACTCAGCAATGGACAGACGCACCATGTTCTCGTCATCAATTTCCAGCCCCCACCGGGCCAAGAGATTGAATGCGGCCATAGTCCACGCGACACGGGCACGGAAGTAGGCCCATACACGATGGCTCACTTTCTTGCTGTGGAAGACTGTCGTGAGCATTGACCACACGGTTTCCACCAGCATCCGCGTGTTCCAGGTGCCACGCGGACACACTTTCATGTTTGCAGGATCCCCGCTCTTGGCATGGAAGCCCGTATCGGTTAGGACAATCATCGTGTGCTCAAACTGGGCTATGAGGGGCTGAAAATGCGTATCGTGGACGTTGGCAGTGGCGCAATCCCACGCACAAATCAATCCCCACTGGTTCAGGATAAAGCACAATTTGCCACCCACAATCCACCGATGATTGCTCTGCCCTTTTTTGCCAATCTGGGCCGGGCTACGCCCTTCCCGCATGGGATGGATCAACTCGATCCCATAGGTGTCCGCCACCCCCAGCACGGTGGGTGCGGCCAAAAACCGGGCAGTCCACGCCGTGTGCGTCTTGAAGAGCCGTGCCAAGCGGGTGCGCTCCGGCACCTGCGGAAACAAGGGCAGATAGTCACGTGTCAGCCAGCGGTAGAAGGCGCGGGTCCCCCCGCCTTTGATCGCAAACAGCAGGGCCAAGGTAACTACTTCACTGGGATAGAGTTTGGCGTCAGGGTGTTTCGGGACCTCCAGCATTTCCTGGTCCACCGCATAGAACAGTGCAATAATAAAATCTTGGGTAGTCATACAATGTGCTCCTCTGCGTTGAAGGCTCATGACAACCTCAACTGGAGCGCAATGATGACTACCTGTCAATCAGGATTTTTCGCTGTTACGTATCAAACTAACACCATTGGTTACTACCGGTCTCGTGGCTTCCCTCGTCGCCACCATTACTGGTATTGGCGAGGGCATGATGATCTATGGGATATTGAGTGTGTTCTTCGGTTTGAAGCTCATCATCCCCTGTGACGCCCTCGCGCAACTGTTCACAGCGAGTCTACGCTTCTGGGTGTTTCGGGGCGCTATCCACTGGCGGTTGGCGTGCTATTTCTTCCTCGGTGTCCTCCCTGGTATCTATGGCGGGACATTCCTCTTCCACTGGCTCTCTGAGCGTGCTCTCCGCCGTGCGCTCGGGGGGGTTTTGCTCGGATTTGTCGTGTATGAATTCCTCCAGAGGAAAGCGATACGCGTAGCGCCGCGTGTCGGGTTGCTGCCACTGGGCGGATGCTGTGCGGGCATCCTGTCAGGGAGTCTTGGGGTGGCCGGCCCGCTGCTGGTGATGGTCTTTCTGCGGTATGGCTTGCTGCGAGAGGAACTGGTGGCAATGACCGCGCTGTATTTTCTGCTTGGGAGTGCGCAACGGACGCTCCTGTATTGGCACAAGGGAGCGTTGTCCGGGGAACATGTGGGCCTCGCAGTCGCTCTCGGTCTGGCCATGCTGGGCGGCGTGTATCTTGGACGGCTGATCCTCCCACGCGTGAGCCGGCAGCTTTTCATCAAACTGGTCTTGGGGATGCTTGCCCTGTTTGGCCTACAATTCGTAGCCTTCCCATAAACCTGCGGTATCTCTCGACGTCATTTCTTTGGTGGCAAGCCGTTGTGGGCATGATAGGGGGCCAATCGAGCCACGCGCTGCGCATGCATGCGCAGTACACGTGGCGACGCAGCACGGGCTGGCCAAACGTCGACAATACCGCCATCCGCCGCGTGCTCAGCCCGTTGCGCCTCTGCGGGGGCGTCACTGCAGAGGTCCACGGCTGCCCCCGAGGCGTGGCACCGCTCAGGCCCTCGCGCGCTCAGGGACAACCCGGTGGCGCGCCCGGGAGGCAGCAACAACCCCATCGCCTCACCATTCCATGGGATGCGCTGCCCACCCGCCTCGCCTCTTTGTGCCTCCTGGCCATGGCCTTGCCACCACGCGATACGCGTCGGAACCCATTGCTATCACAGCAGACGAGCGGAATCGTGAGCGGGGCAGACCGTAGGTGTATTGCAGGTGCGCTTGCTGCCTTTCTCCTTCCAGCGGGTCGGGTAGCAAGGAGAAGTGACCCCCTCCACAGCCGGCGGCCCGGCCGGGAGGATGGCGGCATCCTCTCGCCACCCGACCATA
>Ga0081455_10001568_pt1 | contig 28067 bp, 23 predicted proteins | sample TabmetS3T2R1_FD_70207 | JGI IMG/M metagenome (GOLD analysis project Ga0081455, IMG submission 70207) | Tabebuia heterophylla rhizosphere microbial communities from the University of Puerto Rico - S3T2R1 | ecosystem: Host-associated > Plants > Roots > Rhizosphere ... | reverse complement strand
GGCGATGACCCCGCTCGCCCAGAAACGCGAACCGTCCCTGCGGACTTGCCATCCGCTCTCCTCATAGCGCCCCTCGGCCGCCGCAATCTCCAGGATGCGTTGCGGCTTGCCGCTCTCGACGTCCTCCGGCGTGTAGAAGACCGAAAAATCGCGCCCGACGATCTCACTCGCCCGGTACCCGTTGATCCGCTCGACCCCAGGGTTCCAACTGGCCACTTGACCATGCTCGTCGAGCATAAAAATGGCGTAATCCTTGACGCCTTCAACCAGCGAGCGAAAGCGCTCCCTGATCTCCCTCTCGGTTTTGATGCTCGCCCTGAGCCGCGCAAAGATCAGGCTGAAGAGTATCCCCAATATACCGAAGGAAATGGCTCGGATCTCATCTAATCGGCTGTCGTAAGTGAATAGCGAATATTTCGGCGTGAAGAAGAAGTAATCACTGACCAGTAGCGATAAGATTATTGCCAGCAGTCCCGGCCAAAACCCTCCGAACCACGAGGTCAAGATCACCGCGATGACGAAGAGCAACAGCGGCGCGCTCTCGCCGAGTAGCGGATCGAACTCCATGCGGACGACCGTGGCTAGCGCGACACTCAGGACCGCTACGCCATAAGGCGCCAACTGTTTTAATGAAGGTATCCGCATAATGCCTCGCAGGGCTGAGTGTGAGTGTACCGAAAACGCTACAATTCCCCAGTAGTATAAAGATGCAATTTATAGTCCATATCCATAATTCATATGGCGTACGTCATATGAATTATGAAAGTAACTGCTCACCCCTGAGAAGAGCCTTTTGCGCCTTTGCGCCTTTGCGAGAGACTCGCCCCATGCAGCCCAGTCTCTCGCAAAGGCGCAAAGGCGCGAAGTTCGCAAAGATTTTTCTGAAAGCTCAGCACGGCCTGAGCAATTACATATGAAATACGAAATATGGACGCGCGCTTGCCCCCGAGCGGCGGCGCCGCGTAATATGCGCAGCCTGTAACGACGCTAAAGATTCCCGAATGACTTATGCTGCGCCCGTTGATGCATTACTTCGAGCGAAGGTTACATGCCCGCGACGACGGCGCGCGCGTCTCTCATCCTTTCGAGTGGGGCCTGGAATTTCTCGACGCCGGCTTCAACCCAACGCGCGACTCTCATAGCGCGCGCAAATTCATCAGGGAATTCAATGAAGTGACGCTCGCCTCGAGCGAGAGTTTTTACACGCCGCCAGGCGCCCGGGAGTCCGAATTTGAATTTTCGGCGTCCGAATCCGACTCCTACCAGTTGGAATTCCCGAGCGCGGTCGTCACGCCTTACGAAAAGAACAATCTGGTTTATGCCAAATTCTTCCCGGCAGCCGAAGGCGACCGCGCAGTGATCGTTTCGCCCCAATGGAACGCGAAGGAAGATTCGCACGTGGCGCTCTGCCGAGGTCTGAACCGTTTCGGGGTTTCGGCGCTGCGGCTGAGTCTGCCCTTCCACGACCAGCGGACGCTCGACGGCTTCACGCGGGCCGATTTCCTGGTCAGCGCCAACATCGGACGCACGATCCAATCCGTCAGGCAGGCCGTCCTCGACATTCGCCGCGCGGCCGACTGGCTCTTCTTTCAAGGCTACAAGCGCGTGGGAGTGATCGGGACGAGCATCGGCTCCTGCGTGTCGTGGCTCGCATTCATTCACGACGAGCGGCTGGAAGCCGGCGTCTTCAACATGGTTTCGAGCTGGTTCGGCGACGTGGTCTGGCGGGCGCTGACCACGTCGCACATCAGAAGAAGTCTGGAGACCGAATTGACGGCCGAGGAGGTCCGTGAAGTTTGGAAAACGATCAGTCCGAGCGCCCACGACTCCAGACTGGCTCGCGAGCGTCGCCCGGTTTTGTTCATCTCGGCGAAATACGACCTGTCTTTTCTACCCGACCTGGCGCGGATATTCTTCGACGACTGCGCCCGCCACAACGTGCCGGCGCGGAAAGTGTTTCTACCCTGCGGCCATTACACCATCGGACGGACTCCGTTCAAATACATTGACGCGTTCCACATCATCAATTTCTTCCGCCGGTTGTGGCGGTGAGCCGAAGGAGGTTTAAGCCCATAAGCCCGTCGGAAATTGATCCCACTCGTTCCCAATCGTTCACGAATTGAAATTAGATAATCGCAAAGAGAGAGGTTCCAGCCGCGCGCTCAAGGTTTCTCGGTCCGGAAGGCTATGCAAAAGTTCATCCGCAGGGTAGAATTCGCAACTTCTTAAATTCCCCTTTACCCAAGGCGAAAATACGTGAATAGTCATCCGGATAATGTGAACGAGCGCGCCCGGCGCGTATTGGAGGAAAATCGGGTCGCGATCTTCATCGTGGCTTACAACGCGGAGAAGCATATCAAGAAGGTTCTCGGGCGCATACCCACCTGGGTGGCCGAACGCCTCACAGAAATCTTCGTCATCGACGACCGCTCGAGTGATAACACTTTTGAAGTCGCCACGAAAGTCGAGTGGCCTTCTCAATACGCTCCCCTACGCATCTTCCGGACGCCATACAACCAGGGATACGGCGGCAACCAGCGATTGGGCTATCTATACGCCATTGAACAGGGCTTTGACATCGTCGTCCTTCTGCACGGCGACGGCCAGTATGCGCCCGAGGCTCTACCCTTCATACTGGCGCCGTATGATGGCGGAACTGACGCTGTCTTCGGCAGTCGGTTTATCAATCCTCTCGGCGCGATCAAAGGCGGGATGCCGTTGTACAAATGGGTCGGCAACCGGATTTTGACGAGGACGCAGAACCTGATCCTGGGCGCGAAGATGTCGGAGATGCATAGCGGCTATCGCTCCTATCGCACTTCTGCGCTCCGGCAGATCCCCTTCACAAACAACAGCCTCGGATTCGATTTCGACGCCGACATCATAGTGCAGTTCCACGCCGCCGGATTTCACATTACGGAAGTCCCGATTCCCACCTACTACGGTGACGAAATCTGTCACGTCAACGGAATGCTGTATGCCTGGCAATGCGTCAAGACAGCCATGAAATACCGGCTCATGCAATTCGAGATCTTTTACGACCCGAAATTCGACATTCGGCGCCGGATTCCAAGAGTCTACACGGCCAAGCAGGCGACAACCTCGCTCCACCATTTCATACGCCATCTCCCTCTCGAACCGGGCTCCCGGCTTATTGATGTCGGCGGAGGCGACGGCGAGGCGGTCGGACGCGCGTTCGCTGATCGCGGCGTCGCTGTGACCAGCATTGATCAGAGCGCGGATCTGGCTGACTCTCAGATAAGACAATTCCATGTTGACCTGGATCAACCGTGGGAACGCCAGTTTGAAGTCGAGGCGTATGACACAGCGATCGCGCTCGACGTGCTCGAACATTTGAAATCGCCGGAGCAGGGCGTGGCGGAGATATTCAAGTATTTGAAGAGCGGGGGGAAACTCTACGCGAGCACCGGCAACGTGGCGTTCCTTCCAGTTCGACTCGCGCTGCTGTTGGGCTGGTTCAACTACGGACGGCGCGGGATTCTCGACTTGACTCACAAGCGATTGTTCACTGTTGACTCTTTCCGGCGATTGCTGAAGAACAACGGTTTTCAGATTGATCGTCTCATCGGCTTCGGCCCGCCGCTTGCCGACCTGGCGAGCGAGCGTTCGAAAATCTTTAAGCTCGCAGACCGCCTGCTGGCCAGACTGGCTCGGGCCTGGCCGAAGCTCTTCGCCTATCAAATTCTGATAGAGTGCACGAGGACGGGCTCGCCCGCGGATCTAATGCGACAAACTTTTCTACCTGCCCCGGATCAAGCGCGTTTATCTCCGAATACACAATCTGAGCCGACACTACAATCATAACCCGAACGCTCGATTAACCGAGTGAGTAAGTTAGGAAGGCATATTTGGACACTGCCAATAAATCAGTCGCCCCGGGGGCCGACTTGGGTAGACAAAAAGTTTTGACGTCTCCGCTTCTCTCGCGCCTGACTGCGCTGGCGCGGACCAACGACGCGGGGATAGCCCTGGGATTATTGATCCTCAGCTTCGCCACGCGGTTTATCGCCGTCCCCGCCTCGCTTTGGGAATGGGATGATATGCTCTTTGCCAACGCGCTACATAAATACGACATCCCTGCGCACAGCCCACATCCGCCTGGCTTTCCGGTCTTTGTGGCGATGGCGCGCGTCGCTTACTGGATGCTTCATGATGAGCGTCGCGCGCTAACTACTGTAGCCCTTATCTTCGCCTCTTTGCTAGCCCCGGCGCTCTTCTTTCTTTACCGAGAAGTTTTTCAGGACAGGCGGATAGCTTTTGCCGGGGCGTTACTCGGCATTTTCGCGCCGAACGTCTGGGTCCATGGCGCGGCCGGACGCAGTGACGGAGTAGCGCTGACTCTGGGCGTCATCGGCCTGGCGCTCGTCATTCGCGGCCTGCGATCGCGACGCTCGTTGATCGCCGGATGCGCGCTCTTTGGACTGGCTATGGGAGTGCGAGTTACGCTATTGCCGGTGATGGGACCGGTGATCGCCCTGGTCTTCATCGCCCGGCTCCGGCGCCGCGAATGGAAGCTCGTTACTGCAGCACTCGCAACCGGGACGGTCTGCGTGCTGGCATGGTTTGTACCGCTTATCTATCACGTCACCTGGAACGCCTACCGTAGTGTCATGAACGCTCACTCTCAGTATACTCTCCAGGTCGATTCGATCTTTGCCAGTCACGATCACGCCGCTCTCTCATACCGTTTTACCCGTTTTTTTATAGATGTCTGGGGCGCGAAATGGATCATGCATACAATCTACGCGCTTGCAGTCCTTGGACTGATTGCGCTCAGTCTAAAGCGTCAATGGCGCGTTATCGGTTTGATGGCGCTGGCGTTTCTGCCGTATATGGCTTTTACGCTGACGCTCAATATCCCGTATCCCTCGGGACTCTATTCACTACCTTATATTCCTCTCTTTACGGGGCTCGCCGCTTGCGGTCTGGTAAAAATACCCGACTTGATTTCGAGCTCGGAATGGCAAAGGACGCGCAAATACTCGGGTCTGTTTCTGGCGGTGGCGGTGACGATGGGATTGGCCGGATGGACGTACCCAATCATTAAGCTGGTACATGGCGAAGTGAGCCCTCCCATTAGGGCGGTTAACTACTTGAAAAAGAAGATCGACGCTCAACGGTATGCGCTCGATTACAGCGGTATATTTTCGCCACATGTCAGATTCTATTTTCCGCAGATCACGCCGATCAGATCGGAAAGGGTCAAAAACGCCGAAGCCAATTTAATCAACCCTATGGGCGAACGAGGCCGCGCCTATGCGCTTACCGATTATCCGGTTGCAGGGGAATCGGGCGAGGCGTTTCATTGGACTTCGAATGATTATGGCGCCCGAAGACTGAGGAGATTGAGTCTGGGTCGCTATTTCGACGCCTACGTTACAGATGTCACCTCATCTACAAGGGCGCAATTCTTATCGGGTTGGTACCCGGTGGAGAGTGATCAGGATCAGACTTGGCGCTGGATGGGGGGCCGATCCACAGTCGCTCTGTTAAGTGTGGCGGACTCGATGATCTTGCGACTGCGGGGCGAAGCGGCAAGGCCCCCTTCAGGTCGTCGGCCAACCATCGCATTGCGGCTCAACGGGGCGGAAATATATCGCCAGACACTGACCGGCGACGAATTTGATTACAGCGTCACATTGAAACCCGACCCTCAATTTCTGTGGAACACGCTTACAATCGAACTCGATCAAACAATGAATTCGAGCGAAATAGGGGTGGGCGGCGATAAACGTGACCTGGGATTTAAATGTAACTCGCTAAAATGGGGGTCCGCCCCCGGATCGAAACCTATTGTGCTCGATCCAAATCAATTTCTCGGTTCAGGCTGGTATGAGATTGAAAGTAATAAACAGGGCGAGCGTTGGCGATGGGCTAAAGAGCGCGCGATCGTCTACCTGCCTCCAATCGAAGGGGATGGTTATCTGGAACTCGTAGCCCAAACGCCTAAACGTCCTGATGGGACTATTTCAGATTATACGGTCGAGGTCGCCGGCCAATTGATTGATAAGTTCCAGCAGGCTGGCGATGACAATTGGGTAACCAAAATCGCCCGTGTCCCTGAGGCGGTTCATGGCCGCAAACGATCCGAACTAATTATATCATCGAATAAACCCATGACCCTCCCAACCGGCGACAACAGGCAGGTCGGGGCGCTATTTGTTTACATCGGTTGGAGACCAATTGAATAACCCTTCCACACTCTTCCAGATTTCCGGAGTTTGAGAGACGTATTAAATATCTGAAAAGTGACGGGTGGAATCGTAGTAGCTACGCAGCCGCCCTTAATTGCAGGAGCAAGATCATCCGCAAATTGGGCTTGGAGTCAAAACCTGCGTCAGCCACTACGACCACGCGCTGACACCAAGCGGGCACCTTGAAGCGGCGCAGCATCTGACGAAAGAGGATGTTTTGACGCCCTTTGCGTTTGGGATCAAGCGCTTCACATCCGGTGGGCGCTCGTAGCCGTCCCCACTGCGCCAAGAGCGGTGAGAGCCGTTTCTCCACACAAACTTCGCCTCTCCGTTCTGACTGCAAAATTTGTCAATGACCTTGATGTTCATGGGCGAGAGCCTTTCGTTGGATTCTCACCCGTTACTTTTCAGTATTAAAACAAGGAATCGCGGATAACAAGCGCCAATGAGCAGAATAACAGCGCCAATGCCAGAAATTATCGCTCCTAGGCGAAAAATCGGGGACTCATAAACAAATGATATTTCATGGTCTCCCGGAGGAACTTCGAGTCCGCGCAGCGTATAATTCACTCGATGTATTGGGATTTCCGCTCCATCCACCCGGGCGATCCACCCGGGATAATATACTTCGCTTAAAACGAGGAATCCAGCTTGCGGATGGCGGGTTCTCAATTCGATTCGCTGAAGGTCGTAGCGCGTAATTGACACTTCTGCGCCTATCTTGGCGCCAGAGGGCGGAAGCGCGATCTTATATTCCCCGAGAGCGTCTTTATCCATCAAAGCGGTCTCTGCCGGATCGAATGGCTGCCCTTCGGGGTCTTTTCCATGCTTGATTGTCTGCAACACATCGGCGCTGGACATCCCTATGACCTTATTCACGAACCAGGCCCGTGGCATCGCTTTCAGATTCTGGTAAAGGTCTACTTCTCCGAAACTCGCCAACTTCCGCCATCGCTCTGGCGCCAGGAATGCGCCTAGAGGGGCCGAGAAGCCGGTTGTGGAATCAAATAATGAAGCCCGCCTTATCACAATTGCGGCGTCCGACCCGAGATAATTCATCTCGAGCTTCTCGATCTCCGCCCTTTCAAACGAAAGCCTCGCCAGATAGCGATGAGCTTGAAAACTTCTCCCATTGTACTTTTCGGGCCAGCTTTCGATAACGCGCGCGCGCGCGTGCCTGATTATCGGACGGACATCCGCGCGGTCATAAGCCCACTCCGACGTGTCGCGTCCGGCCTGCAATTCACGCTCGATTATTCTCCCGTCTTTCGTGTGTAATTTAAATCTCAACACCGGCGCCCCGTCAATTAACCCTGCCGAGTTGCTCATCGCTGAGATTATAGCCAGTTCCGTAGCGGCTGCCCCTCCCGCCGCCATCTCATAATGGCTGCCGGGTCCGAAATTCAGATTAAGGGATCGTTCGGAGAAGCGCATGCCTTCGGAGGCCATGTCATTTTCCGCTTTGATGAAGATTTGGCTCGGGCGTTCTATGAGCGCGTACTTGACATTAAACAAATTCAGCCCTTGGTCCATCGCGTTAAAGACATTGTATGACACCATTCCCTCAGGGTTCATTTCACCCATCACCGTCGCTGGACGATTCATTCGCAGCATGTCATAACCACATGCGCTCTGAATCTCGCGCGCGATTGAGATATTTGAGTAATTAAGCATATCGGTATTCGCCAAGTAATCTTTCCCGAGGCTGCCCAGGGTTCGGAACGAGTTCAGGTCAGGTTCTTGCGCCTTTATGTATTTTACCGTCTGGGGATCGGCGAGACGGTCATTCACGCTGAACATGTAGGCGCGCCATTCCAAAGATTGCCCATAGGCGGCGAGATCGGCCATCAAAACCAGAACGAGCAATGCGCCGGAGAGAATTGTACGGCGCCGGGCGTAATTCCACAGCGCGATCAAGCTCGAAGCGAAGAAAACCAGTGGGATAATTATCTCCGGGTTGGTTAGCGAATCGGATTGCGCCGGCAGCGGGCTGTCGGATGTAAAATACCGCGCGCCGAAAAGATAGGCGACCGAAGTGAATAAGACGACAGTTGTCATTACCGACGCGCTTGCCACGAAGGTCCGGAGCGACTGTTTCCAATCGTTTCGACTGAAGTAATCTATCCCTAAGCCGGCCAGCGCAGCGCAGGCGAAAGTGAATTCAAACATATGGCGGAATGGAGCGCGAAACAGATTGTAGACAGGCAGTCGGTGCAACACATGGTTCATTCCGAATGGCAGGTAATCTCCGAATGAGAGTGTCAACGAACCGACAACGACTCCAGCCCAAAACCATACGATTGATCGCTTGCGCCATCCAATCACGGCCACGGTTCCGAGTAATAAGGCCAGCAACCCGACGTAACCGCAGGTGACGCTGAAGTCCGCTTGACCCCAATATGGTATGTGATGATAAGGAGGCAGCGTAGCTCCGCCAAAAAAGTAAGGAAATATGAGAGACAAAATCCGTCCCGGCGGAAATGAGAAAGACGCGAAAAATGCGTAGCTGACCTCAGCGCGCGGGCTTTGCAGCTGTAACTCGCGCAGCGGAAGCATCTGGACGGCCGACAGCAAGACGCCGAATATAGCCATCGCCAATACCGCGAGCGCAAATCGCCACCGCCCCCGGCGCTGACGGTCTCGAATCAGGACTAAGAAGAGAAAATACGCTCCGGCCACCAACACCGTATAGCAAACCATCTGCGGATACCCGGCGAAAAACTGTAATGCGATAAATACGGCCCCCAGCGCTATCCATCGCCATGAGACCCTTTGGGAGAGCTTTTCAATCGCTAACAGGACCCAGGGCAGCCAGGCCGCCGAGCCGATGACTGCCGTCTGTCCCATTGTCGTCACCATAAACCCGCCGAAGGCGAAGGCGACTCCTGTGACGATCGCTCCGGCGCGATTTATATCGAGAGATCGCGCGTAGCGGTAAGCGCCAGCAAGCGCCAAATGATAGGTCGTGATTGCCACCAAGTTTGTTGCGACGCCGGGAGACAATATGGCGAACACCCAATTTAGAGGGTAAAACGCCCCGGGATTACTGGCAGCCAACAGCGGCATTCCGCCGAATATATAAGGATTCCACAAAGGGAGTTTTCCCTGCGCGATGGCTTGCCCTATCAAGATGTGGTAGCCAAGGTAACCGTCCCACCCATCGCCTTGCACAAGCGCCAGATCGCCTTTCACCGCCGGATAGAAGTAGAACAGTGGCAGCACGATAATCGCCAGTGTCGCAAGGGCGCGCTCGGAAATGAATCTTTGGATAATCGACGCCTTCATAGACGTTTGCAGATTGAGGTTGTTTGGCATGCAATCTCCGCTCTGATTGTGAGGAGAAACTCTATTCTAGCTGTTCGATGACAGCCGGCGCGAATTAGAAAGGACCCGGCCCTTGACCCTCGCGACCTGTGGGGCTGTTTAAGGGGATTATTTGAGAGCGGGCGGATTCTATCAGAGCGCAGCGTTGGATATCTAGATCAATCTATGCAAAACGACCGACCCATAGTAGAATCCGCAACTCATTACGCCAATAAATATTGCGCATCGAGGGTGTTCTATGGGATTGCCGACGATTTTGAATGGCGCGCCGAAACTGATCCGAATAGTGAATAAGGCCAATCAGAGGTGGGGAGACTATCGTTCGAATCTTAAACCTCGATATAAAAAAGTATGGCGCGATATAGGTCTGGCGCATTTTATGCTCGCCGCAGGATTAATGGTTTTCGCCTCAATCGAATTTTGGCTTCAGCGACAAAGATACATCTTCCTTCCGATTCTGCCGCTGGGATCGCTATGGGTAGGTTTTTGGCTTCATTATCTGTTATGCTTCTTTCACGAGGCGACGCATTACAACATCCTACCTAATCGCATGTACAATGACCTGGTAGCAAACTTGGTAATAGGATCGCTAATCGGGCTGGAGATCAAAAGCTACCGAAGAACTCATTGGCTCCATCATGCGAACCTGGGCACGCCTGAAGATACTGAAACTTCCTATTTTGAGCCTTTGAAGCTCAGTACACTTGTCTTGGACCTGGTAGGCCGTTATCAACTGAACGTACTTTTCCGTTACTTCAAGAATGAAGTAATCGCCCGTCCCAAGCCTGCAAATAGCAAATTGGCTCTGATAATTGCAGGTTTGATTCATCTGGGAGTTTCCTTCGGGCTACTGATTTTGGGCTATCCACTAACGGGCCTGATGTGGCTGGTGGGATTCTTCTCGTTTTACCCGATTTTCAACCGGATTCGACAAACAATTGAACATCGTTCTTATCAGGCCAGTGATAAGATTGATTATAGTTTCGTCGATCATGGGGCTGAAAATCGGTTATTTGGGAAAGACCTCTTGTCGCGCAGTTTCGGCGCCGCTGGCTTCAACCGCCACCTTCTCCATCACTGGGATCCGGTCATCTCCTACACACAGTTCGACGCGATGGAAAAATTCATGCTGCAAACCCAGTATGCCGCGATGATGGAAGAAAAACGAACTACTTACTGGCAAGCTCTGCGGGAGTTTCTGAAATGATAGAATCGGGTCAGGATATGTGCCCCGTCTGCAATAATCGGGATACGGCGTTTTTCGCTAAGGCTCAAGACAGCGAATATTTCACCACCTCCGAGACCTATACATATTTGCGCTGTAATGAATGTTTAACAGTCTTTCTGCGTAACCCGCCGGTTGATCGGTTGCATGAGATATACCCGAAGAATTACTACTCGGCAGGCTCCGATTTTAACAACTCGTTCTTATACAGAATTAAAGACATGCTCGAAAAACGGATGTTTCGTAAGATGCTGCGAAACATTCCTGGAGACTCGATTTCGGCCTTGGATGTCGGTGGAGGGTACGGCTGGATGCTGAATACGGTTCGCGAGGCGGAACCGCGAGTGCGCGAAACTTTCGCCCTGGATTTTGACGAATCCTCAAGGCAGAAAGCGGAAGAAGCGGGACATGTTTTTTATGCGCAACGAGCTGAAGAGTTCACTTCGGAGAGAAAATACGATTTTATTCTCATGCTCAATATCATCGAGCATGTCACGGATCCTCTGCGCGTGATGAAGGCCATCAGTAAAACGCTAAGTCCAGGCGGCGCAGTATTGATCAAAACCCCCAACGTTGACACTTTAGACCGCTACATCTTCCAGCGCCATAATTGGGGAGGATTTCATTGCCCCAGGCATTTTGTGCTATTCAACAAATCGAACCTGACCCAGTTGATCAATCAGTGCGGTCTGGAGATGTCATGGTTTAGTTACACACAGGGCGCCAGCCAGTGGACCGCAAGTATCCTGGGGATGCTGGCGCAAAAACAGATTATTTCCTGCGATTCGAACCGTTCAGTCTATGAACATCCCCTCTGGGTTCCAGTAGCGACCTTGGCGTCCGCGTTTGATATGATGCGCGCGCCATTCTCCAAGACGGCGCAAATGTTTTGTCTATTAAAACATATGTAACACTTACTGGTAGTCCTATCAAGTCGCAGAATAACAACTCTACCAGGGTTTCAATGTCGCGATCATACTGACGCCTATCGGCAAAGCCATACGAGGGACTATATGCCTTTCGGCGGCGAAAACCGAAGCCAGGATTTCGTTCATCAACCCTGGCCGCGTATCGTTGAAATCGCTGCGCGCAAGCGTGGCCTTTCCCAAAGCGCGCCGCGCCCACCGCAGTCCCGCAACCGAAGGGAACAGAAACGTATTGAAATAGCTCACGCGCGGCGAGGGCAGTCCGGCCCGCTCGAAGGTCTTCAGCAAAGTCGTTTTCGTATAGCGACGGCGGTGATGGCTGATTATGTCCTGTCCGCCCCACAAACTCGGCAGGGCAGGAACAGTGACGAGCAGCAAGCCTCCCGGCTTGACCATCCGCGCCGCCTCGTACAACCCGATGGTGTCGTTGTCCAGGTGCTCCAACACATCCAGCGCCAGGACGGCGTCGAATGAATGGTCGGCGATAGGCGCCGTCTCCAACGACCCGATGACGTATTCAATCCGCGGAGCAATGCGGCGCGCGTGCATCGGTTCGACATCAATCCCGACTATCTTCCCGCGCAGACCGGTGAACTTTTCGAGCCATTGCAACCCTTCGGCCGGCCCACAACCGACGGAGGCGATCGAAACTGAATCCTTTGAGCCAAACTTGCGCCGCAAGACCGATTCCAGAATCCGCTGACGGCCCCGAAACCACCAGTGCCATTCTTCTAAATTTGTGTACTGTTTTGCGAATTGCTGTTTCATTGGTTAGTAACCCACCGCGAGTTAGAGGCGGAAGCGCCCTCGGCTAACTCCGAATCGATGGGGCGATCTTCAATGCCTACGCGCGAACGCGCAATGTAAAGTGGACGGCGGCGAACCTCATCATAAACGCGGCTCAGATATTCGCCGATCACGCCGAGCATCAGAAGCTGCGCGCCGCCGATGAACATAATTATGGCTATTGTCGAGACCCAACCACGTGGGCTGTAGATCCCGGCCAGCTTCGTGTATATGGCCCACAGGGCGACCAGAAATCCGGCGAGCGCCGAGACCAAGCCCAGCCACGTGGCTAGACGCAACGGCGCCGCCGAAAAACCTATGTAGCCTGACAAAGCCAACCCCACGAGTTTCCGCAGCGTGTATTTCGGTTCGCCCGCATACCGCGCGTCGCGTTCGAATTCGACGCCGATCTGCTTGAAGCCGACCCAGCTACGCAATCCCCGCAGGAAACGGTTGCGCTCTCTGAGCGAAACCAGCGTGTCGACCACCCGGCGATCCATGAGACAAAAATCGCCGGCGTCCAGCGGCACGTCGATCTCCGAGATGGCTTTCATCGTACGGTAAAACACGTTGTAGGCCGCGCGCTTCCAGGGCGCCTCTTTCCGTTTCTTTCGCACCGCGTAGACGACATCGTATCCCTGCCGCCAATACTCGATGAACTGCTCAAGTAATTCGGGTGGGTCTTGGAGGTCGGCGTCCATCAGCGCGACCGCGCCACCCAAAGCCGCGTCAAGTCCGGCCTGGAGCGCAGCTTGGTGGCCGAAGTTGCGCGAAAAATGGATCGCTTTGAAACGCGGATCGCGCTCGTGAAAGCCGTCGATAATCCTGTCGGATCCGTCGCGGCTGCCGTCGTCGACAAATAGAACCTCAAATGAGCCGCCCGCGCTCTCTTCCAGCACCGGCGTGAGCCTTTCTTTCAATTTATCGAGCGTCTGGCATTCGTTGTAAACAGGAAGAATGACAGAGATTGTTGGGCGCATAATGGTTATTCAGTCAATCTATGAAGCGGTACTTTCATCCATGCCCAGATCGCCGCGAAGCCGTCGCGCCAGGCGATCTTCTTGCCCTCCGAAAAATCCCGCCCGTAATGTGAACATTCAATGCTCACACGAGGATACGATATGGTGTGGTCAAGAGCATATATCATCAAGGAAACCGAGGGACACCACCTGATTTTAGGACACTATATCCCCTTCAGATTTGTGTCCCCGTGGCCGAAACGATGATCAAGGCCGTAGTGCTCGATCACTAGTCGGCGTCGAATCTGATGTCAGGGCGCATTGTCCAAAGTCGTATATTGCTCGCCCATCTTAATTGCTCTCTGTATATTTGCTAAATCCGATTGAACCATTTCAGCAACCAGGTCACGGAATGAATGCTTCGGCTCCCAGCCAAGTATTCGCCGCGCCTTAGAAGAATCCCCGACCAGTAGATCAACTTCCGCAGGTCGATAAAACGCTTCATCTATTCTGACAAAATCGCGATAATCAAGCTGGACTTCGGCGAAAGCCAGCTCGCAAAACTCACGCACACTATGTGTTTCTCCAGTGCCGATAACATAATCATCCGGCCCGGACTGTTGCAGCATCATGTGCATTGCGCGCACATAATCCGCCGAATGCCCCCAGTCACGCCGCGCATCGAGATTCCCTAACCGGACTTCGGACGCCAGTCCCATTTTGACGCGCGCAACTCCGCTACTAATCTTCCGCGTGACAAATTCAAACCCGCGCCGTGGCCCCTCGTGGTTGAATAGTATACCGTTGCAGCAATACATTCCGTATGCTTCACGATAATTTCTGGTTAACTCAAACCCGGCTACCTTACTGATGCCGTAGGGGCTGCGCGGATGGAACGGCGTGGTTTCCTTTTGTGGCGATTCTCGTACTTTGCCGAACATTTCACTCGACCCGGCGAAGTAGAATTTGCAACCAGGTTGCAACTCGCGCAACGCCGCCAGCATGTAATGCGTCCCATTGATGTTGGTGTTCATAGTAGAGAACCCGTCGGCGAAACTCTCGGCCACAAAACTCTGCGCCGCGAGATGATAACACTCATCATATTTTTGTTGGCTGAAGACATGGAAGATGCTGGGGTAGCTTTCCAGGCTCGCGGCGTGCAGCTTGATTCGATCCAACAAATGGGTAATCCGGCCGAACCTGCGGTCGGGGTCTTCTATTGCGACGCGGCGGACAATGCCGTGCACGTCGTACCCTTCAGCCAGCAAATGCTCAGCCAAATAACTACCGTCTTGCCCGGTAATACCAGTAATAAGCGCGCTTTTTCTACTCATTGTTTCCTTCCGGTGTGTCCCACCCGTCTAACCGCCAGAAGCGGCCAGATTTGGTGGGTTATGAATGCCCCAGCCAAGATAGGCGCCGGCCTGGTAGATCTTGATCGCGCTGCGGCCGGCTTCTCTCTGAGCGGAAGCCATCGTGGTTACGTTCCAGGCGGCGCAGCGCTCGCATGCCTGTCTCGGCCAGCGAATGACGCTGCCTGCCCGGCGCCCTTAAAATCTCTCTGCGAATCTTCCCACAGACGCCGTGCGCTCGAGCAGCGCTCATTCAGGCGGTAATCCTCCCCCAATAAGCATTGCAACAACGTCGCTGCGCTTTCCTTCCACGTGAGCCACGGCATATCGTCTGATTTCGGATGATAGTTCTTGTCGTGTAGCGCCAGCCATTCCTCGATCGCATTTGCCAAGGCTTTAGGGTCATTGCCCTTGAAATAAAAGGCGTGCTCTCCCGCCACTTCTCGGAAGACCGGAATGTCACGCGTAATAATCGGCAGCTTATGTTGAGCCGCCTCGATGAGCGGCAGGCCAAAGCCTTCACCGTACGATGCGGCGATCAGGCAGGCGCTGGCGCCGTAAACCTTTTCCAGATATTCATCGCTGATGCCTTCGAGCCAGAACAGGCGCTTGCCGACTTCGGGATGATTGCGCAGACGATCGACTGTTTTAGGAATGTCGCGGCGCATGTCATCGGGCAGATCTTTCCAACCTTCCTTGCCGACGATGACAAGATTGATCTCAAGGCCATCCTGCCACAGTTGAGTGAGCGCATCCAAAACTTGCAAATAAGCCTTACGTGGCTTAACTGTGCCGACCATCAGGAAAGTGGGGCGTGCTCTAAGCCGACGCAGCGTCCGTTCAGTGTTGTCGGGCAGACCACGACTGGCAGCAGTGTTTTCGATGTCGGCGCCGAGATGTAACCAGGCAATGCTAAAGGGACGTCGACTGGTCCATTCGAACCCCGCATCTTTCTGCCATCCGGCAAATTCATCAGCGACGGCTTTCGAAATGTAGATTGCGCCATCAAACTTTGAGACCGCCTGCAGCCACTTAGCGTGAGTTTCGTCCGCTCTCGGCGGGAACACATCCGGCATTGCGATGGGTAGTAAATCGTAGACCATGTAATACACCATGACAACCCGGTTGCGGTAATCTATATACAACCCCTCGCGCTCTGCCTGAATCAGCAGATCGCCGGATATATCGAGTCCAACCAACAGGTCGCCGCACTCGGGTTCAACGATTTCATCAGCAAGAACATCCGTCGGACACTCCATCAGGCCGAGGGTGTAGCGGCGGGCGTAGCGGTAGCGCCAGCCCCCTCCGGCATTGCTGAGATACACGGGTTCGACTCGGTAGCCGCTGGGCGCCGCATCCAGCAGGGCAAGGATCAGCGCGCGCGCCACCCGTTCGATACCGGTTTTAAGATCGTTGCGGCAGGTGGCTGAGACATCGAGGAACAAGCGCTTGGCCCGGCGCGGTAACGGCAGCGTGGCGGCATGCGTCGTCGAGAGGTATTGAAGCTCGGTATCTTTCGGCGCAAACGCTTTCTGAGCCGCGATGGCGCGCAGCAAAGCTGGTGGCGCCGGCTCGGCTCGGCGATGGAAGCGCTCGATGGCATCCGCGTAGCGCAGAGCGCATTCGGCCGGCGCATGGCGAGTCCGGATGACCTCCCGCGCTCGCGCTTCCAAGGCGCGGCGGCGTTCAGGCTCGCGCCACAATGTCTCGAGGGCCTCGATTAGCGCCGCATTGTCAAACTCATCAGGAAGCATCCAGACCGCCTCTTCGGCCAGTTCCGCCATACTGCCGTTGGCGTTGACAATGGTGGCAAGGCCATGACTCATGCAATCCAGGACTGCCGCTGACATTTCCCCGCGAGACAGGGTTCTGAGTTGTACCGCGACATCGGCGGCGGCGAGGAATTGCCGGAAAGTATCGGCATCCGCCCAGCCGGTTATCCGGATTCGTTTGCGCGCTCTGCTGTTTCCAATCCTTATCAATAGTCCCTGGCCGTACCCGCCGCAATGATTTTCGCCCACGAAAACCAGGTAGCTGTTGTTGTGCTCGCTCAATCGTGAGGCAAGCCATGCCTCGAGCAGCCGATGATTAAGCTTGCTGGGTCCCAACAGCCCGAAGCTACAAACGACGAAATCATCGTCGGTAAAACCGACCGCCTCCCTTGCCTTGCGACGATCGACATTCGATTGCAGCTCGCGCATAAGAGGGATCACCACCCAGTCGGCCTCCTGGATTGATCCGTACCACTGTCTTGCCAGGTCGAGTGAATAACCGGAATGAACGATAAGACCCAGCGCCCGCTGCTGAACATCCAGGTTGCATGGATATTTCCAGATGACCGATTCAAGATCCCGGGCGCGAAACCGCTCTTGTTCAAGAGGGAGGCGAGCGCGGCCGTGCCGACGCCGAGCCCGAATTTGCTGAAGAAATGCCTGCGCGTCATCATAAGCTGATTTTCAATTCCCAGGTTCATAGTTTTCTTTAAATCAGGTCAGGCGACATTTGGACGGGAGGAACCACGGGTTTCACGGATGCGACGGATCCGTATCGATCCGTCGCAATCAGTAGCATCCACATGGATTCGTGGTGCTTTCCTGACCAATGGCCTCGCATTATTGTTTGGTAATCACTTCATCCAGGTTGAGGATCAAACTCGCAGTTTCCGTGTACGCCGCCAGCTCAACTGGGTTCAATTTCTCGCCGCTTCGTTTCTCGCCCACGGCCATGAGTTTGGCGGCGTCCTGCGGGCGCTGACTGAAGCTCGCTTTTTGTTTCTCCAGATTCCGCAGCAACGCCTGTAGCTCTCGATCGCCTGGCAGGCGGGAGGTGGCCAGACGGAACGCCCATGCGAGTCGTTCCTGTGGCGTCGCGCCGCCTTCGATCAACATCCTCTAGGCCAGCATTCTCGCGGCTTCGATGTAGCTCACGTCGTTCATCAGGTTGAGCGACTGGAGCGGCGTATCGGTGCGGGTATCGCGCACCGTGCAGAATTCGCGCGCCGAAGCGTCAAAGATCCGCATCGCCAGCGACAGCGCCGTGCGTTTCCAGAAGGTATAGATACTGCGCCGCCACAATCCTTCGCCCTTGTCGCGGTCATAGCCGCCGGTTCCCGAAATGGCCATGTCTTTATACAAGCCGTCCGGCTGATAAGGTTTAACCGAGGGCCCCCCGATCTTCTCGACCAGTAATCCTGAGACAAAGAGCGCCTGGTCGCGGATCATTTCCGCCGACAGTCTGAGACGCGGCCCGCGGGCAAGCAAGCGGTTGTCGGGGCCGCGCTGTTGCGTTTGCGGCGACATCTTCGATGATTGTCGGTAGGTCGCGCTCATGACGATCAGCTTGAGCGTCGCCTTCACGTCCCACGCTCCGTCTCTGAAAGTCACGGCCAGATAATCGAGCAGTTCCGGATGCGAAGGCAATGCTCCCTGCGAACCGAAATCCTCGCCCGTTTTGACCAGCCCTTCGCCGAACAGCATTTGCCACAAGCGATTGACGGCGACGCGGGACGTCAACGGATGTTCCGCGCTGACCAGCCATTTCGCAAAACCGAGGCGGTTGTTTGGATAGCCTTCAGAAGGCATCGGCGGTAGCGCCGCCGGGACGCCGCGTTCTACTTTTTCGACTGGCGCGTCGTAAGCGCCTCGTTTGAGCAGGAATGCGGGCCGCGGCTGCGCCATTTCCTCCATTACCATCAGAGTCGGAAGATCATCCTCGAATCTCTGTCTTCGCCGCTTCAGTTCGATCAGCCTGTCGCGCGCCCGCTTCAATTCATTTGGCGCGGCCTGCGCCATAAAAGCGCCGTTAAGTTTCAACGCCTGCCCGCGAGTGCGGTCGGGCGCCGGAATCGCCGCGATTTTTTCCAGCGGATCGTCGCAGGCCAGCGCGGCTATTTCGTCGGCGTCCAGCGCGCGGCTGTAGATTCTCACCTCGTCGATCGCGCCTTTGAATCGGAATTGCGGCCCGCCGCCGGCGCCGATCTTCAGCGTGTTCCCGGCGCTGCCCCCAAATACGAAGAATCTTCGCTGGTTGAATTTCAACTTCGCCTCACGACCGTTGACGAAGATTCGCAGGCGGTCTTCCCACGACTTCAAACCATCAAAGATTACGGCGACATGACTCCATTGCCGTAGCGGCGGCGTCTCTTCGGTTTCAACGCGAAGCGCATCCTCGCTCCAGCTAGAACCTATATTGAAATGGATTTTACCGTTGATGAAATACAGCCCGTAACCGTCTGCGCGCGGAAGGTTGTTCTCGACTTCAACCGGGCCGTCGCTGACTTTGGTGATGTCGGAGCATTCGTAGTCGCAGAATTGAAGCACTAATTACTTGAAGGCATGAAAGGCCATTGGTTTTGCACTTCCATCGCCGGGGAGTTCGCCGACAATCTCAACTCTACGAAATCCAACATCTTTCAGCATGGCTTCAATACAGGCGGGATTAAATCCCCACCAATTCGTCGGATCGTTGCCGAGTTCTTTGTTGGGATAAAAGGCGGCGGCGGGGCGAGACTCATTCAGCATATCAACCCATGTTGTTAATAGCAGCATTTCCTTGGTCAAGGATGAGACTTTTTCAAGGGCCAGAAATGGATGGCGCAGATGGTAAAGGACTCCGAGAAACAGGGTGACATCGAACGTTCCGACTCGTTCAGGACTCAAATCCATCACGTCAATGTCCATGTCTTCAATGTTCAAGCCTGATAGTTCTCGGGCGAGCATAAAACCCTGCTTGCCCGACCACGGAATATCATGCCAAGCGTAATAGTCCGTTGCAAGAACGCGAGAAGCTCTGCGGCGCTTAGCTTCGATGGAGAACAGTCCATCCCACGCGCCAATATCCAGCACGGATTTACCAGTCAGGTCAGCCGGGAGTTTGGCGAATTCGATCTTCGCCTTCCCGTCAATGTCTACTCCAGGCGTAACGAGGCCATCACCCAGATCAATGCGGTGAAACCAAGTAATCTCAGAAATATTCATATAAGGCATCAGCAATCCTAACCCATGAACCTCAGCGAAGACAACCTGATTGAGCTTTTGCAATCGGTCGCACGCATTGAGCAGAACCTCCAAACGCTGAACGCTGCCGTGCTTGGCAATGGCAAAAAAGGTCTTCAGGAGCGGGTAGAAGGTCTAGAGACACGCTGGGCCTGGATAGCAGGAATCATATTCGCCGTGACTACAGGCTGGGAGTTCGTCAAGAGCAAGTTCCTGGGAAGTGGGCATTGAGCGAGCGCACAACGAAAGTTCTCTGGCATCTATTCCTAGTCGGGGCAGCGCTAATGTAAGCTTTCGGCAACAGCGCATGATTATCTGGAAAAACCATGCGCTGTTGCCGAAAGCTTACAACCATCGGGCCGTTCCAGTTGCAGACGATAGGCAGTCGAAGTTTGAGGAGCCAAAGATTCGGCGCCGAGCGAGGCTTGAGGCGGCGGCAATTTGAAGAAAGCGATTTGGGCTTGTTGTCGTTTTGATCGGCGGGCGTGGGGCTTCGCCTTCGGCATCAAGCGGCAAAGCTGGATTTTCAACACCCGCTGTAGAAGCGAAGGCGGATATCGGCGGCTCATTTCCAAGGCTGCATCGCGCAATTGATCAGGAATAGGTTCGCGGTTGTATATGCGGTTAGCCCGCCACTGATCGAAGCGAGCCTGAAGTTCGAGCAAATCGTCAGGAATGTGATCCATCAAATACCTCCCAAAATAAGATCGGGCATCGATGGAAACGATAGACGAAACAGCGCTCAGAAATCAGGCGCCATTGCCGAATCAGTGTGATTGCGGAGGAAGGTTAGAGGCTCGACCTATAAGCCAGCCACGCTGTCAACGGATGATTGCTGAAAGGACACCTCATACCGACCGAGACAACCACCTGCGCGTCGTATTCGACGACGAGCGCAACGCACCTGCCGAGCGATACACGATCTGCTTTGAGGGGCGGGATACTGTGGTCGTCGCGCAGCCCTGGGAGTCACCCGCCGCTGTACGGCAGCGCGTGCTTGATACCGTTGCCGGAATGCGTGCAGTCATTCGGCGCGGCGCATGGTGCGGACGCGATCACTACTTCGCCACCGTCTATGCAGGCATCCAGCCTACCGAGCAGCAGAAGCAGGAACACATGAAGGATTGGATTACCTTCTGCCTGTTCCAGTTGGCAGACCCGGCGCGGAACAAAGACGCCGATTCACGCGTACAGGCACTTATCACCCTGAGCGAGTTGCATGGGTTGAACCAGCCCCGGACGGTCTATGTCATCTTGCCCACGCTGGAACAGATCGAAGCCGAGATTGCCCGGCGTCAGGTGCAGTAATGAGCAGGAGTCAATCCCCGATGCCGATTAAACCGCCTTTTGTAAAGTACAGGCTATGTATTCCCCGTCACGCACCCAATCCACGATGCGCATTCCTGCGTTCTCAGCCAAGACATCCGTGGATCTGCCTGTAAAGAAATAGACATGGTAGTGCGTAAAATCGTAGCGATAATCAAAGCACGGCGTAGCGTGAACGATGCGACCATCATCGGTTAGCAAATCGCTCAGTCTGCGAGTGATGTCGGCGGGGTCAAAGAGATGCTCAAGTACGTTATGGGAGAGAATCCCATCAAATCGTTTGTCGGCCAACTCATCCCATTTAGAGAAGACATACTGAGAAGAGTGGCTGGCACTTGGTTCAAAACCATAAATGTTCCATCCCTCTGCTCTAAGTCTTTGAATCGCTTCAGACCATTCTCCACCGCATCCGAAATCGAGATAGACACCGTTCTTTTTCGGTTTAAGAAGGTGAAATGTTCTAATTACCGAGTCAATTGAATTGCCCTCTGAGTAAATTCGGTAAAGATTTCGGTAGTCGAGATCGAGCATTTCTGCATCCAAAGCGAACATCTTCTGAGGCCCAAAAATGACATTGCAACTCGGGCATTCGTGTCGCAACAAACGACCGCCAAGGAATATGCAGTTGCTAACCACCTCTTTAAAATCTTCGAGGGGAGCCTTATGACCACATAATGGACAAGAATCAGGTTTATCTGCCCCAGAAACCTGATCAATTAAATCCACTGTTCGCCAATGGGCTTTCATGGCATAGCGGATTACATTTTGAATCGATTGCTCAGTGCGCGCTTCCAGCGCAGCTAGCCTAGACTCAAAAGTATCATTGGCACTTAAAGCAGGGGCACTTAAAGCAGGTAAGTTCTCGATGTGATCAGCTTGCGCAAGCTCGTTATATTTTTGCTCTGTTGTAACAAGCTTCTCTAAAGTCTGAACCCTAACAACTTGAAAACCCATCTTCCGGAGAAGGTTGTTAACGATTACTGAGAATCCAAATGCGTTCGACCCTGCCATGTTCAGATCCAATAATTTCATAGCGGAATTAAATCACACATACCTTCGCACATCGCGGCAGCTGGCGGCACAGGCAACGATCACCGCTAGGGTTCCGCAAGGGTATTGGCGCGGGTACTGCGCGGCCTGTAGCGGCGCTGTGTGCCGCGCAGTGGCAGGGCTGCAACGCTGGCCGCTGCTGGTGTTGCGGGAGGGTAGGCCATGCTTACCGAGGCGCTTACGGCTTCGCTGCGGTGCTTACTATCTGCTTACCGCTCGGTTTTGCTCCCGGCGCTGATGGCCGGTAATTTCAGCCCTGCATGTGGTCAGTTGCAGGGCTTTTCTTCACTTACTTTGCACCGCGCCGAACTGCGCTAAGCACTTGTTTTTATTGGCGGCGGCGGTGAGATTCGAACTCACGAACGGTTGCCCGTTGCTGGTTTTCAAGACCAGTGCAATCGACCACTCTGCCACACCTCCAACGCACTACCTACAACAAATTTCAAGACCGGTGCAATAGCCAATTCTGCCAACTCTTCGCAAAAGTATGATGAAATGCGCGGATGATCTGAAGCGGGCGCATCCTATCACAGCGGATTTTGGTTTTCAAAGGTTGGGTCTCCGGAGCTTGCCTCTCTCGGCGTTTCAAGCAGGGCCATCGCATTATGAGACCAATTGACAATTAGGGGATGATAGGGCCGGTAATTTGTAAGAAATCCCGGTTCTTAGGAGTAATCCCCAATGTCTGCAAAAATTTCGTAAGCTTTCGGCAACAGTGCATGATTGTTCCAGGAAATCATGCACTGCTGCCGAAAGCTTACAGTGAACGGCATCGGGCCAAAGTTCATCCGGCTACCTGGCAAAGTCATCTACCGTCTATGCGACGTTGAAGCCTACGAAAAAGAATGCCTGATTTCATCGACGACAGAAAGGCGGGAGGAATTATCGCCAACATAGGCGAAAGGCTATCATTAGCGAACCCGAACATTGGACATACGACCTCAACCTTCTGCCCGGATTATATAATCCTCTATTAACCCAGCAAATCAATGGCTCATTATCAGAAACGTCGGGAGCTTGATTTCTAAAAGAGTTTTTCAGCTCAAAACGCCTTATAGAATAGTCAGGTTAATATTTTGCTTAATTATTTTGTTCAAAAATATGCAATTTATGAGTTAGCTCTGCCATAACAACCGGATTATCACGATATGACCATTGCCGCAGTGTTTGACAGAAATAATTAATTGCTTTTATTGCTGGCGCAGATCTGGAGACGTCCAAAATAATCTCCATAACCTGTTCGGCGTAGTTCTTTGCAGTAAAGGTTTTTGCGGCCCAGTTCTGTGCTGCAGCACCTAAACTTACGACTCGAGATTGATCCTCAAGCAAAGAAATCAAAGAGGACTGAAGTTCAGCGATTTCATTGGAGTGGTTGATCTTGATAGCACATGATTCTGGTATGTCCGCGTAGAACCCTGTATCGGTAACAATCACCACTTTGCCATACAGCATTGCCTCAATTGCCGATGCAGAGGCAGCCTCTAACACGGGCCAGCGAATACAACTAATCACATCGCTTTCATTAACGGCGCGATTAAGCTCACTATCGTCAACCTCGCCAGAAATCAGCAGATTCACACCAAGGTGTGCAGCTAAGGCGGAAAGCGATTCCATCGCATCTGGCTCTATAGCCCCGACCAGTCGATATTTTATGCGTTGGCGGAGCAATGGACTGAGCCCTATCGCTTGTATCACACTCGCAATTCGCTTGTTCGGATTAGCATGCCCGATAGTCAAGAGCTTCAAAGTTCCGCCATCAGTAGACCGGCGATCAAATGGACTATTAATTGCGCCGGGTGCATCATACGGCAGCGGCACCACCCTCACTGGCCCCGAGCATGAATTCAGGACGCGGTCACAACCCCAATGGCTGTGAGTAATCACACCTTCGGCTCGAGAGCAAATCCACTCTGTCATGGGCATGAATTCGCGGGTACCTTCGATAAACGACTCGCTGTCAGAAAAGCTGAAGAATCGTTCCGCCATCTCTTTCCCGTACCAGTTCTGCAATACGGATTCCGCCTGCACGCGATGCGTCTGCGCCCAGCCATAGAAGAGATGGCCCAAGAAAAAATCATGGAGACAGACCAGGCCAGGAAAATCGGCGAGCCAGCGAACCCCCACCTCATGAAACTCAAAACTATTGCCAATCTGATAGACACAAGCGTCCGCACTCCGGACTAACGCCAAAACCGAAGCTTCATCATCCCATGCCAAGACTGTCGTACCAAAGTCGTGCATATCGGTGGACAACAAGTGCTGCGCTTCAGTACGCACCACCGTCACCTGGCAACCAAGCGCCACTAGTTCGCGCGTTACCAAGGCCGCCATGCGACCAATGGCCGACCTCACGCCGGCAGGTGTAAAGACAATCAGGTTCATCGCAGAAGTGTCTCCACGGTTTCAGGCCATTTAATTTTCATGCTTTCCCATAGTGCACGTGCGTTTTGGCCATAACTCTTAGTACGTGCAGAATTCTCGAAAACCGCGCCCATGACCACGGCCAGGTCCTTAGCTTTGGGTTGGGCGACCCACCCAGTTTCCCCGTGTTTGACCAGCCCCAGAATACCTCCACTATCGGCAGTGGTAATCAGCGCCTTTGCCGCAGTCGCCGCCTCCATGGCTACATAGCCCAGCGAATCTTCGTCATAGGGCAAATAGGCAACTGCAGCTGAACGGTTGACATATTCGGCATAGACCTGCCGCGGGAGGAAACGCAGATCGAGCCTAACCCTGTCAGCGAGTCCAAGTCGTTCCACGGCGGCCTGCAAGCGGGCAGCATCATCCGGCCTATCGGGAGGGCCGGCGATAAGCAGTTTTACGCGGGCATCGGCTTTCGCCAATCCTTCCAGGAGCAGATGCTGGCGTTTCATCCCGTTCACGCGTCCGCCGGCAAAGATATAGTCTCCATGGTCGCCCCCCGGAAACAATTCAGGGTCGTTGACTGGCGGGAGCAATACTGCGGCATCAAAACCGTTGTACTTGAGTAGACGCTGCCGCGTGACTTCAGAGTTGGTAAAGATATTCCGGCTTTCCGCAAAACTCTCCTGGTCCGCCTGTCGGATTAAGTACTTCAGTTCAAGCCCTTCCTGGCCGGGGGGCAGATTGGTCTGCCCCGCATCGTATAAATCGTAAGCCTGCCGGTATTGGTGAAGCAGCCAAAGCGTCTTTTTCGGATGGCGGATCAAATAGGCCGGAAACTTCAGTGCAATGACATGATCAACATTCCACAATTCAAAAGCCCTTACCATCAGCATCTGGGAAGGGATACGTTCAGCAGGTTCCCACTGGAAGGGGATGCGCAAGATTTCAGCTTCATGGCCTGCGATAACCAGGTTTTTCTGGAGATGCGCAGCCAACTCCTCGGCCCCACCCCATACGAAGGGGGCCATGTTGTTGACGATGAGCACTTTCATGCTAACAACCTCTGCAATACGTGCGACCAGGAGATATTCAACTCAGCTAAGCGGTCGCGCGCACTTATGCCCATCGCTTCTGTCTTGGTCCTATCCAGATACAAACGGTCCATGGCGTCAGCTAGCGCCTCTGGCGAGGGTTCGGTGATATAACCATTCATGCCATCCTGGACGAGTTCAAGAACGCCTCCTGAATCCGATGTGGTTAAAATTGGTTTGGACGCGTGGCTCGCCTCGACACTCGGGTAACCATAGGAGTCTTCGTCCAACGGTAGATATGCCGCAGCTAGACAATGAGCGAGTTGTGCTACTTTTTCCTCTTCGCTAATCCACCGGTTGTCAAGGCTCACGCGGTCGGTAAGCCTTAATTCGGAGATTCGTTGGGAGAGGTCACGCGGGTAATCGGCGCCTGCACTGACTCCAGAGAGCCGAAGACGTACTGGTGTACGGGTATGTTGCAGCGCTTCTACTAGCAAATGCTGGCGTTTGTGATGTTCCACCCGGCTAATGCAGACGACTTCGTCATTGAAGCCTGCACAATGAAAGCGTTCGGGCTCGAACACCGGAGGGTACAAGATCTCGCTGTCGATTTGATTAAAGTGCTTCAAACGATCAGAGACCACACGGCTATTCGCAAAGATTGCTTTGGCCTCGCGCAGCCCGGCGCCATCGACGCGGTGCAGAGCATCCCGAATTCCTCGGTGTTTCAGATCATCCGGAAAGCCACGATACGGGCTGTCCCAGAGATCGTAAAAAGCACGAATGTGGTGAATGAACCAGAGAATCTTGTGTCGGTGGGGAATCAAGTGAGCCTCAGGTCGAAAGCAGATGATGCGATCAGCCATCTCGAGGTCCACCCAGCGAAAGGCCATCATCTGTTGGAACAGCAACTCTGGCGAATCAACCTCTGGCAGATATACTATTTCCACTTGATGACCATGCTCCTCAAGCAGAGACTTAAGCCATTCAATAATATTGCGATAGCCTCCATTTATGAATGGCACGAGTGAAGAACATAGGGCGACTTTCATATTTTGCCGAGAATCTTACGCAGGCTTCCTGCGATCCGCTCTACATCCCCCTGCGTTAGGTCCTGATGCGTGGGAAGGTTGATGCCTCTCTGCGACCACAAATCAGCAACGGGATAAGACGACGCTTCCTTATAAGGGGGAAGGACATGCATGGGGTAGAAAACCGGGCGGGTCTCAATCCCCATTTCGTCGAGGTCGCGCATAACCCTGTCGCGCCTGGTTTCGTCGCCTTCACGCAGAAAGATGTTGTACATCCAGTAGACATGCTTGGCCCACGGCGCCGGCACAGGCAAAACGATCTTCTCAGTCAGATCGCTCAGTGCCGCGTCGTACCAGCCGGCGAGGCGCTCTCGATCAGCCAAGGCCGTTTCAATGCCCTCCATCTGCGCCAAGCCGATAGCAGCTTGGATATTGGTCATCCGGTAGTTATATCCGACCACCAGGAACCAATAACGACGTTTGGGATCCACCCCTTGACCGCGATATAGGCGCAATTTGGCGGCGAGCTCATCGTCGTCCGTCGTGATCATCCCACCCTCGCCGGTGGTAATGATCTTGTTGCCAAAAAAACTGAAAGTGGCACATGTTCCCAGTGTCCCGACCTTCTTCCCGTTCACCATCGCTCCATGTGCTTCGGCCGCATCCTCAACGACCCATAATCCATGTTTGTCTGCGATCCGGTTCACCGCGACCATATCGGCTGGATGGCCGTACAGATGAACGGGGATGATGCCGCGCGTTTTTGGGCTGATTTTTCGTTCGATATCAGCTGGATCGATATTCATGGTGTCCGCATGTACATCGACCAAGACAGGCGTCGCTCCACAGTAACGAACCGCGTTGGCAGTCGCGATATACGTTACCGTCGGAATTATTACCTCATCTCCCGGCTTGAGGCCCAATGCCACCAAGGCCAGATGTAGCGCGGTTGTCCCGTTATTCGCTGCGATGGCATGTTGCGCACCACAGAATTTGGCGAATGCATCCTCGAAGGCACCGACATACTTTCCGATGGAGGAAATCCAGTTGGTATCGAGACAATCGAGCACGTACTTACGCTCATTGCCGGTCATCTTGGGCTGCGCAACAAAAATTCGATTCATCTTTTCGCCTTGACAATCAATTACCAAAAACCCGTGCCGGCACACCAACTGCTGTAGCATCCGAGTCAATATCACAAATCACAACCGCGCCGGCTCCTACCGTCACGCGCTCACCAATCCTTATTTCGGGAATAACTTTGCAGCCGACGCCCAGAAAGCTCTGCTCCCCCACCGTAACATTGCCGGCCAAACCACATTGTGGGGCGATGTGCGCCGCCCGACCGATCCGGCAGTCATGATCAACGGTTGCCCCCGTGTTGATAATCGCGAAATCCTCGATTACAGACTCTGCGTTAATTACTGCGCCCGCCATCACGGCCACCCCGTATCCCAGTTTTGCGCTTGGTGAAATAATGGCAT